>Ga0181537_10005690_pt1 | contig 10041 bp, 5 predicted proteins | sample PEATcosm2014_Bin_39_FD_119765 | JGI IMG/M metagenome (GOLD analysis project Ga0181537, IMG submission 119765) | Peatland microbial communities from MTU Mesocosm Facility, Houghton, MI, USA - PEATcosm2014_Bin23_10_metaG | ecosystem: Environmental > Terrestrial > Soil > Wetlands > Peat | place... | reverse complement strand
AGTTGGCGCGAGGCCGGCACCTCCTTCCCGTTTGCAACGGTGCGCCAGGCCGATAACGTCGTCATCGGATCGACTCGCTTCTTCGACATCGAGCGCTTTCCCTGGCCACAGGGCCACGAGCGCCACGGCCTGCCGCATCCCGATGTCTGCGAGATCGGCTATACCTGGCTGGCCAGTTCGTCGATTCGCAGTGGCGCGAACACCGAGGCCAAACTGCTGATGCTGACCCATGCGTTCGAAGAATGGGCTGTGTTGCGCGTTTGCCTGCACACCGACGAGCGCAACGCTCGCTCCCGGGCGGCGATCGAACGCATCGGGGGCAAATTCGAGGGGATTCTGCGCTCCCACCGCATGGCTGCCGATCACACCGCTCGCAACTCTGCGCGCTATTCCATCGTTGCGCCGGAGTGGCCGGCCGCAAAACAACGATTAACCGCAATTCTGCGTTACCGCTGAATTTTGCAGCCGAATCCCGCTTGTTCGTCACAATATGATCTCCACATCTTGACGGTCATAGGGAGCGCCTGCTAGCGTCGTCTGCATGAGTGACTCCAACACCGACGTCATCCAGGGCACGCTGGACATGCTCATTCTCAAAACACTGAGCCTGGAGCCGTTGCACGGCTTCGGCATCGCACGGCGGGTCGAGCAAATCTCTCGCGACGTCTTCAAAGTAAATCCCGGTTCGCTGCTTACCGCTTTGCAGCGTCTGGAACGCGCCGGCTGGCTCGATTCCGAGTGGCGTCAAACGGAAAACGCACGCCGCGCAAAGTTCTACCGTCTCACCCGCTCGGGCAAAAAACAGCTCGAAATCGAGACTGCGGACTGGACTCGACGCTCCAGCGCCATTGCGCGCCTCCTGCGTCAGGAAGGTTAGGCATGTCCCTCTGGCGCCAGCTCACGTATGGCTTTCACAAGCTCGTTCATCACCGTGCGGCGGATGATGAAGCTGCTGACGAAGTCCGGCAATATTTTGAGGATGCGATTGCAGCGGGAGAGGCGCGGGGGCTTTCGACCGAAGCGGCGAAGCGGGCCGCCCGTCTTGAACTCGGCAATATGACCGTGGTTCGCGAAGAAGTGCGGACGTACGGATGGGAGAGCACCGTCAGGACCATCGGGTCCGACCTTCGTTACGCAGCACGACAACTGCGCAGCCATCTCGGTTTCACCGTTGTCAGCGCACTGACGCTGGCTCTCGGCATCGGTGCCAGCACGGCCATCTTCAGCGCTGTTGATCCAATTCTGTTTGAGCCGCTGCCCTATCCGCATGCGAACCGCATCATGACTGTCTGGACCAGCGGGCAGGGCGCTCGTTCCGAATTATCCTTCGGCAACTTTCAGGAACTCGCACGACGCAGCCATTCTTTCGAATCGATGACGATCTTTGAGCCCTGGCAACCGGCGATGACCGGCGGGGCCGAGCCGGAACGCCTCGACGGTCAGGCCGTCAGCGCGAGCTTCTTACAGGTACTCGGGATCGCGCCGGCTCTGGGGCGGGACTTCCAGCCCTCCGAAGATGTCTTTGGAGGACCCAAAGTCGTCATCGTCAGCAATCGTCTGTGGCAACGGCTGTTCCGCGGCGATCGCAATGTCCTGGGACGACCGATCAAGCTCGATGGCGACAACTTCGTCATCATCGGAGTGATGCCGCGCTCGTTCGACGACGTTTTGTCCTCATCCGCGGACCTGTGGACGCCGGCGCAATACGACACCCGGCAGATCGAGAAGGACTTTGCCACTCCTGCCTGGGGCAATCATCTGCGCGTGGCAGGGCGTCTTCGACCAGGCGTCACGCGTGCCCAGGCCACCGAAGATCTCGCCCAGATCGCACGCACTCCCTGGCCGGAATTCGCCCGGCCGCGCTGGGCTTCCATGCGCCGCGGCCTCATCGTCGATTCACTCCAGGACGACATCGCCCACGCCGTGAAGCCCGCGCTGCTCGCGGTCCTTGGCGCCGTGCTGCTGGTGCTCGCCATCGCCTGCGTCAACGTCGTCAATCTGATGCTCGCGCGCAGCGAACAACGACGCGGAGAATTCGCCGTTCGAGCCGCGCTCGGCGCATCCCGCGTGCGCATCATCCGACAGCTCATCACGGAAAGTCTCCTGCTGGCGGCGCTCGGCGGTACTCTCGGCCTCGGCGTAGCCGTGGCCGGAGTCCGTGCTCTTGTCGCATTGAGTCCTCCGGGACTTCCGCGCGTAGACGCCATTACGGTCGATTCCCTGGCCTTCGCTTTCGCCTTCGGAATCACGACCCTGATTGGCGTGCTGACCGGCGTCATCCCCGCGCTGCACGTTTCGCGTGAGGATGTGCAGCCCGCGCTGCAGCAAAGCTCGCGGCGGACAGCGGGCGGCCACGCGTGGACGCGCCGGGCTCTCGTCGTCACTGAGGTGGCGTTGGCCCTGGTTCTGCTGGTCGGAGCCGGGCTGTTGCTGCGCAGTATGCGTCGCTTACTAGGGGTCGATCCTGGATTCAATACCGCACATCTGCTCACGCTGCAGGTGCAGACCTCCGGCCACCAGTTCGACGACCCTCCTTCAGCACCCGGAGCGGGCGAAAACATCCGGCGCCGCTTCTTCCGGCAGGCGCTCGAGGCGGTGCGCAAGGTTCCTGGCATCGAGCAAGCCGCGTTCACCAGCCTGCTCCCGCTAAGCGACGATCCCTCCTGGGTCAGTACCTACGGCGCGCACTTCGAAAACGACGATCCGCAGAGCGGCCACAACGTGTTTCGCTACGCGGTCAGCCCCGGGTACTGCCAGGCCATGGGCATCCCTTTGATTAGCGGACGCTGCATCGACGAGCATGACACCGCGACGGCGCTACCCGCGGCTTTGCTCAGCGAGTCATTGGCGCGTAGCCAGTTTCCCGGCCAAAATCCCATCGGCAAGCGCCTGCACGTGGGTCCATGGAACCGGCCGTGGTACATCGTCGTCGGCGTCGTGGGCGATGTCAAACAAACATCCCTGGCTATCGACGAGCCGGACGCAGCGTATCTCTCCACCGAACAGACCTGGTTTGCCGATGACACGCTTTCGTTCGTCATCCGCACGCGTGGCGATGCTGCAGCGCTCGCACCCGCCATCAAAAATGCAATTTGGTCGGTCGACAGGAATCAGCCCGTCGTTCGCGCGGCCACCATGGACACGCTCCTTGCCGTCACCAATGCGCAAAGGACTTTCGTCCTGATCCTGTTCGAAGCCTTCGGCATCGTCGCGCTGGCGCTGGCCGCGGTTGGCATCTATGGCGTGCTCGCAGGCAGCGTCGTTGAGCGAACCCGTGAAATCGGCGTGCGTGCCGCACTGGGCGCATCGCGCGGCAACATCCTGACGCTAATCTTGCGCGATGGAATGCGGCTTACTGCGTTTGGAATTCTGGTCGGAATCTGCGCAGCTCTCTTCGCCAGCCGCGCCTTGGCCACGCTTCTCTACGGCATCTCATATCTCGACGCAAGCGCCTGGCTCGGCGTCATCGCGTTGCTCACCGCGGTCGCAGGTCTCGCCTGCTGGACTCCCGCCTGGCGCGCAACTCGCGTCGATCCATCCGTCACTCTGCGCGCCGAATAGCTTCGTATTCAAAGCGCGACGTGGTAGCATTCCTGACTGGATCGCAACCACCATCCCGCCAGGCAGCGGGACGGTTCTGTTGCTGATCAGGAGTATCTTCGCAATGAACGCAGCGGCCGTCCGCGTATCTTTCCTCCTTCTGGCGATAATCTTCAACGCTTCCCTCTTCGCTCAAAGCTCGACCTCTCAGCAAAATTCGGACTGGTGGAAGAACGCGGTCATTTATGAGATATATCCGCGCAGTTTTCAGGATTCCAACGGCGACGGCATCGGCGACCTGAACGGCATAACCTCGCGGCTCGACTACCTGCAGGCGCTGGGCATCGACGCGATCTGGCTGACGCCGATTTATCCCTCGCCACAAGTCGACTTCGGCTACGACATCTCCGACTACGAAAATATCGATCCTCAATACGGCACGCTCGCCGATTTCGATCGCCTCGTCGCCGAAGCGCGCAAGCGCAACATCGGCATCATCATGGATCTTGTCCTGAACCACACTTCCGACAAGCACCCCTGGTTTGTCGAGTCGGCAAGCTCGCGCACCAATCCCAAACGCGATTGGTACGTGTGGCACGATCCGAAAATGGTTGACGGCAAACCCGAGCCGCCTAACAACTGGCTTTCTGTTTTTGGACACTCTGCCTGGCAATGGAACGCAAAGACCGGCCAGTATTACTACCATCGCTTCTACATCCAGCAGCCCGACCTCAACTGGAACAATCCCGAGGTTCGCAAGGCGATGTATGACGTTGAGCGATTCTGGATTCAGCATGGGGTCGCCGGCTTCCGTCTCGACGCGATCACTTCGCTCTTCGAGGACCCAACCTTCACCGACGAAAATTACGTTCTCGGCCCCGATGGCAAACCGCTCATTAATGCCTACGGCGATAAAGAAGTGGACACGCTGAAGACCGATAACCTGCCGGAGGTGCACAGCGTTTTGCGCGAGCTGCGACAGGTGGCCGACCAGACACAGGGCCGTAAGGTGGTCCTCATCGGCGAAACCTATCTTCGCTCCGTCGACGATCTTCGCAAAATGTACGGATCGAACAACGATGAGCTCGACCTGCCCATGGACATGGAGGTCGGCTTCATCAATCACTTCGACGTGAAGATGTTCCGCGACCGAATCGATCAGGCGGAAACGGAGATTAACGGCGATGAGCCGCTGTTCGTCTTCGATAACCACGACAACATCCGCTGGGATCGCTACGACCACGACGCGCACCATCAGGACGTGGGCCGCGTCATCGCCGCAGTGCTCTTCGGCTCGCGCGACACCGCAATGATGTACTACGGCGACGAAATCGGCATGGTCACGACACCGCCGATGCGCAAAGAGGATGTGAAGGATCCTATCGGCATTACCGGCTGGCCGAAAGAGAAAGGTCGCGACGGCGAGCGCACGCCGATGCAGTGGAACGACGGCCCGGATGCCGGCTTCTCGCCCTCCGGCGTCAAGACCTGGCTGCCCATTCCGCGAAGCTACGAGCAAAATAACGTCGCTGCTGAAGAACACGGGCCTGACTCGATGCTCCGCTGGTATGAGCAGCTCATCGCTCTGAAGAAGCAGGATCCCGCATTGCATGCCGGCGCGGAGACCATGCTCAACCCCAGCGACGAGCATGTGCTCTCGTGGCTGCGTAAAGCAGACGATGGAGAAGCTGTCGTTGTCGCTTGCAACTTTACAGATCAGCCTCAGACAGTGAGCTTCGACCTGGCAGCACAGGGCATTCGCGGCACCACAGTGAAGACGTTGCTGAAGACTCCTGGCGCCTCCGATCCCCCATCTCTTAAGTCAATTGAACTCGGACCCTTCGGCGTTTATATCGGCCGCATCGAATAGACGATGGCCAGGAATAATGTTTCGTTTGAGAGACGAGCGCTGGGATGCTTCGCGACTGCGCTAACTCTGACCTGGATGCTCGCCCTTGGGCAGGCCGATGCTGGTGCGCAACCATCCAGTCCTAAAAGGGCGCCACGACTGACGGCTTCGGGCCGTGGCATCGACGCTTACATCGACGACGCGTGGAAAACCCTGCAGCGCTCGATGCTCGATTGCTCGACGCTGGTGGATCCCAAGGTGACAACTAAGCCAGTCCTCTACCTGCCGCAGGATTTTGCTGAGCCTCCGGAGGTCGCGGCGCTCAGGCAAAAGTGTGGAGTGGATGTGGAGCGGCTCCCCGTGAAAATCGAACATCTTGGTCAAGATGTTCGACTGCCCGCGCAGGGGCTGCTTTACTTGCCGCACCCGTACGTCGTCCCGGGCGGGCGATTCAACGAGATGTACGGATGGGACAGCTACTTCGTCATTCTTGGACTGCTTGAGAGCGGGCGCGTAGATCTGGCCCGCGGGACGGTGGAGAACTTCTTTTTTGAGATTGAGCATTACGGTGGATTGCTGAACGCGAATCGCGCTTACTACCTCACACGATCGCAGCCGCCGTTCCTGTCGTCGGAGATTCGCGACGTCTGGCAGGCCGATGTCACAGCAGGAAGAAAACAGCAAGCGCATGCATGGCTGGCTCAGGGTTACGAATTCGCCGTGCGCGACCACGCCCTCTGGACCAGCGAGCCGCATCGCGCGGGCGACACCGGCCTGGCCCGTTACTTTGACTTCGGTGAAGGTCCGGTCGCGGAAATGGCCGACGACGACGCCTATTATCCGAATGTCATTGCGTGGCTGCTCGCGCATCCTGATATGCACACGGACTATCTCGTCGACGGCCCAGAGATTCCTCGCCCAGGTGACCGCGAAAAGTTGGCCGCGATCAGTTGCGATCCTCAAACTTCAGCCGTCTGCGCGCATGCGCACGTGGGCACACACTGGCTGAGCAAAGATTTCTACAAAGGCGACCGCGCCATGCGTGAGTCTGGATTCGATCCGAGTTTTCGCTTTGGCGCCTTCGATGGATCGACGCATCATTACGCGCCGGTGTGCCTGAATGCTCTGCTTTACAAATATGAGCGCGATCTTGCCTGGATGGCGGAACAGCTCGGCAAAACGGACGACGTAAAGAAGTGGAGTCAGGCGGCAGAAGCACGGCGGACCGCGATGAATCGCTATCTTTGGAATGCCGATAAGGGGAGATATTTCGACTACGATTTCGTTGCCGGGAAGCAGTCGAGCTACGACTATCTAACGACCTTCTATCCACTCTGGGCGGACGCGGCGACGCCGGAGCAGGCGCGGAACGTCGAATCGCACCTGAAACTCTTCGAAAAACCTGGCGGCCTGGCAATGAGCACCGACGACTCCGGTGTGCAATGGGATTTGCCCTACGGCTGGGCTCCCGTAACCTGGATCGCGGTGGACGGATTGAAAGAGGCGGGCGATATCACCGACGCAACTCGCATTTCGCAGAAATTCATGACAACCGTCCGTAACAGCTTCGTCTGCGATCATACGATCCGCGAGAAATACAACGTTGTGACGGGTTCGTCGGACGTTCAAGTCGCCACTGGCTATCGTCAAAACGTAGTCGGATTTGGCTGGACGAACGGCACGTATCTGAGGATGGAAAACCTGCTGAGAACCGCGGGAATACCTGAACCCGCTAGCTCACAATCGCCGCCCGCGTGCCCTCAGCATTGATCCCCATTCGAAACGGGTCATCCTCCCACAGCAACAGGCGACTCTCGGCGGTAATCCACGCCGACCCCGTAACGCTCGGGATCACCCGCCGCTCGGCGCCCTCTTCAATCCGATAGCTGCCCTCGAACACTGTGCCGAGGATTCCCTCCTGCCGCCACAATTCGCCCGGCCTCAGCTTGCCATCCGCTGCAAGACACGCCAACTTCGCGCTCGTGCCTGTTCCGCAAGGGGAGCGGTCGTACGCGTTCCCTGGACACAGCACAAAGTTTCTGCTGTCGACGCCCGGCTCCGGCGAGGCAGAAAAAAGCTCGATGTGATCGATCTCCCCATCGTTGTCTCCGGTAATTCCATTCGCACTCAATGATGTCTTCACCGCGGTCGCGAAAGTCGTCAGCGCTGCCCGGTTCTCGAACGTCAACGGCGCCGGCGCATTCTCTGTGAGAAAAAACCAATTCCCACCCCACGCAACATCGCCCGTTACCGTACCGAATCCGTAGACCTCGACCTTGACCCCTTTAAGGTAACGATAGCTCGCGACATTCTCGACTGTCACACGCCCATCTGCGTGCAACTCTGCCCTCACTGCGCCCACCGGTGTCTCGATCCTGTGCATTCCCGGCCCGACCCGGCCCAGATGCGCGAGCGTCGCGATCACACCGATGGTGCCGTGCCCGCACATGCCCAGGTAGCCAACGTTGTTGAAGAAAATCACGCCGGCGGCACTCGCCGGATCCAGCGGATCAACGAGCAGCGCTCCCACCAGCACATCGGAGCCACGCGGTTCGTTCACCACTGCGGAGCGAAAATCATCGTGATCCTCGGCAAACCTGCGCAGGCGTTCTGCGAGCGGCCCGCTTCCAAGCCCGGGCCCCCCGCTTACCACGACCCGCGTCGGTTCGCCCGCCGTGTGCGAGTCGACAACATGAATTTCAGAGTTCAATCCCACCACGTTTGTTCGGCATCCTGAGGAAGTTTCTGTCCACTTTATATTACGCAAATTGTATACAACTTTGTCTCCCCGCAACTGTTCACGGCACGATTTTTCTCATGGTTTTACTTTTCGGTTGACCCGCTATACTCGATGGCAGTTTTACCCCGGGACATCGTATCGAGGTTCTCCGCATGAAACTCCACCGCGCCGCCATGATCTTTGGGCTTTGCTGCACTCTATCCCCGATATCTGTTTTGGGGCAGACACAGCGCGCGCTCCTGATCGGCATCAACACCTACGAGCCTCCCGGCACAACGCCGACTCATCCTCCGGGCTGCGTCTATGGGCGATGCGAGTTGGGCTATTTCGAAAATCTCGATGGCGCGGTGAACGACGTGCAGGCGATGGCGGACCTGCTCACCAGCCCCAAGTTCGGATTCCCGGCCGGGCAGGTCGTGCTCCTCACCAATCCCAACCCGGCTCGCCCCGCACCCGGCGTCGTTCTCCTTCCTGCTGCCCAGACCACGCGCGACGGAATTCTCGCCGCCATGCAGAAGTATCTCGTCGACGTTCCGCAGCGCGGCGACACCGTCGTGTTCTACGTCGCCAGCCACGGCTCCCTGCGCATTAACAGCAAGGGGACGAAGCTCACCGTGCTGGTGAACGGCCAATATGTTCACGCGGACAGCACGCTGGTTCCTTCGGACGCGTACAGAGGGGGCTACGATGTGCGCGACCGCGAGATGACCCGCATCTTCAACGCGGCACTCGACAAGGGGATTCATCTCTCCATCATTTTCGATAACTGCCACAGCGGCGCCATCAGCCGCGGCGTGAGTTCTAAATATCGCGAACGCGATCTGCCCTTCGATGCGCGCGATATCGCCGAACCGCCGCCCGTTCTTGCGAACGGCGATCCAGTGCCCGCTCCAACGCAGCGGGCCGAGAATCCCGCGCTGGTGCTTTCCGCGGTGCAGCAGGATCAATCTTCCAAGGAAACACCCGATACCACCCCACCCACGGAAGCCCACGGTGCATTCACTGCTGCGTTGGTGGAGGCGATGCAGGTTCTGCCAGCCGACACGCCGGCTGAGGTCGTCTATCAGCGCGTCAAAGCTGTCATCGGAAATGAAGATGTGCCCGATGAAGACCCCGATCTCGACACCACGGCGGAACGGCGCAGGCAGCCGCTCTTCGGTGGTGCGCTTGCCGGGTCCGACAGCATTCGCACAGCCGTGCTCGGAACTTCCGGCGCGGGTGCCGTGTGGCTCGACGTGGGCCGTGCCTCCGGAATTGGCGTCGGCACCGAATTCACTGCGACGAATGCAAGTGGCCAGAAAATCCAGCTTCGCGTCACTGCGCTCGACGGCATCGCGCGCTCGACAGCCACCGTAGTCAGTCCCTCCGGCGCGAAAGTCCAAACCGGCGACATCTTCGAAATGACGAAGTGGAGTCCTGTGCAGTCACCGCCGTTGCGCGTCTGGCATTGGCCCGCAACGCTGTCGCAGGCAGACATCCTCACTGCGGCCGCGCAGATTCAGGCTGCCGGGATTGCTACCGTCTCCGATGCCGCCGAGGAGCCATGGACCCACATCCTCAGCTGGAACGGAACCGCCTGGACGCTCCAACCAGCCGGGGCATCTGCACCCGTGAGTCTCGGTCCGACTCTGACATCCGCGGCCCTGAAACAAAAGACTCCAGCGAACGCGAAACTCTGGGTCAACTTTCCCCCTTCCCGCGAACTCGTCGCGCAACTTCTGCCCGCGGATCCCAACAGCGCCGTGCAAACCGCCACCGACCTCTCCGGCGCCGAATATGCATTGACCGGCACGCTGACCACGAAAGGTCCCGCCTGGGCATGGTTCCATAAGAACGAGCTTGCCGCCGGTCCTCCTTCGCCGAACGCTGCCCCGCACAGCCCCGGTTGTTCCACAAGCTCACAATACCCGGT
>Ga0181537_10005688_pt1 | contig 10042 bp, 9 predicted proteins | sample PEATcosm2014_Bin_39_FD_119765 | JGI IMG/M metagenome (GOLD analysis project Ga0181537, IMG submission 119765) | Peatland microbial communities from MTU Mesocosm Facility, Houghton, MI, USA - PEATcosm2014_Bin23_10_metaG | ecosystem: Environmental > Terrestrial > Soil > Wetlands > Peat | place... | reverse complement strand
CGCCAAGCAGGCGGTGGAGAAGGCGAACCAATATGCGTTCCGCGACCGCAAACGGCGCAAGCGCACGTTCCGCGCGCTCTGGATCCAGCGCCTCAATGCGGCGGTCCGGCCGTTCGGCCTGAATTACAGCCGCTTCATCGCCGGCTTGAGCAAGGCGGGTATCACCATCGACCGCAAGGTGTTGTCCGATCTCGCGATCCGCGAGCCGGTGGCATTCGAGGCGATCGTCGGGCAGGTGAAGTCCGCGCTCGCCGCCTAAGGGCGTGTCATGATCGACCGTGCCTACGTGCAGCGGATGGCGCGTTACAATCGCTGGCAGAATGAAAATCTGTACGGCGTTGCCGACGTGCTGTCGGATGATGACCGCCGCAAGGAGCGCGGCGCGTGGTTCGGCTCGATCCACAAGACGCTGAGCCATCTGCTGTGGGCAGACAAGGTCTGGATGAGCCGTTTCACCGACCTGCCGAGGCCCGACGTGGGGATTCCCGGATCGGTGTCGCTGTTCCCGGATTGGGACAAGCTCAAAGCCGGGCGCATCGACTTCGACCGCACGATCGTAGGCTGGGCTGACACGGTGGAGGATCGGTGGCTTGCCGCTGACCAGACATTTTACTCCGCCGCAACCCAACGCGAGTGGACGCGTCCGCGATGGGTGCTGATCACCCATATGTTCAATCATCAGACCCATCACCGCGGCCAGGTGCATTCCATGCTGACGCAAGCGGGCGGGCGGCCGAGCGATACCGACCTGACCGTCATGCCGGATTGAAATCGTCCATGACCGACACCGCGCAACTTGAGCAAAAAATCCTCGCCGAGGTCGCCGCCGCGAGCGATGACTCGGCGCTTGAGAGCGTGCGTGTGGCCGCGCTCGGCAAGAGCGGTTCAGTAACGGCACTCCTGAAAACACTCGGCACCATGTCGCCAGAGGAACGCAAGACTCAGGGCGCGGCGATCAACGGACTGAAAGACCGCGTCAACACAGCTCTCAATGCGCGCCGCGAAGCCTTCAAAGGCGCCGCGCTGGAAGCGCGGCTTAATACCGAGACTGTCGACGTTACGCTGCCGGTGCGCGAGACGCCCGCCGAGATCGGCCGGGTGCACCCGATCACCCAGGTGGTCGACGAGCTCACCGCGATCTTTGCCGACATGGGCTTCGCCGTCGCCGAAGGTCCGGACATCGAGACCGACGATTACAACTTCACCAAGCTGAATTTCCCGGCAGATCATCCCGCGCGCGAGATGCACGACACCTTCTTCTTCAATCCGAAGCCGGACGGATCGCGCCTGCTGCTTCGCACTCACACCTCGCCGGTGCAGGTGCGCACCATGCTGACCCAGAAGCCGCCGATCCGCGTCATCATTCCCGGCCGCACCTATCGCTGTGATTCCGACCAGACCCATACACCGATGTTCCACCAGGTCGAGGGTCTTGTGATCGACAAGGGTTCGCATCTCGGCCATCTGAAATGGATCCTCGAGGAATTCTGCAAGGCGTTCTTCGAAGTTGATCGCGTCGGCATGCGGTTTCGGCCGTCGTTTTTTCCGTTCACCGAGCCGTCGCTCGAAGTCGACATCCAGTGCCGGCGCGACAAGGGCGAAATCCGCTTCGGCGAAGGCGACGACTGGCTCGAGATTCTCGGCTGCGGCATGGTTCATCCGAACGTGCTGCGAAATTGCGGGCTCGATCCCGACGCGTTCCAGGGCTTTGCCTGGGGCATGGGGATCGACCGTATTGCCATGCTCAAATACGGCATGCCGGATTTGCGCGCCTTCTTCGAGGCCGATGTGCGGTGGCTTTCGCATTACGGCTTCCGCCCGCTCGATTGGCCGACGCTGGCCGCTGGGCTAAGCGCGTGAGCGCGCAGCGCGCGGGGACGCGCTCATGATGAAATTCACCTATCGCTGGCTGAAGGAGCAACTCGACACCGATCGGCCGCTGGGTGAGATCGTGGACAAGCTCACCATGATCGGGCTCGAGGTCGAGCGCGTCGAAGACAAGGGCAAGCTCCTCGCACCGTTTGTCATCGCCCGTGTGACCGAGGCAAACAAGCATCCGAACGCCGACCGGCTGCGCGTCTGCATGGTCGATACCGGCAGCGGCGATCCGATCCAGGTGGTGTGCGGCGCGCCGAATGCGCGCGCCGGCATGAAAGCCGTGTTTGTGCCGCCCGGCGCCTTCATTCCGGGCAAGAACATGACTTTGCAGGTCGGCACCATCCGCGGCGTCGAGAGCCGCGGCATGCTCGTTTCGGCGTTCGAGCTGCAAATCTCCGACGATCACGAAGGCATCATCGAATTGCCGGACGATGCGCCGGTCGGCGCCGGTTACGCGCAATGGGCCGGTCTCGACGATGCGCTGATCGAGATCAATTTGACGCCGAACCGCGCCGATTGCACCGCCGTGCACGGCATCGCCCGCGATCTCGCCGCGGCCGGCATGGGAAAATTCAAGGATTTGCCAATAACGCCCGTCAAAGGCGCATTTGCCTCGCCGGTTGCCGTCACGATCGAGACGCCGGATTTGTGTCCTGCTTTCGCGCTGCGGCTTGTTCGCGGCGTCAAAAACGGCCCGTCGCCGGCCTGGCTGCAACAGCTGCTGACCGCGATCGGACTGCGCCCGATCAACGCGCTGGTCGATATCACCAACTTTATGACTTACGACCGCGGCCGGCCGCTGCACGTCTTCGATGCCGCGAAGGTGCATGGAAATCTCACGGTGCGCCGCGCCCGCGCCGGCAAGACTTTGCTGGCGCTCGACGGCAAGACCTACGCACTGGACGACACCATGTGCGTCATCGCCGACGACGATGGCGTAGAATCCCTCTCCGGCGTTATGGGCGGCGAAAAAACCGGCTGCTCTGAAGCCACCACTGACGTCCTGATCGAGTCGGCGCTGTGGAATCCGACCAACATCTCCCAAACCGGACGCAAGCTCGGCATCAATTCGGACGCGCGCTATCGCTTCGAGCGCGGCGTCGATCCGGCTTTCATGCAGCCGGGCCTCGAACTGGCGACCCGCATGGTGCTCGATCTTTGCGGCGGCACGCCGTCGGAGATTGTCGTCGCCGGCAAAGCCGAGACGCCCGAGCGCGTTATCGATTTCCCGGTTACCGAGGTCGCACGCCTCTCCGGATTTGCACCGCCGCTTGCGGAGACGCGCGGCGTCCTCGAACGCCTCGGCTTCGCGATCGCGGGCGAAAGCGAGCGGGTCAAGGTCACGGTGCCGTCGTGGCGGCCGGACGTGCAGGGTAAGGCCGATCTGGTCGAGGAGGTGGTGCGCATCCTCGGCGTCGAGCGCGTAAAGCCCGCGCCATTCGACCGCGGCGAAGCGCCACGCAAGCCGGTTCTCACGCCGATCCAGGTGCGCGCGCGCAAGGCCAAGCGGGCGCTCGCTTCGCGCAACCTGGTCGAGGCGGTCACCTGGTCGTTCATCGGCCACCGCGAGGCCGAATTGTTCGGCGGCGGAAGCGCGGCGCTTGTCCTCGCCAATCCGATCGCGGCCGAGCTGTCCGACATGCGGCCGAGCCTCGTTCCCGGCCTTATCGGCGCCGCGCAGAAGAATGCCGATCGCAGCTTCGGTGATGTTGCACTGTACGAAGTCGGTCAGGTGTTTCGCGGCGATGCGCCGGCCGATCAGCTCACCGCCGCGGCCGGAATCCGCCGCGCGTTGGCGAAGCCATCCGGCGTCGGACGCCATTGGCAAAAGCGCGACGGCGAGGTCGACGCCTTCGACGCCAAGGCCGACGCGCTTTCGGTGTTGGCCGCGGCGGGCGCACCCGTTGCGGCGCTGCAAGTCACATCCGGGGGACCGGCGTGGTTTCACCCGGGCCGTTCCGGCACGATCCAGATCGGCCCGCAGAACGTGCTCGGCTATTTCGGCGAGCTGCATCCGAGCGTGCTGGAGGCGCTGGACGCCGACGGCCCGCTCGTCGCCTTCGAAGTCATTCTCGAACGCATCCCCGAGCCGCGGACGCGCGCCACCCGGGCCAAGACCGCGCTCGATCTGTCGGCCTTCCAGCCAGTTGAGCGTGATTTCGCCTTCGTGGTCGAGCGCAACGTCAAGGCCGCCGACATCGTGCGCGCGGCGCAATCGGTGGACCGCAAGCTGATTACCGGCATCATCGTGTTCGATGTTTATGAGGGACCGGGCATCGCGCCGGGCAAGAAATCGCTCGCGATTGCCGTCACCATCCAGCCGCGCGACAAGACCATGACCGACGCGGAGATCGAGGCGCTGGCGGCTAAAATCGTCGCCGAGGTCGGCAAGCGGACCGGCGGCGTGTTGCGCGCGTGACCGGCAGCGGCGCCAGCGCAGGCTGATCAAGCTGAAACGAGAAGATCGAGCGGGACTTTGAGCGCGTCGGCAATGCGGCGAAGCGCGGCCGCCGCACCCTTGCGCCGGCCGGTCTCCACATCGGAGATATAGCCCTGGCTGAGGCCGGTCTTGAAGGACAGGTAAAGCTGTGTCGCGTCGCGCCATTCGCGCAGCACCCGAACCGGATTGTCTCCTTTGGCCAAGCGGTCCACTACATGCTTCGGCAACAACGGAGCGCCGCCGGCGATCTCGCGTCGGGCGCGGGCTACCAACCGCGCCGTGCCGGCATCCTCATCGGCTTCGGCAGCTTTGACAACAAGCGCTTCGTATTCCTTGCGTGGCAGGATTGCGATCTCTCCGCGGGCGGTCTTCTGAAAACGAACGTTCATGACTACTCCTTAGTCGTATTTGTCTCGTCGATGTCCGACCGCGACGACGACGATCGAACCGGCCTCTTCGTAGAAGATCACGCGCCAATCACCGACCCGCAGTCGCGAACCCTGGCGGCCTTTGAGCCGCTTTACGTCGCCATTTCCGCTTGCGGCAAACTCCATCAAGCGCTCATCAATACGCCGGCGGATTTGCTCTGTTAGTTTTGTCCACTGCCGGCCGGCAGCCGGCGTAAAGAGCATTGGCTTCATGGAACGATATCGCTAATCGCGATAACAAAATCAAGTGGCCGTTCGGCGCGTTCAGAGGGGTTCCTCGCGCATGATGGTGGGTGTGGACTGAATCCGCCGGTATGCCGGTTTGCGCTTCGGAATGTCTGCCGCCGTGGGCGCCGCAGGCGCTTCCTTCACCGGTCCGAAATGACGGATCACTGCATCGGCGGCCCGCGTTCCCGATTCCCAGGCGCCGCCGACTGTGCCCCACAACGTCTCGTGAACGGCCTCGCCGGCGAACCAGATTGTGTTCTGCACTGGCTCCATCAGCGTGCGGCGCGCGCCCTGCCAGCCGGGCGCTGCGACGGAAGCAGCGCCGAGCACCCACGGTTCGCTGTTCCAACGCGTGGCGTGCGAGCGCTTGATCGCTTTTTTCACGTCGGCGCCGTAAAGGCCGGTGAGCCAGTCGGCGGCGAAATCGACCATCGCTGCTTCGCCATGCGACGCGAGCTCGCGGCCGAACGCGCCGGCGACTTCGATAACGCATAGCGGCGTGCCGGAAACGTTGGCGAGGATCGCCGCCGTGTGCGTATCGCCCGATTTCTCGAACACCAGATCGTCGCTCTCGAAGCCGAGCGGATTGCCCGTAAGTTCGTGCGCGATGTGATCGCAGCTGCCGAGCGCAAGCTTGGCGAAGGCGTCGAGCTGACGCTTGGGCAGTTCGGGGGCGAATTTGATGGCGCCCGAATTGATCACGTTGGTCGAGACGGTGACGATCACGGCGCGCGTGGCAATGGCGCCCTTGCCCGTTTCCACCGTGACCGTGCCGCGGGTGTCGATCAGGGTTGCCGGCGTCGACAGCTTGACCGCAATCCCCTCGGCGAAGGACGCGATCAGCGTGCCGAAGCCCTGGCGGCAGAACGCGGCGGTGTTGCGTTCGGCGGCTTTGGCGAAATCCACCGCCGACATCTGCGTCAGCTCCTTGCCGCTGGTGAACGGCCCAAGGACGAAATCGATCAACGGCCGCCAATCGCCGAGGTCGTTCGGCATCGCCTGCGCGCAGGCCACATCGGCTTTGCGCGCCGCGTCGGTGATGGCGCGGTTGGCGCGGACCTGCAAAGCGAGGAAATCCTCGAGCTCGCCCTCGCGCGCATAGCGCCGGCCGATTTTCACCTTCTGGCTCGCCGGCGCCGGATAAACCTCGAGACCGCGGCGCGGCGTGAGCTTGCTCAGCGGATTGAGATCGGGTGCATAGATCCAGTGGGCGCCGCGGTCATACGGCACGCCGAAGGTTCGCGTCTCGGTGATGCAGCGGCCGCCGATATGGTCGGCTGCTTCCAGCACGACGAATTTGCGGCCGGCGTTGGCGAGCCGGCGCGCGGCGGCGATACCGGCTGCGCCCGCGCCGATAATGACCACGTCGACTTCGGAAGATGCCCGCGTCACCGCGCCGGACGCCGGGCGCGCCGCGGCGAGGGCGGCCGAGGCAGCAAGGAAAGAGCGGCGGCTCAGGCGCGGCATGGGTTCCAAAATGCTTGCAGATTGGCGCTAGCTTGCCCGAACCGCGCGCGAGGCGCAAACCTCACGGCCTGCTTGTGCTCGCCGACCCACGTCGTTACGTGAACCTTCTCGCAGGAAACCTCATGCTTGACGACGCGGCCAAGGCGCTCGGCCAGATGCTCTCACCGGCGTTGCGCGCGGTATTGTGGAAATCGGTCGGGCTTGCGCTCGCGCTCATCGTCATCATCGCCGTCGTGCTTAACCGACTGATCGTTTGGCTGGTCGACGCCGGCAGCGCGTCGGTCGAACAAGGTCTCGGTCCGTATGCGCATGGGCCGGCGACAGCGGTAGCGTGGCTTCTCTCGGTCGCGGCCGGTTTCGGTATCGTCCTCGGCGGCGTTTTGCTGATGCCCGCAGTGACCGCGTTCGTTGCGAGCTTCTTTGCCGATGAGATCGCCGAAGAGGTCGAGCGCGTGCATTATCCGGACGACAGACCCGGCGCGCACCTGCCGCTCTGGCTTGCGGTGCTCGAAGGCGGCAAGACCGCGCTCCTGGCGGTCGCGGTCTATGTGTGCGCCGCGCCGTTTCTGCTGTTTGCCGGGTTCGGCGCCGTGATCTTTTTTCTCGCCACGGCGTGGCTCCTCGGCCGCGAATATTTCGAGCTTGCCGCCATGCGCTTTCGGACGCCGGCCGAGGCCAAAATGCTGCGCAAGCGTAACGCTGCAACCGTCTATGGCGGCGGATTGCTGATCGCTCTTTTCGTCTCGATCCCGGTGGTCAACCTGGCGACGCCATTATTCGCCATGGCGCTGATGGTACACGTGCACAAAAGGCTCTGCGGCCGCGCGTTGGCGGCGCCGGGCCTCCAGCCCGATACGACGACGGAATAAGCCGGCGTTACTGGCCGGGCGTGTTTGCCGGCGTCGGCAGCGGCTCCAGCGGCGAAAGCGATGCCGGCTTCGAGGCGCGCGCGGTGTCCGGCTTCTGCGGCGGCGACTTCTGATCGCGCGGATAGAGCTCGACCTTCGGCGGCTTCTGCTCAGGCCGGTAATCGGTGGAGGAAAGCCCGCCCGCGATGCTGGCGCCCTGTTCAATTTGCAGCAGGCCGTAGCTGATGTTGCCGTCGACGCGGCCGCTCGAACGGAGGATCAGGAGACACTTGACGTCGAGCTTCTCGAAGACCTTGCCGGAAATCTCGGCGTTCTCGGCCACCGTAATCCGGCCCTTGATCGCGCCAGTCTCGCCGACGACCAAGTTACCGACCGTCACGTCGCCTTCGAGTACGCCGCAGACAACGAGGGTATCCGGTACCGAAATTTCGCCCTTAATGGTGACGCCCTCGCCGATATAGAGGCGGTTGGCATCCGGCATGGAGTGTTCTGTCGACGACATCTGCTTCCCCTTTATCCCCGCCTTGCGAAAGGCCTTGGTTAAACTTTTACGTCACCGAACGGACTTTGTCATCGGCAGCGAGCGGGGGACTTTAAGTTTTCGTTAACCACTTGGAACTGCGGATTAAAATCCTAGGCAGCGGCCCCGACACAGCGCAGAATGGCGGTGCCGGCGGCTTTGAGTAATCGTTTTCGCTTGGGCCCTCAGCGCCACACTTCGTCGGCAAGTTCGACGACCATCCGCAACTTCGCCCATTCCTCTTCCTCGGCGAGCACATTGCCCTCTTCGGTCGAGGCGAAGCCGCATTGCGGCGACAGCGCGAGCTGATCGAGCGCAGCAAATTTGGTCGCCTCGTCGATGCGCCGCTTGACGTCGTCCTTGTTCTCCAGCTCGCCGCTTTTGCTGGTAACGAGGCCGAGCACGATGATCTTGTCGCCCTTGGGCAGGAAGCGCAAAGGCTCGAAGCCGCCGGCGCGCGCCGAGTCATATTCGAGAAAGTAGCCATCGTAATTCAGTTCGCCGAGCATGATCTCGGCGATCGGCTCGTAGCCGCCCTCGGAAATCCAGGTCGAGCGAAAATTGCCGCGGCACACATGCGTCGTGACCACCATGTCGGCGGGCTTGCCTTCGAGCGCGCCGTTGATGACTCGGGCGTAGTCTTTCGCGAGATTATCGGCGTCGAGGCCGCGCTCGCGCGCTTTCTTCAATTCCGCCGGCGAGCACAGATAGGCCCAGGCGGTATCATCGAATTGCAGATAGCGGCAGCCGGCGTCGTAGAAGGCGCGAATGGCCTGCCGAAAGGTTTTCGCCAGATCGTCGAAGATGGCGCTGCGGTCGGCGTAGAACCTGGTGTCGACCGCGTCCGGCTCGAGGCGGAAATGCAGGATCGCCGGGCTCGGGATGCACATCTTCGGCACCACGCGGGTATGCGCCTTGAGGAATTTGAAATGCTCCAGCATCGGATGGTTGGAGAAACCAAGCTTGCCGGTGATGCGCGGGGTGCGGTGCCTGGTTTGCACGCCATGGAACTGAATGCCGTGATCGATCTCTCGGATCTCGACGCCGTCGAGCAAGTCGAAGAAATCGAAATGCCACCACGAGCGGCGAAACTCGCCATCGGTCGTGACCTTAAGGCCGACATCTTCCTGCTCCTTGATGACCCGTTCGATCTCGCGATCCTCGACCTCTTTCAATTGTGCCGCAGTGATCTCGCCCTTTTCCCGCGTCGCGCGCGCGTCTTTCAGGCTGGCCGGACGCAACAGGCTGCCGACCACGTCGGCGCGGAATGGCGGTTTGTTTCGGTTCATTGGCGTTTTTCCTCCTCGCAGTTCGGAGGAGGAAACAAGCCGCCGCGGCGGCTTTCGTCAACAGCTAAACGCGAATACCTGCGTTAAATGGGCCTAATCCCAATGACGCGATCATTTGGCGATGTTCGGGCCGGCCGCCTGCAGCGAGCCGCGCGACATCGAGGCCTCAAGCGCGACCAAACGGCGCGCTCCAAGCGCCGCTGCCCACGCTCTCGCGCCCGGCCCCGACATCTGCTAGTGGGGCGCGGCTGGGTGGCGGTACGAATCGGTTGATTTGATGCACGAACAGCCGGTCTGGAGCGCGGGATGCTGAAGGGATTGCGCGCCGCCGCGCACTTCTTCAACGAAAAGATAGGCTTCAGTCGGTTGGGCGTGGTGCTCAGCGTCGCGATCATTATCGTCGCCGTGACGGTGCTCTATCGCATCCTGCACGATATCGATTTCGACGAGCTGCTCGACGCGCTCGAGGCCACCGACTGGCGCACGCTCGGCATCGCCGGCATTTTCGTCGCGGCCGGCTATCTGACGCTGACCTTCTACGATCTGTTTGCCTTGCGCACGATCGGCCGCTCCGAGGTGCCGTATCGCATCGCCGCTTTGGGCAGCTTCACCAGCTATGCGGTCGGCCACAATGTGGGCGCCAGCGTCTTTTCCGGCGGCGCGGTGCGCTATCGCATCTATTCGGCCTGGGGCCTGAGCGTGATCGAGGTCACGAAAATCTGCTTCGTCGCCGGGCTCACCTTTTGGCTGGGCAATGCCGCCATGCTCGGCCTCGGCGTGCTCGACGCGCCGCAAGCCGCGCGCGCCATCGATCAGCTGCCGCTCTGGGTCAATCGCGTTTTTGCGCTCGTCGTCCTGACGCTGCTCGCGGCCTACGTCGCCTGGGTCTGGGTCAAGCCGCGGATCATCGGCCGCGAAGGCTG
>Ga0181537_10005687_pt1 | contig 10042 bp, 3 predicted proteins | sample PEATcosm2014_Bin_39_FD_119765 | JGI IMG/M metagenome (GOLD analysis project Ga0181537, IMG submission 119765) | Peatland microbial communities from MTU Mesocosm Facility, Houghton, MI, USA - PEATcosm2014_Bin23_10_metaG | ecosystem: Environmental > Terrestrial > Soil > Wetlands > Peat | place... | reverse complement strand
CGTGCGCCGCATCCGTACGCAGCGCGCATGCCTGCGCGACCTGCGCGAGGCGCTTGCGCGGGCCGCGACCGACCGTGGCTGGGACGATGCGAAGCACCAGCGCCGTACGCGCGCGGCCAACAGCCTCGTCGAGGAATACCTGCGCGCATCGCAGCGCGTTGCCGAATTCAGCATGTATGACCGCATGCTGCAGTTGTGGCACATCGCCCACGTACCGCTGGTCTATCTGCTGGTGATCAGCGCGATCGCGCACGTCGTATCCGTGCACATGTACTAAGCGAGACCGTCCGCTTTTTTACAACGGATTTCAAACAACAGGGTGCCTCCCGTCCCCAAAGCCAGGCTGCTTCTCATCGCGGCGCTTGCCGCTTTCGTGCCTGCGTTTACGGGCAGTGCGGCGGGCGCGACGCTCGAAGGCGTGCTCTCGCCGGGCGAGCTGATCCAGGACCACGCCAAGGCGGAAACCGATTGCGACAACTGTCACCTGCCCTTCAAGAAGAAAGGCCAGGATGAGCTGTGCCTGAAGTGCCACAAGGAGGAAGCCAAGGACCTCCAGACGGGAACAGGCTTCCACGGCCGCATCAAGGACCGCCAGTCCTGCGGCAGCTGCCATACGGACCACAAGGGCCGTGCTGCCAAGGTCGTGATCCTGGACGAGAAGAAGTTCGACCACGACCAGACGAACTTCGCGCTCAAGGACTCGCACACGAAAATCGAATGCGCAAAATGCCACGTGTCGACGCCGGGCGCGCCCAGGATGAAATACCGCGACGCCGGCAAGACCTGCTATGCCTGCCACAGGAAGGACGACGAGGGCAAGGGCGGGCACAAGGGCACGCTCGGCGACAAGTGCGAGCAGTGCCATACGATCAAGAAGTGGAAGGACACGTTCTTCGACCACGACAAGACGCACTTCCCGCTGCGCAACGCGCACGCCGACCCGAAGGTCGAGTGCAAGGACTGCCACGCGAACAATCATTTCAAGAACACGCCGGTCGATTGCTATTCCTGCCACAAGAAGGACGACGACGATCCGAAGAAGCATGCGCACCACGGCCGCTACGGCGCGAAATGCGAGTCCTGCCACACGGACCAGGACTGGAAAACGCTCAAATTCGACCACGACCGCGACACGAAATACCCGCTGCGGTACAAGCACCACGATCCCAAGGTGAAGTGCGACGACTGCCACACGGGCAACAACCTGTACAAGGACAAGCTCAAGACCGATTGCATCGCGTGCCACAAGAAGGATGACAAGCACAAGGGCAGCGAGGGCGACAAATGCGAGAAATGCCACTCGGAGAAAGGCTGGAAAGTCACGCACGATTTCGACCACGACAAGACGAAGTTCCCCCTGCGCGGCATGCACGCGGACCCGAAGGTCAAGTGCGAGGACTGCCACAAGACGAAGGTCTATACCGAGGTGCCCAAGACCTGCTACGGCTGCCACAAGGCGGATGACGACGATCCGAAGAAGCACGCGCACCACGGTCGCTATGGCGAGAAATGCGAGACCTGCCACACGGACAAGGACTGGAAGACGCTGCGCTTCGACCACGATCGCGACACCCGCTACGCGCTGCTGGGCAAGCACCGCACGACCAAATGCGACGACTGCCATACGGGCAACAACCTGTACAAGGACAAGACGCCGGCCACCTGCATCGGCTGCCATCGCAAGGACGACAAGCACAAGGGCAAGGAAGGCGATCGTTGCGAGGATTGCCACGTCGAGCAGGATTGGAAGACCACCAAGGCCAAGTTCGACCACGACTTGACGACGTTTCCGCTCCTGGGCAAGCACAAGAAGGTCGATTGCGCGAAGTGCCATACCTCGCTCGCGTTCACGGATGCGAAGACCGCCTGCGTGGCGTGCCATCAGAAGGACGACCAGCATCGGGGCCGTCTCGGTTCGGTCTGCGAGGACTGCCACAACGCCGTTTCGTGGAAGCGGTGGGATTTCAATCACGACACGCGCACGCACTTCAAGCTCGACGGCGCGCACGCGAAGATCGACTGCTACGCCTGCCATCGCCAGCCGGTTCAGGGACGGGCGCTGCTGCCGATGAACTGCGTCGCGTGCCATGAAAACGACGATGCGCACAACGGCAATTTCGGCAAGCAATGCGAGCGCTGCCACATCACGCGCGACTGGAAAACGGTCAACTCGCGCGTCAGTTCCTGGCGCCTGCCGGAGATGGCCGCGGTGCTTGCGCCGCAGGAGCCTGCCCTGTGGCTTGCGAGACTTGCCCGCAACTGAGTGCTGTTTCTTATGGAAACTTCATGTGTAATGAGCAGGTCATCGGAACAGAGTTTTTCGGGGTGCAAAACAGCGATTTCCGAGGCGGAATTCCGATGTCCAGGACGACGTCGAACCATGCCGCAATGCAGATCCAAATTCGCGCGAATTCACTCGGCACACTGAGTCGATAGCATCGAGGAATTTCTAATCTATCCGGATGACGGCAACAAGTCGGCGCTTTTCCGCGCAAGAGTGGCCGGCGCATTTAGACTCGCGACACATTCGTGCAAATTCAATTCGGGGCGATGCCAGCACTGCAGCTCAGCCTTGGGGGTCTCATTCGGCGGGTATCCGCCATCGCGGCGATCGGCGTAGCAGTGCTGCTCGCGGCGGCGCTCGCGCCTGCACAGGGCCTGGCGGCGACCGGCGCGAAGAATTTCGACCACCTGTCCACCGGCTTCCCGCTCACGGGCCAGCACCAGAGCGCGCGCTGCGAAGACTGTCACGTGCACGGCATCTTCAAGGGAACGCCGGCGCAATGCGCCGCATGCCATACGCCGGGCACGCTCGTGACCGCGGTCATGATCCCGAACACGCACTTCCCGGTTTCGCAACCCTGCGACACCTGCCACACCACGAATTCCTTCTACGGCGCGTACTACGCGCACACCGACACCTTGCCCGGCACCTGCGCGACGTGCCACAACAATGTCTTCGCGCAAGGCAAGACACCCAACCACATCCAGACCAGCGCCTCGTGCGATGCGTGCCACTCGACGATTTCGTTTGCGGGCGCCTACACCACCCTTCCGGTTGGCCACATTCCGACGACGCAGGTCTGCTCGACCTGCCATTCGGGGGGCTTCAATACCCAGGGCACGGTCATGAACCACGCGGGCACGGAGGGTGTGTGCGATACGTGCCACGCCCCCGGCAAGACGCCCTTCACCTTCACGATCCCCGGAACCTTGACACAGTCGGGCTACCCGGTGCCCATCACGCCGATGTCGCAAGGCGGCATCCCATCCCTCACGCGCGTGACAGCACTGAACCACATTCCTGCGGCCGCCTCCTGCGATCAGTGCCACACCAATGGCGTGTTCACGAAGGGCAGCGGCTTTCGCAACGGGGTGATGCACCACGCTGCCGTGAGCGGCGCGAGTTGCGCGGCATGCCACGACAGTGCCACGGTATTCGCGGGCACGAGCGTCGGCACTGGCGGCGAGCCCTTCCAGATTCCCGGCACGGCCGGCACGCCGGGCGCCGGCAACCACATTCCGCTCAACGGTCTCGATTGCGGCAATAGCGGCTGCCACGCCGTCAGCGATACACCCACCGCGACCGGAACGGGTTTCGCCACCAACGTGGCGCCTGCGCTGTCGGCCGCCGGCCACAAGGCGGTCAATCTCTTCTGCGAGACCTGTCATGCCGAAGGCATGACATGGAAGCTCAATACGGAGACCATGGTCACGCCCGGTACGGCGCATATTCCGCCGGACAACGCGCCCACGGCCAGTGTCGCGTGCAGCGGTTGCCATGCGGCAAGCAATTTCACCGTGGGCGGCTTCAAGATCACGACTGCGCCCGTAATGTCGGTGGCCGCGCATTCGGCGGTGGCGTCCGCGGTGCCGGCCTGCACGAGCTGCCATGAAGCGAGCGCGCCCGACCTCACCTTCCAGGGCGTGCTCACGAACATCTACCTGCGACCCGATACGGCCACGTCGGGCCTGAGCAAGGGCCTGGGCCTCGATACCTACCATGGCACGGGCAACGCCGCGACACAGGATTGCAGCGGCTGTCACTCGACCACGCCGCCCTTCTCCAACGTGGCCTTGCCGAGCGATCACATCGCGCTCAAGACTCCGACGCCCGCGTGCAGCGACTGCCACGCCAACGGCTATTCGCCCGGCATCACGACCATGAAGCACGCGGACGTGACGGGCACGTGCACGAGTTGCCACAGCACCTCGACCGTGTTCGCCGGCACCGGCCAAGGCACGGATGGCCAGCCCTGGCAGATGTCGGGAACTGTCGGCCTCGCCGGCACGAGCACGACGCACTTCCCGGTCAACGGCAAGGACTGCTCGAGCAGCGGCTGCCACGCCGTCAGCGACACGATGACCAGCAATGGCGCGCAGTTCGTCATCAACGCGACACCGGCGCTTTCGGCGGCGGGGCACACGACGGTCAACCTCTCCTGCCAGAGCTGCCATGCCGTCGGCATGACGTGGAAGGGCATCGCGACGATGGTCACGCCGGCGGCGGCGCATATCCCGCCGGACAACCTGTCCTCCGGCGCTGTCGCGTGCAGCGGCTGCCATTCGGCAACGAGTTTCGGCAGCGGTGGATTCCACATCACGACCTCGCCCGTGATGTCGGTGGCGGCGCATGCGGCGGTCGCGTCCGCGGTACCGGCCTGCGATACCTGCCATGAGGCCAATGCTGCGGACCTCACGTTCCAGGGCGTGCTGACGAACATCTACCTGCGGCCCGATACCGCGAATTCCGGCTTGAGCCTCGGGCTGGGCGCGGATCCGACGCACGGCACGGGCAACCAGGCCACCGAAGACTGCGGGCAGTGCCATTCGACGACACCACCGTTCACGAGCAACCTCGCGCTGCCCAGCAACCACATCCCGCTCAACACGCCGACGCCCGCCTGCGCGGATTGCCATTCCGCCGGGTACGCGCCGGGCCTGACGGTCATGAAGCATGCGGATGTGACGACAAAGACGCCGGCTTGCGCGACCTGTCACGACACCTCGACGGTATTTGCGGGGACTGGCCAGGGAACCAACGGACAACCGTGGCAGATACCCGGCACGGTCGGAACGCCCGGTGCCGGCAACCACATCCCGATCGGCGGCGTCGGTTGCAACGGCAGCGGGTGCCATGCATTGAGCGGCGCAAGCGACACGATGACCAGCAATGGCGCCGGCTTCGTGCTCAGTGGCACGCCGGTGCTTTCGGCGGCAGGCCACACCACGCTGAGTGCAATTTCGTGCCAAAGCTGCCACACGATCGGCGACACCTGGAAGCTGCCGACAGGGGTCAGCATGGTGACGCCCGCGTCCACGCACATTCCACCGGACAACCTGTCCTCCGGCACGGTCGCCTGCAGCGGCTGCCACTCGGCAACCAGCTTCGGCACCGGCGGATTCCACATCACGACGACGCCGGTGATGTCCGTGGCCGCGCACACGGCGGTTGCCTCCGCCGTGCCTGCCTGCGACACCTGCCACGAGGCGAATGCTGCGGACCTGACGTTCCAGGGCGTGCTGACGAGCATCTATCTGCGTCCGGATACGGCCAATTCGGGATTGAGCCTCGGCCTGGGCCTGGACCCCACGCACGGCACCGGCAACCAGGCGACGCAGGATTGCAAGCAGTGCCACTCCACGACACCACCCTTCACGAGCAACCTCGCGCTGCCGAGCAATCACATCCCGCTCAATTCGCCGACACCCGCCTGCACCGATTGCCATGCGTCCGGTTACGCGCCGGGCGTCTCGACGATGAAGCACGCGGACGTCACGACGGCGACGCCGGCATGCGCAACCTGCCACTACACCTCGACCGTGTTCGCCGGCAGCGGCCAGGGCAGCAACGGCCAGCCCTGGCAGGTTCCCGGTACTGTCGGAACGCCCGGTGCGGGCAACCACATCCCGATCGGCAGCGCAGGCTGCAACGGCAGCGGGTGCCACAGTGTCAGCGACACCATGACGAGCACGGGCGCGCAATTCGTGCTCAGCGGCACTCCCGTGCTGTCCGCCGCGGGACACACCACGCTGAGCGCGCTCTCCTGCCAGAGCTGCCACACCATCGGCGACACCTGGAAGCTGCCCACTGGTGTTTCGATCGTCACGCCGGCATCGGCGCATATTCCGCCGGACAATCTGTCCTCCGGCGCCGTTGCGTGCAGCGGGTGCCACTCCGCGACCAGCTTCGGCACGGGAGGCTTCCATATCACGACTTCGCCCGTGATGTCCGTCGCCGCGCATACGGCCGTCGCGTCAGCCGTTCCTGCCTGCGATACCTGCCATGAGGCCAACACGGGCGACCTGGGGTTCCAGGGCGTGCTGACCAGCATCTACCTGCGGCCGGATACCGCCAATTCGGGCCTGAGCCTCGGACTGGGGCTGGATCCGTCGCACGGCACGGGCAACGCCGCGACGCAGGATTGCGCCAATTGCCATTCGACCACGCCCCCGTTCTCGAGCGTGACGATGCCGAGCAATCACATCCCGCTCAATACGCCGACGCCCGCTTGCGCCGACTGCCACGCAGCCGGCTACTCGCCCGGCACTTCTACGATGAAACACGCCGACGTCACGACCAAGACGCCGGCGTGCGCCACCTGCCATTACACCTCGACGGTATTTGCCGGCAGCGGCCAGGGAACGAACGGACAACCCTGGCAGATTTCGGGCACGGTCGGCACGCCGGGTTCGGGCAACCATATCCCCATCGCAAGCGCCGGTTGCAACGGCAGCGGATGCCACGCGGTCAGCGACACGATGACGAGCACGGGCGCGCAGTTCGTGCTCAGCGCGACGCCCGCGCTCTCGTCGGCGGGTCACACGACGCTGAGTTCGCTGTCGTGCCAGACCTGCCACGCAGCCACGTACACGTGGAAGCTTCCCACGGGTGTCACGATGGTCACGCCGGCCTCGACGCACGTTCCGCCGGACAACACTGCGCCCGCGAGCATGGCGTGCAGTTCGTGCCATTCCGCGAGCAACTTCAGCACCGGTGGCTTCCACTTGAGCGGGACCGCCGGCACTTCGGCGCCCGTGATGACCGTGGCGATGCACACCGCGGTGGCTTCGTATGTGTCGGCGTGCGACACCTGCCACGAGGCAAACGCGGGCGACCTCACCTTTCAGGGAATCACAACCCAGATCTATCTGCGGCCGGACAAAGGCGCGAATTCAGGACTGAGCAACGGAGCCGATACGGCACACGGTGCCGGCAACGCCGCGACGGCGGATTGCAGCGGCTGCCATTCGACGACGCCGCCGTTCCAGGGCGGCACCTTGCCGTCCAATCACATCCCGCTCAATTCGCCGACCCCTGCGTGCGCAGACTGCCATGCAAACGGCTATGCGCCCGGCGTTTCGACGATGAAACATTCGGACGTCACGACGGCGACGCCGGCGTGCGCCACCTGCCACTACACCTCGACGGTCTACGCGGGCACGGGCCAGGGCACCAATGGCCAGCCGTGGCAGATCCCGGGCACCGTGGGCACGGCAGGCTCCGGCAACCACATTCCCGTCGCAAGCGCCGGCTGCAACGGCAGCGGTTGCCACAGCATCAACGACACGATGACCAGCACCGGCGCCGGCTTCGTGCTGAGTTCTTCGCCCGTGCTGTCTTCCACCGGTCACACGACCCTGAGCTCGCTCACCTGTGCGACCTGTCATTCAGCCGGATACACGTGGAAACTACCCAGCGGCGTTTCGATGGTGGGCGCCAGCACGGCACACATCCCGCCGGACAACGCCGCGCCGGGCGCGATGTCCTGCACCTCCTGCCATTCGTCGACCATTGCCGTCGGCGGCTTCCACCTGAGCGGCACCGCAGGGACGACATCCCCCGTGATGACCGTCGCGATGCACACGGCCGTGGCCTCGTACGTTTCCGCGTGCGAGACCTGCCACGAAAACAGTGCCGGCAACCTCACCTACCAGGGCGTGCTCACGCAAATCTACCTGCGGCCGCCGATCTCCGGCTCGGCCGACAGCCTGAGCCCTGTGGACGCGAATCACCCGACCACGGGCGATTGCGCCAACTGCCACACCACGACACCGCCCTTCAGCGCGTCGACCAGCAAGCCCACCGGCCACATCCTCGTAAGCTCTTCGGCGGCATGCACGAGCTGCCATACGACCGGGGCCTTCAATACGGTTGTGCTTCCGATGCCGCATACCTACGTCCAGGGCACTTGTGGATCGTGCCACGGTCAGGGCCTGTCGCCATCCGTCTATGTAGGGCCATTCGCCGGCCCGAGCACGCTCGGCGGCACCTATACGGCGGGCGAAATCGCGTTCAATCCGAAGCAGATCGTCAGTTCCCCGGCGATCGGCGCGTCGGGCGGACATATTCCGCCGCCCTCGGCCGACGATTGCAATGTCTGCCATACGTCGACGTCGGCATTCGGCCCGGGCACGGCGATGGTGCACACGAATATCACCAGCGGTTGCGCGACCTGCCACAGCAACGGGGCCATCTGGTACGGCGTCTCTAGCACGGCGACGCAACTCGTCACGACGGGTGGCAAGGTGCTCTCGCCGCTGCACGTGCCGACGACCGGTGCCAATAATCCCGCATGCGAGGAATGCCACTCCACCACGGTCTTCACATCGTTCAGCGGTACCAAGGTCAACCACACGTCGGGCGCATTCATGAAGTACACGCAGGGCTCGTCGGGATCGTCGACGCCGACCTGCAAGAGCTGCCACGGCCCCAGTGGCGCAACCTGGTATGGCGTGTCGCTCAGTACCGCGACGGTCGGCAGCCACCATGGCAGCACCACCAGCCAGGACTGCATCAATTGCCACAACACGAGCCAGTTCGACAGCGCGGCGGCGGCCGCGGTCGCGCGGCGCGTCGAGCGCTCGACCGGCGGCCTTGGCGTGCGGCCGCGCATTCCGGGCCTGCCGGGAGCAGGCACCGGGTCGACGACGGGATCAACGACCGGGACGACAAGCCCGTTCACGCACGTGGGTGTGGTGCCGGGCGATTGCACGAGTTGCCACTCGCTGGCGGGCGGTGCGCCGACCAAGCCGGCCAGCCACCTGCCGACGACGCTATCCTGCGATTCCTGCCACCGCACCAGCTCCTGGCTGCCGGCAATCTTCACGCACACCGCGGTCGCGGCCTCGGGCTGCGCGAGTTGCCACAGCGGCAATTGGGCAACCGCGAAACCCGCGACGCACATGCTCACGACGCGCAGCTGCGACACCTGCCACCGCAGTACCTCGAGCTGGACGCCGGTAGCGTATTCGCACTTCGATACGGTGTACACGCCGCACCCGGCCAGCGTGCGCTGCGTGGACTGCCATACGACCAATACGGAACAGATCGTCTACAAGTTCCCCAGTCTCAAATCCGGCTGCGGCGGTTGTCACGGTCCGCATTTCGAAACCGGCACGGTACGCAGATCGAAAGGTCCTGCGACAAACGGCTCCCGGGGATAACTCTTGAATTTTGCGAATTTCTTCCGCGCGGGTTCGGCGGCGCTGGGACTTGGCATTGCTTTCGCAATCGCCCTGCCCGGCAGCGCGCACGCGCAGGCGCTCGACGGCGTGCGCCTCGTCGGTGAAGGCGAGGACGCAGCGTTGCAGATCCGCTTCAACGTGCGCGTGCAATACCAACGTCACGCGCCGCTCGAAGCATCCGACCTGATCGAGATCTACTTCCAGATCCTGGGCGGTGACGAGGCACTGACGCGGCCGATCGAGGAGAACATCGTTGCCAAGGAAAGCGCCCCGGCACCCGGTGCCACGGTGACCTATCCGGTCCAAACCGGCCTGCCCGTGAAGAAGATCGTCGTCCACCTCACGCAAAAGGTGAAATTCCGTGTGCGCGCGGGCAGCAGCAATCAGTTGATCGAGGTCGTGTTCCCCGGGCTCGCCCCTAAGGACGCGGCGAGCCTCGCCGCACTAGCCGCGCCGCCGGTCGTGGAGCACGATCGCTTCGCCATCACCCTGCAGACCCTGCCCTTGAGCGAACAAGGCAACGTGCGCGCCATTCCCGCTCGACTGCAGGACTACGAGGTGTTCGGCACCCAGG
>Ga0181537_10005686_pt1 | contig 10042 bp, 7 predicted proteins | sample PEATcosm2014_Bin_39_FD_119765 | JGI IMG/M metagenome (GOLD analysis project Ga0181537, IMG submission 119765) | Peatland microbial communities from MTU Mesocosm Facility, Houghton, MI, USA - PEATcosm2014_Bin23_10_metaG | ecosystem: Environmental > Terrestrial > Soil > Wetlands > Peat | place... | reverse complement strand
CTTGGGCTCTGGCACCTTGACGCTGAGCACGCACGTGAGGCCCTCGCGCATGTCGTCACCCGTGGTCTCGACCTTGGCTTTCTTGGCGAATTCGTTTTCGTCGATGTATTTGTTGATGACGCGCGTCATCGCGGCACGCAGGCCGGTAATGTGCGTGCCGCCGTCGCGCTGGGGGATATTGTTGGTGAACGCGAGCAGGTTCTCGCTGTAACTGTCGTTCCACTGCATCGACACTTCGACGCCCACGCGCATGGCGTTGGCGCCCGACGGCGAGGATTCGCCGCTGGCCGTGAAGATGTGGTTGTGCAGGGCCGTCTTGTTCTTGTTGATGTACTCGACGAAGCCGCGCACGCCACCGGAGAACGCGAAGTCCTCTTCCTTGTTGTTGCGCTGGTCGACCAGGCGGATGCGCACGCCGTTGTTGAGGAACGAGAGCTCGCGCAGGCGCTTGCTGAGAATGTCGTAGTGGAATTCGACGGTGCCGAAGATTTCCTCGTCCGGCAGGAAATGCACTTCGGTGCCGCGCTTTTCGGTATCGCCGAGGATGCGCAGGGGTGAAACGGCAACGCCGTCGACGTGCTCGATGATGCGGTTCTGCACGACGCCCTGGCGGAACTCGACCTGGTGCGTGTGGTGGTCGCGCCGCACGGTGAGGCGCAGCCACTTGGAGAGTGCATTCACGCACGACACGCCGACGCCGTGCAAGCCACCCGATACCTTGTAGCTGTTCTGGTTGAACTTGCCGCCGGCATGCAGCTCGGTCAGTGCGATTTCCGCGGCAGAGCGCTTGGGTTCGTGCTTGTCGTCGAACTTGATGCCGGTGGGGATGCCGCGGCCGTTGTCGATGACCGAAATGGAATTGTCCGTATGGATGGTGACGATGATGTCGTCGCAGAACCCGGCGAGCGCTTCGTCGATGGAGTTGTCGACGACTTCGAACACCATGTGGTGCAGGCCCGTGCCGTCCTGCGTGTCACCGATGTACATGCCCGGGCGCTTGCGTACCGCCTCGAGGCCTTCGAGGATCTGGATGCTAGACGCACCGTAGTCGTCGCCGTTCGGCTCGCCGCCATGCGTTCCGTTTGGCCCGCCGGTTCCATTCGTGCCGTTGCTGTCATCGCCGCTGCTCATCTTGTGCTCGGGAGCCTGGTCTTGCGGCGCGCCGGATGGCGCCGGTGCGGCGTCCTGGGCGGGATCGTCCTGTCGCTTGGGCAATTCGTTCGGTACTGCTGACATTCATAGGCCTCTGCAAGGATTCTCCGCCGGGGTTCCGGCGGGATGCTGCCAACGGCGGGTCTAGATCCGCATCGGCATGACCACATATTTGAACTTGTCGGAGTCGGGTAGCGTGATCAGCGCGCTGCCCAGCGCGTCCCCCAGCGAGACGCGGATCTTCTCCGCCTTCAAGTTGCTCAACACGTCGAGCAGGTAGGTGACGTTGAAGCCGATGTCGAGGCTCTCGCCGTCGTATTCGATCTCGATTTCCTCGAGCGCCTCTTCCTGGTCGGTGTTGGTCGAGCTGACCTTCAGCGAGCCCGGCGCAAGCACCCAGCGCACGCCCTTGAACTTGTCCGTGGTCAGGATGGCCGCGCGCGACAGCGCCTGCATGAGCTCGTTGCGATCGATGAGGAAGGTCTTGGGGTTGTTGCTCGGGACGACCTTGACGTAGTCCGGAAACTTGCCTTCGACGAGCTTCGAGACAAATTCGATCGAACCGAAGGCGAAGCGCACCTGGTTGCTTGCGACCTGGATGCGTACGGGATCTTCGCCGTCCGGCAGCAGGCGGGTGAGTTCCTGCACGGTCTTGCGCGGCACGATGACCTCGGTTGCACCGCCACTGGTCTCGCGATTGAACTCGCACAGCGCCAGGCGATGGCCATCCGTCGCCACGCCCCGCACGCTGGTGCCGTCGATGACGAGCAGCATGCCGTTGAGGTAGTACCGGATGTCCTGCGCCGCCATCGCATAGTGCACCATCGACAGCAGGTACTTGAGCGACGAGGCTGGGATCGTGAAGTCCACGTTGGCCGGCGACTGGGCAACCGTCGGGTATTCCTCCGCCGGCAAGGTCTGCAGGTGAAACTTGCTGCGTCCGGACTGGATCGAGAGCTTGCGGTTCGCGTACGAGAGCTGCACTTCCACGTCGGGTAGCGCTCGCAGGATTTCCACGAGCTTGCGCGCCGAGACGGTGGTTGCGCCGGATTCCTTCGAGGCGCCGAACTCGGCACCCGTCTGGATCTGGATTTCAAGGTCGGTCGCCGTGAAGGTGAGGCGCTCACCTTCGCGTCGCAGCAAGACATTGGCGAGGATGGGCAGCGTCTGCCGCCTTTCGACAATGCCGCTGACTACTTGCAACGGCCGGAGCACCGCATCGCGGGGCGCTTTGACGAGTTGCATTTTTTATATACCTTTCGTAGTAGTAATTAATAGATGCGTCCCTGGCTTGGGGACAAACCCGAAAACGCCACGCTTGCCAATGGCTTGGCGCTGCTCAAAGCGCGTGGACAAGCGTGTCCGCTTGCGCGGGACAAACGGGGATAACCTGGGATAACTTGGGACAAGATCCGAAAAACGCGAAACTTGTTCGGAGTTGTCCCCAGCGATTGCGAACTTACCCACCGGAAATCCCGTTCCGCGCATGCATTAGCCCTTCAGTGTTTGCTCGAGCACATGCAGCGCATGATTGAGCACGGCATCCTTGGAGCGGAGTTCGGCGATCTTGCGCACGGCATGCAGCACGGTGGTGTGGTCGCGCCCGCCGAAGAGTTCGCCGATCTCGGGCAGGCTCTTTTGCGTCATTTCCTTGGCGAGGTACATCGCAACCTGGCGCGGCGCAGCGATATTGCTCGGACGGCGCTTGCTGTACATGTCCGAGACCTTGATCTTGTAATAGTCCGCGACGGTCTTCTGGATGAGCTCGACCGTGACCTGGCCGGTGCTGGCCGAGAGGAGGTCCTTGAGCGCCTCGCGGGCCAGGTCGACGGTAACCGCGCGGCAATGGAACTGGGCGAAGGCGAGGACCTTGCGCAGCGCTCCTTCGAGCTCGCGCACGTTGCTGCGCAGGTTCTTGGCGATGAAGAAGGCGACGTCCTCGGAGAGTTCGCCGCCCTCCACCTCCGCCTTCTTGAGCAGGATGGCGACGCGCATTTCGAGCTCGGGCGGCTCGATGGAAACCGTGAGGCCCGAGGCGAATCGCGAGACGAGGCGATCTTCGATGTCGCGCAGTTCCTTCAGGTAAATGTCGCTGGTGATGATGATCTGCTTGCGGCCGGCGACCAGCGCCTCGAAGGCGTAAAAGAATTCCTCCTGGGTGCGGCTCTTGCCGGCAAAGAACTGGATATCGTCGATGAGCAGCAGGTCCAGGGAATGGTAATAGCGCTTGAATTCGTCGAAGGCCTTGCGCTGGTAGGCGCGCACCACGTCGCTTACGTATTGCTCGGCGTGGATGTAGCGCACCTTGGCGTTGGGCTTGCGCGCAAGAATGGCGTTGCCGACCGCGTGGATGAGGTGGGTCTTGCCCAGGCCCACGCCGCCGTACAGGAAGAGCGGGTTGTACGAGCCGCCCGGGTTTTCGGCCACCTGCATCGCCGCGGCGCGCGCGAGTTGATTCGCCTTGCCCGTGACGAAGGTCTCGAACGTGAGAGCGGAGTTCAGGCGCGCGCGCTCCAGCGAATCCGCGGGCGCGTTGTGGCTGGCCGTACTCGCCATCGCGCCGTTTGCGCTGTTGTGCAAATTGTTGATGACCGCGCCGCGGACTTCCGCGACGTCCTCGAGAGGCGTGGCGCCGTTGCCGTTGGCCGCATGCGCACCGTTCACCGCATCGGCTGAGTCCGCACTTTCCGCGGCATCGAGTTCGAACAGGACGTTGACCGGTCGTTTGAGTACCAGCGAAACGACCTGCTGGATGCGCCCGCCGAACTGACCGCGTATGGCGTCGAGCTTGAGCCGGTTGGGCGCCTGCAGGTGAACATCGCCCGAATCGGCGTTGAAGTCCACGACTTTGAGCGGCTTGATCCAGGCGGCAAACTGCTGCGGCGTCAATTCGCGTTCCAATACGCGCGAACAATCTTGCCAAAAGCTGAGCATGCTTTTTTCTATCCCCGCCGCAACCGGCGCGACGTCGAGCGCCGGCACCAGTGCCTGTTGTCTTGTTGTTGTAGTCCACCCGCCGAGACGGGACGCCGGTACGCCGCTCAATGCAAATTCGACCATTCGTTGCGCCGGCAGGAAAGGAAGATTGTAGCCTGCCCTGCGAAAGTTATCCACAAGGACCGGCGAGAAAAAACTTATCCGTGAGTCATCGAAAAGCCTTGCTGCAAGGGCATCTCCGCAATGGCGAGCAATCACTTCTCGGTGCCGGCGCAGCCCTGCGAATGGGCGCGTTTTGGTCGCGAAATTCGGCCTGCGCGCGACCTTGTTCGGACCTCGAAGGAAGGCGCAAACCGGCGGAGTTCCGGCCGGATTCGTTTGACGAAACCGCCTCTTCTCGGGTCTAATGATGGGCTTTTCGCCGTTCGGCGCGGGGTTGAGCAACCGCGCGATTTTCATACGAAATTCGGACGCGAGCGGTACCGGGAAATCGACATGGCCACCAAACGAACATATCAACCGTCCGTCGTGAAGCGCAAGCGCACGCACGGGTTTCGCGAACGGATGAGCACACGCAGCGGTCGCGCGGTCCTCAATGCCCGACGCGCAAAGGGCCGCAAGCGCCTCGCTGTCTGAGTCGCGCTGTACGCGTCCCGCTGTCCGCGTTCATGCCTGCGGGGCGCTACGGCTGGAGCAAGCGCCTGCGCCTGCTTCGACCCGCGGAATTCGCAGCACACTCACAATCGCAAGCGCTCTGGCGTGCCTCCCGGCAATGGATCGCCATGAGCGTTCAGATTCTTCCTCCTCGAACCTCGGCTGAAGCGGCGTCTGCGCAGCCTTCGGCCGAGACGCGTCAGGCGAACTTCCGCCTCGCCCTCGCGCCGTGGATCAACGTGCGCTTCGGTATCACCGTGGCCAAGCGCCTCGAGCGTCGCGCCGTGGCCCGGAACACCGTCAAGCGCATCGTGCGGGAAGCGGCGCGCCACGCGGCAGGTGCGCTGACGGATGCCGGGCCGACCCACCAACTGGAAGTCGTCTTCCGCCTGAAATCCCCCTTGCCGGACGCAAGCGCCGCAAGTTGGGGGAAGATCAAGTCCGATCTGCGCAGCGAGGTCGACCAATTGCTGGCGCAGTTGCGCTCGCGCCTGGAAGAGCGCACGCAAACAAGTGGTGTGCGCGGTCGGCGGGATGTCATGGAAGAACTGGCAAAATCCGCGCGGTCATCCGATCGGGAGTCTCAAGCATGAGGCGCCAGGCGTGAAGAGCGCTCTGCTGGCCCTGCTGCGGGCGTATCGCTACTTCCTGTCGCCGTGGATCGGCAATCAATGCCGCTTTGCGCCGACATGTTCCGCGTATGCCATGGAGGCCATCGAGCGATTCGGTGCCTGGCGCGGTTGCGCGCTGGCGTTGCGCCGGCTTGCGCGTTGTCATCCGTGGAATGCCGGTGGTTGGGATCCGGTGCCGGTCGAAGCCGGCGCGGCCTGTTCGCGCTGCACGCAGGAGCGTACATCGCGCGGGGGCATCTTGCACACAAACGAAGAAAGGCAGTAGGAGATCTTGCGGACCGATTTTCAGCGCATTTTTCTCTGGGTGGTGTTCGCGTTTTCGTTCGCCTTGCTGCTGGACAAGTGGCAGGTCTACAACGGACGCACGCCTTTCTTCTTCAGCAGCCTCGCGCAAACGAGCGCGCCGCAGGCTGCGAAGAGCGGTGCGGCGCCCGGCGCGGCCGCCACTCCGGACAGTGTTCCCAGCACGACTGCAGCGGCAACGTCCGCGGCGAACACTTCGGGCGCGGCGACGCCTCCCGCCGCCCCCGGCGGCGATGTGACGGGTGAAATCGTGCACATCGAGACGGACGTGTACAGCGCGGACTTCGATACGCAAGGCGCCGTTCTGGTTCATTTGGAACTGTTGCAGCAGAACGCGGCGACGGATTGGACCGCGGAAGGTCTTGCGGGCTTCGTCACGCGCAAGGTGCCCAGTCCGGCGGAGCACGTGGTGCTGTTCGATCGCAGCACCACGCGCGAATATCTCGCGCAGACGGGACTGATCGGTGGCTCCGAGACCACCAGCCTGCCGAACCACCGCAGCACGCGCTTCACGCTTCTGCCAGGGGCCCATTCCCTTGCCGGCGGGCAGCAGGATCTGTCCGTCAGCTTCGAGGGAACGTCGGGGGGCGTGGCGTTGCGCAAGACCTTCGTGTTCCACCGCGGGCGTTACGACATCAGCGTGAATCACGAAGTGGAGAACCAAGGCAGCGAAGCGGTCTCGCCGCAACTGTATTTGCAGATCACGCGGGACAATGGCAAGACCGAGGGCGACTCATCCTTCTACAAGACGTATACGGGACCCGCAATCTATACGGCCGCCGATCACTTCAACAAGATTTCCTTCGACGACATCGCGAAGAACGAGGCCAAGCAGATCAAGCCGGCAGACGATGGCTGGATCGCGATGATCCAGCACTACTTCTTGAGCGCCTGGATTCCCCCGCCGGGCACCAAACGCGAGTACTACACGCGCGCCCTCAGCGACCGGCTGTTTTCCGTCGGCACCATCCTGCCCTTGGGCAAGATCGAACCGGGCGCGAAGGCGACGGATTCGGCGATCCTGTATGCGGGGCCGCAATACCAGAAGCCGCTCGAGGCGCTCGCCCCGGGGCTCGATCGCGTGGCCGACTATGGTTGGCTCGATCCGATCGCCAAGCCGCTGTTCTGGCTGCTGGGATTTTTCTACGACGTCGTTCGCAATTGGGGCTGGGCCATCGTGCTCCTGACCTTGACCGTCAAGGCGGCGTTCTATCCCTTGGCTGCGGCCGGTTTCAAGTCGATGGCGCGCATGAAGGAAGTTGCGCCGCAGCTGCAAAAGCTCAAGGAAAAGTTCGGCGACGACAAGCAGAAGATGCAGGTCGCCATGATGGAGCTCTACAAGAAGGAGAAAATAAATCCACTGGGGGGCTGCCTGCCGATCATGGTGCAGATCCCCGTGTTCATCGCCTTGTACTGGGTGCTGCTGGGCTCGGTGGAGACGCGCAACGCACCCTGGATCCTTTGGATCCATGACCTGGCGACGCCCGACCCGTGGTTCGTCCTGCCTGCGCTGATGATGGGCACGAGCTGGATCCAGTTCAAGCTGCAGCCGACGCCGCCGGACCCCGTGCAGGCACGCATGATGATGATCATGCCGTTCGCGTTCGGGGTGATGTTCTTCTTCTTTCCGGCGGGTCTCGTCCTGTACTACGTGCTCAACAACGCGCTGTCGATCCTTCAGCAGTGGCGCATAAACAAGGTCATCGCGAAAGCGAAGTCGCAAAAGTAATTTCCCGGCGCTTTCAACGGCGCACGCCCCCTCCTTCGCTGCTGCGCAGCTTCGGAGGGCATGCCGGCAGCAAAATACCCCGCTGCGCGGGGCAATTCGTAGTTAGCTGGCATGGAAGCGCACCCCCAGGGCCTTGGCTACGCCTTGCGCGTATTCCGGGTCCACGCGCGCGAACAAGCCCAGCTGGCGTTCGACGATGTTCCCCGGCACGCCTTGCATGTGCTCGGCGATGTTGCGGAAGAAGCGCTCGCGCTGCTCGGTCGAGAAGAGGCGGAACAGCGCGCGCGGCTGCGCGAAGTCGTCGTTGCCCTCGCGGTGGTTGAAGCGCGCCGCCTGCGGGTCGATCTTCAAGGGTGGCTCGGCGACGCTCGGATCCTGCTGCACACCGCCGAAGGAGTTGGGCTCGTAATAGGCGTCGCCATTGCCCGTCTCCGCGCCGAAAAAGCGCATCGAACCGTCCTTGTGATAGTGGTGCACCGGGCAGCGCGGCTGATTCACCGGCAGCGCTTCGTAATGCGTGCCCAGGCGGTAGCGGTGCGCGTCGGCATAGGCAAAGAGGCGGCCCTGCAGCACGCGGTCCGGAGAGAAGCCGATTCCCGGAACGACGTTGCTGGGCGAGAACGCGGCCTGCTCGATCTCCGCGAAGTAATTCTGTGGATTGCGGTTGAGCTTGAGTTCACCGACTTCGATCAAGGGGAAGTCGGCGTGCGGCCAGACCTTGGTGAGGTCGAAAGGGTTGAAGGACTGACGGCCTGCGTCCGCTTCGGACATGACCTGCACGTACATCGTCCAGCGCGGGAATTCGCCCTTGTCGATCGTCCGGAACAGGTCCTCCTGGTAGGTCTCGCGCGATTGACCGATGACCTGCCCCGCCTCCTGGTTGGTCAGCGTGCGGTGCCCCTGCTGCGTCTTGAAATGAAACTTGACCCACGAGCGTTCGCCCGCCGCGTTCCAGAAGCTGAAGGTATGGCTGCCGTAGCCGTTCATGAAGCGCGGACTCACCGGGATGCCGCGATCGGAGAACAGGATCGTGACCTGGTGCAGGCTTTCGGGTGACAGCGACCAGAAATCCCACGCGGCAGTGGCCGAGCGCAGGTTTGTCTTCGGATGGCGCTTCTGGGTGCGGATGAAGTCCGGGAATTTGAGTGGGTCGCGGATGAAGAAGACCGGGGTGTTGTTGCCGACCAGGTCCCAGTTTCCTTCTTCCGTATAGAACTTCAAGGCGAAGCCGCGCACGTCGCGCTCGGCGTCGGCCGCGCCGAGTTCGCCAGCCACCGTGGAGAAGCGGGCGAGCACCTGGGTTTTCTTGCCGATGTCGCTGAAAACGCTTGCCCGCGTATAGCGGGTGATGTCCTTCGTGATCGTCAGCTCGCCGTAGGCTCCCCAGCCCTTCGCGTGCACGACGCGTTCCGGAATGCGCTCGCGATTCTGGTGGGCAAGCTTCTCGATGAGATGCACATCCTGCAAGAGGATCGGCCCATGCGCCCCGGCCGTCAGCGAATTCTGGTTGTCGGCGACCGGTGCACCTGCGCTCGTCGTCAAGCGTTGCTTCGTATTCATGCCTCGATCTCCCTATCCGTTGCGGCGCAAGCCGTGCGCCCCGAAACGAATGCTAGGAATCCGGCATTGATTGGTAAAATCGTTTGATCAAATAGATTCAATAGGTGGGAACGATGAATCTACGGGACCTGCGCTATGTCGTCGCGGTCGAGGAGCATGGCCATTTCGGCCGGGCGGCCCAGGCCTGTTTTGTGAGCCAGCCGACGCTTTCGGGCCAGATTCGCAGCCTGGAGGAGGAACTGGGGGTGACGCTGTTCGAGCGCACGACCAAGTCCGTGCGGCCGACGGCCGCGGGCGCGCGCATTGCCGCCCTGGCAAGGACGCTATTGGAACAGGCCGGCGCCATCGAGGATGCGGCGCGCGAATCGCGCGATCCGATGTCGGGCACGCTGCGCCTGGGCGTGATCCCCACCGTTGCGCCGTATCTGCTTCCCTTGGTACTGGGGCCGATGCGCAAGCGCTATCCCAGGCTCGGCCTGGTGCTCGCCGAGTCCCTCACGCAGGTCCTGCTCGAGCGCCTGCAGGAGCATCGCATCGACGCCGCCATCATCGCGAGCACGGAAGGAGGCGCAGAGATCGATGAGATCCTGCTCTATCGCGAAGCGTTCCGCGTGGCCGTCCCGAAGGGCCATCCACTGGCCGATGTCGAAGCGGTGCCGCTGCAGGCACTGCGCGATGCCGACGTGCTTTTGCTCGCGGACGGCCATTGCCTGGGCGACCAGGTGCAGGAACTGTGCGAGTGGGGCGGGCGCAAGCGCGCGGCGCCGATCGAAGGCTCGGAGTTGCCGGCGCGCGGCGACTTGCGCGCGTCGAGCCTGGAGACGCTGCTGCAGCTGGTGGCCGTAGGCTTTGGCGTGACGCTCGTGCCGGAGCTTGCGGTGCACGCATCCGGCGCGCGCGAGGGCAAGGTGCTTACCCGGCCGATCGATTCGCCTAGCGCGGGTCGTACCGTGCGCCTGGTGTTCCGGCGCAGCTTTCCGCAGCGGTCGATGCTGGAGGCGTTTGCCCAAGAGGTGCGCCGGCATGTGCCGAAGTCGATGCGCGTTTCCTGAGATGCGCGGGCGTGGGGATCCGG
>Ga0181537_10005685_pt1 | contig 10046 bp, 9 predicted proteins | sample PEATcosm2014_Bin_39_FD_119765 | JGI IMG/M metagenome (GOLD analysis project Ga0181537, IMG submission 119765) | Peatland microbial communities from MTU Mesocosm Facility, Houghton, MI, USA - PEATcosm2014_Bin23_10_metaG | ecosystem: Environmental > Terrestrial > Soil > Wetlands > Peat | place... | reverse complement strand
TTCCGGCTCGACAAAGAGCTTCCGGTCGCCGCGGGACTGGGCGGCGGTTCGGCCGACGCGGCGGCGGCGCTGCGGCTCTTGGCGCGCGCCAACGGCCTTGCGCCGGACGATTCGGAGCTCCAGGGGGCCGCGCGCGGGACCGGTGCCGACGTACCGGTCTGCCTCGATCCACGCGCGCGGATCATGCGCGGCATCGGCGATGTATTGTCGGCTCCGCTGTCGCTGCCGCCGCTGCCCGCGGTGCTGGTCAATCCGGGCGTCGCGCTGCCGACCAAGGCGGTGTTTGCCGGTTTGAAGCTAAACCCCGCTCCCCCCGCTCTCCTCGACGAGCGCGCGATCGCACAGATCAGAAGCGGCGAGGAGCTGTTGCGCGTGCTGGCGTCGCAGGTGAATGATCTTGAGGCGCCGGCCATTGCGCTGCGTCCGGTCATCGCCGAAGTGCTGGCCGTGTCGCGCGGCCTTGCCGGCTGCAAGCTTGCGCGCATGTCCGGCTCGGGCGCGACCTGCTTTGCGCTGTTCTCGACCGCGGACGAAGCGGGCGCGGCGCAGGAACTTCTATCCGTTCGACAACCGGCCTGGTGGGCGAAAGCCGTTACGCTGAGCGCATAACAGCTAGTGCGTTCGCGCGATACAGAAGTCCACCGCCTCGGCGAGCGCCGATTTCATCGGCGAATCCGGAAACAGCGCCAGCGCGTCGCGGGCGATGGCGCCGTAATGATGCGCGCGGCCGATGGTGTCTTCGAGCGCGCGATGCTTGGTCATCAGCCCGATTGCGTGTTCGAGGTCGGCCTCGGTGGTCTCGCCGCGCTCGAGCGCGCGCCGCCAGAATTCCCGCTCCGCGTCGGCGCCGCGGCGAAACGCCAGCACGACCGGCAGCGTAATCTTGCCCTCGCGGAAATCGTCGCCGACATTCTTGCCGAGCTTCGCGGCGGCGCCGCCATAGTCGAGCGCATCGTCGACCAGCTGGAAGGTGATGCCGAGATTCATGCCGAAGGAGCGGCAAGCGGCCTGCTCGGCCTTCTGCCGCGAGGACAGCACCGGCCCGACTTCGCAGGCGGCGGCGAACAACTCCGCGGTCTTGGCGCGGATAACGGCGATGTATTCGTCTTCGGTCGTCGCCGTGTTCTTGGCGACCGCAAGCTGCATCACTTCGCCCTCGGCGATAACGGCGGCTGCCGAGGATAGAATCTCAAGCGCTTTGAGGTTGCCCACCTCGACCATCATCTTGAACGCCTGGCCGAGCAGGAAATCGCCGACCAGGACGCTCGCTTCGTTGCCCCAGAGCATGCGGGCGGCGAGCCGGCCGCGCCGCAGCTCGCTTTCGTCGACGACATCGTCGTGCAGCAGCGTCGCGGTGTGCATGAACTCGACCGCGGCGGCGAGCTTGATGTGGCCTTCGCCGCCGTAACCGGTGAGACGCGCCAGGGCCAAGGTGAGCATCGGCCGTAGCCGCTTACCGCCGGAATTGATGAGGTGATTGGCGACTTCGGGAATCATCGTCACTTCCGAGCCCGTGCGCGTCAGGATGACGGCGTTGACGCGGTCCATGTCGGCGCTGACCAGCTTGACCAGGGGGTCGACCGAGGGTTTATCCGGACTTTCGAAGGGGATGACGACTGCCACGCACGTGTCTCCGTTAACGGACGCGCGAGCATAGAAACGCTATGCTCAAGCGGCAAGTATGTGGCGGCTTAAGATGCAATGGCCGCGGTGCCGTTTTCGTGAATGCCGGTAGCGCCATGCGCGGCGAAGACCGCTGGCGGAGCTCTTAGAAAGATGCGCGAACTCGTTCGCACCAACGATGCCGTCGTGATCAGCGCAATCGAGGCGCTGCTGAAAAGCGCAAACATCGGTCATATGGTCGTTGACCGGAATATGAGCGTGCTTGAGGGCTCGATCGGCATTTTTCCGCGCCGTATTTTGGTGGAGGATGACCAGATCGAGGCCGCGCGGACGCTGCTTGAGGATGCCGGATTTGGCAACGAGATCCGCCGCGACGACCGCTGAAGCGGCGCAGCTGAGCGAAGATGCCGTGCTTGGCGGCCGGCTCATGTTGCGCCAGCCGCGCAAGGGTCATCGCGTCGGTCATGATGCGATCCTGCTGGCGGCCGCATGCTCGGCGCAGCCCGGCGATCATGTGGTCGAGCTTGGTAGCGGCGTCGGCGCCGCCGGTCTCGTCGTCGCCCGCCGTGTCGACGGCGCTTCCGTTGTTCTAGTTGAGATCGACCAGTTGCTCGCGGAGCTGGCCAGCGCAAATGCCGAGCGCAATGGCCTCGCCGGTCGCGTGCGGTCGGTCTGTCTCGATGTGACGGGCAAACCGGCGGCATTCGCCGAAGCGGGATTGAAGGCCGGCGCGGCCGACCTCGTGCTGATGAACCCGCCGTTCAACGCGGCGCAAAATCCGTCGCCCGATCCCGCCAGGCGGCTCGCACATGCGGCCGGCGAGGATACGCTCGCCTCGTGGGTCGGCACCGCGACGCGACTACTCCGCCACGGCGGCATCCTGACGCTGATCTGGCGTGCGGATGGCTTGCATGCGGTGCTTGCCGCGCTGGCGGAGGACTTCGGCGCGGTCACGGTGTTGCCGGTACATCCGAAGCCCGAGGCGCCGGCGATACGCGTGCTCGTGCGTGCCGTTAAAGGCGCGCGTTCGCCGCTTGCGGTGTTGCCGGGGCTTGTTCTCGCCGCTGCGGACGGCAAGCCGACGGCGCAAGCGGAGGCGGTGCTGCGTGACGGTGCGGTGCTTGGGTTGGCGGCGGACTAAAAGCGGAGCAGCCGCATAGCCGTTAGGCTTTCGCGGCGATCGAATCCGGTGACTTTTGCGAAGGAGCGGTGGTCGGGCGACGGAAGGGAAGATACGAAAAACCGACAATGACGCCGATCAGCATCAAAAGCATATATATTTTCATTGCCCGTCCAATCGCATCCGCATTGCTTGCCCGAAACGAGTAGCGGCCTACGGCGTTAACAAACGGTTACTTGAGCGGGCGCTGTCGGGACCCTATGTGCATGTCATGACAGAGCCATCGGCGAACCGACGCCCCGACAGCGGTTTCACGCGCGTGCTGACGGGTTTGCGAGAATTGTTGCCGCAGCGCTTTCGCCGTGATCGTCCGGTGGTGCCGGTGGTGCGGCTTACCGGCGTCATCGGATTGTCGACGCCGCTGCGCCAAGGCCTCACCATCGCGGGGATTGCCCGCACGCTCGACCGGGTGTTCGCCGTGCGCAACGCCGCGGCCATCGCGCTGGTGATCAATTCGCCCGGCGGGTCGCCGGCGCAGTCGCATCTGATCTTCCGCCGCATCCGCGATCTGGCGCAGGAAAAAGGCCGCCGCGTCATCGCCTTTGTCGAGGATGCGGCCGCTTCCGGCGGCTACATGATCGCCTGCGCCGCCGACGAGATCATCGCCGATCCGAATTCCATCGTCGGCTCGATCGGCGTGGTCGGCGGCTCGTTCGGCTTCGACAAACTGATCGCAAAAATCGGCGTCGAGCGCCGCCTCTACACGTCCGGCGAGCACAAGGCCATGCTCGATCCGTTCCTGCCCGAAGACCCGACCGACGTCGCACGGCTCAAAGGCCTGCAGCGGGAAATTCACGAAGACTTTATCGCGCTCGTCAAATCGCGGCGCGACGGCCGGCTCAACGGCGCCGAAACGGACCTTTATTCCGGCGAGTACTGGACCGGAAAGCGCGCGCTGGCGCTGGGGCTGGTCGACGCCATCGGCGATTTGCGCTCCACCTTGCGGGAGCGGTTTGGCGACAAGGTCTACATGCCGCTGATCAGTTCGGACCGCGGCTTCCTCGGCCGCCGCATTTTTGGCATCGGCGGCGGCGCGATCGGGCCGGCCGGCCTTGCCGATGACATGATCGCGGCGCTTGAAGCCCGCGCGCTGTGGTCGCGTTTTGGAATATAGCAGCGGCCTGGGCTAGAATTCCCGGTACCGATCGGAGATGGCCATGCCAGTATTCGCCTTGGCGTTTGGACTGTTGGGGACGGCGGTACTGGTGCGCTGGTGCGTCAAAGAGGTGAAGCGGGCCAACGCCGAACTCGAGACCGGGCGCCGCCGCGCAACCGTCGAGCCGGTCGATCGCAACGCGCTACCGACCTTGCGGCGCGATCCCACCACCGGCGAGTACCGGCCAGGTAAGTAGAACTCGAGCCGCTTACCTCTCCCCAGCGGCGGCAGGCGATCATCATCGCAAGGCTTGACCGCAAGCCGGGCTTCCACCAACAACGTCGCCGATGAGTTCGCCAGCCAACGACGGCTTGCCGCCGCATATGCGTCCCGAGCGCTCGTTCCAGGGGCTCATTCTCGCTTTGCAGCGGTACTGGGCGGATTGGGGCTGCGTGATCTTGCAGCCTTATGATATGGAAGTCGGCGCCGGCACCTTCCATCCGGCTACGACTTTGCGCGCGCTCGGCCCGAAGTCGTGGAACGCGGCTTACGTGCAGCCGTCGCGCAGGCCGAAGGACGGCCGCTACGGCGAAAATCCCAATCGCTTGCAGCATTACTACCAGCTCCAAGTCATCCTCAAACCTTCGCCCGACGACTTGCAGGAGCTTTATCTCAAATCGCTCTATGCGATCGGCTTCGATCCGAAACTTCATGACATCCGCTTTGTCGAGGACGATTGGGAAAGCCCCACCTTGGGCGCCTGGGGACTGGGCTGGGAATGCTGGTGCGACGGCATGGAAGTGTCGCAGTTCACCTATTTCCAGCAGGTCGCGGGCTTTGAATGCGCGCCGGTTTCGGGCGAGCTGACCTATGGCCTTGAACGGCTGGCCATGTATGTGCAGGGCGTGGAGAACGTCTTCGCGCTCAACTTCAACGGCCGCGAGGGCTCGGACAAAGTCACCTATGGCGACATCTTCCTGCAGGCCGAGCAGGAATTTTCGCGGCACAATTTCGAATTTGCCGACACCGATATGCTGTTTGAGCAATTCCGCTTTGCCGAGCAGGCCTGTAAGAAATATCTCGAAGCGGGCTGGGAGGTCGGCGGCGAGCGCGGCAACCGCGGCCGCCATCTGATGGCGTTGCCGGCTTACGATCAGTGCATCAAGGCCAGTCATGTGTTCAACTTGCTCGATGCGCGGGGCGTGATTTCCGTCACCGAGCGGCAGAGTTACATCTTACGGGTCCGCGAACTCGCCAAGGCGTGCGGCGAGGCGTGGCTCGCAACCGAAGGCGGAGGGCTTTAGCAAATGAGTGAAATGCCAGAAATCGGCGGACGCGCGCCGATCCCGGTCGAGGTCGAAGCCGGCAAGAGCTATTGGTGGTGCGCCTGCGGGCGCTCGGCCAAGCAGCCGTTTTGCGACGGCTCGCACAAGGCCACGAGCTTCAAGCCGACCGAATTCAAGGCGGAAAAATCCGAGAAGGTGTGGTTCTGCACCTGCAAGCGGTCGTCGAAACAGCCGATGTGCGACGGCACCCATAAGACGGTGTGAGCATAAGGCGGTGTCAACATTCCCCTCCCCACCGCAAGCGGGGGGAGGGAACGAACGAGATAGCGCCCGTTATGCCTGATCTTCTGTTTGAACTGTTCTCCGAGGAAATTCCGGCGCGCATGCAGGCGCGCGCGGCGGATGATTTGCGCAAGGCCGTGACCGACCACCTGGTCGATGCCGGGCTGGTTTACGAAGGCGCGAAGGCTTTCGTGACGCCGCGGCGGCTCACGCTTGCGGTACACGGGCTGCCGGCACGGCAGCCGGACGTGCGCGAGGAGAAGAAGGGCCCGCGGGTCGGCGCGCCGGAAGGCGCCATCGCCGGCTTTGTCAAAGCCGCCGGGCTGAAATCGATCGGCGAGGCGAAAGTGCAGGCGGACAAGAAGGGCGACTTCTATGTCGCCGTGATCGAAAAGCTGGGGCGACCAGCAATCGAGGTGATCGGCGAAATTCTCCCCGGCGTGATCAAGACTTTCCCCTGGCCGAAATCCATGCGCTGGGGCGAAGCATCGAAGGAGCCCGGCGCGCTTACCTGGGTGCGGCCGCTGCATTCGATCGTCGCCACTTTCGGACCGGAGACCGAGGAGCCGGATATCGTGCCGTTCCAGGTCGGTGGCATCGCCGCCGGCAACGAAACGCGCGGCCACCACTTCATGGCGCCCAAGCCGTTCAAGGTACGCCGGCTCGACGATTATTTGCACAAGCTCGGCCATGCCAAAGTCGTGCCGGACGCAGAACGGCGGCGCGACATCATCCTTGCCGAAGCCAAGCAGCTGGCATTCGCGCAAGGCCTCGAACTCGTCGAGGACGAGGGGCTCCTGGCCGAAGTCATCGGCCTGGTCGAATGGCCGGTGGTGCTGATGGGCTCTTTCGAAGAGAGCTTCCTGCACATCCCGCAAGAAGTGATCCGCGCCACCATCCGCAACAACCAGAAATGCTTTGTGCTGCGTGACGGAGCGCATGCCAAGCTGGTCAACAAGTTCATCCTCGTCTCCAACATCGAAGCCGAAGACGGCGGCAAGGCGATCGTCGCCGGCAACGAGCGCGTGATCCGCGCGCGGCTTTCCGACGCGAAATTCTTCTATGAGACCGATCTGAAGACGCGTCTCGAAGATCGGCTGCCGAAATTCAAGGATATCGTCTTCCACGAAAAGCTTGGCACGCAGGCGGAGCGAATCGAGCGCATCGAGCGGCTCGCGGCCGAGTTGGCGCCGCTCGTCGGCGCCGATGTGGAAAAAGCCACACGCGCTGCGCGGCTCGCCAAGGCAGACTTGCTCACTGAGATGGTGGGTGAATTTCCCGAGCTGCAAGGCACGATGGGGAAATACTACGCGCAAGAGCAGGGTGAGGACGAAGCGGTCGCGCAGGCCATCGAGGATCATTATCGGCCGAAAGGGCCTGATGATTTCGTGCCGTCCGATCCAGTGTCAGTCGCGGTCGCGCTGGCGGACAAGTTCGAGATGTTAATCGGCTTCTGGGCGATCGACGAGAAGCCGACCGGTAGCAAGGACCCGTTTGCAATAAGAAGAGCGGCATTGGGTGTAATAAATCTAATATTAGATAACGGACTTCATATCGCTTGGATACGTTCCGGTTTGGCTGCGCTCGCGACGTCGCAGTTACTCGTGGGTCTCAGAATTGGTGAACTGCTGGGTCAGCAAAGAGCCGTCGAAGCACTCGGTGAAGTTGGTTATCCATCAGCAACCGTAAAGCGAATGCACGAGTTAATTTTGGCGGAGACGAGTCCGGACGCAGCAAAGCGGTTTGCAGCAGCGACCACACAATATTCGTGGGAGCTTTTCCACGGTGTGCTTGGTTTCATAGCAGACCGTCTTAAAGTTCAACTCCGCGATCGCGGTTCTCGGCACGATCATATCTACGCTGCATTTTCAATCGAGAATCAGGACGACCTTCTTCTCATCGTCCGCCGTGTCGAGGCGTTGGGAAAATTTCTCGACACGGAAGACGGAAAAAATCTGCTCGCGGGTTACAAGCGCGCGACTAACATCATCCGCATCGAGGAGAAGAAGGACAATCGCGACTATACCGGTGCGCCCGATCCGAAGTTCTACGAGCTGCCGGAGGAAAAGTCGCTGGCGCGGGCGATCGATGTCGCCAAAGCCGACGCCGAACGCGCGATTGCGGTTGAGGATTTCGAGGCCGCCATGCGCGCCATGGCCAAGCTTCGCCCGCATGTCGACGCCTTCTTCGACAAGGTCACGGTCAATGTCGATGACAAGGCATTGCGCGAAAATCGCTTAAAGCTGCTCAACGAAATCCGCGCCGCCACGCGTGCCGTAGCGGATTTCTCGAAAATCGAGGGCTGAATCCGGCCGTGTCGGCGCTCCCCGGGCGGGGTTACGAATTTCCCGAATTCTGCTAGAAACCGAACGCGCGCTCGCGCGTTATCCATTCATTCTGCCGGTTTCGCGCGACTGCCATTAGCTTTAAATCTCCCCCAACCATTCGAGGGCAAATCATGGTCGTCACCGCCGCCCATATCACGCCGCTTGTCGCCATTCTCGCCGGCATCTTGATCCTTATCGTCCCGCGGCTGTTAAACTATATCGTCGCGATCTATCTCATCTTTATCGGCGTGGTTGAGCTCAACACCGTGCATCACTGGGTCAACTTCCATTGAGATTCTTCGTTGGCGCATGATCTTTTTCGGAAAACCGGTAGCCACTTTTCCGGATCATGCGCTGGCCATGCGCCGGCCGGCGTTGCATTCGCCGCCGGCATCTGCATTAAGAAGGCGCCCCGCACCCCATAAAACCGAACGAGACCAATGGCGAAATCGCGTTTGAAAATTTCCCGTCAGGCCGTGAAAAAATCCAAGCGGGCCGTGCCGCAACGTCCTCGCGTGGCCGGCGCAAAGGCGAGGGCGGCGAAGCCCGCGGCGGTCGTCGGCAAAAAGGGCAAATGGGTCTACGCCTTCGGCGGCGGCAAAGCGGCCGGCCGCCCCGGCATGCGCAATCTCCTCGGCGGCAAGGGCGCGGGACTGGCCGAGATGGCGCAGCTCGGTCTGCCGGTGCCGCCCGGCTTTACCATCACCACCGAGGTCTGCACCTACTTTTACGACCACGGCAAAAACTATCCGAAGGATCTGAAAGCGCAGGTCGAGGTAGCGCTCGCCGAAATCGGCCGTTTGACCGGCAAAAAATTCGGCGACGGCGAAAATCCGCTGCTGGTTTCGGTGCGCTCGGGGGCGCGCGCCTCGATGCCGGGCATGATGGACACCGTACTCAATCTCGGGCTCAACGACGTGACGGTCGCGGCGCTGGCGGCGAAATCCGGCGACTGGCGTTTCGCCTACGACAGCTACCGGCGCTTCATCACCATGTATTCCGACGTGGTGCTCGGCATTGCCCACCATCACTTCGAGCAAATCCTCGACGAGCACAAGGATCGCAACGGCTTTACGCTCGATACCGATCTTGAGGCCGCCGATTGGGAGCAACTGATCGGCGAATTCAAGAAAAGCGTCGAAAGCGAAACCGGCAAGCCCTTTCCTCAGGACCCGCACCAGCAATTGTGGGGCGCGATCGGCGCCGTGTTTGGCTCGTGGATGAACCAGCGCGCCATCACCTATCGCCGCCTGCACGCCATTCCTGAAAGCTGGGGCACCGCGGTGAATGTGCAGGCGATGGTATTCGGCAATATGGGCCAGACCTCGGCCACCGGTGTCGCGTTTACCCGCAATCCCTCGACCGGCGAGAGAAAACTCTACGGCGAATTCCTCATCAACGCGCAGGGCGAAGACGTGGTCGCCGGCATTCGCACGCCGCAGGAGATCACCGAGGAAGCGCGCCGGCATTCCGGTTCCAACAAGCCGTCGATGGAATCGGCGATGCCGCAGGCGTTTGCCGAGTTGAAGCGCATCCAGGCGTCGCTGGAAAAACATTACCGCGACATGCAGGACCTGGAATTCACGGTCGAGCAGGGCAACCTGTGGATGCTGCAGACGCGCAGCGGCAAGCGCACCGGCAAAGCCGCCTTGCGCATTGCGGTCGAGCTTGCGCAGGAGAAACTCATCACCAAGGAAGAGGCGGTGACGCGGATCGATCCCGCCGCGCTCGATCAGCTTCTGCACCCGACCATCGATCCGGCGGCCGATCGTAAAATCATCGCCACCGGTCTGCCGGCTTCGCCGGGCGCCGCCTGCGGCGAGATTGTCTTCTCGTCCGAAGACGCCGAATTGCTGCGCAGCCAAGGCCACAGGGTGATCCTGGTCCGCATCGAGACCTCGCCCGAGGACATTCACGGCATGCATGCCGCAGAAGGCATCCTCACCACCCGCGGCGGCATGACCTCGCATGCGGCGGTGGTGGCGCGCGGCATGGGCAAGCCCTGCGTCGCCGGCGCGGGCGCCCTGCGCGTCGATTATCGCGCTCAGACCATGACCGCGGGCGGCGTGACCATGAAAAAAGGCGATACGCTGACCATCGACGGCTCGACCGGCCAGGTACTGGTCGGCCGCGTGCCGATGCGCGAGCCTGAACTTGCCGGCGAGTTCAACACGCTGATGGTGTGGGCGGACGCGGCGCGAACGCTCAAGGTGCGCGCCAACGCCGACACGCCGGCGGATGCGCGCGCGGCT
>Ga0181537_10005684_pt1 | contig 10046 bp, 6 predicted proteins | sample PEATcosm2014_Bin_39_FD_119765 | JGI IMG/M metagenome (GOLD analysis project Ga0181537, IMG submission 119765) | Peatland microbial communities from MTU Mesocosm Facility, Houghton, MI, USA - PEATcosm2014_Bin23_10_metaG | ecosystem: Environmental > Terrestrial > Soil > Wetlands > Peat | place... | reverse complement strand
GTAGCGCGACAAATCCTCCGCCGGGCGCGCGAAGTCCACGGGAATGTTGCGGTCGTGAAGCGCATTGTAGATGAGCTGGATGTGTTCGCGCAGGTTGAAAAATTTGTTCGGCTGGTTCGGCTGCTGCAACGTCCAGTCGTTGTCGTGGCTGTAAAGGATGCAGGCTTCGGGCATGACCTTGGTGTCCTTGATGGCGGACGCGAGCATTTTCAACTCTTCGCCGATCTGGCTGATCTCCTTCAAGACGCGGTCGCTGCCTTCAAGGTGGTGCGGGATGATCGCGCCGTAAAATTTCTCGCCGCCGATGCGCGGTTGCCGCCAGCGAAAATAAAGCACGCCGCTCGCGCCGCGCGAAACCAGTTGATAAGTGAAAAGCCGGATCAGCCCCGGCCGCACGAGTGAATTCACGTCCTGCCAGTTGACCTGCCCGACTTTTTGTTCCATCGCCCAAAATCCACTGTCGCCGTCGGGCGTCTTGATCCCGGTTTTTTTCAGCGAACGCAGCATGTCAATGTCGCAGGCCAGCTCGGCGGTCTCGGCCTTGACGACGACGTTGCTTTCGATGGAAACGAAATCCACGACGTCGGCCATGTCGAAGTGGTCGAACTTGCGGAGAAATGCCCGCATCGTGACGGTCACGGGATGTTGCGGACAGCGTTCGTGCAAAATATCCGCCTGCATCTTCACGAACTGCACCATCGTGTCGCTGCTGAAACGGTTCCAATCCAGCAACAATGCCGGACTGTGCACGCCCGGCGCATGCATCGGCATCGGCACCTGGTCCCACGACGTGACGGTTTGTCCCCAGAAACGAAGTCCCAAAAGATCGTTCAGACGTTCGATCGTTTCGTATTTTGCCTGGAGCCAGAAATGCCATTCGGCGCGCGTCGCCTCGTTGAAGGAAAATTCCGTGTCATTCGCACCCATGCCGTTGTCGATCTGCCACGCGATGAGCTGCGGATGATCGCCGAGCGCCTCGGCCATCGCGGTCACGATGCGTTTGGAATGATCCCAAAAAACCTCGCTCGCAAGACAGGCCGCGCGGCGCGTGCCCTCGTGCTTGACCCGGCCGGATTCGTCGAGCGGAAGGATTTCAGGATATTTTTTGGCGAGCCAGATCGGCGGCGCGGCGGTCGGCGTGCCGAGGACGACTTTGATGTCATGCGCGGCCATGATGTCCATGACGCGGCGCAGCCAGAGGAAATCGTATTTGCCTTCCTCCGGTTCGCAGATGCCCCAGGAAAATTCGCCAATGCGGACGACGTTGAAGCCCGCTTTCGCCATCAACGCGGCGTCGTGTTCCCATGCACCCTCCGGATTTTCGGCGGTGCCGCCGTAAGGAAAGACCCACTGCTCGGGATAATAATCAACGCCAAAAAACATAACTTCAAAAATTTTCGGGCTTCAACCAGACTCTAAAAGCAAACCGCCGCGCTTGCAATCTAAAACTCGCAAAAACAAAAAAATGCAGGAATAATTTTATTCGGATTCTTTGAGCGAATTTTTTTGCGTCGGAGTCTTCAACGGATAAAGTCCGGGACAGCAGCCGAACGCCTCGTGGAACGCCTGGCTGAAATGGCTCAGGCTCGAATAGCCGACTTCCAGCGCGGCCTCGGTCACGTTGAATTTTCCCGACTTCAACAATTCCGCCGCGCGTTCCAATCGCAACTGCCGCGTGTATTGCGGGATCGTCATGCCCGTCGCCGCCGAAAAAGTCCGGCTCAAATGAAACGGGCTGCAACCGACGGCGCGACCGAGTTCCTCCAGCGTCGGCGGCTCGGATAATTTTTCACGCAGCACGGCGACGGCTTTTTCCACGCGCTCGGCGGAAATGCGCTGCTGTCTTTGGCAAAATAATTCCTGTTCGCCCGGCGCGACGAAGAAAAATTCCGCCGCGACTTCCAGCGCCTTGGCCTGATACCAGACCGATTGCGCGAGCGCGAGCACCGGCGCTTCGCGCAGGCTTGCGAGCAATTGCTGCTGCCGGCTCGTCAAACGCATCGGCGGCGCGACGGCGGATTTTTCGGACTGGCCGGAAACGATTTCGCGCACGAGCGGATGCAGCGACGTGACGAATTCGCCCAGATGCCGCCGCAGAAATTCAAACGACATTTCGACGGTGAGAAATTGGTGACGCTGGTTCGCGTCGCGCGTCGCGCGCAAAATCTGTTCGCCGCGCCGGTAAAATCCGGCGGCCAATGGCGTGAACGCGGCTTCATTTTTATTGAAAGCAACTTGTCCGTTGCCTTCGAGGTTCAAACAAACCTCGACGCTGCCGGGATGAAAACTTTTGCCCCAATCAAATTCTTCGCGCGCGGTTTTGAAATCGTGCCACTCAAAACTCACGCCCGCGCCGCGCACGCTGCCGTGCAGATGTCGCCAGCCATCGCCGACCGCGCGCCACGCGGGGCGTTCGCTGAACGCGGTCGCGACGGAAATTTCCGCGTCGCCATTTTCAATTTGTCTTTTGGCAGGTCTTGGCACGGCGACAATGTGCCATTTTTCTGGCGGCGGGCAAATAAACTTGTGCCGCCGAAGCGATGAACGCTGGCGCAATTCACCGCTAATTAAAGGCAAGCGAACGGCAGCGGACTTTTCCGGCTTCGGTTATTTTGTTCGCGATGAAAAACATTTTGATTTTCGTTTGTGCGTTTTCAGTCGCGATGTTTTCTGCCAAAGCGGAAACGACGGCGGACAATTCCCAATCTTTGCTCGTCGTCAAAAAATATCTCATGGACATCGTTCAAAAAATGGACGCCGCCGGACACGATTTCGTCACCAACGCCGCCGCGTATCAAAAAATTATTGACGACGCGAACGGCGATTACGACAAGGCCGCGAGCGAGCACGGCGTCGAGCTCGGCGAGCTTGTGAAAAAAATGCAGGCGGATTTCGGCATCTATCACAATCACGGCTACGAGACCGTCGAAGGCATCGTCGCCGGCACGAAGAAAATGGTCTGGTTCGACAATTATCTCGACGGCGGCGTGCCCGCGAACGAAGCCTCGACCGATTCGCCGGAATCGCCGCTGGTCTTGAAAGCGCGCGACGGCACGATGATCAGCAACCACAACGGCAATCTTTTTCACTACGTCATCGAACCGACGCTTTGGGGCACGCGCACTTATTTCCTGAAAAAATTAAGTCCCGCCGCGCAGGCGAAATTGAAAGCGGAATATGAAGCCGCGTTGAACACAAAATTATCCGCCGGGCCGGTGGCGTTGCCGCGCGCGGACGTTTTGACGGCGGCTTCAATTGATTGCGCGGACAAACTGGATCAACTTCTGAAGGTTTCCCAAGAATGGCAGCCAAGCCTCGGCGAGTGCATCGGCGCGCTCGTGTGGATGACGCCGACGCTCAACGGTTATTTCGACGACTGGCGCGACTCGCGTTACAATCCCGTCGCCACCGGCCATTACGTCGCTGAAAGCCGCGTGCTGGACATGAAAGGCATCATGTATAGCTTGAAAGTGACGTGCGACGCGATTCTGCCGCAACTTCAGCCGAAAAATCCCGGCCTTGCCGACCAGTTGAAATACGAATACGACAACATCATTTCCTTCATTGACCGCGTCGAGGCGCGCGACGCCAAGAGTGGTTATCGCATGAGCATTCCTGAAATCGAGGAACTCGCCGAGGAAGCCAAGACGATGACCGACCAATTGCAGCCGCAATTGCGCCAGATGGCCGCGATTCTGAACGCGGAAATTCCTGAAAAACCCACGCTCGTCAACGCCGACATTCCATCGCAGAAATAATTTTAGCCGGATTTGAAATGAGTCGCGTCCTCAAAAAGTTTTTTTGCCTCGCGTTATTTGTTGCGACGTTCGCGTTGCCCGCGATTTCGCGCGCGACGTTGAGCGACGATTTTCACGGCGTCCAATCGAAACTTAATGACACGCTGCTTGACGTTTATTCCGGCGAAACGGAAACAAATTTGTCCGCGCAAATTTCTTCCGGCATGGCGACGTTGAAACCTTACGTCGAAAGTTACGCGGAATCCGACGCGGGAAAAATTCTGGACGCGCCGCTGCCCGCCGGACTTTCCGCCGCCGGACAAATCGGCGTGGCGCGCGGGCGTTTGCAGCACGTCGCCGCGCTTGCGATGTTGCAATGCCAATCGTCGGGAAATTTTTCCGGCGCGCAGCAATGGCGCGCGCTTATCACGCTGCCGCAATTCGCCAACGGCGTGGACAGCGCGATGCTGCTGCAAAATCCCGAAGTCGCCCGCAAGCCGGAAGTCGCCGCGACGCTCGCCAAGGAATATCTCGAATGGGAAACGATGCGTGTCCGCCAATTGCTCGATTTTTTGCAGCAGCAGGTCGCGATTAGGGCCGCTGACAAAAATGTGGTTGAAGCCAACGAAAACGAAATTCTCACGCTGGCAAATTTTCCGGCAGAGTTGGTGAAAGTTGCCGGGCTGACAAATAATTTGGCCACGCCAGCCGCAACAATTGCTTGGGATGATTCTGCTGACGAAAAGCAAAAAATAAATTCCGTTGCTGCGTGGCGCGATGAAGTTGAATCCGCGCTGCCGAATCTTTTGACGCAGGCGGACATTGGCCGTATGCAGCGACTGCTCGCGCGCTGCGTGAAACTTGTTCCGCGCGAATACTCGCATGGCGTCGCCAATGGCAAATTGATCATTCCACTCGAATTACGCGAGGCCAAGCAATTCACCGACCAATCGCAGACGCTCGTGAACCAGCTCGCGCCGGTCTGGAAACAGGAACAGCCGAAAATTTATGCGCAGTATCGCCCGGAATTGACGGCGCAACTCAGTCAAATGCAGGCGATGCTCGACAATTTGCCGCCGCAAGACGCGCTGGACGAGCAAAGCAAGAAAATTTCCGCGATTCTCGAAGACCAGTTCAAAATCACCGCGCGTCGTCCCGGCGACAGCGGCGACGTGATCGATGAAACCGTTTTGGAAGTCCGCAGTTCGCTCGGCGGCTCGCTCGCCGCCGCGCAATCCGAGCAATGGCAGTCCGCCGAATCGCAGCGGATGGACGCTTACACCGCTTTCGACACGGAAATCGAAGCGCGCGTGTTGCCGCGCAATCCCGATCTGGCGACAAAAGCCGAACGCAGTTTTCTGGAAGGCGACGGCTCGCAACTTGGCATCAAGGCGTTGCTCGACCGCCACGCGCCGATGGATCAACTCGTCGCCGCTTACGAGCGCGCGCTGGCAAATCTCGCGCAATGCACGGAACTTTTGAAGGTCGCCGTTTCTCCGGCGACGATTGGTTTCACCGCGTTCACGATTGTCGCGCGCGAAGGGCTGGAAGCGATAATAATTTTAGCCGCGCTGTTCGCCGGTTTGCGCGGAGTCGAATACGCCTCGACGCGCAAAGGAATTGCGAGCGGCGCGTGGATGGGACTGTTCATTACGGCGATCACTTTCTGGCTTTCGCGCACGGTGATCCATTCGCTCACGCGCTTCGGTGAAAAACTGGAAGCCGTCGTTTCCGTTTTTGCCGTCATCATTTTGTTCGTCGTGACGAACTGGGTTTTTCACCGTGTTTATTGGGTCGGCTGGAATTCCAAATTGCGTTCGCTCTCGAAATCCGCGCAGGAAGTTTCGTCCACGCGCTGGGAATGGCTCGCGCTGTTGGGCGTCGGATTTTTAACCGTCTATCGCGAAGGTTTTGAGATGGCGTTGTTCCTCCAATCACTGTTGCTCGAAGGCAGCAAGTCGGCGGTGTTGATTGGCGGCGGTGTTGCCGTTTTATTTTTAGTTCTAATCGGAATGCTGACGTTCCGTTACGGCGTCAAACTGCCTTACCGCAAACTCATGGTTCTCACCGGCATTTTGGTTGTTTCGATCATGGTCACGTTCATCGGCTCGACCGTGCGGCTGTTCCAAGTCGTCAACTGGATGCCGATTCATCCGGTCTATTCTCTGCACCTGCCCAACTGGTCGGGACTCTGGCTCGGACTTTATCCGAGTTGGGAAGGCTTGCTCATCCCGCCGCTCGCGCTGGTTTATGTCGGCGGCATGTGGCTTTTCAACCGCTGGCGCTCGCGCAAGGCGGAAACTGAATTGCCTCCCGAAATCGCACAGGCTTGACGCAAAAAAATTTATGCAAAAAAAACAAAACCTGCTCATCACGCTCGCAACCGGATTGCTTCTGGCAAAATCAAGCCACGCCGCCACAGCGCCGACTTATGTTCCTGGCCCGTCGTCTGGAAAAGTTTCCGGCGCGCCCGGTGAAGTTCCACAGTCGACGCCGGTAATGCCGTCGTCAACTGTTTCCACCAATGATTTGCCGGTCGGCGGCCCCGGCGCGCAAACCATGCAGGGCTACAATCCTTCAACCGACAATCCCGGACTTTACACCGGCCTGCCGACGCAGATGCCCGAAGGCCTGGCGCAACAGCCCGAGACATTTTGGAAACGCGGCACGATGTTCGGCGACGTGTGGGGATTGCGCAACACCGTCAACAATTACGGTTTCGATTTTGATTCGGTTTATACTGGCGAAGTTTTCGGTAATGTTTCCGGCGGCACGAGCCGAGGCGCGGTTTATGACAGCAGCTTGAATTTGCCGCTCACAATCTATCTGGATAAAATCGCGGACTGGTGGGACGGCGGAACGGTTCACGCCAACGCGCTTTGGATTGCCGGACGCTCCCTGTCGGCGGACAAAGTCGGCGACATCAGCGGCACGAGCAATATCTCTGGTTACGACACGCTTCGCTTGCAGGAGTTTTGGTTTCAACAGACGTTCTGGCATATGCGCGCATCGCTGAAAGTCGGCCTCGTCGCCGCCGACGCGGAATTTTTCACGTCCGACACCGCGTCGCTTTTCATCAACGGAACGTTCGGCGCGTTCACGCTCGTCGGCGCGAATCTGCCGAATCCGCCGGTTTACCCGATGGCCGCGCCCGCCGTCCGTTTTTTGATCCAGCCGATACCGCAATTTTATTTTCAATCGGGAACTTACTACGGCAACAGCGGCGCGCAGGACGAAAATCGAAACGGTTTGGATTTCAATTTCAACAGCCGCGACGGCGCGCTGATTTTTTCTGAAATCGGCTGGCTCATCAACCAGGCGGCCAACGATCGCGGCCTCGTCGGCACTTACAAATTAGGTTCGTTCGTCCACACGGCGAATTTTGCCAACGAAGTTTCGGGCGCGGGCGGAGGCGCAAACTTTGGAATTTATGGCGTGGCCGACCAGGAAATTTACAAAGGCGGCGGCAAGGACATCTCATTTTTTGTGCGCGGCGGCGGCGCGCCTGCGGACGTGAACACGCTGGACTGGTATTTTGACGCGGGCTTTAATTTCTCCGGCTTCATTCCGGGACGTTTGCTCGACACCGCCGGCGTCGCCGTCGCGCGTTCAAATTTCAGCCAAGATTTTAGCGACGCGCAAGTCGCCGGCGGCTCGAATCCTTTCACGCAGGAAACCGTGATCGAGGCGACTTACAAATCTCAAATCACGCCGTGGTGGACGTTGCAGCCGGATTTTCAATACATCTTCAATCCCGGCGGCGAAGAGGGTTCGCACGATGCGGCGGTCTTCGGTTTGAGAACAACGGTCGCCTTTTGATTTTGCGACGAACACGGACTTCCGAATTCAAAAGCCGTTCACGTTTCCGTGAATGGTTTTTGTTGAGACGAATGCGCGCAAAAATTTTTATTTGCCGAAGAAACCGCCGATTCCGCTTTTGATTTTGCTGACGCCGATGCCCACGGTGTCTTTGCCGAGGCTGGCGGCGGCGCTGGAAACGGCTTTGGTCGTCTCGGTGAGGATCGCGTCGAGAACGGCGCGGGTCAATTCCGTGGGCGTGAGGCCGTCGCTGCCTTTGCCGAGGTTGGTGAGGTGGATTTCCGGCAATGGCAAGGTCATTTCCCTGCCGCCAAGGCTTGTGAGGGTGACGTGGACTTTCGCATTGGTGAGCAGAAAATCATCCACTTCGATTTTTTTCGCGGGTTTCGGCTTGCCGGCGGAATTGGTCGAGACCGGGCCGCCTTGTTGCGCCGTGCCGTTCACGTTGTCCATGATCTTGCTCAAATTATTTCCGCCCAGGCCGCCTTCAAAGGTGATTTCCGGCGCGTCAACGACGACCGAGTGCACGACGATTTTATCCGAAAGAATGGAAAATGAATCGACCCCCACGCTTGCGAGGCCGACGCGGATGGCTTCCGGCGCTTTGTAGCCTTCGGGGTTGCCGACGACGAGTCCCTTGACCTTGGCCGAGCCGGACAACAAACCGATGTGCACTTCGTCGAGCGTGATGGGAACCTTGGTGATTTTCGGGCCGACCGTTTCGACGCCCGTCTTCACGATTCTGTCGAGGAACAGGATTCCGACCGCCGCCGAGATGACGACAAGCACTAGAAGCGTGGTCACGATGCCCAGGAAAATTTTCTTCGCCTTTTTCATAATTGGATTCGATCACATTCCGTCCGGCGATCTGCGCCGCGAAAACAATTTTTAACCGCCCGCGAGTTTCTGCACCGACTCGATGAATTCGCGGACTTGATACGGCTTGGCCATGAACCGGTCCGGCTTGGCCGGTTCGTTGGCGTAAATGTTCTCGTCCACCGTGCCGCTCAGGAGGATCATTTTTTGCCGCGGATTGATGCGCTTGCATTCGCGCACCAAATCCATGCCGCTCATCGCGCCCATCGCGTAGTCCGTCACGATCACCAACGGCTTGGCCGCCGGAAATTCCTTCAACGCCATTTGCGGATCGCGGAACGTCCGCACCTCGTAACCGAGCGGCTGGAGGATCGCCGACGCCAGATCAAGCAGCATCGGCTCGTCGTCCACCACGAAAATGGTGGACGGCGAACCGCCGCCGCTGGATTTGGATTGGTTCATGCCTAAAGTGGGACAAAAAAACACTGGTTCGGGCCTGCTGGCAAGCACGTTTGGATAAAACTTATCCACAATTTTTAAAAATTGCCATTGCGTCCGGCAAACTCCCGCCGTAACTTCAACGCGGCAGTGAAATCATCGCCATGCAACAGGGACTTGCGGTTATGAAAGTAAAACCAAGCATCCGCGTCAGCCAAAAAAAGGACTTCCGCCATGCCGCCAAAAGCTAAAACAAAGCGCGCCGCCAAACCCGAACCGAAAACCGAGGTCACGGCGGAAACCCGCGTCCGCCGCACTTACACCCGAAGGAAAAAAACCGAAGTCCCGTCCATTTTGCTCGAAGGCGATTCGCCCGCAGCGCCGCCCGCGAGCGGCCCCGGCGAAAAATATTCGCTCGGCGCGACACCGCCTTCGAAAAATTTCGGGGCCGAGGCCGAGCTGCCGGAATCCTACGGCACAAAAAAACTGTTCCTCACCGCGCGCGACCCGCACTGGCTTTACGCGCACTGGGATCTGACACGCGAGCAGCAGTTGAAACTGAACGCCCAATCTTCCGACGGCCATTTAGTCCTCCGAATTTACGCGCACAAGATCGAGGGTCATCCGACTTACGAAATCCACGTCCACCCCGAATCGCGCCACTGGTTCACGCACGTCGAGCGCGCGGGAAATTCCTACGTCGCTGAACTCGGCTATTATTCCGCGCTCGGCAAATGGATGCGCATCTCCGTTTCCAGCGGCACGATGACGCCGCCCGACGCCGTTTCGCCGGAGACCGACACCGAGTTTGCCACGATTCCGTTTGAATTTCCGTTCGCTAAATTGATGGAAATCATCAAAAACGCCGTCTGCGAAAATCTTCCGCTCGCGCAGGCGATTGAAGAATTGCGCCGCCACGGCCATCCCGATCTGCCGCGTGTCACCGCGTCGTCGCCGTCGCCGCTGCCCACGACGTGGACGCCGCAGCAGGAAAAAGCGCTCGCCAAGATCATCAACATTGACGATGTGCGCCGCGTCTGGATGGGTTCGCTCGAAATCACCGAACTCATCCGCCGCAAGCTCGCGCACGAAATCTCCTCGCTCGGAGTTTCGAGCCTCGGCGTCTCCAGTTTGTCGAGTCCGTTCGGCGGAATGGAACGCGCGAAAGGATTTTGGTTCAACGTCAACGCCGAACTCATCATTTACGGCGCGACCGAACCGAACGCGAAAGTCACG
>Ga0181537_10005683_pt1 | contig 10046 bp, 6 predicted proteins | sample PEATcosm2014_Bin_39_FD_119765 | JGI IMG/M metagenome (GOLD analysis project Ga0181537, IMG submission 119765) | Peatland microbial communities from MTU Mesocosm Facility, Houghton, MI, USA - PEATcosm2014_Bin23_10_metaG | ecosystem: Environmental > Terrestrial > Soil > Wetlands > Peat | place... | reverse complement strand
TCCCGTTCCGCCCCAGCCCAGTCAAAGTCGTACCAAATCTTGATCAATGCCGATGTGCAGTGCGCTTCGGCCATCGTGTCATCGAGTTCCATCGCGCGCTGCAGGCATGGCCGCGCTTTCTCGAGCGCCTCAAAGGGTTTCAGCATTCCAAGTCTGATTGAACCCATCTGCGCGTAGCAGTCGGCTAGCCCTGCATAGGCGGGCGCAAATTGAGAATCGATTGTTAGCGCTTCATTGAAATGGGCGATGCTGCTGCGAATCGCGCCGGGCGTCATCTTGTGCCAGAAGAAGCGGCCTTTCAGGTAAGCGTCATACGCAGCAGAGGATTGCGCATACTTCCTCGATCCCACAGCGGCTCCGGGAAGCAGTTCCAACGCCAGAGACTGACTGACCCTTCTGGTTACCTCTTCCTGCATACCGAGCAGATCAGACGATTTGCGATCGTAAACTTCCGACCACATCACGCTCTTGTCTCTTAGATCAACCAATTGAGCGGTGATGCGAATCGCGTCTGCGGAACGCCGAACCGACCCACGCAGCAGGTAATCGAGATCGAATTCCCGCTGCAGTCGATCAAGTTCCTCTTTGGGAAGAATTCCGCCGGGCGACCGAGGGCCAACTGTCACACGAAGTCTCGCGGGATCGATATGCGAAAGCGCCGAAATCATATCTTCGGTCAGCCCGATAGCGAAATAGTCCTCTGCCAACCCGCCCAGATCCTCAAAGGGCAAGACCCCAATCCGGATGCGATCATGTGCTTTCTTTGGCGCGAGGTCGCCGATTCTCTCAACGGGCCCGATGAAACGATAGCCAAGCTTTGGGAGTGTTTCGATGAATACCGGCTTTTCGGCCTGGTCAGTGAGCGTGATGCGGATTTGACGAATGCAAAAGTTCAAGCTCTGTTCAAAATCCACGAAGGTATCCTGGCCCCAAATCGCGTCCTGAATCTGCTGGCGCGTAACGAGTTTGCCCTGGTGGCTGAGGAGAAATGCGAGAACGCGGGCCGGTTGCTGCTGAACGCGGATGGCCGCGCCTTTCCTGCGCAGTTCGAGAGTCTGCTCGTCTAACTCGAATTCACCGAATCGGAACAGGGGCATATGAGAAGCCAGGCAAGAACTATGGCACATGCTACCATTTGCCGGATTCTGCATTACACTCCGAGCCCTCCCGATCAGCGGATTCGGGAGGTTCTCACGCGGGTCAGGGGTGAAGAATTGAACTCCGGAATGAGCGTCTACGAAATGCTTCGACGACAGTGACGCGCGCTTTTTAAAGCCCGAATATGGTATCAAGGAAGCCTTAGAGTGGTTGAATTGCGGGACGGTTAGAGTCCTGATTTGCGGGTGGATTTGATGCGTTCCGTTCGAGTCGTCGGCTGCTGGGAAGTCGCGTGAATTTTCGATAAATCCTGGCAAGTCGGCGAGAAGCGGCTGATTCGCTGGGGCAATAGCGTCGGATAGGTTCGCACCGCTCTGTCCGGACTGCGGAGTTCCTGCTCCCAGTGCTCGAAGGCGCGCGGGGCGGGAGCGAATCTGCGCGCAACTTCGCGGCCTTGGGGATCGCGCAGCGGCTGAAGTCGTCAGCCGAGAGTTCAGAGCGATAGCGATGAGTCAACGGTATCCGGTATCATTCTGATCGATTTACGCAGCCTGGCGAGCCGACTCGAATCCGGTGATTCCCGGAGCGCTGGATTGGACCCGCTAAGCCACGGAGGTCACCATGAGCTTGCAGAAACAAATCAAGAAGTATATCGCCACTCAACCGGAACCAAAACGTGGCGAAATGCAGCAGCTGCATCGCATGATTTTGGCGTTGATGCCAGCATGCAAATTGTGGTTCCTGGATGGAAAAGACGAGAAGGGAAAAACCGTTTCTAACCCAAACATTGGATATGGATCTCAAACCGCCAAATATGCCAATGGAAAAACCAGGGAATTCTATCAAATCGGTATCAGTGCGAATACAACAGGCATTTCCGTCTAAATTATGGGACTCAATGACAAGGAGTACCTGGCCCGGACATTTGGGCGAGAACTCGGCAAAGCAAGCGTCACTGCGTATTGCATAAAATTCAAAGCACTAAGAGATATAAAAATCGATGTACTTCAAGCAGCAATACGATATGGAATTGAACAGACAAGCATTCAACTTTGATTTCAACCTGAGTGAATGAACTGCCATTCCCGGCAGTAGATGTGCTCTAATGTGCTGCTTTTACCATGTTATCTGTCATGAACCTGACAGCCACCAGGTTCTCGGCCATTTTAGTGTCGCCGATTTGATATGTGATGGTTGCGGGAATGGTGCTTTCGGTGGACAACCCCGCTGTCTTCTTAACAACGACAGTGAGGCTCATGGTCTTACCGTCAGGTTTCGGGTAGGTTTCCACAGAAGTCCAAGACGTATCTCCGCCAGGACCGGAGCCTGCAGTAAGGGAGATTTTTTGCCCGCCTTCTTCCGTCGACGTGATGCTCGCGGGGTCCGTGGCAGGTACCGTGCCGAAGGCTTGGCCAACCAATTTGCCATCCATAAAATGTTCCATGTACAGGTCAAATTTGAGGGAATTCGGAAGGACTATCAGCGTATCAATCCAGAAACCATCGGCGTCGCTGTCGAACACCACGCAGACCGAAGAGCCAATCTGGTCTTTGGCAAAGAGCAACGTGGCAAACTGCACTAATACTTCGTCGTTGCCCGCAGCCGCCATTTGCTTCAGTGTTGCGCAAGCCTGTGAATTGGCGCCGACCGGGCAAACAAAGCCTTTCACAAGACTCTGTGCGCCCGGATAATAGGGCGACAACTTGGTCTGCGCGTTGACAGACGCCGACACGCACAGTAATGCAAACAGGATGAAAAGCATTTTCTTCACGAATCGTCTCCTCGCGAACAGAATCGGGTTGAACCGGAATCCCCTTTTTGGGCTCAGATTCCAGAAAATTGTGGCGTATCGAAGTTGCTCGACCTGAATTTCCGTTTTTGCGCCCAAGAGCCGCACACGATACTTGAGCGCCGGTTCTTGAAGCTCACCAGACTGACGGTACAAATTACGAGACAGGCCAGAACCTCGCACTACTCTCAACTAAGTCTGCATAATCACTCGCGCATATAGACACGCGGGCACGCCGACCCATGGTCGTCAAGTGCGATCGAGAATGGTGGCGCAGGGAATTCTCCTCAATGCCCGCCTTGGCCACAGGCTCGACACTAATGATGGAATGCTGGAAGAGAAGCTACGCTTGGATTGGGGACCTGTCAATCACACTCCGGGGATGGCGGCCGGTAGGCTCGCGCTGCGCCGTCCGGATGGCGGCGTTCCTGCGGCCAATCCGCGAAGGCGGACGAGCCGAGAGCGAAGCGGCGCGTAAACTTGGCGCGGCCGAGGGATCGCGCAGGGGCTAAAGCCCATCTTCTAAGCGCCTTTTCGGCACCCTTCGACTACGCTCAGGGCAGGCTAAAAGTCGTGCCGTTTCACGAAGTCCGGTTGTGAACCAGCGTCCCAGGAGTCCGCCCGACCACAACTATTGTCCCAGGATCGCGTCTGACCCAACAGGCAGTTCATGTCGTGCAATTATGCTCGGCCAATTCCCCTGCCAGGAGCATTTGCGATGGAGTCTCCGCACGGTCTGACGGCCATCCTTCTTTGTTGCAGCCTTTGCCTGCCCAGTCCCTTGCTTGCTGCGCAGCAGGCGGCAGATCCCAGCCAGCCACCGGCGAAAGCCAAACCCAGGCAGAACGATGCATCCGGCCAGTTGCGCGGCGATGAGCGCATTTTGCAGGCGTTGAATCGCTTCACCTTCGGGCCCAAGCCCGGCGATCTTGAAGCGGTGCGCACGATGGGCCTCGATAACTGGTTCGATCAGCAACTGCGCCCCGGAGCCATTGACGAAACAGACTTGACCGCGCGGCTGGCGCAGTTCCCCGCCATGCAGTGGAGCATGCAGGATCTGTTCTTCCGGCTGCCGAGTAACCCCATCATTCGCCAGGCAGCGCAAGGCAAGGTCGATATTCCCCAGGGCGGCACGTTGCAGGCGGTGTATGAGAACCAGATTTACCGCATCCAGGCGCGGAAGACGGCGAAGGCCGAAAAAGGCACAGTGGCGGAGAACCAAACGCCGGGCCTTGCGAACGGCCCCGTGAACCAGAGCATGAACGCCGAGGCCGGCACCGAGACGAACGGCGGCATGGCGCAAAACCAGCAAGCCACCGCCCCGGATGCGATGGCCCAGCCGGGAACGGGCTCGGCGGGAGCCACGCCTGCCCCGGAGATGAATGCGATGACGCCCGCGCCGCCGGCCGCGAATTCCAATCAGGCGCCTGCGGCAGCTCCAGCGCCAACTCCCGCAGACGAAGCGCGCATACAGCGCATTCTGGCCTTGCCGCCGCAGCAGCGCGTGATGCGTTTGCAATCGATGCAGCCAGAGGATTTCGAGAACTTCATGAAGTCTCTGCGGCCGGTGCAGCGCCAAGCCCTGTTGGCGGGCATGAGCCCGGATCTGAAAGAAGCTGTGGGAGCACTGGAGAATCCCGAGCAGACCACGGCGCAGGAGCTTTTTGCGCAAAGGCTGACGCGCGACATCTATGCGAATGCGCAGCTCCAGGAGGTGATGACCGATTTCTGGCTCAATCACTTCAACGTGTACCTGCGCAAGAACGAGCAGATGCCCTATTACCTTGTGAGCTACGAGCGGGACGTGATCCGGCCGCGGGCGCTGGGCAAGTTTGAAGATCTGCTGGAAGCCGTAGCGCACAGCCCGGCCATGATGCTGTATCTCGACAACGCCGAAAGCATGGGGCCGGATTCGCCGGCTGCTGAGCGCGCGAAGATCGCTGCGGCGCGGAGGCCCGATGCGAAAAAGAAGGCAGACGCAGGACTGAATGAGAACTACGCGCGCGAGTTGATGGAGCTGCATACGCTGGGCGTGAATGGCGGCTACACACAGGCCGACGTGACCCAGGTGGCGCGCGTGTTGACCGGCTGGACGGTCGACAAGCCGCAATACGGCGGAGACTTCATCTATGCGCCGCAACGCCACGAGCCGGGCACGAAGACCGTAATGGGCAACAAGATCAAAGAGAACGGCGAGATGGAGGGCCAGGAACTGTTGCACATGCTGGCCATGCGTCCGGCTACAGCGCAATTCATTTCGCGCAAGCTGGCCATTCGCTTTGTGAGTGACGATCCGCCGCAGGCGCTGGTGGACCGCATGGCGAAGGCGTATCTTGCCAGCGGCGGCGACATTCCCACGGTGCTGAAGGCCCTCTTCCATTCGCCGGAACTCTGGGCGGCTAACGACTATCGCGCCAAGGTGAAGACGCCTCTGGAATTTGTGGTGAGCGCAGTACGCGCCAGCAACGCCAATGTCGAGAACTTTCAACCTCTGGTGAATCAACTGCGGCAGATGGGCATGCCGCTGTATGGATGCATGCCTCCGACGGGATACAAGTGGGACGAAGCCGATTGGGTGAGCACGGGCGCGCTGGTGGACAGGATGAACTTTGCGCTGTCACTGGCGGCCAACCGACTTCCGGGCATCACCGTAGTGTGGGCGCCTGAACTGGACATGAGCACGCTGGACAGCGATGCACCGGCGCAACAGGTGATTCCGACTTCGGAATCAGAAGAAACTCGGCTGGAGCCGATGCTGATCCCCGGCGGCGTGAGCGACGCCACGCGGACGGCGGCTCTCGAACAATTCAAAGTACAGAGCGCGCAAAATGCCACTGCGGCCACGCCAGTTGTGGCACGCAGACCCAACCGCGCGCCGGCCGCTGACCAGTACGAGCGCGAAGATCAGTTGCTGGCCGGGTTGCTGATGGGTTCGCCGGAGTTCCAGAGAAGATAGCGGAGCTAGCGGGGTTAGCGGAGCTAGAGCCCACCCGACAAGAGTTTGGGCTGAAAGCTTAGGAGACACACATGAACCGTCGATTCTTTCTCCACAAGGGCGCACTGGCTGTGGCAGGCACAGCGGCCATGCCGAATTTCCTGGTGCGCAGCGTTCTGGCGCAGACCAATGGTGCGCCGGGGCAGCGGCTGGTGGTGATCTTCCAGCGTGGCGCAGCCGACGGTCTCAACGTCGTCGTTCCCTATCAGGAGAAGAACTACTACGCGATGCGGCCCAGCATTGCGATTCCGCAGAACCAGGTCGTAGATCTGGATGGATTTTTTGGATTGCATCCATCCCTTGCTGCATTCAAGCCGCTTTACGACCAGAAACAGCTGGCCATTGTGCATGCCTGCGGCTCGCCGGACATGAGCCGGTCGCACTTTGACGCACAGGACTACATGGAGTCGGGCACGCCGGGCGTGAAGGGCACCGACGACGGCTGGCTGAACCGCGCACTGCAAGCCGAAGACTTGCGGCACCGCTGCGCCGGCACCTGCGAGGCGCACACCGCGTTTCGCGCGCTGGCCGTGGGCGCCGACGTGCCGCGCACGCTGGCCGGAAAGATTCCCGCAATTGCCATCAGCAACGTCAATAACTTTAGCGTCGCAGGGCGCGGGCCGAGTCCATCGCCGGCCGCGAATGCCTTCGAAGCGATGTATGCAGGCTCCGGCGACCGCATCTTCCACGCCGCGGGCGATGAGACATTTGAAGCGGTGAAAATGCTGCGCGCCGCCAATCCCGCGCAGTATCAGCCGGTGGCAGGCGCGAATTATCCCAACTCCGAGTTCGGCAACAACATGAAGCAGATTGCGCAACTGCTGAAGTCGAACCTGGGTGTGGAAGCCGCGTTCACCGATGTGAGCGGATGGGACACGCATCAGAACCAGGGCAATGTAAACGGCCAGCTGGCCAACCGGCTGAGCGATTTCTCGGCGAGCATTGCGGCCTTCTGGCGCGACATGGGCGACGACGCGGGCAACGTGACGCTGGTGACCATGTCGGAGTTCGGGCGCACGGCGCGCGAAAACGGAACGGGCGGCACCGATCACGGCCACGCGAACGCGATGTTCGTTCTGGGCGCAAACGTGAAGGGCGGCAAGGTATACGGAAAGTGGCCGGGCCTCGAGAACGAGCAACTGAACGAAGGGCGCGACCTGGCTCTGACCACCGACTTCCGGCAAGTGCTGGGCGAAGTGGTCACGCAAACCCTGGGCGCGGACAATCTCGATCTGGTGTTTCCCGGCGCGCGGCTTAACCGCGGAAACTTCCTGAAGCTCGTTTAGTGGGACCTCCATCGGCAGGCTCTTTTGCGCACACGCGCCAAGGCGTATCATTTCTGCAGATTCGCGCCAAAGAAAGAGCCCCTATGAAATTCCGTCGCAGCATTATCTCCGCATTCATTCTTCTTTTTGCATCGGCCGCTGCATTCGGGCAAGCGCCGAAGGGCAAACTCTCGTTCGACGTAGCCACGATAAAACCGGCAGCGCCGCTCGATACGGCACAACTCGCTGCCGATATGCGTGCTGGCAAGATGCCGAAGATTGGGCAGGAGATCGACGCCACGCGCGCGACGTATACCTACGAGCCGCTCGATCAGTTGATTGCCCTGGCCTATAAACTGCGGTCCTATCAGATCAGCGGCCCACCCTGGCTAACGCAAGAGCGCTTCGATATCGTGGCCACGATTCCCGATGGCGCGACCAAGGACGATGTTCCCGCCATGCTGCAGGCCTTGCTCGCGGAGCGGTTCAAGCTGGTTGCGCATCAGGCCCAGGAAGAGCAAAAGGTGCTGGCGCTCGCGGTCGGCAAGAGCGGTATCAAGATGAAGGAAGCCGCTACGGCTCCGCAAGCGTTCGACCCCAACTCACCGCTCCAGCCCGGCGAACGGCAAATTGATGACGTGGATGGACCGATGCGCGTCAAGATGAACACGGACCTCACAATCACCGCGAATATGGGCGCCAGGGGCACGGTCATTGAGAAGGTCGACAGGCAAAGCATGACGTTCGACATAAAATCGAGCGGCGTGACCATGGGCGGATTCGCGCAGTTGCTTTCGACCATATTGATGCAGATGGGCGGGGCCAACAGCCGACAGGTGATCGATATGACCGGGCTCAAGGGCTACTACGAGGTCGATGTCCAGATTTCGATGACGGACCTGATGAGCATGGCCCGCGCGCAAGGCACGCCGATGCCGGCAGCCCCGCCGAGCGGCGGCGGCGCGAACACAGGTCCGGAGGCATCGGACCCTGGCGGCGGATCAAGCGTTTTCGACTCCGTCGGTCAGATGGGCCTGAAGCTGGAAGACCGAAGCGCCACCGTGGATCGGCTGGTGATCGACCACATTGAGAAGACGCCGACGGAGAACTAGCGCTTTCACAGTTTGCTTGGGTAGCTGCCTCCGGGCAAGTGCGGGCGTGGACGCTCACACTACAGCCAGTCTGGACTGGTTGCGGAGATGTGGTGAACGGCGAGAAGAATTCTCCGAAGAGCTCCCCCCACCAGGGCCAAAAGGCCACGTCGATTTTGTTGCGTTTACGGCACGACTGAAGTCGTGCCCTGACACTTCTTGCTGTCCTTGAAGAGTTTTTTCCGCAGCCCGTGGAGACCGGCGGTGCAACGGCCCGCGCTCAGCTCGCTGGCATAGCCCGCGGTGCATGATTTAATCTCGAAGTCGGCATGAAACTTCAGCGCACCCTTCTTTTCTCTGCCCTGGCCTTGGCTTGCGGCGCAAGCGCGGCCGTGACGGTCTTTGCGCAACAATCGACAAATTCGGAGATTCCCGACGCTCCGCAGGCCACTCCCGAGGCGATGACTGTTCCCAACGGGCCGTACGTGGTGATGGACACCTCGATGGGCCGCATTACCTGCCAGTTTTTCCAGAGGCAGGCGCCGGACGCCGTGGCCAACTTTATTGCCCTGGCGGAGGGCAACAAGGACTGGGCCGATCCCGCGACCAAGAAAATGATGCATCACAGGCGGTATTACGACGGCACCATTTTCCATCGCGTGATTCCGGAGTTCATGATTCAGGGCGGCGATCCGACGGGCACGGGGATGGGCGATCCCGGCTATGCGTTCGACGACGAGTTCGATCCCAACCTCAATTTCGACCGGCCGGGACGGCTGGCCATGGCGAACAGTGGACCGAATAGCAACGGCAGCCAGTTTTTCATCACCGAAAAGACTTTCGACTCGGGCGATGGGCATTACGTGATCTTCGGCCAGTGCGATGACGCCAGCGTCGCGGTTGTGTATGCCATTGCCCGCGTGCCACGCAATTCCGATGACAAGCCACTGACGCCGGTGGTGTTGGAAAAGGTGACGATCTCCGATCAGGCCCCGCCGCCGGTTCCGCCGCCACCGCCTCCGCCGCCACCCGGCGCAGCGTCGGGAGAACAGCCCAGGAGGGTCAACATTTCCGCCGGAATCGCTGTGGGAATGCTCGTCTCCAAGGTGACGCCGAGTTATCCGATTGATGCCAAGAAAGCCGGCGTCTCCGGCACCGTCGTGCTCCAAGCGACGATTGGCAGAGATGGCCTAATCGAAGATCTTCAAGTGGTCAGCGGCCCGGATCTTCTGCAACAGGCCGCGCTCGATGCCGTCAAACAATGGCGCTACCGGCCTTATTTGCTGAACGGCGAGCCTGTCGAGGTCCGCACCACAATTAACATCATTTTTACTCTGGGCCGTTGATCGGCTCTCCCCAACCAATTCAAACGAGGAAAAACACATGGCACTTGCAGCAGGAACCTACGCCGTCTTTACCACTTCGGAAGGCAAAATTACCGTGCGCCTTTTTGAAACCGAAGCGCCCATCACCGTAAAGAATTTCATCGAGCTCGCCGAAGGCTCCAGAGAGTGGACGCACCCGGTGACACGCGCCAAGTCGAACAGCAAGCTCTACGACGGCACCATCTTTCATCGCGTGATTCCGGATTTCATGATCCAGGGCGGCGACCCGGCGGGCACCGGCATGGGCGGACCGGGCTACCGCTTTCAGGATGAGACCAAGGGGTCGCGTCACAGCTTCGACAAGCCGGGCAAGCTGGCGATGGCCAATGCCGGCCCCGGTACCAACGGCAGCCAGTTCTTCCTCACCGTGGCGGCAACGCCGTGGCTCACGGGCAATCACACCATCTTCGGCGAAGTGGTGGA
>Ga0181537_10005682_pt1 | contig 10050 bp, 5 predicted proteins | sample PEATcosm2014_Bin_39_FD_119765 | JGI IMG/M metagenome (GOLD analysis project Ga0181537, IMG submission 119765) | Peatland microbial communities from MTU Mesocosm Facility, Houghton, MI, USA - PEATcosm2014_Bin23_10_metaG | ecosystem: Environmental > Terrestrial > Soil > Wetlands > Peat | place... | reverse complement strand
TTCCTGATCGTGCGTGACAAAGAGAAACGTGATGCCGAGTTCCCGCTGCAGCGCCTTCAGTTCGCTCTGCATCTGTTTGCGCAGGTTGGCGTCCAGCGCCGAAAGCGGCTCATCCAGTAGCAGCAGTTGTGGCCGATTCACCAGCGCCCGCGCTAGTGCCACGCGCTGTTGTTGCCCGCCGCTCAGCCGCCCGGGTCGCGCGGTCGCAAACTCCTGCATCTTCACCATGCGCAGCGCGTCATCGACGCGGCCGGCGACCTCGCTCGCCGCAGTTCCCCGCACGCGCAATCCGTACGCAACGTTGTCGCGTACGTTCAAATGGGGAAACAGCGCGTAGTGTTGAAACACGGTGTTCACCGGCCGCTGGTAAGGTGGCACCAAATCCAGCCGCTGCCCGCTCATCCAGATTTCTCCAGATGTTGGCGCCTCAAAACCCGCGATCAGCCGCAGCAGCGTGGTTTTCCCGGAGCCGCTTTCGCCCAGCAGGGTAAGAAATTCCCCGGCCGCGATGTTCAGCGAAACGTCATTCAACACTTTAGCCGCGCCGAAGCGCTTGGCCACGGAGCGCACCTCAAGCAGCGTTCCGCCGGCTGCGAGTCCCGCACTTGACGGGTTGGCCTTGTTGGCGCTCACTGCGCGGCTTTCACCTCATTCCAGATTTCGTTGTACTTCGCGCGCCGCGGCACGTCCTGCCAGAAATAGATCCGCTTCATGTAGGTGTCCGGATCGTCGAGGTGCAACGTTTTCTTTTCTTCGTCGGACATGAATTGCGCCGCGCCGGGATTCGCCGGCGTGTAGTGCGTTACGTCGGTGACCAGCTTCTGCGGCTGCGCTTCGATCATGTACTCCAGAAACGCATGCGCCAGTTCCTTGTGGGAGCTGGCGGCGGTGATCATCAAGTGATCGATCCAACCGGTGGTGTTTTCCTTGGGAATCGTTTCGCCAATGGGAAAATGCAGCTTGCGCAGATCGTTGGTCATCAGCGGCCAGCCCATGGCGATCACGATTTCGTGATTCTGAAAGAGGTTGGTCAGTTCGCCGCCGGTGCCCCACAGCTTCCGAATGTTCGGCTTCAACTCCAGCAATTTCTTTTTCACGGCCTCGAGTTGCGCGTCCGTCAAATTGTAAAGTTGCGAGGGATCGGGCTGATCGTAACCGAGCACCTGCGCCGCCATAAATATCGTCGAAAGATCGTCCCACGCCGAAACCTTCCCCTTCAGCGCGGGGTCCCACAACACGCTCCACGAATTCGGTGCTGGCGCGAATGCCGTCGTATCGTACAGCAGCGGGTTCGGCCCCCACATGAACGGCACGCCGTAAATCTGCCCATTGAATTTCACCAGTGGCATGTCGCGCAGTTTCTGTGAGAGCTGCGCGTACGACGGCAATTTCGCCAGGTCGAGCGGCGCGGCCAGCCCCGTGCGTGCGATGGACGCCGCCACATCGCTCGACGGCGAGATCACGTCGTAATTCGCCGCGCTACCCCCGCGCAGCTTGGCCACCAGTTCGTCGCTCGAGCCCATGTACGACGCGACCACTTTGCAGTGATGCGCGTCCTCAAACGCCTGCACCACCGAAGGATCGGCGTAGCCTTCCCATACCAGAAGGCTCAGCGTGTCTTGTTTTTTCTGGCATGCTCCACAACCCAGTAGCGCCAATAGTCCAGCGATGACGGCGAAGCGTTTCATCGTTTCTCCTACGTCGAAAATTCGGGCGTACCCGCCCGCCTAAAACGTCGGTGGCGTATTGATCCACAGCAGGGACGTCTCGGTGCGCCCGGGATTTTTCCAGCGATGCGGCGTCGAGCTCTCGAAATACAGACTGTCGCCGGACTTCAGCAAATAGTGCTCTTCATCCGCCAGCCAAATCTCGAATCGCCCCTGCAACACGTGCAAAAACTCCTCACCCTCGTGCGCGTACGATTCTCCGCTCCCGCCGCCCGGCTGGATGCGGAAAATATGAGGCTCCATGGCCGTGCGCCCCCAAGCCAATAGTTCCATGCGCACACCCGGGGTGGTCTCCAGGATTTTGCGCTGCGCGCGGCGCACCACGCGCGGATTTTTCTCCGCCGCCGCAAAAAAGGAAAGAATGTTCGTACGATAGAAGCGCGCAATGCGCCGCAACGTGGCGATGGAAGAGCGCATCTGCCCGCGCTCTAGCGCGCTCAGAAATCCGATGGAGACGCCCGTCGCCTTGGCCACCTGAGCCAGCGAAAGCCCGCGTCGCGCGCGCAGTCGCCGGAAGCGTTGCCCCGGCTGCGGCTCCGCTTCCGCAGGCGCAGCCACCACACCTTCGCGTTTCAGTTCGTGCACGATGGCTGCCGGATTCAGCCCGCGCGCCCGTCGCAGAAACACCGCGCGCTGCAGCAAGCGCACATCCGTCTCACGAAAAAGTCGATAGCGGCTCGCCGTGCGCTCCGGCGTCACCAGCCCCAGCACCTCCCACGCGCGCAGCGCCGAAGACGAAATCCCCACCCGTTTCGCCACTTCGCTGATCCGCAGCGTGGCCGGCGTCACGCGCAACGGCGCCCGGCCGCCCTTTGCCGCGGCACTCGCCCCGCGAATTGCCGATGCGTTCGATGAATTCTTTCTACTTGACACGGGTGCAGGCTTTCTCTAAGTTTGCGGGATTATAGTAAGGTTCCGAACGCGCAGCAACCTCGAAGAATTGGTCCAAATAAGAAATTTTTTGCCGCAGGGGGTGGGTGATGAGGTCAGCAGTCTCCGGTTGTCCCGCGAAATCACGCGTAAAGATACCACTTGTGCTGTGCTATGCCGCGCTCGCTTTCTTGTGCGCCCCGCTCGTCCGCGCGCAAAGCACCGGCGGCCGCATACGCGGCACGGTCACGGATTCCAGCGGCGCGGCCATCGCCGGCGCAAAAGTCACACTCATCAACGAAGGTACTAGTGCCGCGCGCGACGCGGAAACCAATGCTTCCGGCGCCTATCTGTTTCTGGAAGTCCCCGTGGGCAGTTACGAAGTGGACGTCGCAGCGACCGGTTTCAAAAAGTATGTGCGCAAAGCCATCCCGCTAAACCTGGATGAAATCGTGGGCGTGGACGCTATCCTGCAAGTCGGCGGAGCCACGGAAACGGTGGAAGTCTCGGGCGCGCCGCCCATCATCGATACCACCACCACGCAACTGGGCGCCGTGATGACTGAACAGTCCATCAAAGAACTTCCGCTAAGCACACGCAATACCTACGAACTGCTGCAACTCCAGCCCGGAGTGCAATCGCAGCTCGGCGCGGATCTCTTTTATGGCAGCGATAATCCCGGCGTGGTCTCGGTGAATGGCGGTCGCGGACGCTCCAACAATTACATGGTCAACGGTGGGGATGGAAACGATCTTTTCGTGAACGGCCCCGCGATTCAGCCCTCGCCGGACGCCATTTCCGAATTCCGCGTGCTGACCAACACTTTCGATGCCGAATATGGAAGAAACTCCGGCTCGGTGGTGAACGTGGTCACCAAGTCCGGTACCAACGAAGTTCACGGTGATTTCTACGAATTTCTTCGCAACAATGTTTTGAATACCAAGGGATTTTTCGATCCCACCGTGCCTGATTATAAGCAGAACCAGTTTGGTGCAACCCTCGGCGGCCCGATCAAGAAAGACAAGACATTTATCTTTGGTTCGTACGAAGGCAATCGGCTGATCGAAGGAATCCCTTCGGGTGCAGTCTCGCTTCCGAGTGCCGACGAAGCAGCCGGCAATTTCGCCACTGGAGGCGGCTTCGACCCTTCGGCAACCATCGGAGATGCGGCTTTCGCCTCGATATTAGCCAATCGGACCACCGGAGGCGGCCAAACATGCCAGCAAGCGGTCACCGCTGCTGGCGGGGGTATCATTCAGGCAGGTGCCGCGTACGCCAGCATTTTTCCGAACAGCGTAGTGCCTACTTCTTGCTTCGACCCCACAGCCCTGGCCATCTATAACAAATATGTGGCTCCTCTGGGCACCGGGCAACTCGAAACCCTGCCGAACGAGCAAGAGCGCGAGGATCAATTCACAATCCGCTTCGATCACGCCATCAATTCGCATCAGCAGTTGAGCGTCTATTATTATTTCAACGATGACAATCTCAACCAGCCGTTCTCCAACTTCCAAGCAGCGGGCGCCAACGTGCCGGGCTTTGGGGATCTCTTCAAGACCCGCGTCCAACAGTGGAATATCGGGCATACCTGGACGCTCGGTTCCTCTGCAGTCAACGAATTCCGCTTCAATTACTTCCGCGAAGGCGAACTCGATACTAACCATCCCACGAACATCTTGGCCAGCATCCACGACGCCTGTGGTTCCGCCATATCTGACGCGAACTGTTTCGCGGATCCCAGCAATCCGACGGCAGGTATCACCACCAACCTTCCCGGACGCCAAGGCGTGCCCTACATCAGCGTCAGTGGCGGCTTCGCCATCGGCAACAACACCGAAGGCGAACTGCCCCAGGTGGGCAATACTTTTCAGTGGTCCGACAACTACAGTAAGATCATCGGCAACCACAGCACCAAGTTCGGCGTCGACGTCCGCCGCGACCGCTTCGACCAGTTTTTGTATTACAACATCAATGGATCTTTTGATTTCGAGCCGGCGGGGACGGAAAATGATCTAGGCTATCCCACGGGATATGCCGATTACTTTCTGGGGGTGCCCACCACCTACACGCAGGGTGCGGCGCAGGGTGAAAATGACCGCAATACCGGCTTGTATTTGTTCGCTCAGGATAGCTGGAAAATTAAGAAAAACGTAACCCTGAACTTTGGTTTGCGCTGGGAATTAAATACTCCGTTCTACGACACGAAGAATCGCCTGCAAACCTTCCGTCCCGGCCAAGCAACCACGCAATATCCGTGCTGGCTATCAGCAGCCAGCGCCGCCACACTCGGGACCACTCCCGGCGATTGCGGGGAAGATTCCGCCAACAACGCCTACTTTCCGCTTGGCTTGGTGTTTCCAGGCGACAAGGGCGTGCCGCAGGGTTTGACGAGCACCTATTACAAAGCTTTCGCTCCGAGAATCGGTCTGGCTTGGAGTCCCGATTGGAGCGAAGGATGGCTGGCGAAATTGACCGGCGGCCCGGGCAAGTCCACCATTCGCGGCGGCTACGGTATTTTTTACAACCCAATCGAACAATTGGTTTTGGAGCAGTTCAGCGCCGAGCCGCCGTTTGGCACCAGCGTTTCCTTATCTGCGCCGTTATTCAACACCCCGTTCGTCCTGCAGGACGGGACGCAGAGTCCGAACAATTCCAGCGGCGTGATCAATCAAACTCCCTCTACCCCGTGCTTTGATCCAGCGGGCCCGGCCGGCTGCGTCGATTGGTCCGTGTTTAGGCCCGCACTGCTGTTCGGTGAGTTCCAGCCGCACCTCCGCTCCCAGTATGCCGAGCAATATAACCTGACCATCGAGCGCCAACTGACCAAGGACATGCTTCTGCGCGTGGCCTATGTCGGCACACAGGCGCATCATCTTCTGGCCTCGCAGGACTTGGACTACGGCAATCCGCAAACCTGCCTGGACATCAACACCATCTCCCCAGGAGCCTGCGGACCCTTTAGCGCGGATTCTTCCTACTCGCTTACGGTACCCGCGGGAATGACGTTTCATCTGCCGTATACCGAGAGCCCAACGGCGACCGGACCAAACACTCCTTGCCCCTATTTGAATCCCACCGCTCCGGCCAGTTGCACCATCACGGGCGCAGCAGGGGGTACGCCAATCACCCTAGTAGGTCTGCGTCCTTATTCGTCTCCGAATTGCAATCCCTACTCCGGTGGCGGCTGCCCCGCGGATGGCGTTCCGGTGTTCAGCAATATTTTTGCGGAAAACACCATTGCCAATTCAAACTACAATGCCCTCCAAGTCTCCGTCGAAAAGAATTACTCACACGGCTTGCTATTCCAGGCTTCCTACACGTTCAGCAAGGCCATCGACCAGGGCGCGTCGTTTGAGAATGAGCTGAATCCCACGAATCCGAATGCCACTCGCGGCTTATCGCTTTTGTCCGCCAAGAATCGTTTTGTGTTTAGCCCGGTATGGGAGTTGCCCGTCCCAAAGTATTCCGGATTCACGGGTAAGGTCCTCGATGGCTGGCAGCTTTCCGCCATTATCATCTACCAGAGCGGATTCCCCATTCGCATGCAGGACCAGGACGACAGCGAGCTAGAGAGCAGCATCTTTTTTGAAAGCGCTAACACTCCGCAGGTAACCGGGCCGATTCAGTTCACTAACCCGAAGACCACGCCGGGCAACTATTATTTCAACCCCGCGAATTTCAGCGATTCGAATCTGGGAACCTACGGCAATGTGCCGCATGCCCTTTGCTGCGGCCCCGCCATCAGCAACACCGACCTGGTTATCGCCAAAAAAACCAGGATCAGTGATCGGTGGGATACCGAATTCCGCAGCGAATTCTACAATCTGTGGAACCACACGCAATTTACGAATCCCGACGGCAATTTTTCAGACGTGACTTTTGGAGAAGTCACCAAGGCCCGCGATCCCCGGGTGTTGCAGTTTGGCTTCAAGGTGTTGTTCTGACGGCAACAGGCTCGCGATAACCTTCGGGCGCAGCTCGCAAGGACCGTGCCGTCGCCGCTAGCCGGAATGCACTACAATGGAGGCACGCACCATACTGACCGCAGGGAAGAGACCTGCACGAGTTGACGGGTAGGGCCTCCGGCCGGAAGCGGCACCGCACGCACCAAAAACGCCGTCCATAAAGCATACGTTCGCAGGCCGCTCTGTCAGCCACTTGGAGAAGTACCATGCACGACGAATTGCAAAAGGAAATCAGTACCTACGAAAAGCGCACGCCGAAATCGGCGGCGGCGCACAAGCGGGCGCTCGAAAGAATTCCCCTAGGGGTCGCCAGCAATTACCGGCATTACGAGCCGTACCCTATTTTTGTAAAGGACGGCAAAGCTGGCCACATTCACGATATCGATGGCCACGAATACGTCGACCACAATTTGTGTTTTGGCGCGCTCATGGCCGGTCACTGCCATCCCGCGGTGGTAAAAGCCGTCGAGGAAAAGCTGCACCAAGGTACCACTTTCGGCATGCCGCACGAACAGGAATGGGAACTCGCGGAAGAAATCTGCAAGCGGTATCCCGTCGAAATGGTGCGCTTCGGCTCCAGCGGCACGGAAGTGACCATGCACGCCTGCCGCATCGCGCGCGCCGCCACCGGACGCGACAAAATCCTCAAGTTTGAAGGCTCCTATCACGGCCTGCACGACACCGCGCTGGTTAGCGTCAAGCCCAAAGCCGAAGACTGGGGCGACGCCGACGCGCCCAATTCTGTTCCCGGCGGCGGAGGCATCCCGAAAAGCAGTCTCGCCAACGTCGTGGTCGCCAGCTTTAACAATCTGCACAGCGTCGAGCGCCGCTTCCGCGAAAATCCCGGTCAGATAGCCGCCATTATTCTCGAGCCCATTCTCATGAACGTGGGATTGTGCATGCCGCAACCCGGCTTCCTTGAAGGGTTGCGCAAGATCTGCGATGCCAATGGCGCGCTGCTTATCTTTGACGAGGTAAAAACCGGCGCGAAGCTCGCCTGGGGTGGCGCCAGCGAATATTTCGGCGTCCAGCCGGACATGATCTGCCTCGCCAAATCCATTGGCGGCGGCTTGCCGCTCGGCGCGTTCGGCGCCAGCAAGCAGGTGATGCACCTCATCAGCGATCACAAGGTCTTCCACGGCGGCACCTACAACACCAATCGCGCCGCCATGGCCGCCGGACTCGCCACCTTCCGGCACGTGCTCACACGCGAAAATTACGAGCACACCGGCAAGCTCAGCAAGAAACTCACCGAAGGCTATCGCCACATTGTTGCGAAGACCGGCCTGCAGGCGTATGTCGTCAGCGCCGGTGTCAACGGCGCGTTGATGCTCTATCCCGAAGAAATCAAGAACTATCGCGATTGGACCAGGATCGACGTTGATCTCTGGCGGCAATACTGGTTCGCCATGGTCAATCGTGGGGTGCTCGCCCAGCCGTACTGGTGGGACGAGCAGTGGACTATTTCCGTGCAACACACCGATGCCGACATCGAGAAGCATCTTGCGGTGTTTGAAGAGATTGCTCCCGCGCTTGCCACCGCGCAGCACGCGCGCGGCCTGGCCTTCGTGGGCGCCGCCGGACACTAGGTCCTACGTTGTAGTGGCCGCCTTCTGAGGCGGGCGCCTTTCGGTGCCGCACGAGGCCGCCGCAACAGGGCTGGGCGCGCCGCTACAAGTTTCAACGGAGCCACGCATTTGGCCATCGACATCACCAGCGCCGAAGCCGCCGCAGACGTCCAGCAACACACTCCAAACCTGCGGCGAGTGCTGGGGCGCTGGGATCTCGTTCTACTCTTCGTTGTCGCGGTCTTCAATCTCAACGTTGTTCCGTCGATCGCCGCGAACGGCGGAGTCACCGTCTGGCTGTGGCTGGTCTCGCTGGTGCTTTTTTTCTGGCCGCAAGGCATCGCCGTGATCGAGCTGGCGCACCGCTATCCTGGCGAGGGCGGCGTGTATCTCTGGGCGAAAGAAGTCTTCGGCGACTTCCATGGCTTTCTCTCCGGCTGGTGCTATTGGACCAACAACATGATGTATGTCCCCACGGTGATGCTCTATTTTGTGGGTGTATCGGTCTTCGTGCTGGGTCCCGGCCATGAAAAGCTGGCAGACAATCGCTATTTCGCCCTGAGTGTGTCGCTGATTTTGCTCGTGTTACTCGTGGCGCTCAACATCGTTGGCCTCGGCGTCGGAAAATGGGTCAACAATCTCGGCGGCATCGGCACGTTCGTCGCGGCGGGCTTGCTGATTGGCCTTGGCGTGGTCATCTGGCTGCGCTTCGGCACCACGGTCACCTGGGCAGACTTCAAGATTCCCGCCAATCCGCGCTTTGTTTTGAACTCCTTTGGCGTGATCTGCTTCGGCTTGGTGGGGCTCGAGCTCGCGTCCGTGATGGGCGACGAAATCGCCGAGCCGCGGAAAAACTTGCCCGGCGCGGTAGCCTGGGGCGGCGTTCTTTCCGGCGCGTTGTACATCGGTGCCACCATTACGCTACTGGTCGCCGTGAGCAAGCAAGACATCAGCGTGTTGCAGGGCATCGTGCAAGCCGTGCAGCACATGTCCGCACGCATCGGCGCGGGCTGGATCGTCGCGCCCTTCGCGATTTTGTTGAGCCTCTCCATCGCCGGCATCGGCTCCGCGTGGCTCGGCGGCTCGGCGCGTATTCCCTTCGTGGCCGGCCTCGACTCCTATTTGCCGGCGTGGCTCGGCAAAGTGCATCCGAAATATCACACGCCCGCGGCGGCGCTCCTGGTGCACGCCGCGGTTTCCATGGTGCTGGTGGCGGTGAATTTTCTCGCCGTTGGCTCCGGCGTACAGGAGACGTTTCAGTCGCTGCTGTCGCTGGCCGTGGTGCTGCAGTTGGTGCCGTTTCTCTATATGTTTGCCGCGCTCCTTGTGATTGCTTTCCGCCCGGCTTTCGTCCAGGGTCGCTACGGCCGCGGGACGCTGCTCTTCGCCGGCTTCAGCGGTTTGCTCACCACGGTGCTGGGCATCGCCCTGGTATTTTTCCCGGCGCAGCAGATCACCTCGCTGCTGCGCTATGAGATCTGGATGTTCGGCGGCACCGCTTTCTTTATCGGGCTGGCGGCGTTCTTCTTTTACGTTTATGGCGGGCGCAAAGCGGCGCGCAAACTGGCGGCCGCGCGCGCGGAAACTTAAGATAGTACGTAGGCGCGGGAGCCCCATTGCTCTCGCGAGTGCCCGCGGGAAACTGCGGTGGCGTAAAGCACGGAGGCGGGGATGTCGAGCGGCGTGAAGCAGGAAGTAACAAAATATCAAAACTATGTAAATGGCCAGTGGGTGGATGGCGCGGGCGGCGAAACGTTTCCAGTTTACGACCCTTCCACGGAAGAAGTGATCGCGCAAGTGGCTTCGGCGACGGCTGCCGATGTGGACGCGGCGGTGAAGGCCGCGCGCGCGGCGTTTGACTCCGGTCCGTGGCCGACCACTACGGCGCAAGAGCGCGGAAGGATGCTCTACAAATTCGCG
>Ga0181537_10005681_pt1 | contig 10052 bp, 13 predicted proteins | sample PEATcosm2014_Bin_39_FD_119765 | JGI IMG/M metagenome (GOLD analysis project Ga0181537, IMG submission 119765) | Peatland microbial communities from MTU Mesocosm Facility, Houghton, MI, USA - PEATcosm2014_Bin23_10_metaG | ecosystem: Environmental > Terrestrial > Soil > Wetlands > Peat | place... | reverse complement strand
GGCGTTGAGCTCGTGCAGCACGCGGTTGGCCCAGCCGTCGGCCGGCAGATGCGGCGACGTGCCGCCGTTTTCCAGCACGTCCTGCCCGGCGAAATGCGACCGGTCGCGATAGGGCGAGGCCACGGCATGGATCACCAGGACCTCGCGATCGTGCCACAAGGGCGCGAGCGCCGCGAGCGCCGGGTGGAAGCCGTAGAATTGGTCGAGCATGATCAGCTTGTCGCGCGGCATGGCCAGCCCGCCGCGCGCGGCGGCGTAATCGGGATCGCCGATCGGCACCACCGCATGCAGTCCGTCCATGGCGCCGCGCAGCACGATGAACACGAAGCGCTTGTCGCCCGGCACCGTGGCCAGCGCCAGGCCCGGCGCGGCCAGCGCCACGGGTGCCGCCACCGCGCCCGCCAGGAAGCGCCGTCTCGTGCTCAACATGATATTTATCTCCTCTCGAATTCGCGGCTGGCCAACAGCATTACCATGCGCTCGCGCGGATTGGCGGCGCCGGCGATCGCGTCGCGGGTGGCCGGTCCCATCACCGGGCCGATGGTCGCTTCCGCCAGCGCCCTGGCGTCGGCGTTGGGCGCGTTGCGCGCCACGATGTCGGCCCATTGCAGTCGGCGCATCAGCGCCTCGGGTCCCAGCCAGGCATCGGCGCGGTCGGGCCAGCCGGCGGGCGAGGGCGCGGCCCAGGGCGGCTGGCCCAAAAGCGCGAGCGAGCGGTAGATGTCCTTGTCGGCCACGGGCGGATTGCCCAGCGCGCGCAGGGCCGCGGTCACCAGATCGTTGGGCGAGCGCATCTTGGCCAGCGGCGGATCCCATGCCTCGGGCCGCGCGATCACGGCCTTCGTCACCGCCGCCAGGTCGCCGCCCGTACTGCGGAAGGTCGCCGCCACGGCGTCGACCGCGGCGCGCGGCGGGTCGTCGGCGATGAAATGCCGCACCAGCTTGGTGGCGATGAAGCGCGCGGTGGCGGGATGGCGGGAGACATAGGCGAGGATCTGCTCGCCCTCTTCCTGGCCGCCGCCGCGGATCGTCATGCCGAGCAGCGTCTTGTCGCCGGGCTCGTGCATGCGCGGCTCGAACATGAAAGTTCCCAACTCGCCGCCCTGTCCGCGCGCCAGCGTCCAGCCGGTCAGCACGCGCGCGAAGGAGGTGACGTCGGCCTGGGTATAGCCGCCGTCGACGCCCAGCGTGTGCAGTTCCAGCATCTCGCGCGCCAGATTCTCGTTGATGCCCTTGTCGCGCTTGTGGCCGGCGACCGAGTCGGGCCCGATCGACTGAAAATTGTCGAGATAGATCAGCATCGCCGGATGGGTCACCACCGCGCGCAGCAGATCGTGGAAATTGCCCGTCACGTGCGGGCGGATCGCCTCGCGCTCGAAGGCGCCGGCGATGGCAAGCACCTGCGGACGGGCCACCGAGACGGTGAAGTGATTGGACCAGAACTGCACCAGGCGCTCGTACAGCGGCGTGTCGGAACCGGCGGCCACCCGCATGCGCGCGGCCCCCTCGCTGAGATAGATTTCGCGCAGCGGCTCGCCCATCGGCGGCGCCGGCGGCGGAGTCGGCGCGGCCGGGGTGGGCAAAGCGGCGCGTTGCGGCTGGGCAGCGCCCGGCGGTTGCAGCGCGTTGGCGTGGGCGCTGCGGTCGGTGCGGCCGGAAGGGGTGTCGGCGCCCTGCGGCGCGGATGGCGCTGTGACCGCGGTCACGGCTGGCGTGACCTGCGTGGCCTGCGTCGCGGCGGCCAGCTGGGCCGCCTTGCGTTGGGCCTGGACCTCGCGGAAGCGTGTATACAATTCGGCCGTGCCCGGAAGCTCGGCAAGGGCGGCCGGCATTGGCTGCGAACGCAACTGCTGAATCAACCAACCTTGGGGATCACCGCCGATCCGTCCGGCTTCGCCCGGGGCCGGCCCCATTCCGAATCGCGTCGTTGCGACAAAGGCATGCTGATCGATGCTCACAAACTCACTCCCCGGCGGCGATCGTTCGCGTGCGATAATTATGCGATACGCATGCGGACGATTCGATTCGCCACGCAATGATCACATGCTAGAATTGTGGCGTCATTAGGGGGGATGCCCCAACCGCAATGTCCACCGAACCCACCGCAACCGACCAGATCGCCGACGAGTCCGGTCCGATCGACGAAGTCGCAACCGACGGGTCCGACATCGTCGTCGCATTCCAAAGCTCGTTCTTCACCAAGCTCAATGCGGCCTACTTCCGGATCGCCGAAAGCTCGGGCGACCCGGTGCTGATGGTCGAGTATGGCGAGCAGTTCGTCGCCCTGCCGTTGCCGGGCATCCGGCGCGAGCTCGGGCTGGCCGCCGACGCGCCCGACTCCAAGATGCTCGACATGGTGGTCAAGGCGCTCAGCTTCGTCAACGTCATCTCGATGGGCGACCCGCTGCCGTCGGAGATCATCACCGGCAAGGCGTCGTGGGCGCTGACCCCGCAGCACGCCCAGATCGCCTATCAACGCATGGCGATCAAGCTGATCGCCTGGATGACCGGCGGCAAGGCCGACGCGCCGACCTCGGCCGAGGACATCGTCAAGCAGTTCCAGGATCCCGACACCCGCAAAAAGATTGCCGACGCGTTCAGCCAGGCCGCCGAAGCGCTGGGTCTCGGCCGCGACCGGCGCGAGGAGGTCACCACCTATCTCGAGACCCTGGCCCAGGAGCTGGGCTACATCGAGGCGCTGCGCGAGAAATTCACGCGCATCGTCAAGATCGGCCGCCGCCTCAAGGACATGGCCGATCAGGCCAAGAAAAGCCTGCGCGTCGCCGACGTCATCTCCCAGGGCGCGCAATTGATGCGGCCGGCGGTCGAGCAGTTCGTGGGCCTGTTCAAGGAGGCCGATGCCATCACCGCCGACATCATGGGCGTGCTCAAGAATCTCGATGCCAGCATCGCGGCCATCCGCACCCACCGCGACGACATCTATCAGCGCATGACGCCGTGGAACGATCTGCTCGAAGGCTGGGAGAAGTGCAAGGAGATGGAGATCTGCGGCGAGACCACCCAGCTCGCCGCGCGTACCGTGCGCATGCTGGCGCCGCGCTTCATGCCGTCCAAGGAGTGGGAACTGCGTTTCAAGGAAGACAAGAACAAGAAGCACGCGGTCAAGTCCTGGCGTTCGCCCGAACAGCAGCGCAACGACATGAAGAAGGTGCTGGGCAACGTGATGCGGTGGTGACGCACGGATGCGTGCCGCCCTGCTGCTCTCCCTTGTCCTGATCGCCGGTCCCGCCGCGCCCGCCTTCGCCAAGCCGCCGCTCGACTACCAGGATCTGCCGCCCACCGCGCTCGCGGGCGTGGCTCCGTTCGAACACCTGCCCGCGGTCGACGAAAGCGCGACCGTGGTGGTGTCGATCAAGGACGACCCGTCCTGGCGCGCCGCCACCTTCGATCCGGTGCTGACCAACGCCTGTCGGCTGGGCGATTTCGCCAGCGTGCCGCTCAATCCGATGATGGTCCTGTTCGCGGTGCCCGGCGCCAACGCCTCCGCCGGCCAAGGCGCGCTCCAGATCATCCCGCCCGACCGCCGCCACCTGCTGGTCGATCTGCGCCATCTTTCCGCCCCGGGCGAGACCTACTATTTCGAGGATGCCGCTTACCCAACCTGCCGCGTCTGGGTGGAAAATCTGGTTCGGCCGCGCAAATTGGGAACCGCGGGCACGTCGCTGCCGGTCGCCGATCCGGCCGCGCTGAAGAAACGCGAAGCGCAGATCAAGAGCTGGCCGCAGCAATCACAGCCATAAGGGCGGCGCGGCCTCCGCCCGCAGGGAGCCACCGCCTTGTCGAAAATCACCGAAGCCCCCCAGTCCCCGGGCGCGCGTCCGGCGCCGCAAGCCGGCCGCCGGCGCATGATCATGTCCGCGCCGGTCGGCCGCATCGGCACCGACCAGGCCGACGACGAAAAGGCCATGCTGGCCATGCTCGGGCCCGACACCGTGTTCATGATGGGCGACAATCCGGCGCTGCCGGCGATGCCCGAACGGCCCAGCCTGATGGATTTCTTCCGTCATCGCATGGGCGACATCACCTTCCGCCACCTGCTGCAAAGCGCCAAGGACGCGCTCGACGCCGGCCAGTCCGAAACCGTGGTCACCGCCTGCCTGCTGCACGACATCGCCAACGGCGCGCTGATCCGCTGCGATCACGGCTATTGGGGCGCGCAGCTGATCGCGCCCTATGTGTCGGAAGAGGTCGCCTGGGCGGTGCGCTATCATCAGGCGTTGCGCTATTTCGCCGACGAGGCGGCGGGCTATGCCTATCCCGCGGCCTATCTCAAATTCTTCGGCGCCGACTATGTGCCGCCCGACTATATCCGCCGCGACTATGAAATGGCCCGCGCCCACAAGTGGTACATGAGCGCGCGGTCGGTCACCGTGCACGACCTCTATTCCTTCGACACGCCGGTCATCGTCGATCCCGCCATCTTCACCGACCTGATCGGCCGCAACTTCAGGCAGCCCGACCAGGGGCTGGGTTTCGACGGCTCGCCCACGGCCCATATGTGGCGTACCATGATCTGGCCCAACAACTTCCTTTGAGCCGGGGCAAGGGGGAGCAAGCATGAGCACCGAGCCGCGTCGCCCGGTGGCGATGGTCACCGCCGCGAGCCAAGGCATCGGCCTGGCCATCGCCCAGGAATTGGCTCGGCGCGGCTATGCCGTCTCGCTGCTGGCGCGCACCGAGCGCGTCATCGACGAGGCCGTCAAGCTGGGCGGCATCGGCACGGTGGGCTCGGTCGCGGCGCCGGCCGATCTCGAGCGCTTCCACCAGGCCACGGTGAAGCGCTTCGGCGCCGTCGATGCCGTGGTCAACAACACCGGCCATCCGCCCAAGGGCGATCTTCTGTCGATCTCCGACGACGACTGGCGCACCGGCACCGATCTCATCCTGCTCAACGTGATCCGCCTGGCGCGCCTGGTGGTGCCCGAGATGCAGCGCCGCAAGAAGGGCGCTTTCGTCAACGTCTCGGCCTTCGTCGCCAACAGTCCCGACCTCGGCTATCCGGTCTCGTCCACCCTGCGCGCCGGGCTGTCCGCCTTCACCAAACTGTTCGCCCAGCGCTACGCCGCCGACAATATCCGCATGAACGCGGTGCTGCCGGGCTTCGTCGATTCCTATCCGGTCGACGCGGCGCGGGTCGCCTCGATCCCGCTGGGCCGCTACGGGCGCGTGGGCGAACTCGCGCAGACGGTGGCCTATCTCCTGTCCGACGAAGCGTCCTTCGTCACCGGCCAGAATCTTCTGGTCGATGGCGGTATGGTGCGCTCGGTATGAGCGACACCTCCGCTTCGTCCGATCCGTCCGATCCGCGCCGCGCCGTTCTCGACCGCGAAGGCCTGTTCGCGCCGCTCGCGGCGGCCGAGCGCGACGCGCTGGCGCCCCGGCTGGTGCGGCGCGCTTTCAAGGCCGGCGAGGCGATGGTGCGCCAGGGCGATGCCGGCGATTCGCTGTTCCTGATCGTCGAAGGCAATCTCTCGGCGATGTTCTCGACCGGGGGCAAGCCGGCGCGCGAAGCCGGCAAGCTGGGCCCGGGCGACTGTTTCGGCGAAATGTCGCTGCTGACCGGCGCTCCGCGCAGCGCCACCGTGCTGGCGCGGTCGCCGGGCGTGGCCTTCGAGCTGGCCAAGGACGATGTCGCGCCGATCCTGAAGGCGCGGCCCGCCATCGCCGCCGAGCTGGGCCAGTTGCTGGCGCGGCGTCAGCGCGTGCTCGACGCCATCGCCGCCGAACATCCCGAGCTCGAACGCGTCGATGCCAAGACCCTGGGCAAGACGATCGGCGGCTGGATTCTGGCCGGTTTCCAGATCGCGCCCGGCGCGATCATCTAGCGGCCGCGGCGCTCATCGTTCGAGGCCACCTTCGGTGGTGCCTCACCATGAGGCCATCTCTTCCTCCTCATCCTGAGGAGGCCACGAAGTGGCCGTCTCGAAGGATGAGGTGCGAGCGATAGCGAGCCGCGAAGGATGAGGCGTTCTACCGCACCTCGATCCTGACCACGTCGCGCACGTCGCGCCCGCCATGGGAATCGCCGGGCACGATCAGGCGCAGCCGGTCCTTGGCGTCGGTCGGCTGTCCGTCGCGCGCATAGGCGACGATGATTGGCTTGCCCTCGAAATCGGGATCGATCTCGCCGAAGGAGACGATCACCACATAACCGTCGCTGCCGGTGATCGCGATGGCGTGGCGCAGATCGGGCCGGTTGCCCTGATGGTCGGTAAGCCCGGCGTTCTGTAGCAGCGACCACAGCAGGGCGCCGGTGTATTTGCCCTTCTCGTCGCCGTGGCCGGTGTGGAACGAAACCTCCACCTCGGTCGGCGGCAATGCCTTGAGCTGGGTCTCGGTCAGATGCTGGGGCGTCGCCACCGCGCCCGCGATCTCGAGCGCGGGTTCGTCGGCCGACGCGGGCGCCAAGCCCCCGCCGAGCGACCACGCAAGTGCCAGCGCGACCGTCGCCGCGACGACGCGAAACCGCACGAACATCCGCGCGCTCACTTGCCGACGATGATGTCGGACGACTTGATCACGGCGGTGGCTTCGTCGCCCACCTTGAGGCCGAGATCGTCCACCGCCTCGTTGGTGATCGATGAGGTCAGCACGATGCCGTGCCCGACATCGATGCGCACATGCGCGGTGGTGGTGCCCTTCTTCACTTCCACCACCTTGCCCTTGAGCTGATTCCGCGCGCTGAGTTTCATCGCCGTTCTCCTGCTCGCCAATGCCGGCGCGACCGCTTCTTGCGGGGCGCTATGTTCCAGGAAATATAGTGGAGGGGGTGGGTCTAAAGAAGGTCGCGCACTGCCGGTAACACCTCTGCCCCCAATGGGGTTGCTACCGGCGTCGCTACCGGGGGTGCTAAGCGGGTTGCTACTGGGGGTACTACCTCTGGCGCCTTAGCATTCCGGGTGTCGCGCCCAAATCGTCGCCGCAAACGTATGAATCCAAGAGATTCAATGGCATGCTCTCATGTTTCACGTGAAACATAACGAGAACATTCTAGCCTGAGGTGTGCCGCGAGTCTAGCTCCACACTCTCACTGCGTGCCGAAGCTCTGCACCAGGCTGCCGGCCAGCAGGTACCAGCCGTCGACGAGGACGAAGAAGATCAGCTTGAACGGCATCGAGATGGTCACGGGGGGCAGCATCATCATGCCCATGCTCATCAGCACGCTGGCCACCACCATGTCGATGATCAGGAAGGGCAGGAACACCAGGAAGCCGATCTCGAATGCGCGGCGCAGTTCGCTGATCATGAAGGCGGGGATCAGCACGCGCAGCGGCGTGGCTTCGGGGCTCGCCGATTCCGGCGAGCGCGACAGATTGTAGAACAGGCGCAGATCCTCGCCGCGCACCTGGCGCATCATGAATTCGTGCACCGGCTGGCTGGCCTTGTCGAACGCCTCCATCTCGTCGATGCGGTTCTCCAGCAGCGGCTGAATGCCCTGGTCGTAGCTGGCTTCCAGGGTCGGCGCCATGATGAAACCGGTGAGGAACAAAGCGAGCGAGGCGATCACCATGTTGGGCGGGTTGGTGGTGGTGCCCAAGGCCGGGCGGATGAACGACAACACCACCACGATGCGGGTGAAGCTCGTCACCATCACCAGGATCGACGGCGCGATCGACAGCACCGTCAACAGCGCCAGCAGCTGGACGATGCGGCCCGTGCTGGTCGGTCCCTGGCCGAGGTCGAGCGACAGTTGCTGCGCCAGCGCGGGATGGGCGAACAGGGTCGAGGCGACCAGCGCAACGGAAGTGCCGGCCACCAGCGCGGCGATGCGGTGGCGGCGGAACGCGGCGGCGATCCTCACTGTTTGATCTCCTCGAAGACGCGCGGCAGGCCCGAGGGCAGCCCGGGATGGATGGCGCGTTCGACCACGATGTCGTCGCCGCCGCCGATCAGCAGCAGATGCTCGACCGAGTCGCGCTTGATCAGCACCAGCCGGCGGCGATTGTCGATGGCCAGCACTTCGGAAATCGCCAGCCTGCGGTCGCGCCGCATGGCGCCGCGCACGCCGCCCCAACCCATGCGCCTGGCGCCCCAGGCGAAGGCGGTGATCAGTCCCAGCACCGCGACCAGGGCGACCAGCGCCTGGATGTAGTTTTCGTAGTTCATGATCTCTGTCAGCCTTCGGCCGGCGGTGCGGCCAGCGTCGGTCCGTCTCGGGTGGCCGCGGCGAATTGCTGGGCGAGATCGCCGCTCAATCGTTCGAGCCTGGCGTTGAGGCGCACCAGTTCTTCGCGCAAGGTGCTGGCTTCGCGCTCGGGCAGGCGGCCCACCGCGCGGCACAGTTGATCGATGCCGAAGCCCACCGGCGCCAAATCGACCGGCGCGCCGGCGGCGATCATCTGGCGGGCCAGGGCGATCATGGCGCCCACCCGCACAACTTCGTCGCGGACAAAACCGGCATTCATGGCGCGGTGGCGGCGGGTGCGTCGCTGCTGTTGGCGCGGTAGACGTAGGCCAGAATCTCGGCTACCGCCATGAAGGCTTCGAGCGGGATCTGGCTGTCGACCTCGACCGCGGCCAGCACTTCGGCCAGGTCGGCGTCCTCGCGTACCTTCACACCCGAGGCAAAAGCCAGTTTGAGGATACGTTCGGCCAGCTTGCCGCGGCCGGTGGCGGTGACGCGCGGCGCATCGGCGCTGCGCTTGGGCTCATAGGCGAGCGCGACCGCGATCGGCCGCTTGGCTTTTTCCGGCTTGCCCTGCTGCTTGTCCTCGGCCACCCGCTCCCCTCCGTTCGATGGAGCGATCATGGCCGGCCGATTTTAAGAAGTGCTTAATGGGCAAGAATTGCCCGGTCGCGAAAAGGGCGGAATTGCGGGGTTCAGCCCGATCCGGGGGTCAGCGCGCCGGTCCACACGCCCACCAGTTCGAGCAGTCCGAACAGGGCGATCAGCAGGGCGCCGCCCAGCGCCAGCGCCGAATAGCCGGTCTCGGCGATGCGCTGGGTCCTTCCCCCCACCGCCGTGCCGGCGCGGTGCAATCCCAGCGAGGCGAGGCTGACCAGCGTCACCGTGATGGCGACGCCCACGGCCATGGCGAAGGTGGCGATGATCCCAATGGCGACGATGCCGTTGGCCAAGCTGAACAGCAGCACCAGGATCGCGCCCGAGCAGGGACGCAGCCCCACGGCGGCGCCGGTGGCCAGCATGCGCCAGTTCTCGCCGCGTCGCTGGCGGCGGCCATGCGCTTGGTCATGGTCGTGATCATGGTCATGAACATGGTCGTGATCGTGGCCGCCCTCCGGACCGTGGGAGTGCTTGCGTCCGGTGATCGCGCCATAGGCCATCCACGCACCGATCAGGACGATCGCCACATAGCTGACGATCTCGATATTGGCGGCCTGGTCGAGGATGGCGGCCGAGCTGAATTCGAACAGCAGCGCGGGAATGCCCACCAGCGCGATCGCCGAAAACGCCTGCACCAGGGCGGCGGTGGCGCTCATCGCCACGCCGTGCAGCAGTCGCGCCCGGCGGGTGAGGAAGTAGCCGCCGATCACCACCTTGCCGTGACCGGGGCCGACCGCATGGGCTACGCCGTACAGGAATGCGAATAGCACGATGACCAGCGCCGGCCGCAGCGACTTTCCGTCCCGCGCCTTGAGCAGCTGGGCGCGCATCGCCGCGTTCATGCGGGTCTGGATCGCCACGACCGTCGCCAGGATCGGCCGCAGCGGCGCCGGCAACACCATCCGTGGAGCGGCCGGAGCAGGGGCCCCGGCGGATTGCTCGGGTTTGCCGAACAGGTCGGCGGCTCGAGCCGGTGCGGTCACGCCGCCGATCCCGCAGGCCAGCGCGGCCATCAGGGCGATCAAGACAAGCAGGCGACGGATCATGCGGGAACTCACTCTAACTAACAGGTTATGCGCACGGTCATCGGAAAGACCGAGCCGAAATAAATCGGATGCTGATGATCCTCGACGATCACCGCCTTGCACGCAGGCGCGGCGCCGTCGAGTTTCGGGCTCATGCCCTTGGCCGGGCCGACATCGACATAGTACGTGTCGTCCCAGATGCCGATACTGGCCGGCCCCGT
>Ga0181537_10005680_pt1 | contig 10053 bp, 6 predicted proteins | sample PEATcosm2014_Bin_39_FD_119765 | JGI IMG/M metagenome (GOLD analysis project Ga0181537, IMG submission 119765) | Peatland microbial communities from MTU Mesocosm Facility, Houghton, MI, USA - PEATcosm2014_Bin23_10_metaG | ecosystem: Environmental > Terrestrial > Soil > Wetlands > Peat | place... | reverse complement strand
CCCGGTGGTGTTGTTCATGAAAGGCACGCCGGACTTTCCGCAGTGTGGCTTCTCGGCCCAGACCGCCGGCGCGCTGCGCCAGCTGGGCGCCCAGTTCAAGCACGTGAACATCTTCGAGGAGCCGGAGATGCGCGAAGCGCTCAAGCAGTACTCGAACTGGCCCACTTACCCGCAGCTGTACGTGAACGGCGAACTGCTTGGCGGGTGCGACATCGCGATGCAGATGTTCCGCAGCGGTGAGCTCAAGAGCCTGCTCGCCTCGGCCGGCGCGATCACCAGCAAGGCCGGCTGAGAGCCCGCAGGCCCACCCTTCAGGGCTCTTCGGCGTTCAGGATCGGATCGGGCGCCGGATCCTGCCAGCCCAGATCCCGCGCGCGCGCTTCGGCGCGCAGATAACTGGGCGTCAGTTCATTGCACACGGTGCAGAACAGCTCCGCGGTGCGCTCGGCATCGTAGGTCGCCGAGTGCGCCGAGGCACTGTCCCAGCCCAGGCCCGCGACCGTCGAGGCCTTGGCCAGCACCGTCTGTCCGAGTGCCGCGCCGGCGAGCGTCGCGGTATCAAAGCTCGAGAAAGGGTGGAACGGGTTGCGCTTGATGCCGCAGCGTGCGACCGCGGCGTTGACGAAGGAGAGATCAAACCAGGCGTTGTGTCCGACCAGCACCGCCCGGCGGCAGCCCTGCAGACGAATTCCGGCGCGCACTTCCTTGAAGATCCGCTGCAGCGCATCCTGCTCATCGATCGCCGGGCGCAGCGGATGCCAGGGATCGATCTTGTTGACCTGGAGCGAGGCGGCCTCAATGTTCGAGCCGGGGAAGGGCTGTACATGATAGGAGTGTGTCGCGCCACGCTTGAGCCGCCCGTCACTGTCGACCACGATCATCACGGCGGCGATCTGCAGCAGCGCATCGGTGGCCACATTGAAGCCGCCAGTTTCCACATCGACCACCACCGGCAGGAAGCCGCGGAAGCGTCGCATCATGAACCCGTCGAGACTGTTCAAGCCGCGAGTCTCCAGGCCAGTGATTCCCCGGCCCGCAGCGGCACGACCAGGCTCTCGCCAAAGGCGTAGCTGGCCGGCGGTTCCCAGGCGGATTTGATCAGCCGGATCATCTCCGTATTGCGCGGCAGTCCGTAGAAATCCGCACCGAAGCTGCTGGCGAAGGCCTCGAGGCGCGCGAGCGCGCCGATGCTCTCGAAGGCTTCGGCATACAGCTCGATCGCCGCATGGGCCGAGTAGATCCCGGCGCAGCCACAGGCGTTCTCCTTCAGTTCCCTGGCGTGCGGGGCGCTGTCGGTGCCGAGGAAGAAGCGCGCATCGCCGGCGGCGACCGCATCGAGCAGTGCGCGCCGGTCGAGCTCGGTCTTGAGCACCGGCAGGCAGTAGTGGTGCGGGCGGATGCCACCGCGAAACAGATCGTTGCGATTCATCAGCAGGTGGTGCGCCGTGATCGTGGCGCCGACGCCCGGCCGCGCGGCGCGCACGAACTCGACCGCGGCACGGCTGGTGACATGCTCGAACACGACTTTCAGGCTCGGGTGGCGGGCGATGAGCGGCGCCAGCACCTGCTCGATGAAGCGCGACTCGCGATCAAACACATCGACCGCCGGATCGGTCACTTCACCGTGCACCAGCAGCGGCATCGCCAGCGCGCTCATGCGCTCGAGCACGCCCTCGAGCCGGCGCAGGTCGGTGACGCCGGCTTCAGAGTGCGTGGTCGCGCCGGCCGGATAGAGCTTGCAGCCGAAGATCCGGCCGCTGGCGCGCGCCCGCGCAATCTCCTCCGGGGCCGTGTTATCGGTCAGATAGAGCGTCATCAGCGGCTCGAAGCGCGCACCGGCCGGCAGCGCGGCCAGGATCCGCTCGCGGTAGGCGAGCGCCTGGGCAGTGCTCGTGACCGGCGGTGCGAGATTGGGCATCACGATCGCGCGCGCGAAGCGCGCCGCGCTGTGCGGCAGGACCGAGGCCATGGCCGCACCATCGCGCAGGTGCAGGTGCCAGTCATCCGGCCGGCGCAGGCGCAGTTCGCTCACGCCGGATTCTGCCGGGCGCGCGCGGCCCGGCGCCACGCGCCCGAGAGCAGCAGTTCGAGCGTGCAGCGCACGCCAAAGCCGGTGACGTCGGTGGGAATGTGCGCCAGGCCGCCGTTGCGCGAGGCGGCCGACAGATCCATATGTGCCCAGGGAATCTGTCGCGGCACGAAGCGCTGCAGGAAGCGCGCGGCATGGATGTGATCGCCCTTGCCCTCGACCGCGCACTGCGCGATGTCGGCAACCTTGCTCTCGATATCGCCATCAAAATCCGCATCGAGCGGGAAACTCCACAGCCGCTCCCCGCTCGCGCTGCCGGCCGCGACCAGCGCGGCGGCCAGTGCCGGGCGGTTGCTGAAGATGCCGCTGTAGCGCTCGGTCAGTGCATAGACGCAGGCGCCGGTGAGCGTTGCGAAATCCAGCATCAGGCCCGGTTTGCTGCGTGCCGCAAGCGCCAATGCATCGGCCAGTACCATGCGCCCTTCGGCATCGGTGTGAATGACCTGGATGCGGGTGCCGTTGAGTGCCTGCACCACATCCTGCGGACGGTAGGCGGCCGGGCCGATGCTGTTGTCGGTGATCGCCAGGTAGCAGGCGAGCTTCAGTGGCGAGCCGAGCTCCTTCAGTGCCAAAAGCGTTGCCAGTGCCACGGCACTGCCGCCCATGTCGGTGTGCATATCTAGCATGCTGCGATGGGACTTGAGGTTGGTACCGCCGGTATCGAAGGTAATACCCTTGCCGATCAGCGCGACATCGGGCGCAGCGCGTGCCCCGCGGCTGCTGAGGCAGGCGATGCCGGCACTGCGATGCGCATTGCCCTGCGATACGGCCAGGAATGCGCCGGCGCCGAGCCGCTTCAGATCGGCTTCCGAGTACCAGCGGAACTTAAGTTCGTGCCGGCGCGCGAGTTGCGCGAGCAGCCGGTGGTAGGCGGCCGGATCGAGCTTGTTGGGCGGCAGCGCGGTCAGCCAGCGCGCCAGGTTGTTGGCGCGCGCGGTGGCGGCACAGCGCTTCAGATCCACTCGGGCTGCGCTGTAGAGCAGGATGTTGCTCAGTCGCCATGGCCGCGCCGGGGCGCTGCGAAAACTTGCCAGCGCGAAGCTGTGTGCGCACGCGGCAGCGAGCAGTGCTTCGGCCCACAACCCGGCCTCCGGCAGGCGGCTGTCGATCAGCAGCGCCAGCCGTGCCGGGCGGCGCTCGTGCAGGGCGCGCATCACGCGCCCCGCAAGACTCAGGCGCTCGAAGGCACTGGCGCGTCGCGGGGCGTAGGCCAGCACGGCAATACTTTGCAGTGCATTAGAAAGCGTTGTCGTGCGCACCGAGGGCGCCTCGGGACGGCTGCGGCGATGCAGTGCCTGCCAGCGCGCGGGCTCGGGGAGCGAGGCAAATGCGGCAGCGGCATCAGGCGCAACGAGATAGACGATCGCTTCGGCGCCAGAGCTGCCACGCGCGGCGCGGGCGAGGGTGCGCAGGCTCAGCTCAGGGGTGGCTAGATCGGGCAACTGCATAGTACGCACGAGCCCTGCGGCGGCCCTATTTGCTTGACCAACTTGGGAAAATTCCGGATCATCGCGACGCGTTCAACGGCGGGGAACGACCCACGGGCCCTTGAGGCTCCCGGGCATCCTAGCACAGCGTCATATAAGGATAATTTGCGGCCCATGAAGCAGCTTACGCCCGCCGATGACCTGGATCCGACCGAAACACGCGAATGGCTCGAGTCGATCGATTCGGTGCTGCGTGCCGAAGGTCCCGAGCGTGCGCATTACCTGATCGACCGCGTGGTCGAGCACGCGCGCCGCTCGGGCGCCTACCTGCCCTACAGCGCCAACACCGCCTACGTGAACACGATCAGCGTCGGCCAGCAGCCACTCTACCCGGGCGATCGGGCGATCGAGCGGCGCATCGAGGCCTACATCCGCTGGAATGCCGCCGCCATGGTGGTCGCTGCCAATCGCAAGTCGACCGAGTACGGCGGCCATATCGCCAGCTACGCCTCCTCGGCAACGCTCTATGAAGTGGGCTTCAATCACCTGTGGCGTGCCCCCTCGGACAAGCATCCTGGGGACCTGGTGTTCATGCAGGGGCACTCGTCCCCCGGCATCTATGCGCGCGCCTTTCTCGAAGGACGCCTGAGCGAGGAGCAGCTGCAGCGCTTTCGCCAGGAAGTGGATGGCGGGGGCCTCTCCTCCTATCCGCATCCGTGGCTGATGCCCAACTTCTGGCAGTTCCCGACGGTCTCGATGGGCTTAGGGCCGATGATGGGGATCTACCAGGCGCGCTTCATCCGTTATCTCGAGCATCGCGGCCTGGTGCCGGTCTCGGATCGCAAGGTGTGGGTGTTCTGCGGCGACGGGGAGATGGACGAGCCCGAGTCGATGGGCGCGCTCACGATGCCGGTGCGCGAACAGCTCGACAACCTGGTGTTCGTCATCAACTGCAACCTGCAGCGGCTCGATGGCCCGGTGCGCGGCAACGGCAAGATCATCCAGGAGCTCGAGGCCGCCTTCCTCGGCGCGGGCTGGAATGTGCTCAAGGTGATCTGGGGCTCGCGCTGGGATCCGCTGCTGGCGCGCGACACCGACGGCAAGCTGCGTCAGGTGATGGAGCAGTGCGTCGATGGCGAGTATCAGAATTTCAAGGCCAAGGGCGGTGCGTACACGCGCGAGCATTTCTTCGGCAAGGACCCGCAGCTCAAGGAAATGGTCGCCAACATGTCCGATGAGGACATCTGGAACCTCAACCGCGGCGGCCACGATGCGCGCAAGGTCTTTGCCGCCTACGCCAAGGCGATGGCGACCAAGGGCCGGCCGACCGTGATCCTGGCCAAGACCGTCAAGGGCTTTGGCTTGGGCAAGGCGGCCGAAGGGCAGATGGTCGCGCACCAGCAGAAGAAACTCGATGATGTGTCGCTGCGCGAGCTGCGCGATCGCTTCAACATCCAGGTCTCGGATGAGGATCTGGCCAAGCTGCCCTTCCGCCGCCCCTCCGAGGACAGCGAGGAGATGAAATACCTGCGCGCGCACCGCGAGGCGCTCGGTGGCTACCTGCCGCAGCGCCGGCCGAGCGCGCCGCCGCTGATCGTGCCGCCGCTCGAGGCCTTCCAGGCGGTGCTCGATGGAAGCGGTGAGCGGGAGATCTCGACCACGATGGCATTCGTGCGCATCCTGACCACGCTGCTCAAGGACAAGAACATCGGCAAGCATATCGTGCCGATCGTGCCCGATGAGGCGCGCACCTTCGGCATGGAAGGACTGTTTCGCCAGATCGGCATCTACTCCCAGGTCGGACAGCTCTACACGCCGCAGGATGCCGATACGCTGATGTCCTATCGCGAGGACCAGAAAGGCCAGATGCTCGAGGAGGGTATCAACGAGGCCGGCTCGACCTGTTCCTGGATTGCGGCTGCGACCTCCTATGCCAACCTCGGCATTGCGATGGTGCCGTTCTATATCTTCTATTCGATGTTCGGCTTCCAGCGCGTCGGGGACTTCCTCTGGGCGGCCGGCGACATGCGCGCGCGCGGCTTCCTGCTCGGGGCCACGGCCGGGCGTACCACGCTGGCCGGCGAGGGGCTGCAACATCAGGATGGGCACAGCCAGCTGGTTGCGACCACGGTGCCGAACTGCCGCGCCTACGATCCGGCCTATGCCTATGAGCTCGCTGTCATCATCCAGGATGGCATGAAGCGCATGTATGGGGATGGTGAGAGCGTCTACTACTACATCTCGGTGATGAACGAGAACTACGCGCAGCCCGCGCTGCCGGCCGACAGTGCCGAGGGCATCATCAAGGGCGCCCACCAGGTCCGCACCGGCGGCAAGGGCAAGGTGCGCGCGACGCTGCTGGGCAGCGGCACGATCCTGCGCGAATCGCTGGCCGCCGCGGAACTGCTCGAGCAGAAATTCAAGATCCCCGCCGATGTCTATTCGGTGACGAGCTTCAGCGAGCTGCGGCGCGAGGCGCTCGATTGCGAGCGCTGGAACCTGCTGAACCCCGAGCAGACCCCGCGCGTTCCGTACGTGCAGAAACTGTTCGCCGCCTCGGCGGCGCCGATCATCGCGGCCACCGACTACATGCGCACGGTCGCGGATCAGATCCGCCAGTGGCTGCCGTCCGGCTACATCACGCTCGGGACCGATGGGTTCGGGCGCAGCGATGCGCGCGCCGAGCTGCGCCGGCACTTCGAAGTGGATCGCAATTTCATCACGCTGGCGACCCTCAAGGCGCTGGCCGATGCCGGGCAGATCGATCGCAAGACGGTGATCGCCGCGCGCCAGGAACTGGGCATCGATTCGAGCAAGCCCGATCCGCTCTACAGCTAGAGCCCTCCTGCAAGGAACTTCCGTTGGCCGCCACAGAAATCAAGGTACCGGATATCGGTGACTTCAAGAACGTCGAGGTCATCGACGTGCTGGTCAAGGCCGGCGATCGCATCGAAGCGGAAACCCCGCTGCTGACGCTCGAGACCGAGAAGGCCACGATGGATGTGCCGGCGCCGTTTGCTGGCGTGCTCGAAAAGCTGCTCGTGTCCAAAGGCAGCAAGGTCTCGGCCGGTACCGCGATCGCGATCCTGCAGACCGAAGAGGCGGCCGCCGCGCCGGCCGCTGCGGCGCCCGCGCCGGAAGTTGCGCCGGCGCCGGCAGCTGCCGCAGCTGCGCCGCCCGCAGCCGCAGCCCCGACTGCACCGGGCGAGCCGGTCGAAGTGCGGGTGCCCGACATCGGTAACTTCAAGGACGTCGAAGTCATCGAGGTGCTGGTCAAGGCCGGCGAGACTATCGCACTCGATACACCGCTGCTGACACTCGAGACCGAGAAGGCAACGATGGACGTGCCGGCGCCGATCGCCGGGGTCATTGAAAAGCTGCTGATCAGCAAAGGCGCCCGCGTGTCGGCCGGTACCGTGGTCGCGACGGTGCGTGCCGCGAGTGCGGCCGCGCCGCCGCCGCCTGTGCCTGCGCCGGCAGCACCGGCGCCCGCGCAAGCCAAGGCGGCTGCAGCGCCGCTCGTGTCGGCGCCGCCCGCCAGGCCTCCGGCGCCGCCGGCCGCGGCGCCCGCGGGCCTGATCAACGAAGCCGGTTTTGCCACCGCTCATGCGAGTCCGTCGGTGCGGCAGTTCGCACGCGAACTCGGAGTGGACTTGTCCAAGGTGCGGGGCAGTGGCCACAAGGGCCGCATCACGCAGGAGGACGTCAAGGGCTTCGTCAAGGCATTGCTGCAGGGTGGCGGACCCAGCGCGGGCGGTGGCGGCGCACTGCCGCGCGTGCCGACGGTGGATTTTGCGCAGTTCGGACCGATCGAGATCAAGCCGCTCAACCGCATCCAGCGTATTTCCGGACCGCGGCTGCACGCCTCATGGATCAACCTGCCGCATGTCACGCAGTTTGATCAGGCCGACATCACCGAGCTCGAGGAGGCGCGGCGCTGGCTCAAGGCGCGCGCGGTCGCCGAAGGCGTACGCCTGACCCCGCTCGCCTTCATCATCCGCGCCTGCGTGCGCGTGCTCAAGGCGCTGCCGCAGTTCAACGCGTCGCTGGATGCCGCGGCCGAGAACCTGGTACTCAAGCAGTACTGTCATGTGGGCTTTGCCGCCGATACCCCCGGTGGCCTGATGGTGCCGGTGATCCGCGATGCGGATAAGAAGGATGTGTTCGAGCTCGCGCGCGCGCTCGGTGAGCTGTCCGAGAAGGCCCGCAAGGGCCGCCTCTCCGGCGCCGAGATGCAGGGCGGGTGCTTTACGATCTCGAGCCTGGGCGGGATCGGCGGCACGGCGTTCACGCCGATTATCAATGCGCCGGAAGTGGCGATCCTCGGAGTCTCCAAGTCCTCGATGCAGCCGGTGTACAAGGACAATGCCTTCGTGCCGCGCCTGCTCTTGCCGCTGGCGCTCTCCTATGATCACCGGGTGATTGATGGTGCCGACGGCGCGCGCTTCGTGACCGCGCTCACCAAGGAGCTGCAGAACGTCGATGGACTGCTGGAGGCAGTCAAGTGAGTTCAACGCCGATCCTGTGTCCTGACATTGGCAACTTCAAGGATGTCGAGGTCATTGACGTACTGGTCAAGGCCGGGGATCGCATCGAGGCCGAAACACCGCTGGTCACGCTCGAGACCGAGAAGGCCACGATGGATGTGCCTTCGCCCCAGGCGGGCGTGGTCACCGAGGTGCTGGTCCAGAAGGGCGCGCGGGTCTCGCAGGGCTCGGCGCTGGTGAACCTGGAAGCCGCAGCGTCGGCGGCGGCACCGGCCGCGCAGGCGCCCAAGGCTGCGCCGGCGGCGCCAATGCCCGCGCCTGTCGCGGTCGTTACTGCAGCTGCCGCGCCCGCGGCACCGCCACTGGCAGCGGCCGCTGCCGCGGCTCCCAAAGCGGCCGATGAGGTGCCGGCCGATCGCGACGTGCAGCTGTTGGTGCTGGGCGCCGGACCTGGGGGCTACACGGCTGCGTTCCGTGCCGCGGATCTGGGGCTCAAGGTCACGCTGATCGAGCGCTGGGAAACTTTGGGCGGTGTGTGCCTGAATGTCGGCTGCATACCCTCCAAGGCCCTGCTGCATGCGGCCAAAGTGATCGATGAGGCGGCCGACATGGGCGCGAACGGCGTGAGCTTCAGCGCGCCGCAGATCGATTTACCCAAGCTGCGGGCGTGGAAATCCAAGGTCGTCGGTCGCCTCACCGGAGGTCTTACGGCACTCGCCAAGCAGCGCAAGGTCGAGGTGGTGCGCGGTACAGGCCGATTCCTCAGCCCCCACGTGATTGAAGTCAGCTCCGCGGGCAAAGTGGAGAAGCTGCGCTTTGCGCAGGCGATCATTGCCGCGGGCTCCGAAGCGATCTCGCTGCCCTTCCTGCCGAAGGATCCGAGGATTATAGATTCCACCGGCGCGCTTGAGCTGGCCGCGACCAACGTGCGCCTGCTGGTGATAGGGGGCGGCATCATCGGCCTCGAGATGGCGTGCGTGTACGAGGCGCTCGGTGCCAAGGTGAGCGTGGTCGAATTGACCACGCAGCTGATGCCCGGCTGCGATCCGGATCTGGTGCGGCCGCTCGAGAAGCGCCTCAAGGCGCGCTATGAGCAGATCCTGCTGGGCACCAAGGTGACCGGTGTCGAGGCGCTTGCGGACGCACTACTGGTGCGCTTTGAGGGCAAAGAGGGGCCGAGCGAACAGCGCTTCGATCGCATCCTGGTCGCGGTCGGCCGCGTTCCCAACGGCAAGGCGATCGGTGCTGCGGCCGCCGGCGTCGTGGTCTCGGATCGCGGCTTCATTCCGGTCGACAAGCAGATGCGCACCAATGTCGCCCATATCTATGCGATCGGCGACGTGGTGGGGCAGCCGATGCTGGCGCACAAGGCCTCGCATGAAGGCAAGGTGGCCGCCGAAGTGGCGGCGGGTCACAAACGTTTCTTTGATGCGCGTGTGATTCCATCGGTAGCCTATACGGATCCTGAAGTGGCCTGGGTCGGGCTGAGCGAGACCGCTGCCAAGGCCGGCGGCATCGCATTTGAGAAGGGCGCGTTCCCGTGGATGGCCAGTGGCCGCTCACTCTCTCTGGGGCGCGATGAGGGTATGACCAAATTGCTGTTCGATCCGGCCACGCATCGCGTGCTCGGAGGCGGCATGGTCGGACCGAATGCCGGGGAGCTCATTGCCGAAGTGGCGCTGGCCATCGAGCTGGGCGCGGACGCGGCCGACATCGGACTGACCATTCATCCGCACCCGACGCTTTCCGAGACGGTGTGCTTTGCCGCCGAAGCCTTCGACGGCACGCTGACCGATCTGTATCTGCCAAAGAAAAAACCGGCCTGAACAGCCGTTTTTGCTCCCGGCGTTTGATCACTCGATCGGCCGCTAGTCTCCCCCGGGTCTTTGTTAACCCTCGTCGTCCATTGAGAGACTCGCCGGGCGCCTTGGAGCTTACATGGAGGTAAGCGACCCATCCGGAGTAAGTCAGCGCGCAGCGGGACGGCCGGATGCCCTTTAGCGCGTTATGAGCGGCGTGATTCGCAGGTGCCAGGCAGCGCGGTGTTTCT
>Ga0181537_10005679_pt1 | contig 10054 bp, 10 predicted proteins | sample PEATcosm2014_Bin_39_FD_119765 | JGI IMG/M metagenome (GOLD analysis project Ga0181537, IMG submission 119765) | Peatland microbial communities from MTU Mesocosm Facility, Houghton, MI, USA - PEATcosm2014_Bin23_10_metaG | ecosystem: Environmental > Terrestrial > Soil > Wetlands > Peat | place... | reverse complement strand
CCGCGGCGTGACTTCGGGAATCGGTGGCCAAACCATGGATAGCGAACACCGTGGCCCCATACAGCGTGAGCGCGATCAGCACCCGAAGGGATCGCTGCGATAACGGACTCGACCGCGGCGCCGGTGTCGCATCCGTCACCGGCCAAGAGAATTGAGGGCGATCCAAGCTGATGTCCATACTGGTCTCCTTGCAGGGGCATCCGAGCAAGAAGACTATAGCCGTTTGCGCCCCCATTTTGAACAGAACCGTCGGGGTCGGCTCGATCTAACATAATCGAATCGGCTCTGTGCCGGCTCTTCGTACGGCAACGCACATCTTTATGCGCTGCGATGACATTTAATTCGCCCCATGAGCGCAGCAGTGTCAACGCATGCCACCACACAATTTCACGCTGAGCATCTGCTCGATCGGTCAGCGATGCTGGCGATGCGCGCCGTGATCGCGGTTCAGCCCGCCGTCGATTTCGGACCGGGCGGTCGGGCCGCATTCGACGCACTGATGCAGAGGACACCAGCCGCCGCCGGCGTCGCCTACGAAGCGGCGACGATGGGTGGTGTTCCGGGCTGGTGGTGCCGCCCTGCCGACGTCGCCGCCGATGCCGCGATCCTGTATCTCCATGGCGGTGCCTATGTCGTGGGATCGGCGCACGCCTATCGGCATTTTGTGGGTCACATCGCGGCGCGCGCCAAGGCTCCCGCCTTTGTTGCGGATTATGGACTCGCGCCGGAGCGACCGTTCCCGGCGGCAGTGGACGATGCCGACGCGGCCTATCGCGGTCTGGCCGCCGCCGGTTTTTCGAGAATCGCCATCGTCGGCGACTCCGCCGGTGGCGGGCTGGCCTTGGGTCTCGCGGCGCGAATGGCGCAGGTCGCGCGGGACCGCGCGGTGTCATGCCCGGCAGCCGTCGCCGTGATGTCCCCGTGGACCGATCTCGCTCTGACCGGCGACAGCATCGTGGCGCGGGCAAAGCGCGATCCACTGTTGACTCGCGAAACACTGGAGAGTGCCCGGCATTTGTATCTTGGGCAGATGGATTCCAAAGACCCCCGTGTGTCGCCGCTCTACGATGACCTATCCAGTCTGCCTCCTGTTCTGATTCACGTCGGCGAGGACGAGATCCTGCTCGACGATGCACGCTGCTGCGCCGATCGATTGGCGAAGTCTGGTTCGGCAGCGGAGCTGCACGTCTGGCAGGGCATGTTGCACGTCTTCCCCGCCAACCTTGCCGTCCTGCATGCCGCCCGCGAGGCGCTCGACATCGCAGGCGAATTCCTGCGGCGTAACCTCACTCGCTGACCACTCACCACTCCACCCGCCTCACGCGCAAGAAGGCGGGAATAAAAGCATTGGTTCAGCAGTCTTACTGTCAGACAGAACCCATCACAGTATTTTCAAGGAGAGTGCGATGAAGTCCAATGTTACGGATCAGTTATCCATGCGCCTTCGGCGAGCAGTCATGGCAGTCTTGGCCGGCGGGATCGTAATGGCATCGGCCGTTCAAGCAAATCCCTCCAACAACATTGTCGTTGTCCCGCCGACGGAGCTTCCCGAGTTGGCGAGACAGCCCGGCGAGGCCATGCTACTTCGCGATACGATCGATGGCAGAAAGATGCTGTATGTGGAACAGGAACAGGGCGCTCGATTGGCGATCTTTGATGTGACCGACCCAGGCCACATCAAGAGCGAGGGCGCGGTGCAACTGAGCACCGGCGGGCCGTTTGACTTCATATCCCCCATCGGCACCAAGCAGGAGCTCATCGAGTACCGTCACGGCCACGAAGACGCCGTGCTGGATTTTCATAAAGTAAAGCTCCCGAACCTCAAGGCGGTTCAGGGTTTGACTTTGCAAGGGCCGATCACGCGTCTGGGCAATGATGGATTCATTGTCGCCGGCGACGATACCGAAATGCGGCCGGCTCAGAACTATCAGATTGTCGACTCTACGAGTTCATCAATACTCGGCACTGTCTTTGACGTGAAGCAAGTTCGCGAGAAACTGTCAAAGGCCGACACCGGCACGACTTTCCTGCTTGCCAAGGAGGGCTTGTACGTTATCCGTCGGCCGGCAGTCGAATCGGAGAAGAGGCGCCGTGACGAGGAGTGGCTGTTGGAACACGCCAGTGATTGATAATGGGCGAGGAGCTACCCGTACCTGTGCGTATTCCTAGAGCAGCTTGTCAAGCGTGATCGGCAGTTCACGGACACGCCGACCGGTCGCATTGAACACCGCATTGGCGACAGCCGCGCCCACCCCGGTAATGCCGATCTCACCGATGCCATGCGCGCCCATCGGCGTGTGTGGATCGGCGATGTCGGTCCAGATCACGTCGATCTCCGGCACATCCATGTGGACCGGGATATGATATTCGGCGAGGCTCGGGTTCATGATCCGGCCGTTACGCTCGTCAAATTGCGTCTCCTCCATCAGAGCCATCCCCAGGCCCATGATGATGCCGCCGCGAAATTGGCTCCGCGCGGTTTTGGGATTGATGATGCGCCCCGTGTCGAAGGATCCCAGGAAGCGGCTGACGCGGGTTTCACCGGTGACCGCATTGACCCGCACCTCGCAGAACATCGCGCCGTACGAATGCATCGACCAGTGCATCATCTCGAGCGGTAGCGACGCCTTCTCAGCGGCTGTCACGCTCTCGCGCCGGGCACGCTCCAGGAGGGACGAGTAGCTTTCGCGTCGCGCGGGCTCGCCCCGCTTGGCAAGGCCGCCATTCTCGCTTTCGACGTCGTCGGCCGACAAACCCGCGAGCGGGGAATCAGTGCCCGCGAGCTTGAGCAGTTCCGCAACGAGCGCGCGATGCGCGGCGATCACCGCACCGCCGATCGCGGCGGTCTGCTGCGACCCACCGGCGAGGATGGTGCCCGGAATGATCGAGTCCCCATAGCGAACCTCGACCCGATCCAATGGCAGCCCAAGCCGCTCGGCCGCGACGATCGCGGTCGTGGTTGCCGTGCCCATGCCCATCTCGTGCGCCGCCAGTTCCACGAGGGCCGTGCCGCCGCGCGTCAGGGTGATCCGCGCCGCGGCGCCCGGCATCCGGTAGTAGGGATAGGTCGCGGTGGCGCAGCCCATGCCGATCCGCCACTCGCCCTCGCGTCGCTCGCCCGGAACGGCGCTGCGCCGGTCCCAGCCGAACCGCCCGGCGCCCGACCGCCAGGCTTCGAGAATATGCCGCGACGAGAAGGGTAAACCCGAGGTCGGATCCTTCTCCGGTTCGTTGCGGATGCGCAGTTCGATCGGGTCCATCTTGAGCTCGAGCGCCAACTCGTCGATCGCCGATTCCACCGCAAAGGTGCCGACCGACTCGCCCGGCGCGCGCATGAAGGTATTGGCGAGCATGTTCATCGTCACCGTCTCCACCGACAGCCTGAAGCTGTCCGCGGCATAGCCTGAGCGCGTCCCCATGATGAAGGGTTCGGGCATGTTATTGTGGGCCGTCGTCGCCGCGGTGCCCGCGTGGATCAACGCACTGAAACGGCCATCCGCCTGCGCGCCGATCGCGACCCGCTGCTCAGTCAGCGTGCGCCCGCCGACGATGCGGTACACGCCTTCGCGCGACAGAGTCACACGCACGGGTCGGCCAATCATTTTTGCCGCCGCGGCGCCCAGAATCTGGTGGTCCCATAGGCCCTTGCTGCCGAAGCCACCGCCGACGTAAGGCGAGATCACGCGTACCTGCTCGGCCTTGAGATCAAATACGGCCGCAATCGTCGCCGCCTGGGTGGTGAGCATCTGCGTCGTATCATGAATGGTGAGCTCGTGTCCATTCCATAGCATCGTCGCAGCATGCGGCTCGATCGCATTGTGATTGTGCCGCGGCGTGCGATATACATGGTCGACCTTGTGGGGCGCCGCCGCGAGCATCGCCTCGGCATCGCCGATCTCGTTCAACAGCGACTGTCCCATGAATACGCCTGGCTTTGGGCCTGCCGCCTTCGCGGCGGCGAACGAGGTCATGGAGGGCTCGGCCACATAGGTCGCAACGATCAATGATGCGGCGTAATCCGCCTGTTCCTGCGATTCGGCGAGCACGACCGCGATCGGCTGGCCGTTCCAGTGGAGGCGGTCGTCCTGCATGATCGGCAGATCGCTCGCGGCGGCGGCCGTGGGCGACGAACCGAATGGCGCGGGGCTATTGAGGCGCGGGGCATTACGATACGTCATCACGAGCACGACGCCGGGTGCGGCCTCGGCGGCTCGAGTATCCAGCGTCGCAATACGACCGCGAGGGATCGTCCCGTAGAGAAGTGCTGCATAAACCATGTTCGCGAGCGGAACCTCCGCGGCGAACCGCGCGGCCCCCCGCACCTTGAGCGGGCCGTCGAGCCGCGACAAGGGCGTGCCGATCAGCCCGTTCTTGCGCCGGATGAGCGGATCGGGAAGGCCACCGGGAATCCAGCTGTCGGGAGCCAAGGGCACCAGCTTCGCCATCGCTGTCTGCATCGTGGCCTGTACCACGCCTTTCGCCTTCTCAACGATGCTCATGCTGCTGCTCCGGCAAGATCGCCGAGCACGGCGATGAGGGTGCGTGTGACGAGTTCGATCTTGAAGCCATTGTCACGAAGCGGATGTGCGTCGGCCAGTTCCGCGAGCGCGGCAGCCCGGAAGGCTTGCTCGGTCGCGGGGCCGTGGCGCAAGTGGGCTTCAGCTTTCGACGCGCGCCACGGTTTGTGAGCGACCCCGCCGAGCCCAATGCGCACATCCTCGATCCGGTCCCCGTCCAACTTGAGTGCGGCCGCGACGGATACCAGCGCGAAGGCGTAGCTCGCCCGATCACGCACCTTGCGATAAGTTGATGTCTTTGCGAACTCGAGCGGCGGTAGCTCGACCGCCGTGATCAACTCGCCCGGCTCCAACACCGTGTCGATCTCGGGGTGATCGACAGGCAGGCGGTGCAAATCGGTGAACGGCATCGTCCGCGCGCCGCGGCCGCCTTGCAAGTGCACGGTCGCATCGAGCGCGGCAAGCGCCACGCACATGTCAGACGGGTGCGTCGCCACACACATTGCCGACGCGCCGAGTATGGCGTGGTTGCGATTGATCCCCTGTAGTGCGTCGCAGCCGGTACCCGGTGCACGCTTATTGCAGCGAGAACCGTCGGTGTCGTAGAAATAGCTGCAGCGCGTACGCTGGAGCAGATTCCCGCCGACGGTCGCCATGTTCCTGATCTGCGCCGATGCCCCCGCGAGGATTGCGCGCGCCAGCACGGGATAACGTGTCCTCACCGCGCGATGCTCGGCGAGCGCAGTGTTGCGCACCGCGGCGCCGATCAACAAACCACCGCCATCGGTCTCGTCGATCGTGTTCGACAGACCGGTCACATCGACGAGCGTACCCGGCCGCGCGACTGTCTCGCGCATGAGATCGACCAGATTGGTGCCGCCGCCCAGATAAACTGCCGCACCGCCCGCACCGAGCCGCAGCGCATCGGCGGTGTTGCCGGCGCGCACGTAGGTGAAGGGAGTCATTCCACCCCCTCCGCTGACAGAGTCTCGCGGATCGCATCGATGATCCCGTTATACGCACCACAGCGGCATAAATTGCCGCTCATCCGCTCCTGTAGTTCGTCTCGCGTGAGGATGACGTCAGCCGCGAGATCGCCGCTCACATAGCTCGGCACCCCACGCTTCGCCTCCGTCGCCATGCCGATCGCCGAACAGATTTGCCCCGGCGTGCAAAAACCGCACTGCATTCCGTCGTGGTCGATGAAGGCCTGCTGCAACGCATGCAACGCATTTCCCTCGTTCAGTTCTTGGGCCAGTCCTTCGACGGTCGTGATCTTACGACCTTCATACTGCACGGCCAACGCAAGGCACGACAGGATGCGCTCACCGTCGACCAACACCGTGCAGGCGCCGCACGCGCCCTGGTTGCATCCTTTCTTCGAGCCATAGAGCTGCAAGTGGTCCCGCAAGAAGTCCAGCAGCGACACCCGTGCATCGATCGGCAGCTGAGCGGTAGAACCGTTGACGGTGATAGACATGATGTTGACCTTGATGACGATGGCCTCGCCCAGGAATCTGTGGGTACTCTACGGGAAACAGCAATCTGATCGTGTAAGCCGTTTTACCTTTAATTCGTAAGGTTGGGCGACTGTTTTCCCACGATAAATTAGCCTTGACTAATGCATTAGTAATCGCTAATGTATTTCACATGATGCAAATGACCCCCGTCGATACGGTGATGCGCACCCTCGCCGATCCCACGCGGCGCGCCGTGTTCGAGCGGATCGTGAAATCCAAAGAGATCACCGTGGCCGCGCTCACCCGCGGCAGCGGGGTGACCCAAGGCGCGATCTCCCAGCACCTCAAGTCCTTGAAGCTGGCGGGTCTCGTCGCCGACCGGCCGGAGGGCCGCCACGTGCATTATCGCGCCGATCCCAAGGGACTTGCGCCCCTCGTCGACTGGATGGCGCTGTACGCGGTCTTCTGGCGCGAACGCTTTGGCAACTTGAGAACGCTATTGAAGGAGCTCGACCGATGATCGGGCCCACAGCACAGCTCGATTCACAAGAGATCGTGGTGGAGGAGGTCTTTCCGCATGCGCCGGCAACGATCTGGAAAACCTTGACCACCGGCGAACTCGTCGGCCGATGGCTCGGGATGAAGCCCTCCGGGTTTGAAGCGGTGAAAGGCACGCGCTTTACGTTTCGGACGACGCCGGCTCACGCGTGGGACGGCGTCATTCATTGCGAAGTGCTCGACGTGAGGCGCAACGAGCGACTCTCCTATTCCTGGCGAGGCGGGCATGAAAGCAACGCGCAACAATATGGCTCACTGCTCGACACGATCGTCACCTGGACGCTTACGAAGGTCGAGGGTGGAACCCGACTTCGGCTCGTGCATTCCGGCTTCGTGACGCCGAGAAATGATTCCGCGTTCAACACCATGAGCGGCGGCTGGAAGAAGGTGATCGGCAGGGTCGCGGCAATGTCCGGCGAGCAACCGCAGAGCGACAAGGAGGGCTAACCATGGTCGACATATTGCACAAAGTCGGAATCAAATCCTCGTCCAAGAACGATGTCTTCAGGGCATTGACTACCGTGGATGGTCTTTCTTCCTGGTGGACGAACGACACGCAAGGCGACAGCAAGGTCGGCGGCGTACTCCAATTTCGCTTCGGCGCGGGCGGTTTCGACATGAAGGTTCTCGAGCTTCAGCCAGGCACGCACGTGCGATGGCAAGTGATTGACGGGCCTGAAGAATGGATTGACACCAAAATCAGATTCGATCTTAGACAGGAAGGTGAATGGTCCCTCATTCTTTTCAAGCACGAAGGTTGGCAAGAGCCGGTGGAGTTCATGCACCACTGCAGCACCAAGTGGGCGGTCTTTCTGCTCAGCTTAAAGTCGCTGCTCGAAACGGGTAAAGGCGCCCCCCATCCCAATGAGATCAAGCTCGACAGTTGGGAATGAACGCTCGCGCCCGCTGCTTCATCGCGGGCCGCGGGCTGCGGTAGCCGCACTGACAAGCGCTAGTCTGGGGCCAGATGACCGATTTGTCCTATAGTTGCCGCCCCTCGATTCTCGACACCGAAGTGACGTGGACGCTCACTTCAAGTGCGCTCGAATCCTCCAACGGGACGCGAGTCCCGTTTGACCAGATCGTTGCGGTCCGTCTGTATGGATTCGCGACTTCGGCTGTAGCCAAAGGCCGGGTGCCCGCGCGCGGGACGCTACGATGTGTGATCAGGCCCGTTCACGGGCAGGCCCTCGTGCTCACGAGCAGCCACTTTCTGGCACTGGGCCGGTTCGAGGATCGCTCGGCGGTATTTGAGCCGTTCATACATGCACTACTCCAGCGTGTCCGAGCTGCCCGGCCCGCCGCGCAGGTGCTTGTCGGGATGCCTCCGGCGCTCTGGTGGCTGTGGTGCGCGATAGGTGTGGGCTGCGCCCTGGTGAGTTCCTTCGGCGTGATTATCTTGGTCGTGGAGCTTTGTACCCAGGGGCATCCGTCGCTCGAGCTGCTTGTGCTGCTGCCGGTGGTCGCGGGCATGCTGCTTTCCACTCGCGCGATCCTGAGCCTGCTCCGCAGCGGCCGCAGTCGGCCGTTCAATCCCGAGTGAGCGCGCGCATTTACGGCAGGCCTATCAAAACTTCGGTGCCGTCGATTTTGACCGGATACGTGGCAAGATTGTTCGGTGTCGTCGATATGAACAGCAGTTTCGCTTTACCGACCGCCTTACCGTTCGTGATGTCGAATCGAGCGCCGTGCCGGGGACAGGTCACGATGCGGCCATCGAGCGTGCCGTGGCATAAATTCTCCGCCATGTGCGTGCATCGGCGGGACACGGCGTAGTAAGCATCCTCGATCTTGGCGAGCAGCAACTCCTGCCCACCGATATCGACTGCCTTCATCGCGCCGTTCGCGAGCTCCGATGCTGTTGCCGCCACCACAAATGCCATGCCGCTTCTCCACCACAAGGCAACGCATTGTAAGGCGCAACGCCGTTATTCGCGAAACACCAAGACTCGCGCCTGAAAAAGCTCGCCGCGTGGCGCTACTGAATCCCCCAATGGTGCGAATTCGCCTTTGTCTTACACGCGTTCGGCGTGAAGCCTTACAGCGCAATTTCATACGGTGACAATATATTTGCGGATCTCGTGCACTGAGGTCGGCATCACATCCAACCGTGCTCGACAGCATCACAATACTGCGCGGCCATGATCACCCAGAAATCTGCGCAGATCGCTGATTTTTGAACTCGGGGGGAAATCAGTTGACTATCTTATGTAACGCTTGTCGTGCAATCCGTCTGCTCGTCCTCGTGCCGATCATGATCACAGCAATACCCCGGGTCAGCGATGCGCAAGTCAACATAACCACTCAACACAGTGACAACTCGCGCGATGGTCTCAACGCAAGTGAAACCACACTCACGCAAGCGAACGTGAACGAAAGCCTGTTCGGCAGGCTATTCAAGGTGGTGGTTGACGATCAAGTGTTCGCACAGCCCCTCGTGGTCAACAGTGTCAGCATTGGCGGCGGCACCCACAGCGTGGTTTACGTGGCGACCGCCAACAACAGCATTTACGCCTTCGACGCGGTGAATGGCACGCTCTACTGGCACGTCAACCTCGGCACGGCCTTCGTGGTCAGCGATGCAGGAATTACTTGTACGGACACGCTGGACTCGGCTGGAATCATGAGCACTCCTGTCATCGATCTGGCACACAATACGCTGTACGTCGTGGCCAAAACCTTCGTGAGCGGAACGGCGGCGCACTCGCTCCATTCACTTAGTCTTTCTACGGGTGCAGAACAAGCGGGCAGCCCGGTGCAAATCGTCGCCACAGGATTCAATTCAGCACCGGCCGTGCAACGAACCGGTTTGTTGCTCGCGAATGGCAATATCTATTTCTCTTTTGCGGGACACTGTGATCAGGGGTCGTACAAAGGAATCACATTGGCGTATCAAACGGGCACGCTGGCCCAAGTCGGTGTTCACGATGCGTCGCCCAACGACAATGGCGCAGGCATTTGGCAAGGTGGAAATGGCGCCGCCGCCGATGCTGCGGGTAGTATTTATTGGGTGACGGGCAACGGCACTTGGGACGGCGCGACCAACTTCAGTGAAACGATCATCAAAGCCAACCCAACACTCGCGATGCTCGATTGGCACACGCCGACTAATCCGGCATCTCTGGACGATGGGGACATCGACCTGACTTCGTCCGGCCCTCTCCTCCTATCAGGAACCTCACTTTTGGTGACGGGCGGGAAAGATGGCTATCTCCGCTTGATCAATACCGCCAATATGGGGCATTTGGGCGACAATACTGCCGTTCAGAACTGGCAAGCCAATACGACACACATCCATTCGCTGGCCTATTTCAATTCGAACCTTTACGAGTGGGGGCAAAGCGGGAACCTGAAAGTCTTCAGTTTCAACGGGACGACTTTCAGCACGACGCCCTCGTATACGGGATCGATTCCCGCGCTCGGTCATCCGGGTGCCTCGCTATCGATATCCGCCAACGGAACTTCAAATGGAATCCTCTGGGCCGCGACCAACTCGCAGGGGCAAGGCGGAGGGCTCGG
>Ga0181537_10005678_pt1 | contig 10055 bp, 5 predicted proteins | sample PEATcosm2014_Bin_39_FD_119765 | JGI IMG/M metagenome (GOLD analysis project Ga0181537, IMG submission 119765) | Peatland microbial communities from MTU Mesocosm Facility, Houghton, MI, USA - PEATcosm2014_Bin23_10_metaG | ecosystem: Environmental > Terrestrial > Soil > Wetlands > Peat | place... | reverse complement strand
GCCGGGCTTCCCGTGATTTCCGTGGCCGATCATGACAGCGAGCTGGCGGTCGCCGTGAGCGAGGGGGGATTTGGGCTCAACGTGGAACCGGGCCGCCCCGAGCGGCTGGCCGACGTCCTTACGCGTACTTGCGCCGACCCCGAGCTCCGCGCGGAGCTCGCGGCTCGCACGCGGTGGGCGGAGCGCTTCCAGCCGTCCCTCGTTCTTCCGCGTTTCACCGCGCACCTCGAGGAGATAGCGTCGCCGCGGAAGCCCCGCCAACTCGAGGCCGAGGGCGCGGTTTAGGCGATCCCCTGCCAATGACTCCGACCGCGCAGATCAGCTCCAGGACGGGATTTGCCCCTCCCTCGGCCGCCTGGGCGGCGCCTCGGCTTTCGTGGGTCGCCACGTTTGCCCTCGTCGGCCTGTGCTGGCTGGCCGTGTTCAACCAGCTGAAGCTCGAGTGGACCGTCAACCCGACGTACGGCTACGGCTGGGCGGTCCCCTTCATAGGGGCCTTTCTCTTTTGGGAGCGGTGGCGCAGGCGCCCCGCGGCGCCAGCTTCCCCGGCGAGCCGCCTGTGGCTCGCGGTGCCGGTGCTGGCGCTTCTCCTGTACCTCCCGGTCAGGATTGTCCAGGAGGCGAATCCGGACTGGGTGAAGGCCAACTGGACCCTGACGCTCATAGCCATCGCCCTTTCCCTGTCCGCGGTGTACGGCGTCGGCAGGTGGCGGTATGCCGCGTTCTTCGCCTTCCCGATCCTCTTCTGCATGACCGCCCTGCCTTGGCCCGTGTGGATGGAGGATTACATGGTCCAGTCCCTGATGCGCGGAAACGCGCGGATCTGCGCGGAGCTCATGACGTTGTTCGGCCAACCCGCTCTGGCCCAGGGCAACCTGATACAGGTCGGCACGGCGTGGGTGAATGTCGAGGAGGCCTGCAGCGGGATCCGTTCGCTCCAGACCGCGTTCATGGTGTCGCTCTTCCTTGGCGAGTTCTACCGGCTGCGCGTTCCGGCGAGGATCGGCCTGCTCCTCAGCTCGGTCGCCCTGGCATTCGGCCTCAACCTCGCGCGGACCCTGGCGCTCACGATCCTGACAGGCTCGGGCGGCGCCGCCCTTGCGGAGAAGTGGCACGACATGATCGGAAACGCGGTCATGTTCCTGTGCCTCCTTTCCCTGTGGGCGGCCGCCGAGATATTCCACAGGGCGGCAGGCCCGGCTGCGGGCCCGGCGCAGGCGCGGGCCGCAGGAAGGGTGCTGGCACCATACCCGACCTGGATCGCGCTCTGCGGCGTGGCATGGCTTGCGCTGAGCGAGGCCGCGACCGCCGGGTGGTACGGGTACCACGAGCGCGACATGCGACCCGCGGTGGCCTGGGGCATCGACTGGCCCGTTCGGGCGGACTCCTACGAGCGCGTCGACCTGCCGGAGCGGACGAGGGCGTTGCTGAAGATCAACGAGGGCCAGGCCGCCTCGTGGCGCGCGGACGACGGGTCCATCTGGCAGATGTATTTTCTCAAGTGGAACCCGGGACGGGTCTCGAAATTCCTGTCCAGCTCCCACTATCCGACCGTCTGCCTCCCGGCGGGCGGGCTGAAGCTGGTGGCGGAGACCGGAACGTTCACCTGCAGGGTCGGGGGACTCACCATACCCTTCCGCACCTACCTCTTCGACAACCAGGGCGAGACGGTGCACGTGTTCCACGCGATCATCGAGGACGTGCCTGTGGCCGGGGAGGCCCCGGTCTACCGACAGGCCAACACGACAGAGAGGATCCGCTCGGCCCTCCGGGGAGAACGAAACCTCGGGCAGCGCGTCATCGGCATCGCGATAACGGCGCCCATGGGGCCCGAGGAGGCGCGCAGGGCCCTCGTGGAGACGCTCGGCCGGCTGATCAAGACGTCCGAACCGGCGCCGCGGGAAGCCGCGCGCGCTCCGGCGCGGCAACCAGGCGGCCCGTGAAGACACCTCCCTTGAGCCGCCTCAGGAAATGGGTGATCATCGCCGTCGCGGCCTGCGCCGCGGTGTGCCTCGGCTACCTGGGGCTGCGCAAGGTCGCGTGGCCCAGGTACAAGGACTGGCGCGCCGCGCGATTCAACTCCGTGGCCAGGAAGTTTCTGGCGAAGGGTGACTATGACAACGCGCTCCTCGCCGTCCGAAACAACCTCCGCGACAACCAGCGCTTCGTCGACACCTGGCAACTGGCGGCGGACATAGCAAAGGCGAAGAATTCCCCGGACGCCATCTACTACCTGGACCATGTGGCGAAGGCGCAGAACAGCCTCCCCCTCAAGCTCGAGGTGATCCGGCTGGCCCTTCATTTTGGCTACCTGCACTTCGCATCGGAATCGATCAAGGGGATCGGGCCCGACGCGCGCGACAGTGCCGACTTCCACGCCCTCGCCGCGGAGACGTACCGCAGGCTGGGAAGGCCCATCGACGCCAAGTACCAGCTGATCTCCCTCCTGCAGCTGCGTCCCGGCGACGGCGAGGCGCAACTCGACCTCGCGGAGATCGAGCTCGAGCAGTCCCATTTCGAGGACGCGGGCCCGCGCGCGCGCATAGCAGAGCTGGCGGAGCAGCCCGCGCTCAGGTTGCGCGCCCTCTCCGACCTGCTCCTGGCTGCCATCAAGAGGGGCTCGGGCGACGAGTCCGCGCGGTGGGCGTCCCAGCTGGAGCGGATGGCGCCGTCCGGCACCAGGGAGCGCGTCCTCGTCCTCCAGGGCCTGTCCATCGGCGCGCCAGGGTCAGCCGCCCGGTACGGCGCGTCCCTTGAGGACGATCTTGCAAACGACCCGCCGGGGGTATCGGCGCTTCTTCGCTACTACTGCGACTCGGGCCAGTACGCCCATGCGACCGAATGGTACTTGCGCCTTCCCGCGAAGTCGCGCTCCAGCGTCGGGGTCCAAAGGGCGGTCGCCGACGTCATGATCGCCGAGCGCGACTGGCCCGGCTTGACGCGAACCCTTGCGGGAGCCGACTGGGGGGCGCTCGATTTCGAGCGGGAGGCGGACCTTGCCCACATGGCCAGGGACACGGGGCAGCTCTCCAACTTCGTGTCGGATTGGCGGCTCGCCGTGATCGAGGCCGGCTCGAGCGCCCAGGACACGATCGACCTGATGCAGCGCATCACTGGCTGGGGATGGAGGGATGAGCGGTACGACCTGCTCTGGAAGCTCTTCGCGCTCGACCCCCGTGACGAGAAGATCCGACGGCCTCTCATCGCATGGGAGCGCTACAAGGCCGACACCGGGGCCCTGAACCAGATCTTCGCGCGCATCCTGGAGATTGAGCCGCAGAACCGCGAGAATTCGAACAACTACGCCTACACGAGCATGCTCCTGGACGACAACCTGAGGCAGGCCTTCGAGATCGCGGCCAGCAACTACGCGGCGGAGCCGAGAAACTCGTATTTTGCGAGCACCGAGGCGCTCGCGCTCTTCAAGCAGGGGAAGTCCGCCGAGGCGCTTGCCCTCATAGGGACCCTCGGCCCGGCCGACGGCAGCCTTCCCGAGCGCATGCTCTACCGCGCCGTTTTCTCGGCGGCAAACGGTGATGCCGAGGGAGCGCGGGCGCTCATCGAGGGCCTTAAGGCCGGGCGTTTCCTGCCGGAGGAGCGCGAGTTTATGTTCAAGGCGTCGGCAATGGTCGCCCGCCTCGAGGCGAGCAGGGAGAGCTCCCAGCAGCTCGCGAAGGACCGACGGGACGAGCACCTGTCCGGCGGGTGGCTCCAGCTCGTCCCGGAGATCGTGCCGGATGCGGAGGCGTCCATGGCCCAGGCAAACGAGCTCTATGCGAAGCACGACCTGGCCGACCTTCAGAGCGCGCTCCGCGGGGCGACCTGGGAGGGCGAGGACCACGTGAGGCTGGCGCTCCTTGCGTACTCGGAGCGCGGCACCGGCGACGAGGTGGCAAGCCGGGAGACATGGCTCGCCGCGGTCGTCGAGGCCGGCTACGAGGTTCCGAAACTCCAGGAGCTCGCCACGTTGTCGAAGCAGTGGGCCTGGCAGAAGGAGCGCATCGAGGTGCTCGACCGCATCTTCGTGCACCAGCCTGAGGATGCGGCCGCCTTCGGCGAGCTGCGCGAGTTCTACCGGAAGAACGGACGCACCCAGGACCTTGTCCGGATCCTCGACGCCTACGTCACGTACCATCCGGCGGATGACCGCGCGATGGGGGACTTCGCTTACTACAGCATGCTCTGCGGCATCAATCTCGCACGGGCATATGTCGCGGCGAAGAACGGCTACGACCTCGCGCCCGAGATTGGGGAACGCCGCCTCGTGTACGCCTTCGCCCTGTGGAAGCAGAAGCGCACGAGCGAGGCCTGGCATGTCCTCCAGGGGGCCGCGGGCGGCGCCGAGGGCGTTGTGCCCGAGCAGCTGCTGCGTGTCGCCGTGCTCGCCGATCTCGGCCGGCGCTCGGACGCCCTGGCTCAGCTTGGGGCCTACAGGCCGGCGAACCCTCTCCCGGAGGAAAGCCATCTCGCGTCGTCGCTTCGCCGCGAGCTGGCCGAGGCGTCCGTCTCGGCCATTGCCCGGCCCATCGCCCCGGGTATCGCGGGCTAGGTCGTGCTTCGGGCTTCCGCCGCCACGCCGCGGACGGAAGGGCGTTCCGCCGCCTCCCCGGCGGCCGCCTTTTTCAGCTCGGCCGTCTTTGCCAGGGTCATGAGCTCGTAGGTGCCGTGAAGCCGGGCAAAGTAGTAGCCCTCGCGGCCGTCAAGCAAGCCGCCCTGGAGGCAGTACACGTAAAGGAAGCGGAGCGTCGGCCTGAAGGGCAGTCGGCGCGCGGCCCGCTTCAGCATGCGCCGCAGGCGAACCTTGGCGGACTGGAGCGAGTCGCCCGCGTCGCGGCCGAGCCCGCCCTCGACGGCGAGCCTCGCCTCCCAGTTCGAATAGCGGTTGTGCTTCTCGATGAACACGGCCACCGACGGGAAGGCGTAATGGTCCATCTCGCAGGCGAGGTGGCCGGTGGGACCGTCGACGATGATGTGCTCATGCACCTCGTTGTCCCCGCTGGCGGTGGCGCCCTCGACGAGCCGCTCGTAGCGTCCAAGGCCGTGCCGGAAAAGGCGCAGGTTCCAGTTCGGATAGTAGGCGTGCCGAAGCCACCGGCCCATGAACATGAAGCGGCGGTTGATCCAGTAGCCGTTACATCCCGCCCCTTCGGCCGCTATGATCCTCCCGAACTCCGCCTCGGATTCCGGCGGCATGACCTCGTCGGCGTCCAGTATGAACACCCACTCGTTGCGGAACCGGACATTATCGAGCGCCCAGTTCTTTTTCTTTGGCCAGGTGCCGTTGAAGTCGAACTGCACGACCCTCGCGCCCGCCGCGCTCGCCAGCCCGGGCGTGCCGTCCGTGCTGTGCGAATCGACGACGACGATCTCGTCTGCCCACGAGACGGCGGCCAGGCACCTCGCTATGTTTGAGGCCTCGTTCTTCACGGGGACAAGGATGCTGACGGGTACCTTGGTCATGGATCGGTGGGTGGCGTCTAGGCGCGCTGGTGGATCCAGTGCATGAGGCCGACGACATTCTTGAGCGGCGTTGAATGGATGATCGCGTCGGTTTTCCTGCGAACGCGCGCGCCGGGCCCGGGAAGGATCCGCCGCAGGGCTTCCAGGTTGAAGAGTTCCCCGAGGCCGGAGCGGCAGTCCTCGGTGAGTCTGCGCAGCCGCCTCCAGCCGGGAGAATTGAAGCCCATCACCCTCACGTAGAACCGCGGATCGGCGCCCATGAGGGCCCTGGCATGGCAGCGCGCCTTGAAGAGGCGCCGGCGCCATGAGTAGATCATGGAGTCGCCTTTCAGGCCAAGGGGCGCGGTGTCAAAGTAGTTTCGGTCGAGCTCCAGGGCCGCAAGCCTGGGGAATCGGCTGAGCAGCAGGGATTTCTGGATCCATCGCTGGGCGAAGACATGCTCCGGCAGGTTGGCGGCCAGGCGCAGGAGACGCCGGTCAAGCGCCGGGAGGATGGGCCACGCGTGGAAGGAATAGCGCCACGAGCAGGCGCCCACAGGGAACCGGTTGCGGGACGCCAGGTTCAGCCTCCACGTGCGCAGATAGTCCTCGCTTCCCGACCCCATGTACTCGTCGAGGACCTCCCGGCGCACCTCCTCGCAGCCGCGCTTGAGCTCCGGGTCGCGCACGAGCCGGTCCAGCTCGTCCGGCGCGAAGCCGAGCGTGCTCACGCGCAGCTGCTCGAACGACAGGTTCTTGCCGCATGTCGCGACCTCCTTCGGGCCGCCGATCACCGCGTCGAGCGTCAGGCCCGAGACAATCCGGTCGACGTCGGAGTCGGGCGGCTTCGAGGCCAGGTTCCAGCCCATCGGAATCGCATAGAGCCCGGCGCTCAGCCGCTCCCAGCGGACGCTGTTGTCCGCATACCCGGGGTAGGCCTCGGGCAGCACGTTGTCCACGGTCTGGCTGAGCCCGAGGGTCTCGGCCACCCTCATCGCGCAATGCGCGTCCATGTCGTCCGCGCTGCCGAAGGTGAGGCAGTGCGGCCTCAGTCCAAGGCGCGTGACGAGGCCCGCGAGAAGCCTTGAGTCGAGGCCGCCCGAGAGGAGCATGCCCGGCCTGCGGCTGTTTGCGAGGGATCCCCGCAGGAAGCGGTCGTGGAGGGATTCGACCTCCTCGACGGTCTCGTCGATCCCGCTGGGTGGGGCCCTCCGGGAAATGGGGGGCGGCGCCAGCTCACGGGGCCGCCCGCCGGGCGTGAAGGTGAGCACGTGGTCAGGACGCAGCCTCCGCACCCCTTTCTCGAGTGTCTCGCCCCCGACGACCCCGCTCGTAAGCAGGAGCGCGGCTATGGCCCTCGTGTTGGCCTGCGCGCTGAAGAGCGGATGAAGGCGAAAGAGCTCCATGCTCGAGCCCGCGAGAAGCACGCCGCCGCTGTTCCAGTAGTAGATGGGGAACTGGCCGAGCACGTCGGCCTCCACGCGGAGACCGTGCCGGATGTCCATACACACGGCAGCGTAGAATCCGTCGAGGCCGCTCGGCCCCGAGAAATCGCGGCTGTAGCCCGAGGAGATCGCCGCGGCGTCGCACGGCCTGCCCGCCTCATCCAGAGGCTCGCCGAACAGCTGGCAGAAGTTCCCGCCGTCGCAATGCTGGCTGACCGGGGCCGTTGGGCTGACCGCCCAGACCAGGCTCAGCGTTTCGTTCTGGAACAACCCCGTGGAAAGATGGGGAAGGAAGCGGATGTCGCGCGCGGCGGCGGCCGTCATGCTCGACCGGCGAACCCTGTCGGAATCGACTACGAGGAGGAAGTTTGCCACGCGCTGAAGCGGGAGAACCGAGAAGGGCCGCCCCCGGCCGGGGGCGGCCCTATGTCACCTGAAGCGGTTGAGGGAACGGTCCATCAGGCGGCGCCCGTGGCGCCTTTGGGCTCGCGGCCGAGACGTCGGTACAGGATGACTCCGCCGACCAGCATCGCGCCCCAGAGGGCGTACGTGGACGGCTCGGGGACCGGCGTGAAGGTCACGTACACGTCCCCGCGGGTCGTGGTGCCGCCCTCCGGCACCGTGATAACCGGCGGGGAGAACACGACGTGGAACTGAACGTCGTAGTCATCAATGACGATCGGAGACGGCTGGTTGAACGTCACGCCGAACTGGTCGGGCTGGAGGCCCGGGGCGTTCGGCGTGTTGACGATGTCGAAGGTGAACTTCGTGAGCAGGAACGAATCGACGGACGGGCTCGAAAGGTCTAGGCCGAGGTCGAAGACGGCGTCGTCGGCGTCCGAGCCGAGGTAGTCGATCCCGTTGTGGATCGTGAACAGCCCGACGTCGATCGGCATCCCCGAGGTCACGTCCGCGAAATCCTCACCCTGGAAGAGGATCGAGGTCGGCAGCGTGGACGGGGGATACGGATCTCCCGTCTCGAACAGGGCCGTGTTGGTCACCGCATTGTTCGTTATCGTGACCGTGGCCGTCGAGGGAACGATGGGAATGGACTCGAAAGAGCCGGTGGTCTTGCCACTGAGGACAAGGTCAGCGCGGGCGATCGGGGACAGGAGGGCGAGCGCGATTGCCGCCGTGGAGGTTATCAGTCTGCAGTTCATTGTGATTATTTGTTTTCGTTTCAAGAACCGCAGAGTCCGGTTGAGGGAAACTACGGCCAAATCTGACGTATTGGTCATGCGCGACAACCCGGTGTTCGCCCTGTGCGCCCCGATCCATTCATAGGGGATATGATTAGAAAATTGCCGGAACCGGCCGCCTTCCTTTCAGTCTGATCCACCGTGATTTGCGGGTTTGCTCTACCTCCGCCCCCCCGGCTGCGGGTGATGGCTTTTTGGACGGCCGCCTTTGGCTCCCCCCTTGCCGCAGAAACGCCGCCCGTTTACCTCGGGCCGCCCGCGCCGTACGAGCAGCCGGCGTCCACCGCGCGGGACCCCTCGGTGCTCCGCACGCTCAGCGTCGAGGAGAGGGTGGGCGTGGCCCGGCGCCATGAACTTGTTCGGGCGCCGCTGTTCTTCGCGGCTGGCGAATGCCCGTCGCCGGGCGCGGTGGCGGTCGTGCAGGAGGAAGGGGCCGTTCCACTGACCGTCCAGGCGGACGATGTCCGGCTCGGCCCGGACGGAGGCGTGAGCCGAATGCACCTCTGGTTCGAGGTGGACCTGGCCCCCTGGCAGAGGAAGAGATTCCTGCTGGTCCGCAGTCCCGCCGCCGCGCGGCGGGAGGCCTCCGAGCCTCCGGTCGTGCAGGGGGACTCGCTTATGATTCCCTCGTCGGGAGGTGAGTTCCTCATTGGAATCTCCGGCTCGCGTGCCGGACGGCTGCTGGGAGCAAGGTTCGCGCACGGGGCCTCGCTTGCGTCCCGCGGCGGGCTCGGCCCGCGCGCGACCTTCGCGTACCCCTCCGCGCCGGGAAGGGCGCCCGTCGTTCTCCCGGCGCCCGATTCCGTCCCGCTCGTCGAATGGGCGTCGGGCCCGCTCTTCACAAAGGTTCGCGCCCGTTGGGCGAGCGGCGGCGCCTCGCTCGAGCAGGTTTACCGCGTGGGTCGCTTGGGACGGGAGCTGGAAATCGCCCAGGCAGACTCGCCCGGAGTCAGGGCGGGGTCGGTGCTGGCGGACCGAGAGCTCCTCTCGGGCGGTCTGGAGGGTCGCAGCCCTCAGGTGGTCGCGGTGCCCACCGGCCTTCGCTATGAGCTGCGCGCCGTGCACCCCTTCAGCGTGTCGGCCATCGTGCCCGGCGGCGGCGGCGCCTCCATTCTCGCCGTCCCTGTCGTTATCGGGGGGGCGGCGGGACGCATTGAGCTCGGCGACGGCCGCATGACCCTCCTGTCGCCGTCCAACCTCGCGCAGACGGGCGACGCGCCGGAGGGAACCCTCCGCGCGTTCTGGACGGAGGAGAGGCTTGTCGCGTGCGACACGGGCGACGGCAGGGACCTCTGGGCCAGGTACGTCGAGAGCGTGCAGCCGATCGTCGCGATCGTCGACGAGCCGCGACTGGCCGAGGGGGAGCTTCAGGCGGCGCTGCGCTCCGTCGTCGCCGACATGCAGCCGATAGGATGGCGCCAGCAGGCTGGAAGGCTTCGCGTGATCGGTAGGTCCGCCGACTGCGACCGAATCCTCGCGACCGTGCCAAGGCCGGCCGAAGCCGACGCGCAATACCTGAGAAAGGGGGCCGAGAGCGCCTGGGCCCGGATTTCCCAGAACGGGATGCACAGGCTGAGGGAGGATGAGAAGGCGCGCGCATCCGGGCCGCTTGACCCCTACAACATAACGTACTCGGAAAGCGCCGCCGCGTCCCTCGACGTACTCGGGGGCGCGCCCCCGCTCGTCCACCGGATCGGCGATGCGAACGCCCGGGCCGCCCGCGAGTTCCTCGGCCGGACCGACGAGCACGGGTTTCCCTACATCGATTGCTTCAACCGCGCGCTGAACATGCAGATGGGGTCGGTCCTCTTCGGCCTCATCTCGGCGAGGGACGACCCGGCGACGGGCGCGTTCTACAGGGACCTGGTCGGGTCCTCTTCGGTCAGGGGCGTCTACGCCCGCGCCCAGCGGCCGTATTCGGAGAAGATTGGGCCAAGTCCTGACTATTCCGATTTCCTCTACCAGTCCGTCT
>Ga0181537_10005677_pt1 | contig 10056 bp, 5 predicted proteins | sample PEATcosm2014_Bin_39_FD_119765 | JGI IMG/M metagenome (GOLD analysis project Ga0181537, IMG submission 119765) | Peatland microbial communities from MTU Mesocosm Facility, Houghton, MI, USA - PEATcosm2014_Bin23_10_metaG | ecosystem: Environmental > Terrestrial > Soil > Wetlands > Peat | place... | reverse complement strand
CTGGATCAAAGATCAAATACCCGCCCCAGCCGAAATCGTTGTAAAGCGGCCCCGTCAATCCCTTGGCCTTCACAAATTCCACCGCGCCCACAGGCATCTTTTCAGCCACTTTCGCTGCCAGCAGTTTGTTGTCCACCTGCTGCAACCGGAAACTGAGGAACACAACCACTGCCGTGGCAATCGCCACCCAAGGCGCAAACATTGCGGGCACCACAAATCGGGTCTCATCGCTCCCTTTCAGTCCTGACGCAACAATTGCGCTCCCAACAACAACCACCACCCACACATCGCGCAGCGAACGAAAGGAAACAAACACCGCGTAACCCAGCAATACGATCTCAAATAGCTCCAGGCGTCGAGCTCTCGCCAGCACCACCACAGCCCCAAGTGCGAAAAGCAGAACGCCGTAATCCTGTGGGCTGCGAAATGGCATCGCCTTGAATTCCGAAATCAGGTCGAAAACACCAGGCTGTGTCGCATATTCGTGCACCACCCGGTAGATCCCCACGCCATACGGATTCCCGAGCGTCGCTAGAATGCACACCACAAATACAACCCCAAGCCGGATCGGGCTAATCCGCGCCTCGATCCCGCTCCAAAAGCGGGCCAGCACCGCCTCCCCCAACGCCATCCCCAACACCAGCAACCCAATCACAAACTGAATATGCACATTGGCCCACAGCGCAAACAAGACTGGAAGCCAATAGAGTTCTCCCATCTTCCCCGTCCTGCGCGCCTCGATCAGCACATCCAGTTCCACCACGAAAAGAAGAATCGTGCACAACCACGGCCGCGGCGTCCACAGATTGATCAGGCAGAGCGATCCCGCAAACGTCAGCAGCACCGTCAATGTAAAATCCGCCTGCAGCCGCCGATTCATCCGGAACAGCGCCATCGTAATGGCCGACGTCATCCCCGCCGTGTAGGCCACAATCCCCACGAGTCCCAGGTGACTGAAAAGCCAATAAACCATCAGCTCAAACAGCCAGCTATACGCCGCCCAGGTCTTGCCCGCGCCAAATGCGGAGAAGGGCTCCGTCCGCGGCACTGTCCCGTGTTGCAAAATCCACTGCGCGGTTCGTAAGTGCCACCAGATATCCGGGTCGTGCACAATCGCAAAATGCACGCTCATCAGCCCCGGAACCGAAAACAGCGCCACCATCACCACTGCCTGCGCCCACTGCTGCTTCCCAGCCCCATCCGCCGCCACAATCCGTCGAGTGTCCATATGATTTACTCCAGATACTAGCAGCCACCCACTCCAAGACCGCGACCCGCAGCTCACTGTCTCCTCTTCACTCGTTCACTTCTTAACTTCTTCACTTCTTCACTCGTTCACTCTTTCACTTCTTCACCTTTTCACTCGTTCACTTCTTCACTCCTTCACTCGTTCACTAATCACTAATCACTAACCACTAACCACTATCCACTATCCACTGCCCCTCAACGCTACAATCAATCCATGAGCTTTCCAGAAACACGGATGCGCCGTCTCCGCCAAACTGAGCCGCTGCGCGCCCTCGTGCGCGAAACCTCCCTCAACCCCGGCGACCTCATCTACCCGCTCTTTATTTGTCCCGGCGAAGCCGTCCGCCGCCCCATCGGCTCCATGCCCGGCGTCTTCAATCTCTCCATCGATGAAGTCGTCCGCGAAGCCGAAGAAGCCGCCAGCCTCGGCATCGGCGGTCTGCTCCTCTTCGGCCTGCCCGAGTCCAAAGACGAACAAGCCTCCGGCGCGTATGACGATAAAGGCATCGTCCAGCAAGCCCTGCGCGCGCTCAAAAATTCGCCCGCCGCCAAAAAGCTCGTCCTCATCGCCGACGTCTGCCTCTGCGAGTACACCAGCCACGGCCACTGCGGCATCGTCTCTGAAACCCGCGACGGCTTCGAAGTCGAGAACGATCCCTCCCTCGATCTCCTCGCCCGCACCGGTTTGAGCCTCGCCCAGGCCGGAGCCGACATCGTAGCCCCCAGTGACATGATGGACGGCCGCGTCGCCGCCATTCGCAGCGCCCTCGACGACGAAGGCTGCGCCAATACACCCATCCTTAGCTACGCCTCAAAGTTCGCCTCCGCCTTCTACGGTCCCTTCCGCGAAGCCGCCGACTCCGCCCCGCAATTCGGCGACCGCAAGACGTATCAGATGGATGGCGCAAACATCCGCGAAGCCATGCGCGAAATCGACCTCGACCTGGAGGAAGGCGCCGACATGATCCTCATGAAACCCGCCATGCCCTATCTCGACGTCATCCGCGCCGCCCGCGAGCGCGTCGATGTCCCCATAGGCGCCTACCAGGTCTCCGGCGAATACTCCATGCTCCAGGCCGCCTTCGAAAAAGGCTGGCTGGACCGCGACCGCGCCATCTTAGAGTCTCTCTTAGGCATCCGCCGCGCCGGCGCAGGCTTCATAGCCACCTACTTCGCCAAAGTCGCCGCCAAGCTCCTCGCCTGATCCTCTTCTGCGCCTTCTCATTCTTTCTCATCGCACAACAGCCCCGTGCCCCATTCTTGCGCCTTCCTTCTGGCGCAAGGGTGGGAAACCTCCAAGCCCATGCGAGCCTCCCGCGAGCGTTAGCCCCACCGCAGGTGGCCGACCCGCTCCCACAAATCACTTTGACATCCAGCGCCAATGTGCTCTTCTAAAAGCACCCGCCTATGCTAAAGCGCCTCGAAACCTATTTTGAATTCGCCCGCCTCGGCACCAACTGGCGTACCGAAATCCTCGCCGGCGTCACAACCTTCCTGACCATGGCCTACATAGTCCTGGTCAACCCCGCCATCCTCTCCGCATCAGGAATGCCTCTAGCCGCAGTCACCGCCGCCACCTGCCTCTCCGCGGCCTTCGGCTCCATCCTCATGGGCATCATCGCGCGTTATCCCATCGCCCTCGCCCCCGGCATGGGCCTCAACGCCTACTTCACTTACACAGTCTGCCTAAAAATGGGCATCCCCTGGCAAACGGCCCTCGGCGCGGTCTTCCTATCCGGCATCATCTTTCTCGCCCTCACGTTGGGGGGCATCCGCCAAATGATTCTCCGCTCCATCCCCCACGAGCTCTACGCCGCCGTAGCCAGCGGCATCGGCCTCTTCATCGCCTTCATCGGCTTCCGCAACGCCGGCCTCGTCGTCGGCGATCCCGCCACCCTTGTCGGCTTAGGCAACATCCGCAACCCGACGCCTGCCCTCGCGTTTTTCGGCCTCATCCTCATGGTCGCCCTCGAAGTCAAAAAAGTTCGCGGCTCCATCCTCATCGGCGTCCTCTCCATCACCGCCTGCTCATGGATGCTCGCCTTCACCTTCCTGCACTTCGCCTCGGCGGTTCCCCAAGCTTCGCTCGAATGGGCGCAGAGCTTAGTTCACTGGAGCCCAGCTCCCGGCGGATTCCAGGCCCTAACCGCAACCGCCTTCAAGCTCGACATCCGTGGCGCGCTCAACAAGGGCCTGCTTGAAATCGTCTTCGTCTTCTTCTTCGTCGACCTGTTCGACAACCTCGGCACCCTCGTCGCCGTCACCAAACGCGCCGGCCTCATCGCCGCCGACCACTCCATCCCCCGCCTCAACCGCATCCTCCTCGCCGACGCCATCTCCACCATCTTCGGCTCCCTCACCGGAACCTCCACCGTCACCAGCTACGTCGAGTCCACCGCGGGCGTCGCCGCAGGAGGCCGCAGCGGCATTACAGCAATCGTCACCGGCCTGCTGTTCCTCGGAGCCATCGGCGCAGCCCCGTTCGTTGGCATCGTCCCCGCCGCCGCCACAGCCCCCGCGCTCATCCTCGTCGGCTCGCTCATGCTAGCCACCATCGTTGAAATCCGCTGGACCGACCCCCTCGTAGCCGTCCCCTCTTTCCTCACCCTCATCCTCATCCCGCTCACTTATTCCATCGCCAACGGCCTCGGCTTCGGCATCATCTCCTGGGCAGTAATCCACCTCGCCACCGGCAAATTCAGCAAGAAAGACTGGCTACTCTACATCCTCGCCATCCTCTTCCTGGCCCGCTTCATCTACCTCGGCGCCAGTTAGAATTCCTTGATTGAATTGAAAGGGAGCGGCTTCATCTCAGCTAGCTGGCATCATCGGTTCCAGACGCACTTTGTATTAGTCGTCCACCGGTGTTACCGACCCACAGCGGATGAAACTGGGTGCCCCACCCTCGCCACGCACTTGTTTTTGTGGCTAGGGTGGGATCGCCGAGCTTATCCTTAGTTTTCTTCAACCTGTATTCTTTGTTTCTTTCTACGCCGTCCAGGCCGGCGCCACATTCAGGCCGGGGATTACTGCGAACCGGCCGCCTGGGCGCGGACTTTTTGCCATTCGTAGATGGGATAAGTGGGGCGCTTGATGGGCGGGACCGGATGCTCCTGGAGCTGCTTGAGAGCAACCTCTACGCCCTTTTCCAATTGGGGATCGTGGCCCTGACGCCATAGTGCGGGATCCAGATCTACTTCGATATCGGGGGCTACGCCTTTGTTCTCGACGTCGAACTGGCCCGTGTCAGGATTGTAGAGACCCCAGCGCGGGGCTGTGACCGCGCCTCCATCCATCAAATCCGGATAGCCGCCAATTCCAATAAGGCCGCCCCAGGTGCGCGTGCCGATAAGCGGGCCGATGTTCAGCTTTCTGAACATCCAGGGGAGCGCGTCGCCGCCCGAGCCGGCGTATTGGTTGATGAGCATGACCTTGGGGCCAAAGATGGTTCGCGGGATGGTGGTGTCTTTCCCTTCACGGGTCATGGCGGCCATGAGCAGCGGACGCGAAAGCCAATCGACAATGTAATCGGCGATCCATCCACCACCGTTGAAGCGTTCGTCAATGACTGCGCCCTGCTTGGCGTTCTGCGGGAAGTAATAGCGATTGAAATAGGTGAAGCCTTCCACCGCGGTATTGGGCACATAGACATAGGCCAGCTTGCCGCCGCTGAGTTCGTCGACCTTTTTGCGGTTGCCATCGATCCACTCGCGCTGCCGCAAGGAGCGTTCGCTGCCGATGGGCACCACGGTGACGGTGCGGGCATCCTTGCCGGTGGGATCGGGTCCGACCTTCAAGAGCAGGGACTTGCCGGCACGGTCGAGGAAGAAGCTGTAGATTTCGTCCGTTCCATGAAGTTCGCGGCCATCCACGGCCAGCAGATATTCGCCCTGATGGACGTTGACGCCAGGTTCGGTGAGCGGCGCGCGGAGGCCCGGGTTCCAGTTCTCACCATAGTAGACCTTGGCGAAGCGGTAGCGATCGTGATCGATGGTGTAATCGGCGCCGAGCATGCCCACGCCAACGGGCTTCACGTCGGGCCGGTCGCCGCCAAAGATGTAAACGTGCTGCGCGGTGATTTCGCCGAGCATGTCGGCAAGAATGTAATTGAGATCCGCGCGGCTCATCACGTTGTCGACGTAGGGCTGATAGGCGGCCAAAAGCTGCTTGAGGTCCGCCCCGTGCATGTTCGGGTCGTAGAACCAGTCGCGCTCAATCCTGCCGACTTCGCGAAACATCTGCTCCCATTCCGCGCGGGGATCGGAGTAAACCTTCAAGTCGAGATGCAGCGAACCGTCCTTGCCAGGTTCGCCGGGCTTGCCTAAGGCGTCAACGGGCTTGATGGCCCACGAGCCGTGAGACGGACCGCCTTGCGCCATGGGGTTCCACGGCGGTAACTGCTCATAGAGAGCCTTTTCGCCGTTCTCGGAGATGACGAAGCCACCAATGTTGTCGAGGAGCTTGTCGATCTTCTGCGTGCACACGTCGAACTTCTGCACGATACGGCCGTTGGGCCCGGAACCAGCGACGACGCTTCCTTCAAGAAGGAAAAGCTGATGCGTTTTCCCGGCTAGCACGCTGTCGTAATTGCGAGCGGGAACGGGAAGGGCAAGGATGCGCTGGCTGATGTCTTCGAAGTCGATTTTGGTCTTCGGGGGTTCCTTTGACTTGTCCTTCTTGTCGTCCTTGGCCTCGTCCTTCTTGTCGTCGGATTTCTTGTCGTCTTTTTTTGCGTCCTTGTCCTTTGCATCCTTGTCGTCCTTCTTGGCGTCCTTGTTATCGCCGCCGGACTTGCCTTCATCTCCCGGCTTGCAGTCGTCGACCGCGGCTGGAGACGCAGCTTTGCTGGTGTCGGATGGGCTGGCTTCGACCTTCTCTTCGTCGCTCTGGGGAGCCAGAGGTGACTTCAGATCCTTTGTAAGAACCACCAGGTAGGCGCTGCTGGTGACGGGAACTTTATACGCACCCATACTGCTGGCAATAGTAGGGCCGTCGTCCGTGCTGGCCAGGAAATAGAGATATTTCCCGTTCATGTCGAACGCTACCGAAGACGCATCGCTCAGGCCGTCGGTGATTTGATGGGTGGTTTTGTCGTCGAGGTTGTAGACAAAAATTGCGGCCAGGGAGCTATCAAGCATGCGGGTGTAGGCGAGCCAATGGCTGTCTGGTGACCAGACCTCGCTGAAGGGGCCGCCGGGACCGCTCTCGTATGGATTGGTGTCGACGTGAATAGGTTTTCCGGCCTCGATTTCGATGTACCAAAGTTGGCCGCGCTTGTCGGTATAGGCGATTTTCTTGCTGTCGGGCGACCAGGTGGGCGAATAGAAGAAAGTAGGATGATCGGCAAGGGTGATTTTCTTGACGTCCCCCTGGCCATCCTGCTGGCGCAGGTGCAGCGCGTACTCGCCGGACTCATCGGAAAAATAGGCGATCCATTTTCCATCGGGCGACCAGGCCGGGTCGCGTTCTTCCACGCCTGCTGTATTGGTAAGGTTGCGGATGTCGCCATGTTCGACCGGGACGCTGAAGATTTCCCCGTGGGCTTCAAAGAGTGCTCGCGCGCCGCTGGGTGAGATGTTGTAATTCTCGATCCGGTCGCCGACGGAGACAAAGTGAGGACGGACGGCGGGGGAATCGGCAGTAACGTGAATGTTGACCGGGTGCTGCTGACCGGAAGCGAGATCGAAGAGATGGATGGAGCCGAACTGCTCGTAAACAATGGCGCCTGGGCCCGCGGAGGCTGACTTGATATCGACGCCGTTGCTGTGGATGGCTGCGCTAACCTGCTTCGATGCGGTGTCATAGACGTAGAGATTTACCGGACCATCGCGGTCGGAGAGGAAGTAGATTTTGTCGCCGATCCACATGGGGGCGGAGTCGTTGGAGTTGGACCGCGGGAGCTTTTCGATGCTCGAATCGGAGAGGCGCGCGATCCAGACGGGCGAAGCTGTGCCGCCGCGATAGTGCTTGAGTCCGCGCTGAAACTGCCACGATTCGCGGAAATTTGTAAAGGGGACGTAGGCGATATGGGAGCTATCAGGCGAGTAAGAACCCTCGACCGCCATGGGAAGCTGCACCAGTTCCGGCAGCCCGCCGGAAAGGCCTACCTCATATAACTGCTGGAAGCCGGAGTAACTCTGCCGCACGGAGCGGATGAGCACGCGCTTGCCGTCGCGGGACCAGCCGACAGCTTCATCTCCGGGAAGCGACGTGAGCCGCCTGGGGATGCCGCCGGAGGAGGGAATGACGAACACATCTTCGTTGCCATCGTATTCGCCGGTGAAAGCGATGGTTGCGCCGTCTGGAGAGAAAATGGGGTCGATCTCGATGCCCGCATCGCTGGTGAGTCGGCGCGCGTCGCCGCCGCTTCGGTCCACAATCCATAGGTCGCCGCCGTAACTGAAGGCGATCTGCGTTTCGCTGACGGTTGGCTTCCGCAACAGCGCGTATTGACTGGAGGGTTGCGCGGGCGGCTGGGCGACGGTCTGGATGCAGGCGATTAGAGTCAAGAAGACTGGTATGACCGTGCGCGCGAACGACAGGTTGCCTTTACGTTGCATTGTTCCTCCACCGATGAATGCAATTGGGTTACGCCGTGGTGGGGCCATGTTAGCTTTCCCGGACCGGAGAGTCAACTGAAACAGGGATCGGGGACCAGGGAATTGGGGAACAGGCTTGCGGGGCTGGCTATTATCCTGACCTGTGACTACTACGCCAGAGATGCGGACCCAGAGACCCATTCGGACGGGTTTGTTCCGGACTTTTGTCCTGTGGCTTGCGGCTGGTGTTGTGTCTCTGTGGCTGCTTGCCGCACTGACGCTTGTGGCTGCGCGATGGATCGATCCGCCGACTACCGCTGTGCATGTCGAACGCCGGTTGCAGGCGTGGATACATCACAAGCCCTATCACGAAAAATACACGTTCGTTCCGTTGAGCCAGATATCGCCGGATTTGCAGCACGCCGTGATCGCCGCCGAGGATGGGCGCTTCTACCAGCACCACGGATTCGATTGGGAAGCTATCCAAAAAGCTGCTGAGGACGATATGGAGGGCGGGCGTATTCGCGGGGGATCTACGCTGACGCAGCAGCTGGTGAAGAACCTGTTCTTTGGGACGGGGCGTTCCATTTTGCGCAAGGGGGCGGAGTTTACGCTGGTGCCGGTGGCGGAACTGGTGCTGGGTAAGCAGCGGATTCTGGAACTGTATCTCAACGTGGTGGAATGGGGACCCGGGGTTTATGGCGCGGATGCGGCTTGTCATTACTACTTCAAGACAGCGGCGCGGAATGCGGGGCGTGAAGAGGGTGCCCAGCTGGCCGCGATTCTGCCGTTACCGCTGAAGCGAAGGCCGGAGCGCATGACTCACTACAGCGCCGCCATTCTAAGGCGGATGAGCCAGATGGGCTGGTGAATCAGTCTCGCTTCGATTTGTTCCTGGGATCAATTCTCGCCGCGGACGAGGGTGTAGCGCAGTTGCACCTGGGCGCCCCCGGAAATGTGTTGCACCCATACTTCAAAGCTGCCAGCCCTTGTGGCGCGGGTTACGGTGAGAAATGGACGAGGCTGGCAGGAACTTGATGCGGTCACGCCGCCGGCATAGCCTGCGCCGGTTTTCCAATGGGAGGTGGCGGCCCACTCGATTTTGGCGCGGTCGATGTCGAATGCCCAGCCCTGCGCGCGATTCAGGGGGAGGGTCGGGTACGGAACTACCTGCGCGGTAAGCCTGGGTCGGAAGCGGAAGTCGAGGACAGGCCAGAGCCAGACAAAACGCTTGTTGGTGGATTCGGGGCCGGTCTCCTGAAGGATGTAGAGTTCCTGCTCCCAGTCGAGGTGCTTGCTGTGCAGGACATCGGCCCCGCCGCCCGCAAGCCAAAGCTGGTCTTTTCCATACCCGGAATCGTAGTAGGCCACATCTGGGAAAATCCAGCGGCCGCGCATTTGCTCCCATTCGGCTACTCGGTAGGTCACGACGTGCGGGGATTGGAGCTGTTCGGCGGTGCGCAGGACATAGATGTTGACTACGGGATGATGGTTGTTGGATTGGGATTGGGGCTGGGATTCGGACTGGGACTGGGCGGGCAGGTTACGCGCGCCGAACAGGATCGTAAGTATGAGAAAACCCAAGTGCCGTTTCATAGATGCCCGTACCGAATATGGCCATGACTCAATCTAGGTTGTTTATCGGCCGGGGTCAGTGAGGTATGACACAGTTGAGATGTGATGCTCGACGAATTTTCGGCTTCACGTTTTTTTGCCGGGTATGGGATTCAGGGCGACTGCGGATCCCCGCCACTGCGGGCAGGCCTTCGACTCCGGCCGCCGCGGCGACCTTTGCTCTGGATGACATTGCTTTTGGGGACTGGTTTTATGGGTCGGGCTTAGCTAGCCTTGTCGGCGACAGCAAGCAGGGTCTGGAAGTTCGGCGTTTCGGGTTCTTTGTGGACTACGCTGGTTTGGATGTTGGTGAAGTTGGCTTGCAGCAGCATGGTTTCCAGTTCCGCTTCGCTGAAACCCAGCCACTCGTCGGCGTAGAGCTCTCTTGCTTCCTCGAAACGATGCTTGACCAGGTCGAGGATGACGATGCGGCCGCCGGGATGGAGGATGCGGTGGGCTTCAGAGACGGCGCGGGCGGGGTGCAGGGCGTGGTGAAGCGATTGGGAGAAGAAGGCGATGTCGACCGAGGATGAGTCGATGGGGAGTTCTTCCATGTCGCCGAGGCGATAATCGACATTTCTTACGCCATAGCGGATTGCCTGTTCGCGGGCCACTTCGATCATTTTGGCGGAGGTGTCGACGGCGATGACTTTCT
>Ga0181537_10005676_pt1 | contig 10056 bp, 4 predicted proteins | sample PEATcosm2014_Bin_39_FD_119765 | JGI IMG/M metagenome (GOLD analysis project Ga0181537, IMG submission 119765) | Peatland microbial communities from MTU Mesocosm Facility, Houghton, MI, USA - PEATcosm2014_Bin23_10_metaG | ecosystem: Environmental > Terrestrial > Soil > Wetlands > Peat | place... | reverse complement strand
CCTGCAGCTGATCGGAGAAGACGACGACCGCGACGTGCGCCGGATCGCCGACTTCGCCAGTCGCAACCGCATTCCCTACACGTCACTGGCACTGGGAAGCCCGGAAGCACAGGCGGCCGCCCTGAGTTGCTCGATAGCGGCGACACAGCCGGCAGTGATTTTCGGGCGCGGCGTGGTCGTGGCCGATCCCACGCCGGACAAGGTGGCGCGGCTGCTCGGCCTCAATCTCGACTTCCGCGACGGCGAAGTGTTCGACGTGCTGATCGTCGGCGGCGGTCCCGCCGGAGTAGCCGCGGGGGTCTACGCCGGGGCCGAAGGCCTGTGCGCGCTGGTGGTCGAAGACGTGGCGATCGGCGGGCAGGCCGGAGCCTCGAGCCGTATCGAGAACTACATGGGATTCCCCACGGGCATTTCCGGCGGTGACCTGGTCTGGCGCGGGGAGGTGCAGGCGATGAAGTTCGGGACGCGCTTCGCGATGCCGCGACGCGTGGTGCGACTGGAGCGGCTCGAGGATGAGAGCTTCTGCGCCACGTTCGACAACGGACAGCACGTCGGCGCCCGGGCGGTGGTGGTCGCGACCGGCGTGCAGTATCGGCGGCTGCCGATCGAGCGGCTTGAGGCCCTGGAGGGCGCGGGCATCTATTATGCCGCCACCGAGATCGAGGCGCGTTACTGCAAGGCAACGGAGGTAATCATCATCGGCGGCGGGAACTCCGCCGGGCAAGCCGCGATGTACCTGAGCCGCTCGGCGCGCTGCGTGCGGGTGCTGGTGCGCGGGGCGTCGCTGGCCGCGTCGATGTCGAGCTATCTGTCGAGCCGACTGCACGCGCAGAAAGGGATCGAGATCGAATTCGGCGCCGAAGTAAGCGCCCTGCACGGCGCTGACCATCTCGAGGCGGTGACCATCCGTGACGTCAGGACCGGTGCGACACGCGTCGTAGAGACGCGCGCATTGTTCATCATGGTGGGGGCGTCACCCAACACCGAGTGGCTCTCGGGACTGGTGGATCTCGACGACAAGGGATTCGTGATCACCGGCTCGGCCGCCGGGGTGCCGGACTCGCCCTTCGCCACGTCGCGTCCCGGCATCTTCGCGGTGGGTGACGTGCGCGCCGGGTCGGTCAAGCGTGTTGCTTCCTCGGTTGGCGAGGGATCGGTGGTGATCTCCAAGGTGTGGGAGTTCGTCAACCGCAAGGGCTAGTTTCCGCACGCAGCCCCGACGGCGTCATGCGCGTCGCGCGGCGGGTTCATCCGGGGTGACGTGGATTTTCAACGTACCGCGTATCGCCCCGCTGAGTCCACGCCCATGGAGGATGTAGCCGACCGGAATGGTCTTTCCCACCACCGGCTCGCGCAGAAACAACCGCAGCGGCTCGCGGAACGCATCAACCGTTGCTCCCTTCGGAACATAGATCCCCTCCGCCTGCACCGTAACCGCCTGCGGGCCGACCTCCACCAGCGGGTAGCGCTGCTGTAGCAGAGCCTGCTGGCTCGGCGGCGCATGGATACGTTCCACGACACCGACGCCCTCCACTCGCGGAATTTTCAGGACCAGATGGACATCGGACAGCGCCTGCTCGGTCAGGTTGCCGACCAGCAGATTGAGCTTGTGGGTGCGGGTCTCAAACTGATAGTGCTCGTCGGCCGATGCCTGCTCCCTGGGAATATGGCACAGCATTGTTTTCAACGTCGTCGTATCGTGACTTTGATACGCCTGCGCGTCGTTCGAAACCTGGGCATGCACCAACCGGTCGATACGGGTGTCGGTCCGGCCGAGCACCGCCTTGGACAGGCGCCGCGCATCCAGGATCTTCTCCACCCGTCGGGCAGCGAGGGCGGACGGCATCGCATCGAGTGGCAGCACCGGCAGAGTGATTTCCTCCCGCGGTACCCGGCCGTGAAAGCCGACACGGATTTCCGTGGACACGCCGCAGGTACGGAATTTCTTCTCGAAGATTCGCTGCAGGTCCGCTCGCAGCAGCGGGCGCTGTTTGGTTCCGCAACGAATCCAGCCGCTGCCCGGAGAGATCAGGGAGGACACCCGGCGACTGAAGAGAAACGGTTGGTCATCGCAGGCGTCGAGGCAGATCACGCCGATGAGTGCCTCACCCAGCAACAGCTCCAGCATACGGATCCTGATCTGCGGCTCAATCGCCTGATCGATCAGCGTTGGCACGACCTTGCTGGTGCGATCCCAGGCGCGCCGCGACACGCCGGGAAACGTCCGCTCGAGATTCGGGCTGTCGCTCACGCCCAGGCACAGAAAACGCGCACCGGAGACCTCGGCATTGGCAAGGGCAATGACGTCGCAGAGCAACTCCAGCTGCTCGCCACTGGCGTATGGGCGCTCACGAAACGACAGCGCCGAATCCGCGTTCCCGACTGCAACGAGGTCTCGCAGATTTCCCATCGATGACGAACTCAACTGCCTGTCACGAGCTGTTTACCGAAGGGCTGGTGGATTGCGGCAGGGCGACTCGCAATAGTCTATAGGAGCTCCTCGCGGGAAAAGCGACGCGCATCAAGGCGCCGCTTGCCGACACGACTGCGTAAAGGAAGTGAGCAGTTGGTCACAGATTCATCTGTGCGAGCGGCCAAAGCGCGCCGCCGTACAGAGCGTGCCCAGGGTCGCACAGATAGTGCGGTAACCACCCAAGAACTGAACGTTGCTGCCCGCAGATGGGCGTTGATTGAGCGGCATCTCCGAACACAACAGGCACAAGGTCCAGCGCCATGAATCACCACGCATCGATGAACCGCATCTACCGGCTGGTCTGGAGCGCGGTGCGCGAACTATGGATTCCGGCGGCGGAGAACACGCGCGGCCAGGGCAAGCGCGTCTCGCGCACACGGGTTGCAACGCTCGCCGCCGCCATACTGACCATTGCAACCCTGGCATTCGGCAGCCCTTACGCGCAGGCGGGTGGCCCGGCGGCTGGTCCCTCGGGCGGCGTCATCACCGCAGGCAGCGCCAGCATCACCCAGAGCGCAACCCTCACCACTATCACCCAGGCGAGCTCGCACCTGTCGCTGACCTGGAACAGCTTCAATATCCCCGCCAAGGACACCGTGGACTTCCTGCAGCCATCAGCCAGCGCGATTGCGGTCAACAGCATTTTGGATGTCAACGGCACGCAGATCCTCGGTCACCTGAACGCCAATGGTCAGGTGTACCTGATCAACCCCAATGGCATCGTTTTCGGCCCCGGGGCTGAGGTGAACGTCGGCGGCCTGGTCGCCTCGACGCTCGCGCTCGATGCCGCGAGTGCCCCAGCCGATGCGCAGTCCTTCAGCGGTGATGGTGCAGGCAGCGTCATCAACCGGGGCACGATCCACGCCGCCCCCGGCGGCTATGTCGCGCTGCTCGGCCGGCACGTGGGCAACAGCGGTGTCATCAGCGCACAGCTGGGCACGGTGGCGCTGGGCGCCGGCAGCGCCGCGACGCTGAAGTTCAAAGACACGCACCTGGTCAGCATGCAGATCGATCAGAGCGTGCTCAATAGCATCGCCGACAACGGCGGGCTGATCCGCGCCGACGGCGGGCAGGTGCTGATGAGCGCCGGCGCCGAGAAGTCGTTGCTCGCGAGCGTGGTCAACAACACCGGCGTCATCGAGGCGCGCACGCTCGATCATCAGGAAGGCACGATCATCCTGCGCGGCGGTATGGTCGCCGGCACGGTGAATCTTTCCGGCACGCTCGACGCCAGCGCGCCCGGTGGCGGCAATGGTGGCGCGATCGAGACCTCCGCCGAGCACGTGCATATAGCGGACGGCGCGATGGTCACCACGCAGGCGCTGTCCGGTACAACCGGCACCTGGCTCATCGATCCGCAGGATTTCACCGTCGCCGCCTCGGGCGGTGACATCAGCGGCGCCACACTCAGCGCGCAGCTCGCCACCACCAATGCGCAGATCCAATCCAGCGCTGGCGCGACCGCCGGCAGCGGCAATATCAATGTCGATGACACGGTCCACTGGAGCAGTCATACGCTCACACTGACGGCGGCGGACAACATCAACGTCAACGCCGTGATGAACGCTACCGGATCAGCCGCGCTCAATCTCGAGCCGGCCACTGCCAACGGTGCGGACGCCGCGGTGGCCGGTGGTACGGTCAACATGGGCATGGACAACGTCGGTAACTTCACCGGGCAGGTGAACTTCAGCGGCACCGGCACCCTCACCATGGGTGGCCAGGTTTACACGGTGATCAACAGCCTGGGCACCACGTCCACCGATACGACGGTGGGCACGCTGCAGGGTATGCAAGCGAATCTGGGCGGCCACTACGCCTTGGGCACCAACATCGATGCTGCTGGAACCGCGACCTGGAACAGCGGCGCAGGATTTACACCGATAGGCGCCAGCGCCGCTTTCACAGGGACATTCGACGGACTTGGACACACCATCTCCGGACTTTCCATGAACACTACTGCTTACACTCCGATCGGTCTCTTTGGAACCGTCGAGGGCACCAGCAGCGCTCCGGTGTTTCTGCGCAATGTCGGACTGACCAATCTTGCAGTGACCTGCTACGACCCTTGCGGCGGTCTAGTTGGCTACGGTGAATATTACACTACGATCGAGAATGTCTCGGTGTCCGGTTCACTCGGCGGGGTTGACCTGGAAAACGCCGGCATGATCGCCGGCTACCTTGAGTCGGCCGGTGGGCCACCCTACGATTCGAAAATCGTAAACGTCTATTCGTCGGGAACGATTTTCGCGAACGAATCCGAACAGGTCGGAGGCATCGTCGGCGAGATTTACTACGCCAGCCTGTCGGGCATGCATTCAAGCGTCACAATGACGTTTCAGCCGGGGTATTACGACGGCGGAGAGGACATCGGGGGTCTTGTAGGCGAGGTCGACGGCGGCAGCATCGCCGCTTCTGCCTTCACTGGAACAATCAACCTCATCTCGTCGGACGCGGCGACGTCGAACACCGCTGACTACGAGAAGGTGGGCGGTCTCGTCGGCTACTTCGATTCCAATGACCCGCTCAGCAGCTCGCATTCCAGCGGATCGATTCTGGGCACGTGCCCGGTGGGCACCTGCAACAACGGAGACGACTTCATCGGCGGCCTCGTCGGGGAAAACGAGGGCGCCATCACGTCCTCGTATGCCAGCGGGGTCATCACCCTCGCAAAAGACGAGAACGAAAACGTCGGCGGTCTGGTGGGGGACTCCGGAGACTATCTGATCTCCAATTCCTACTCGACGGTCACGATCACAGCGCCGGGCAGCTACAATCGAAGCTTCGGCGGATTCATCGGCGACTTCGACGGTCAACCCATCACAAATTCCTATGCCACGGGATCCGTTACGGTCGGCCCTAACGCGCAGTCCGTCGGCGGATTCGTTGGCTACGCCAACTGCTGTCAAAACATATCCGTCGTGTACTCAACGGGTGCCGTGACGGCCGGTGCGGGTTCGACGCAGATTGGTGGCTTCGCTGGCTATCTTGATACCACTAACCTGTCGAACGCCTACTCGACCGGGGCGGTCAGCGCCGGCGCCGGCTCCTCGAATGTTGCGGCATTCGTGGGCGAGGCTGGCGGCGCACTCGTATTGACCAACACCTACGCCAGCGGCGCGACCGTGGGGGGATCGGGCTCCACGTATGTTGGCGGCCTGGTCGGAATGGACGACGGCGGCAACACGGTTACCGCATCGTATTGGGACACGACCAGTACCGGTCAGTCCGCGTCCGCTCTCGGTCACGGAATGACGACCGCGCAGATGCAGCAGCAGGCCAATTTCACCAGCTCGACTACCGCGAACGGCGGGGTCAATCCGAACTGGGACTTTACTGGCACCTGGGTGATGTACAACGGCAATACCTACCCGCTCTTGCAAGCCTTCATGACGCCGCTGACGGTGAGCAGCACCGTCGCGCAGACCTATGACGGCGCGGCGTTTGCACCGACAATTACCAATCTCAGCTACTCGATCGCGCCGGATTTCACTCATCTGTTCGGTACGGTGACGATCACCGGCAGCGCCGTGGGGGCGACACACGCGGGCAGCTACAGTTTTACCCCCGGCGGCCTGTATTCCGATCAGCAGGGCTACATCATTGCTCCCTATGTCGGCGGCACGCTCACCATTGACCCTGCACCACTCACTGTGACGGGCACCACGGCAGGCACCAGGATCTACAATGGCACCACCGGCGCGTCGCTCTCGGGTGGAGCGCTGGTGGGAGTCTTCGGCAATGACAGCGTCACGCTGACCCAAGCCGGTACATTTGCATCGAAGCATGCGGGCACAGGCATCGCAGTGGCGGTCACCGACAGCCTCGGTGGCGCCAGTGACGGCGATTACGTGCTAGTTGAACCGGTCGGTGTGACCGGCACCATTACACCCGCGCCGCTCACGGTGACCGGCACAACGGTGGGGAGCCGGGTCTACAACGGCACGCTGGCTGCGCCGTTGAGCGGCGGTGCGCTCCTCGGCGTGGTGCCCGGCGACAGCGTAACGCTGACCCAGGCCGGCACCTTCGCGTCGAAGAACCCCGGAAGCGCGCTGGCAGTTACCGCCGCAGACAGCCTCGGCGGCGCCAGCGCCAGCGACTACAGTCTGAGTGAGCCCACCGGGCTGACCGCAGCGATCACGCCGGCGAGCCTGAGCGTCAGCGGTACCGTAGTGGGCAACAAAGTCTACAACGGTAACAGCAGCGCACCGCTGCTGAACGGCACGCTGTCCGGCGTGATTCCGGGTGATAGCGTGACGCTCGTCCAGGGCGGCAACTTCGCCTCCGCCAGTGTCGGCAGCGGCATCGCCGTCACCGCCGCGGACGCTCTTGCCGGCCCAAATGCCGTGGATTACAGCCTCATTCAGCCTGCCGGTCTCAGCGGCACCATCAGCGCTGCTACCACCGGCAACACACCTGGCACGCCCGGCATCTCCGGAAGCTCGAGTTCGCCGTTGCTGGCGGCCTACTACGCCAGCGCGCAGATCGATGCCAACTCCATCGCGCCGCAATGGGGCGCCACGCCGCAGGTGATCGATGCCTCGCCCTCCATTGATGTAGTGGAGACCGCGAGTGAGCCTGCCAGCACCGATGCCGGCGTCAACCAGGACTCCACATCGTCGTCCATTGGTGGCGGCGTCGTGATCAACGTCGCGATGAAAATCGGCGCGACCGGCACACTGAAGATCGTCAGTGGCGGCCTGCGCCTGCCAATCACACACGTCGAAGGAAATCCATGACATGCCAGTAGCAAAGCACTCGCATCGCCCGCTACCGCTCATCGCGTCGGGCGGCTGGATGCTGCTGGCCGCACTGACGCCGCTGGCTGCTCACGCCGCAGCGCCAGCGACGCCGCTGGCGCCGGATTCCGGCAACCTGCTGCAGCAGATCACGCCGAACAAGCCACCCGCGCCCTCGCCCACAGGCACCGGGTTGACGATTGAGCGCGAGAGCGGGACTGCGGTGCCTTCAACTGAGGCGTTCACGGTGACCAGCCTTACGATCGCGGGCAACACCCGCATCGACACGGCCACGCTGCATAGGCTGGTGGCCGATGCGGAAGGCAAGAGCCTGACACTGTCGCAATTGACAGGCGTGGCCGATCGCATTACCGACTACTACCACAAGCATAATTATCCACTCGCCCGCGCCATCATCCCGGCGCAGACGATTCGCGGCGGGGCGGTGACGATCCAGGTGCTGGAAGCCAGCTATGGCAAGGTCACGCTCACCAATCAGAGCCACGTGACCGACTCGCTGCTGGGATCGACCCTGGCGCCGCTGCATGGCGGCGAGGTCATCGAGCAGAGCGAGATGGACCATGTGTTGCTGCTGCTGTCGGATGTACCCAAGATCGAGGTCAATGCGGTCATCAAGCCCGGCGACAGCGTGGGCACGTCTGATCTGGATGTGACTGCACTGCCCGGACCGCGTCTGACCGGTGTGGCCTCGGTGGATGACTATGGCAACCGCTATACCGGCCGCGAGCGCCTGGCGGGCAGCGTGAGCCTGATCGACCCGCTGGATCACGGCGACTTTTTGACCCTTAGCGGCCTGACCTCCGGCGACCGCTTGAACTACGCCCGCGCCTCCTATGAGGCCACGCTGAATGGCTGGGGCACGCGTGTCGGCGGCGCTTATTCAGCACTGCACTATTTCCTTGGCGATGGCCTCGTGGCGCTCGATGGACACGGCACCGCCGGAGTCGGCAGTGCCTGGGCCAAGCAGCCACTGATGCGCAGCGAGGCGGTGAATCTCTACGCCCAGATCCAGTATGACTCGCTCAGGCTGCGCGATGAGATCGGCGCCAGCGATATCCAGACCAACCGCCACCTGAACGACTTCACCGCAAGCCTGACCGGGGATGCACGCGATGCGCTGTGGGCCGGCGGCGTCAGCACCTGGGACCTGGGCGTGAGCGGCGGCAACGTCGGCTTCGACAACGACGCCGCGCAGGCGGCGGACGCGGCCAGCGCCCGGACGCGCGGCGACTTCACGAAAGTGAACCTGAATCTTGCGCGGCTGCAGAAGCTCAGCGCCAGCAATGGGCTGTACCTGTCGTTTGCCGGCCAGTGGACCGGCGACAACCTGGACTCCTCGCAGAAGATGATTGGCGGCGGCCCGTACACAGTGCGCTCGTATGACCTTGGCGTCGTCTCCGGCGACACCGGCTATCTGGGCACCGCCGAGTTCCAGCACGACCTGGGGGCCTGGTTCGGGCAGTGGCAGGCGGCGAGCTTCATCGACAGCGAGCACATCGTCGTTAACAAGACGCCGTGGGTGGCGGGTCCGAACTCGGCCAACCTGAGCGGCGCCGGACTGGGTCTGAACTGGGCCGGCCCGTACCAGTTCAGCGGACGCGCCTATGTCGCCGCGCGCATCGGTGGCGTATCGGCCGTGGTACCGGACAGCTCCAGCGTACGCGTGTGGATTGAGTTGACCAAACTGTTCTGAAGTCTGCTGCGCGCCCGAGCGCTCGCGTCACTCATTTGTTCGTTACAGCTGTAATGCTGCGCGCGCGGCGCGACATTGCCGCGTAGGCCCGGTGCGCAACATTACTGCTATGCGTACGGTCGCCCTATACGAACAGGATCAACTGATGCATGCACTACTGCAGGAGTGGTTGTGCAGCGCCGGCTATGACGTGCAGGACGCAGCGCCGCACTGGCCCGAGCCTGCACGCACAGTGGATCTTGCGATCGTCAGCATATGTAGCCCCAAGGACAGCGGTGTGCACCTGCTGCAGGAGGTCCAGGCGACGCACCCGAAGACACCGTTGATCGCACTGTCGGGGCAATTCCGCGGCGGACTATCGAGCGTCGGCGCCACGGCGCAGGCTCTGGGCGTCGCACAGGTCATCGCCAAGCCACTGACGCGGGATACGCTGCTGGGGGCCGTCCACGCTATGATCGGAGCACCGAACTAAACACACTGCAGAGCCGATGCCTGCATTGACCCTTCCAGCACCGCAGCCAGCCGCCTCGAGCCGATTCCAGCGCCTGCGGCTCGGGCTCGTCGCGCTCGGAGTACTGGTTATCCTGGCGTTCGCGGCCTCCTCCGCCTACGACGGTTGGCGCGCGTATAAGAATGCGCTCAGCGCCACCGGGCGCGAGATCGACAACGAGTCGAAAACGCTGGCTGAACAGACCGCGTGGACCTTCCAGGCGGTCGACCTGCTGCTCGAGGACACGGCGCGCTGGTACCGGACCGATGGCCTGCGCATGACGCCCGAGCATATCGACGAGGTGCTGGCGAATCGCGCATCGGGGATCCGACAGGTAAGGCTGCTGTCGATCATCGACGCACGTGGCCTTCAGCGCTATCGATCCGGCGGCCCTGGACCGCCCGATCTCGACGTCTCCGATCGCTCCTTTTTCGTCGCGCAACGCGACCGCGCGCTGGCGGGCATGTTCATGAGTGAACCGCTGATCACCCGCTCCGAGCATCGTGCAGCGATCGTACTGTCGCGTCGCCTGGAGGACGACAGCGCGGCATTCGCCGGTGTCATCGCGGCGGTCGTCGACCTCGAGGATCTGCAGCAGGTCTATCGCGACATCGACCTTGGTCAGGGCACAGCCATCTGT
>Ga0181537_10005675_pt1 | contig 10056 bp, 8 predicted proteins | sample PEATcosm2014_Bin_39_FD_119765 | JGI IMG/M metagenome (GOLD analysis project Ga0181537, IMG submission 119765) | Peatland microbial communities from MTU Mesocosm Facility, Houghton, MI, USA - PEATcosm2014_Bin23_10_metaG | ecosystem: Environmental > Terrestrial > Soil > Wetlands > Peat | place... | reverse complement strand
TGGTTTTCTTGTATAACTGCTATCCCAGCCCAGTCTGTTAAATCCCACGGGAGCCGACGAAGCTTCTTTCGCCAGTTGACTTAAGTCGGAGGCCTTGCGCCATTTGCCAACAACGGAAGCCCCCTCAGCTCTTCGCCCCAGGACGCTATCCATGTAATCGTCATCGGCAATCACAAACGCAAAAAGCGCACTGCTTGCATCCCGCACGACCACAGCGTCGCGAACCCCAGGATGGGCACAAAGGACGCCTTCGATCAGTCTTTCTCGTTTCATGGTTCGCGGTTGCCTGTTTGAATCAGTCAATTCGTCAGACTTTGCCCGGCGTAGAAACTAGAGGCGGCGAGATTGGCCGCAGCGGAATTACGGCGCAGCGGTCTGCGTCAGTGCATGAATCGCGTCGATGCTGTCGATTTGTTCCCGATCAAATCCAATCTCCGCAAAGTCAATTCCGAAGTTCTCTTCGAGAAAAAGAACAATCTCTACCGCGTCGATTGACTGCAACCGTCCACTGAGCAACAAAGATTCTTGATCTGTAAGCGGCTCGTTGTCGCCATTTTTGATCAGCAGACTCTGAACAAACTCACGAATGTCGACTTTGTCCTTCACGCAAATCCCCTAAAGTCGGATGAAAAACAAGCTTGCAAGGTACTTCACGTATTCAACAAAAGGATAAACACGCTCATCTGTCACGAACACATTCAGCACGCAGTAAAACAAGCATACCCATGTTACCGGCAATAAGTGCCCGCGGAGAAAGCCGGTGGGTCTGGGTCCGCGCTCTCGCAGTTGCGAAATACTCAGTGCCGCCGCAAGGACGAAACAGTAAAACAGCGACGCCTCGTAATTCTTCATGGCTTGCAACAGTCCATCATCGCGAATGATCGCCCAATCCCGCGTAAAGTGGTAAAAAGTGTTGCCAAAAAATGCGGCTGCAAAAGTTGCAAAGATCATCCGCAGCCGTTTATTGCTCTTGAAATACCGTAGGAACGCCGGATAGAAAAAGAAATCAACAAGCAGTTCTTTGAAGTAGTAATAGAAACGGTTAAAGAACTCCGAAATTGTCGTCGAAGATAGTGGCCGATAAGTATTCCGCAGGGCATTGAATCCAGCCATCCGGCAAACAGCGATGAACTGGTGCCCCATGATTGAGACACTCAGAATGCTTTCGAAGAACGCAAGAATCAGGCTTTCCCATCGCAAGTGCCAGGCTGCGGGCGTTCCCTTCACGCTCATCGTCAATGCATCGGCAGACGTCGGGATCTGCAAATAACCATGAAAAAACTTGTTCCAAAGTCCAACCAGCAACGCCAGCAGGATGGCCCATACAAGCAGCTTCAGCCCCTTCAGTTGTGCGATCGCGAGTTGTTCCGCGTTGCGCGCTTCAATGCGGCGAAGGTAAGCCGCGCCCTTTGGAAATGGGGTCGCTGTCGATCCCCATACGGGCCGCAGAGCTGCGAGTTCGACCGTAGCCTCTTGGGCTGGCTTGGCGCTCTTGTCGGTGAGCGCATACGCGATGAACCACACGTAAGTTACTGCGGCGCCAATCGCACTCCAGAGAAACACACCGATGCGCCCTGCCGCCGGCACCGAGGAAGCACATAGGATCAATAGGCCGAAACCCGAGAGCAGAAAAACGATGGGTCTGCGGCCAAAACGCGACTGGGGCCAGCGCCGTGCGCACCAAAACAACATCATCCCCAATGCCATGACAGCCAGATCCATGACTACGGGTTTCAAGGTGAACCCGGCCCCGAAATTGAGCGTAGCCTTCAGCGTCCCGATCACCGCGCCGATTGCCAGCACCACCCGGCGATGCCCGGGCAGAAACGTCGTCAAGATGAGAGCCACAACGATTAAGACCCACGAAAGAATATCGGGGACAAAATTCCTCAGAACCTGGCAGAACACAGCCAGCAGCGCACCCTTTCCCAGCGGCGTTTGCGCGAACTCCAATACGTGGAGATAGGTTTCGATCCGAGGAATGAGGCGAAAATTGGCGAGCTTCGTGGCACTGAACCATGGTGTACTGGTTCTTATCGCAGTCGAAGCTGGGCTCATAATCGGGGTCGATGCCTTTGGGCAAATTATAGCCAGCCATCGGATGCACGTTGATCCCCCGGCTGGGGGAGGAAACCACTCCGCTACCGCCGCCATGTCAGCCAGAAAATAAACTACGCCCACCTTGCATATTATTTCTGCCTTTTACCGCACAATCATTCCATCGGCGTTGATCCGGCGCTCTTCACGCGGCGAAAACGTTTCTCCGCGAGCCCGTCTTGCACCTCCATACAGCTCAAACTGCCGCCGACAGCGCCGGATCGGCCCAAGAACGCGTGCAACCCTTCGAAAGTGAGGACTTTGTCTCTAACGCGAACAAATAGAACGATCTTAAACCGGATGTTCGCCCGCAAACCTTTACTTATGAAGAGTTTGTCAGGAACATTAGGGGGTGGGGAGGGTGGGGGTTATGAGCACCAAACCCGGAGCAATCCCCTCCGTCAACATCCGCCCGCCATTAACCCGGCGCCGCGAATTCGCGCATCGGCGACCGTGCCCTAATCCTGCTGACTTGCCGACTTGCTGACTCGCCCACTTGCTGCACTTACAACCGCGCTCACCGCCAGAATCGCACCGATCACCGCCAGCGAGATGGTTACCGGCACGTCGATCCATCGCGCAGCCAGCATCTTCAACGCCACAAATGCCAGCAACGCACCCAGCCCGAAATGCAAATACCGGAACCGGTCCAGCAGGTCGGCCAGCGCGAAGTAGAGTGAGCGCAGCCCCATGATTGCTGCAACATTCGATGTGTACGCCACAAACGGGTTGTGAGTTACGGCCAGCACGGCCGGAATGGAATCGGTTGCGAACAACAGATCCGTCACTTCCACTGCAAGAATCACGGGCAGCAGCGAGCCTTTGGCAGGCTGCAACTTCACGATCCACTCCGGAATCGCAGCGCGCGGCGAACCGCTGCGCACCAGCCGGAACGCCGCATAGAGCAGGAACAGGCCGAAGACCCACGTGATCCACTCAAATCTTTGCAGCAGCGTTACGCCGGCGGCGATAAAGATGGACCGCAGCACAAACGCGCCCCACACGCCCCATAGCAGTGCCGTGTGCTGCCGTTGCCTGCTGATCCTGAACCCTTCAAAAAGCACCAGGAACACAAACAGGTTGTCAACGCTCAGCGAGGATTCAACTGTGTAGCCCGCTACAAACTCAAGCGCCGTCTGCTTGCCCATGGTCACGGCAACCCAGCCGGCAAAGACTACCGCTGCGAGAACCATCCCTGCGGTTCCGAGCCATGCGGCAATATGCGGGTGGCGTGTTTCCTGCCGGTGGCCGGGCAGAAACGAATCCGCCACGAGCACCAACGCCACCACGGCATGAAATCCTATCCACCAGGCCCAGGAAACGCCCGCGATCATAGCTGGATGCTACAGCAAGGCGGTACCGCAGCCGGCATGCGATTCCTCCCCGACCCCGTCTTCATGCCGTCCCACATTCCGCTCCCGCGCCGACCAGACTCTGCCACTCAGCGGGCCCTTCGGGCATCCTTGTATTAGGAAGGTGCATGCATGGCGGCACTGACCGGCTCGCTCCAAAATGCCCCACCCACTGGCCGCCCGCGCGTCGTGATCGTCGGTGGCGGCTTTGCCGGGTTGAACGCCGCTAAAGGGCTCGCCCATCTGCCCGTCGACGTCACCCTGGTCGACCGCAGCAACCACTACACCTTTCAACCGCTGCTTTACCAGGTGGCTTTGGCGGTGCTCTCTCCTGCCGATATCGCCCAGCCCATTCGCACCATCCTGCGCCATCAGCCCAACGCCCAGGTCCTCATGGATCAAGTCACTGGAATCAACGTCGCTGCTCGCCAGGTATCTCTTGCCAGCGGAGCGCGCCTCGATTACGACTATCTGGTCCTGGCAACCGGCGCCACCCATTCCTACTTCGGCAACGATCAATGGGAGCCGCTCGCCCCGGGGCTTAAGACCATTGAAGACGCGGTCGAGATTCGCCGCCGCGTCCTGCTGGCCTTCGAGCTGGCCGAGCGGCAAATGGTTGAGCAAGGGTGGCACCCACCGCTCAACTTTGTCGTCATCGGCGGAGGCCCCACTGGCGTGGAACTCGCCGGCGCCATCAGCGACATCGCCCAACTCTACATGCGTCACGACTTCCGCCACATCGATCCCGCTACGAGCCGCGTGCTTCTCCTCGACGGCGGTCCACGTATACTTGCCGCCTATCCTCCCGATCTTTCCGCCAACGCCGAAGCCACGCTCAAGCGGCTCGGTGTCGAAGTCCACACCGGCGCCCAGGTCACCGCTGTAGGGCCGGGCTGGGTTCAGGCTCACACCCAGAGCGGCGACCTCCGCATCGAAGCCGCGGTCACGCTGTGGGCTGCGGGCGTGCTGGCATCGCCCCTCGGCAAGCTCCTCGGCGTTCCACTCGACCGCCGCGGCTGCGTCATCGTCGACGGCCAACTCAACCCTCCCGGGCAGCCCGAGATCTTCGTCCTCGGCGACCTGGCTCATTTCGAACAGGATGGCCACCAGGTGCCTGGCGTCGCGCAGCCCGCCATGCAAATGGGCGATCACGTCGCCAAAATGCTTGCCGCCGACCTCCGCGGCAAACCGCGACCCGCTTTCCGTTACTTTGACAAAGGCGACATGGCAACCATCGGCCGCATGGCCGCCGTGGCCGACGTGAAGTGGCCCTTCAAAGCCCACATGAAGGGCTTCCCTGCCTGGTTCACCTGGCTCACGGTGCACATTTTCTTCCTCATCGGCTTCCGCAACCGGCTCTCCGTTCTGGCCAGTTGGATGTGGACCTACTTTACCTTCACGCGCGGCGCACGCCTGATCACCGGCGATCAGACCCTGCCTGGCTGGAAGGAGCAGACCGAGGTCGGCCGTCAAGCCGCAAGCGAAGAGACTGGCTCGAAGGCCATCAAGTAAACTAGTCAAAGAATGCTCGACTTAGGATTCGTTCGCGCCAACCTGGAGTTGGTGGAAGTAAGACTGCGTGCACGCGGCACTGACCCGGGTGCTTTGCTGGGCAATTTTCGCGCCCTCGACAGGAGCCGGCGTGAAGCCATTACTCTCGCCGAACAGTGCAAAGCTCGGCGCAATGAGCTCTCGCAGCAGGTAGGCGCTCTCAAGAAGGCCGGCCAGGACGCTACCGCGGTCATGGACGAGACCCGCGCCCTCAAAGACAAGCTCGACGAGCTTGACCGCACTGCTGCCAGCCTCGACGAGCAACTGCGTCAATCCCTCGCCCGCGTTCCCAATCTCACTCGCGACGAAGTTCCCGCAGGCCTCTCCGAGGCCGACAACAAAACCGTCAAGACCTGGGGCGACCTGAAGAAATTCGACTTTCAGCCCAAGCCTCACTGGGAAGTGGGCGAGGCCCTCGGCATTCTCGATCTGGAGCGCGCGGCCAAGCTGAGCGGTGCGCGGTTCGCCGTCTACATGGGCGCCGGGGCGCGGCTCGAGCGCGCGCTCATCAGCTTCATGCTCGACATGCACACCCAGAAGCACGGCTACAAAGAAGTCCTGCCGCCTTTCATGGTGAACTCAAAGTCTCTCTTCGGCACCGGCCAGTTGCCCAAGTTCGCCGAAGACCTTTTCCGCTGCTCCGATGCTGACGCTGAAGCGGCCGCGCGCGGCGAGTATAAAGACAGCGACCATTGGCTCATCCCCACTGCTGAAGTCCCTGTCACCAACCTCTATCGCGACGAAATTCTCGACGAAGCGCGCCTGCCCATATCGCTCACGGCCTACACACCATGCTTCCGTGCCGAAGCAGGCGCGGCCGGCAAGGACACGCGTGGAATCATCCGCCAGCATCAGTTTCAAAAAGTCGAGATGGTCAAGTTCACACGCCCCGAAGAGTCCGACGCGCAGCACGAACAGCTAACCCGCGACGCCGAGGCAGTTCTCGAGGCCCTCAATCTGCCGTACCGTCGCGTCCTGCTCTGCACTGGCGACACCGGCTTTTCCTCGGCCAAGACATACGATCTCGAAGTCTGGTTACCTGGCCAGAATCTCTATCGGGAAATCTCCTCTTGCTCGAACTTCGACGCCTTCCAGGCACGCCGCGCCAACATCCGCTACCGGCCCTCAGGCGCTAAGGCCAGGCCCGAATTTGTTCATACTCTCAATGGCAGCGGTCTCGCCGTCGGCCGTACGTGGCTGGCGATTGTCGAAAACTATCAGCAGGCAGACGGCACTGTGCTTATTCCGGAGGCTCTGCGACCATACACGGCCGGACTCGATAGAATTGTCAGGGAGCCATGATGGCGTCTTCCACATCGAACGGAGCGGACACGCAGCTCAAGCGCGGCATCAAGCAGGTTCTCAGCAGCTATTTCTACTGGACCTACCCGCGCGGGGCCTTTCACTACGACGTGATGGTCACGCTCATTCTGCTCTTCATCTTCGTCACTCCGCACTTGTGGGATTACGGCGCCAAGCCATCGCTTGCGGCCAGTCCATCGCAACAATTTCAGGTTGTTTCGAGTGGCCGCGGCGTCATCATCACAGTGCAGGCTTCTGATGTGAGTTTTCCAGCGGGCGCCTCCGACCGCGATGTCAGGAAGGCTTTGCGCAGGGCTATCGAGCCCGTCACCGGCGACGACGTCTTTGTCGAACACTGGGAGACCGCCAAAGACACTCAGGGAAATCTTGTCTGGAAGGTCTGGGCCCACAGATAGCACATTTTCCTGGTCCGCTGGCCGCCCGAGCGCATCAAACAAGAACAGCCCTGAAAGGAATCCGATGCATTTCCGAAAGACATTTGTATCGCTTTCAATGATTGCGGTGTCGCTTCTGCTGTTACAGGCGGCGCATGGCGACGATCTCAGCAAAGTGCTGCAGGAGCTTGACGCCGCCGCAAAGGATTTTCATACCACGACGACCAATGTCGAATTCGACACCATTCAGACCGACCCCATTCCCGACAAAGACGTGATGACAGGAATGGCCTACTACGAACGCAACGGAAATCGTTTCCAGATGGCCGCTCATCTAACTCAGCACAATAACCGCCCCGCGGCAAAGACGTATATCCTCTCCGATGGCACGCTGCGCATTTCCGATGCGGGTAAAATAAGCGACGCGAAGGTCTATTCCCAGGCCGGAAAATATGAGAGCTATCTAATGCTCGGCTTCGGCGCCAGTGGCGCCCAGCTCGCCGAGAAATGGACCATCACCTACAAGGGGACAGAGACAATCGACGGTGTGAAAACCGACGAGCTCGAGTTGGTTGCCAAAGATCCCGCGATTCGCAAAAACATCGCCAAAGTCACCATCTGGCTCGACACCTCGCGAGCCGTGAGCCTCAAGCAAGTCTTCGATGAGGGCGAAGGGCAGTCCTACATCTGCACATATACCAACATCAAGGTGAATCAGGGAGTGCCCGCGAACGCCTTTACCTTCGACAAATAAAATCGGCTCACCGCAACCCCACCCGCTGCGAACAGCACGGGGAAACACTCCAGCGCGTAGCGCGCCTCAGGCGCCTCAATCGTTAGCAGCAATGCACTGCGAAGCAGCATATAAGCCAACAGCACTCCCCAAAAGCGCGGCCGCAGCCATAGCCCCGCCAATCCCAGCAACAGATACAGCGCATTGAGCGCCACATAAGCCCAACTGAACTCTGTCTCGGAGTTGTGGTGCGCGTAAACCCACCAGTCCAGATCGATGGGCAGGTTTTCCACGCGCGGGCGCAGCCACATATCTGCCACACGCCCTGCCGGCAGCCACAGATACGAACGCAGTGGGTGCGCGGCGATGCGCTCCTCGGCGAGCTTCTCGAAGCGCGCATCGATCTCCGGCGTAATCTCCATCCCGTTGCTGTTGTAGTCCGCGGCCAGCGCCGCGGTTTCAGTGTACTGTGCGGGCGAGTCGAAGGCGCGGCTCGGCAGCTTGCTCACGTCCAGCTTGTCCCCGGGTACGTTCCAATAAATCTCGTACGTTGAAACGAAGTCCAGGCACCAGCTTTTCACCCAGCGCTCCCATCCCGGGTTGGGGCTTTCGCCGGGATCGGTGGCGAGCCGCGGCGCCAGAGGCTCGAACACTTGAAAGACTCTCCAGTTACGAGCCGTCCACACGGCAAACGGAGCCATCGCCAGCAAGACGCAGGCCAGTGCCATGCGAATCAATCTGCGAAACGGAATCTGCTCAGGTCCATGGCCGGGCTCAAGCCCAATCAACAATGCCGGCGCAAAAGCTATGGCCGCCAGCGCGCCGTCAGGCCGCAAAAGCGTGGCGCATGTAACCGCAAAAGTGAAGCAAAGCGCATGGGACCATCGCGGCCGGTCCCTGAATCGCGCCATTGACCAGATTGCCAGAGCCAGCACAAAGAGCGTCGGCGTCTCCGTCATTGGAATCACCGCGTAGGAAGCGGTGAAGGGGCAAAGCGCCGCCAGCCAGAGCGTGGCGAGAGCCGCGCTTGGCTTCATCACGAGGGGCACAATATGGCGCACAAAACTGGCCAGCAGCAGGCACCCCAGCAGATCGAGCGCAATCTGCACGCACGCCACGGCAAAGTAATTCTCCAGCCCGAACAGCCTGAAGCAGCCAGCCAGGAACAGGGGATAGCCGGGGAGTCGGATCAGCGTGGGATACATTTCTCCGTTGGGCAAGGTCAGGTCAAAACGGCCATGCAACAGCAGATTCTTCGCCAGGCCCCCATAAATCAGTGAATCTCCGTTGACATCAAAGAGCTTCTGCAACATCCACAGCCGAAGGGCCAGGCCGGCGGCCAGCGGCAACCCGACGGCCAACCCGGCCCGCGCCTGCCGCGCGGCCCACGTCCCGCCCTGAGGCTCTGCCGTCAATTGACTCTCTTCGGCGGCTTCCATACGATTCGTACTGTATACCGTAGACCATTTAGATGGTTTTCGCGTAGCCATCAACACCCGACATGCCCGACCGACAAATCTTCTTCGACCCTGGCCGCAAGCGCTGGAAGCGCCTGCGTCGCATTCTCGATGCGTTGGCCGTTTTGTCCACGCTGGTTGTGGCCGCCTTTATTTTCAACGTGTTCCGCGTCCAGCATTTGCCTGAGTTGCTGCTGCCGATCCCTAGGCATAACTACCGGGCCTTGCCTGACGACAGGTCCATATTGCAGCGCGCGGCCAAAAGCCAAACCTCCGCACACCGCAAGACCGACCGCAAACCATCCGAGATTCCCTTGAACACCGGTGAAGGTCTGCGTGCCGCCTACTACGTGCAGGACGACGCAGCCAGCTACTCATCCCTCAAAGAACACGTTCGCCAGATCGACATGCTCTTCCCGCAGTGGTTGCACGTCGATTCGCCCCTGGGCACATTGATGGCAATGAGCGGCGATAACCTGCATGAGTATCCGGTCATTGAAGGCGTTACGATTCACGATCCCGACGATCAGAACAAGGTCAAACGAGCGATTCAGGAAGCCCGCACCGATACCGAAATCTTCCCCGCTCTCAACAACTACAACCCGCACACGCAAAGTTGGGACACAGGCGTCGGCGATGTGCTCATGGATCCCGCGAAGAGTGCGTCCTTTCTGCATCAGGTCGTGCGTTTTCTAGGCGCCTACCCCGTTTACCACGGGCTGTCGCTCGATATCGAAAGCATTCCCGACAGCGCCGACCCTGCCTATATCGGCTTCATCCAGGCTCTCTATGCCCAGATGCATGCGCGCAATCTAACGCTCTACGTGAACGTGGCCGTGGCCACCAGTTCGAGCGACTTGAAGACGATCGCGGACAACTCCGACGGCATCGTGCTGATGAACTACGACGAGCACCAGACCACCAGCGATCCGGGGCCCATCGCGAGCCAGCCATGGTTCGTCGCCAATCTCGAGCGCGTGCTCAAAATCGTGCCCAAGAATAAAATCATCTGCGCGTTAGGGAATTACGGCTACGACTGGACGCTGTCCATCCCGAACCCGAAAGCCGGCCGCAATCGCAAGCCCGAGGTTCTAAATACTGAGGATCTCTCGGTCTCCGATGCGTGGGAGCGTGCCTCCGATGCCGATGCCGATCTCGATCTCGACTAT
>Ga0181537_10005674_pt1 | contig 10058 bp, 10 predicted proteins | sample PEATcosm2014_Bin_39_FD_119765 | JGI IMG/M metagenome (GOLD analysis project Ga0181537, IMG submission 119765) | Peatland microbial communities from MTU Mesocosm Facility, Houghton, MI, USA - PEATcosm2014_Bin23_10_metaG | ecosystem: Environmental > Terrestrial > Soil > Wetlands > Peat | place... | reverse complement strand
GGGCACAAGACTTGCGCGAGCGAACACTGACGACGAGCAGGTGAAGCATGGCGAGCGAAAGTGATCCGGTGAGGATACCGGCAGCGAGCCTCGTGCACGGAAGTCAGGCGCAAACGACGGTGCCCGCAAGCGGCAAGAGCTTGCCGGCGAGCGGCCAAACGGCGCCCACGGCGGCGAGTGCGCGCGCCACGCAGGCGAGCCGCAGCCCCGATCTTGCAGCGCAGGTCGCGCTGCTCAACAAGTTCCTGAACGACTCGGGCCGGCCCGACGAGTTTCGCGTCGCGCCGCAGTCCGGGCCGGCACTGATCCAGGAGATCAATCCGGCGAGCGGCGAGGTCATTGCCGAATACCCGGCGATCGCCTTCCCGGCCCTTGCTCGGAGCCTGGGGCTGTCGCGCGCGGCGATCGACGAGCACGCCTGAGGGGCGTGCCGCGCGCGCTGGGCGGTCGCGGCGGGGTGCGGTCGCGGCGGTTGAGGACCTGGTACGTCTCTTGCTCAAGTCCCCTTTAGTCACGCCGATAGCGTCAATCAGAAGGACAGGTACGCGCCATGAGCTCCAGCATCAACCCAACGACCTCGACGACGGCGAGCAGCACTCCGAGCGGCAGCGCTCTCATCACCTCGACCGGAGTCGGCTCGGGGCTCGACATCAATGCGATCGTCTCCTCGCTCACCTCGGCCTACGGTGCGGCGCAGACCAACGAGCTCGACGCCGAGCAGAGCTCGCTCAATGCACAGCTCTCCGCCTACGGGACGTTCTCGAGCGCGCTCTCGACGCTGCAGGCGACCTTGAGCACGCTCCAGAACCCGAACGAGCTGGCGGGCTTCACCGCCGCGGTCGGCGACAAGACCATCGCGTCCGCCACGACCGACTCCGATGCGGTCGCCGGCCAGTACTCGCTCGAGGTGAATAATCTCGCGACGGCGGCGAGCCTCACCTCGCAGGCCTTCGCGAGCGGGGACACACCGGTCGGCTACGGGACGCTCACGCTCTCGGTGGGGGATGCGTCGACGCAGATCAATATCGACTCGAGCGACAACACGCTCGCGGACATCGCCTCCGCCATCAACAACGCTTCGGGCAATCCGGGCGTGAGCGCGAGCGTCATCACGACCACGAGCGGCGCGCGCCTCGTGCTCACTGGCACAGAGACGGGCGCGGCCAATGCCATCACGGTGACCGAGTCGGGGGGCGACGGCGGGCTGTCCGCGCTGGTCTATGATCCGGCCGGCGGTAACACTCAGCTCACCCAGACGCAGGCCGCGCAGGATGCGAGCTTCTCGATCAACGGCTACGCGGCGACCAGCCCGAGCAACGTCGTGAGCGGTGCGATCAGCGGCGTGACGCTCGATCTTCTCGGCGCGTCCGCGGCGGATACGCCGACGACGCTCACGATCAGTCCCGACAGCTCCGGCGCGCAGACCTCGATCAACACCTTCGTGACCGCCGTGAATGGCGTGCTGAGCGCCATCCAGAGCCTCACGGGCTACGATGCCACGACGCAGACCGCGGGCGCGCTCAATGGCAACGCGACGCTCGAGACCTTCCAGAACCAGCTCGAGAACATACTCGACACCGTCAACTCCGCGGGTACGGGGGGCATCAAATCGCTCACCGATCTCGGCATCACGGCCGATCCGAGCGGTGTCCTCGACAGTGATGCGACGACGCTTGCGAACGCGCTCAGCGCCAACCTGAGCGGCGTGGGGAACCTGCTCGGCGGTACCAATGGCATTGCCACGCAGCTCAACACGCTGATCAATCAGTACACGGGGCCCGGTGGGCTCCTCAGCACGATCAATCAGGGGCTGCAATCGAGCCTGGCGAACGTCGCGCAGCAGCAGACGGCGCTCAATGCCCGGCTCGCGACCTACTCGGCCACGCTCACCTCGGAATACAACGCCATGGATGCGGCGGTCGCCGCGCTCAAGGAAACCCAGACCTACCTGACCGCCGAGTTCGACCCGAATCAGAGTTCAAGCAGCGCGAGCAGCTCGAGCCCGAGCAGCAGCCTCTCGAGCGGCACGCTCGGCACCTGAGCGCCGAGCACCGACCAACCGCTGAATGATGAACTGATGCCATGATGAGCTCGCAACGCGCCGCCGCCCAATACCGCTCCGTGCGCAGCCACGGCCTGGTGAGCGATGCGAGCCCCGCGCGTCTCGTGCAGGTCATGTACGAGCACATCCTTTCCGAGCTCGCGACCGCCCAGGGCTGCATGCAGCGCATCCAGGAGAACCTGCCGCTCGACGAGGTCAAGAGCAAGTGCGCGGCCATGGGCAGGGCGATCCGTCTGATCGCGCAGCTCAACGGCACGCTCGACATGGAGCGCGGCGGCGCGGTGGCGGGTAATCTGCGCGCGCTCTACGAGTACATGCTGCCGCGCCTCGCGCTCGCGAATGCCACGAACGACGCGCGCCTCGTGGCCGAGGCCATCGCGCTCGTGCGCAAGGTCAAAACCGGGTGGGATCAAATCGTGACGGAGCAGAAATGAACCGCCGGGAAGCGGCTCCGCCTTCGCACGGCGCGGCGATGGAAGCGCCCGCCCCACGGGCGATGGACCGCCGCGCGGCGCGTGCGGGACTCGAGCGCGCGCTCGAGCTGTCGCGCGCGATCGAGGCGCTCGCCGACGGCGGTGATGTACGGCAGGCCTTGAAGCTCGACGCCGAGCGACGCGCGCTGCTAGTATCGATCCGACCAGTACTCGAGCCGATGGCGCCGGCCGAAGCGGCCCTGCTGCGACAGGTGGCCGAGCTCAACGATCATTCGATCGGCCGCCTCGAGCACCGCCTGCGGGCGACCTGTCGCGACCTCGACCTGGTATCGACCGGCCGGCGCGCCCTGCGTGCCTACGGCGCGCATCGGCCCTGATCCGCGGGATCGCGGGGACCCGCAGTAACGCCATCGAGAGGAGACATGCCCGACTCGTTTCTTGGGCCTGGGTTGATATTCGAGGAGCGCATGCCGCTGCGCTTCGAGCCGGGCGTGACCGTCACCGGAGCGGCGCTCGCGCGTCTCAATGCGGACAATCACCAGCTGCTCGCCGCGGAGTCCACGCTCGATGAGGCGCGGCCCTCGGATGCACTCAAGGACGAATCGCCGGCGCTGGTGCACGAGCTGCAGCGCCTCGAATACAAGCTCAACATTCTTCTCAGACTCACCGCGGAGCTCGCGGCCCGCGAGGTTCCGCTGCCCGAGCCGCAGCGTGTGCGACTCGCCTCAGGCGGACTCGAGTGGTACGGAGCCGCCGCGCCGGCCGTGGGCAGTACGGGTCTCGCGCTCCTGTACGTCAACCCGGCACTGCCGCAGCCCTTGAAGCTGCCCTGTGCCGTTGCGGCCGAGTCGATGCAGGAGGGCTCGCGCGTTGCGCAGCTGCGCTTCTGCGATCTCTCCGAAGCGGTGACCTCGATGCTGGAGAAGCTCATTTTCCGGCACCATCGCCGCCAGATTGCGGGTGCGCGACTCGCATCCCCGAGCCCCGTTTAAACCTCGCTCTGATCTGTTTTTCAGGTTAACCCCGAGCATCGTTGCGGGTGTCCGCAGTCTGCTATTGCCGAAGGGCGGTGCGTTAGACTTTGCCAAGTCAAGGGCAGAGGTGAGCAAACTCAAGAAGTTAGCGCTAATGCTTAAGACCGGACAGGAGATTCTGTCGAGTGCATCACAGTTTTTGAGCCGGGAAGGAGCCCTCAACGTGGTCGATGGCAAGGTAATTGTGATCGAGCCCTCGGATTCGCATGCACGCGATCTCACGGGTCTTTTGAGATTTCTGGATCTGGAGGCCGTTCGGGTCCGCGATCTCGCCGAGCTCGAGCGGGCACCGCTCGATGAAGGGCTCGCGCTGCTCATCGGCGCAGCGGCGCTCGAGAAGCACGGTGCTGCGCTGACCGAGCACGTGCGCCGGCGACAGCAGTCGCTGCCGGTGATCTTCATGAGCAGCGATGGTCTGCCGAAGCTCGCGGAGCGCAACGCCGACCTCGTGTGGCTGCACCTCGAGCTGCCGGTGAAGCAGCGCCGTCTGTGCACGGTGCTCAATCAGGCGCAGAACCTGCGCAGCGGCCATCCGACGCAGCCGGGCGCGCATCGCTTCCGTCCGAGCGGCCAGTCGCGCGTCATGCGCGATGTGCATCGCCTCATCGAGCAGGTCGCGCCGTTCGACACCGGCGTGCTGATCCTCGGTGAGTCGGGCACCGGCAAGGAGATGGTCGCGCGGCACATCCACGAGCTCTCGAGCCGTGCGAGTCAGCCCTTCGTGCCGGTCAACTGCGGTGCGATTCCCGCGGATCTGCTCGAAAGCGAGCTGTTCGGTCACGAAAAGGGTGCCTTCACGGGCGCGCTCACCACGCGGCTCGGACGCTTCGAATATGCCGAGGGCGGCACGCTGTTCCTCGACGAGATCGGCGACATGTCGATGCAGATGCAGGTGAAGCTGTTGCGTGTGTTGCAGGAGCGCAGCTTCGAGCGCGTCGGCAGCAATCGCACGATTCACTGCAATGTGCGCATCATCGCGGCGACCCATCGCGACCTCGACGCGGCGATCGGGGCAAACCGGTTCCGCGAGGATCTGTATTACCGGCTCAACGTCTTTCCGGTGCAGATGCCGCCGCTGCGCGAGCGCCTCGAGGACCTGCCGGTGCTCATCGACCACCTGCTACAGCGGCAGAGCTCGGGGTCGTGCCGTCGCATCCGCTTCGACGCCGGTGCGCTGCGCTGCCTCGCGCAGCATCGCTGGCCGGGCAACGTGCGTGAGCTCGCCAATCTGCTCGAGCGGCTCGCGATCCTGCATCCCGATCAAATCATCGGCGCGGAACAGCTGCCCGAGCGCTACCGCCTGGGTTCGGCCGATACCGTCGAGCTGCTGATCGCGTCTGCGGCGCCGCCGTTCGCGCTGCCGTGCACGCCGGTTGGCGACGGGGCGGCGTTCGCGGTGTCGGCATCGGGTCTCGTGGCGGCTGCAGGCGCAGCCGGGCGGGGAGCGGGCGAGCCGGCAGTGACGATGCCCGCCGCAGCCTCCTGCGGCGGCGTCGTGCCGCTCGCGTTCATCGAGGAGACGCTCGATGGCCTCGAGGCGAGCGAGGTGCTCGAGGACGAGGTGAGCACGCTGCCGAGCGGCGGCATCGATCTCAAGGACCATCTCTCGAGCATCGAGATCCGTCTCATCCGCAAGGCGCTCGCCGAGGCTGATGGCACGGTTGCCGAAGCCGCGCGGCTGCTGCGGATCCGACGCACGACGCTGGTCGAGAAGCTGCGCAAGTACCGTTTGTCGGCGTAGGGGCGCGCGCCCCGAGGCCGCCAGCGGCGACTCCGTGGCCGGCCGCGGCGCTCGGCACCCAGCCCCACTTGCGCAGCGAAAGCCACGCTGGGCTGGGCGCCGACAAATAATTGACGCTCGAGGCCGGCACAGAAGTTGCTGTATCCCCGGGCATGGCGGCCACGGCAGTCGAATTGACCGAACTCAAGCGCAGCGAGCTCACCGCCGCGTTTCATGCCTTTGGCGAGGGAGCGGAGCAACTCTCGGCGGCGTTTGCGGCGCTCGCGCGGCAGGTGGCGCAGCTGCGCGATGAGCTGCGCGATGCGCGCGCGGGGCGCGCCCATCTTGCGCATCGTCTCGCGGCCCTCATCGAGGCGTTGCCCGGCGGGGTGCTGGTGCTCGATGAGCGCGGCGCCATCCAGGAGAGCAATCCCGCCGCGGTCGCGCTCCTCGCTGAGCCGCTCGCCGGGCTTGCCTATGGCGCGGTGCTGGCACGCAACCTCGCCGTCGGCGCCGCCCTCGGCGAGCCGAGTGAGCTGCGCAGCGGCCGCTTCGTCAACATCTCGCGGCGGGCGCTCGCGGGCGGCGGGGAGGTGGTCCTGATCACCGACGTCACCGAATCGCATCTCATGCAACGGCTCATCCTGCGCCAGCAGCGCCTGCTCACGCTCGGTGAGCTGGCGGCCGGGCTGGCACACCAGATCCGCACGCCGCTCGCCGCGGCGCTCCTTTACGCCTCGCGCATGAGCTTGCCCGATCAGACGGCCGAGGCACTGGCGCGCTGCGGCGCGCGCACCGCGGACAGCTTGAAGCAGCTCGATAATCTCGTGAATGCGATGCTCGCCTTCGCCCGCGGCGGCGCTTCACGCGAGCGCGTGAGCGTGAGCGCCCTGCTCGAGCAGGTGGCCGAGTGGTTGCGGCCGGCGCTGCGTCCGGGGGCGCGCTTGACGATCCGCAGCGAGGCGCACACGTTGAGTGTGCGCGCGAATGCCGCCTCGCTCGTCTCGGCCGTGCTGAATCTCGCGACCAATGCCCTGCAAGCGGTCACGGGGCCCCTCGAGCTGCAATTGCTGGCGCGCGCAACGCCCGAGGGCCGCGCGCAGATCGTCGTGAGCGACGACGGGCCGGGGGTGCCGGCGGCGATCCGGGCGCGGATCTTCGAGCCCTTCTTCACGACGCGCAAGCACGGCAACGGCATCGGCCTCGCGATCGTGAAATCGGTGGTCGAGGCACACGGCGGCAGCGTGCACCTCGCCGACAGCACGGCAGGGGCGACCTTCATCATCGAGTTGCCGGCGGAGAATCCAGCATGACATCTGCATCCGATGAGCCGATCCTCGTGGTCGAGGACGATCCGGCGCTGCGCGAGGCGCTGTGCGACACACTGCGGGCCGCAGGCCTCGCGGTCTTGGAGGCCGCCGATGCGCCGTCGGCGCTCGAGAGCGTCGCCTCGCGGGACATCGCGCTCGTGATCTCGGACGTGCACATGCCGGGCGCGAGCGGCTATGACCTCCTGGGTGAGCTCAAACGGCTGCGCCCCGACCTGCCGGTCGTGCTGATGACGGCTTATGCGACGGTGGTGCACGCCGTTTCGGCGATGCGGCAGGGGGCCACGGATTACATCGTGAAGCCTTTCGAGGCGCAGGCGCTGATCGAGCTCGCGCGCCGCCAGCTCGCCAACCGGGTGAGCCCCCATGAGCTCGTCGCGGAGGACCGCGAGTCGAAGCGCGTCGCGGCGCTCGCGCTGCGACTCGCGCAGACCGACGCCACCGTGCTCATCACCGGCGCGAGCGGCACCGGCAAGGAGGTCTACGCGCGCTTCATCCGCGATCGCTCGGCGCGCGCGCACCGGCCGTTCGTCGCGATCAACTGCGCCGCCATCCCGGAGAACATGCTCGAAGCGACGCTCTTTGGACACGAGAAGGGCGCTTTCACGGGCGCCACCGCGGCGCATGCCGGCAAGTTCGAGCAGGCGCAGGGCGGCACGCTGCTGCTCGATGAGATCTCCGAGATGGATCTCGGGCTGCAGGCGAAGATTCTGCGGGTATTGCAGGAGCGCGAGGTCGAGCGCCTCGGCTCGCAGCGCACGATTCAGCTCGACGTGCGCGTCATCGCAACCTCCAACCGCGATCTGCCCGAGGAGGTGCGCGCGGGGCGGTTCCGCGCCGATCTCTATTACCGGCTGAACGTGATGTCGTTGCGCTTGCCGGCGCTGCGCGAGCGGCCGGGCGACATTCCGGCCCTTGCGCGGCGCGCCTTGCGCGCGTGCGCACGCGCCGAGCGTGGGCCGCTGTGCCTCGCGCCCGACGCCGAGCAGGCGCTGCTCGCGCACGACTGGCCGGGCAATGTACGCGAGCTCACCAACGTCGTGCAGCGCGCCGCGTGGCTCGCCGCCGGCGGTCGGATCGAGGCGCGTGACCTCGAGCTGGAGCGGCGCGATATTGACCGGAGCGATCTCGAGCGGCGCGATCTCGAGCGGCGCGCTGCGGGCGCGCCGGATGCTGCCGGGGTGGGCAACGCGTCTTCCGCCGCGCTGCCGATGCGTCCGGCTGCCGAGGAGGGCGGCCTCGACCACGACCTGCGCGAGCACGAGCGTGCGTTGATCATTGCGACCCTGCGCTCGACCGGCGGCAACCGCAAGCTCGCGGCCGAGCGGCTCGGCATCAGCCCGCGCACGCTGCGTCACAAGCTGCAGCAACTCAAGGCCGAAGGAATCACCATACCGCGGCTCATCGATGCATCCTGGGCGGCCGCATGAGCGACCTGCAGATTCAGGCGGTGCTGGCCGAAATGCGTGCGTTGCAGGCGCGCACCAGCGGGGCTGCGGGCGAGGGATCTCCGCCGGGCTCCCTCAACGCGGCGGCCCCCGGGGATTTTGCGCAGCTGCTGAAGAGCTCGGTCGACAAGATTGCCTCGATGCAGAACCAGGCGAGCGCGCTCGCCGAGTCTTATGAGGCCGGCGACAAGCACGTCGATCTCACGCAGGTGATGCTCGAGGTGCAGAAGGCGGGCCTTGCGTTCCGCGCGATGACCGAAGTGCGCAACAAGCTGATCGATGCCTACACCCAAGTCATGAACATGTCCGTATAGGAGCCTGTCTCAAGTCATGGCTGACATCGTACCGACGACACCCCGTCAACTGCTCGACGGCATTCCACTGCGGCAACTGGGGCTGCTCGCAGGCGTTGCGGCGGCGATCGCCGCGGCGCTGTGGCTCGTGCTCTGGTCGCAGGGCCCGGGCTACACCGTGCTCTACGGGCAACTCGCCGAGCGCGAGAGCGGGCAGGTCATGGATGCGCTCACCGCCGCGGGCATCGAGTATCGCTTGAGTCCGAGCGGCGCCGTGACGGTGCCCGAGTCGAAGGTGCAGGAGGCGCGCATCCGTCTCGCGAGCCAGGGTCTGCCGCAGAGCGACTCGATGGGGATCGAGATGCTGCAGAAGGAATCGGCGCTCGGCACGAGCTCGATGATGGAAGTCGCGCGCTATCAGTCCGTGCTCGAGACCGAGCTGGCGCGCACCATCGTCAAGGTGCAGGGCGTGCAGAGCGCCCGCGTGCACCTTGCGCTGCCCAAGCCCTCGGTGTTCGTACGGGATGCCCACAAGGCCACCGCCTCGGTGATGCTGCAGCTCTATCCCGGGCGGCGCCTCGAGCCCGGTCAGGTCGCGGCCATCGTGCATCTCGTCGCCTCGAGCGTCCCCGAGCTCGCCGCGACCGATGTCACGCTCGTCGACCAGGCGGGCTCGCTCCTCAACTCTCCCGAGGAGAGCGCGGAGTCGGCGGTGGCGACGCGCCAGCTCGAGTACACGCATAAAGTGGAGGAGGCTTACCAGCGTCGCATCATCGAGCTGCTCGAGCCGCTGGTGGGCCCGGGCCGTGTGCACGCGACGGTGACCGCCGATCTTGATTTCACGGTCACCGAGGAGGCGCGCGAGAACTACGACCCGCAGAAGACCGCGGTGCGCAGTGAGCAGACGGCGAACGAGACGCGCAAGGGCGGCGATGGCGTCGAGGGCATCCCCGGAGCGCTCAGCAACGAGCCGCCCGGAACGGCGGGCTTGCCCCCGATTCCGGGCGCCGCCGGCGCGCCCGCGGCCGCCGCCAATGCCGCCGCCGCCGGCGCCAACGGCGCCGGCGCCAACGCCGGGGCCGGCGCCGCGACGCAGACCACGGCCGCCGCGGGACCCTCCTCGAGCTCGCAGAAGAGCACCCGCAACTTCGAGGTGGATCGCACACTCTCCTATGTGAAGCAGCCCACCGGCATCTTGAAGCGCCTCTCGGTCGGTGTGGTGCTCGATGACTGGCAGCGCGTGGGCGCGGACGGCAAGATCACTCCGGCGCCGATGACCGAAGCCGAGGTGAAGCGCTTCACACAGCTGGTGCGCGAGTCGATCGGCCTCAAGGACGAGCGCGGCGATCAGCTGAGCCTGCTCAATCAGACCTTCCAGTCCGACAACCCCGCCGCCGCTCCCGGCGCGCTCACGCCGTCACTCTGGGACAACCCGTGGATCACGCAGATCGCCAAGCAAGGCGTCGGTGCGGCTCTCGTGCTGCTCGTGGCCTTCCTGGTGTTGCGCCCGCTCATGAAGTCTCTCACCCGATCGGGAACACGCGCGGCGGGCGGCGCGGAAAGCGGCGATGTCGGCAATGAGCGCCTCAGCCTGTCCGCCCAGGAGGGCAAGGCCCTCAAGTTGCAACCGAGCTTCGAGCAGCAGCTCGCTGCCGCGCGCACGCTCGTCGGGCAGGATCCCAGGCGGGCCGCGCAGGTCGTGAAGGAGTGGGTCTCCACCGATGGCTGACAAGCCCGAT
>Ga0181537_10005673_pt1 | contig 10060 bp, 12 predicted proteins | sample PEATcosm2014_Bin_39_FD_119765 | JGI IMG/M metagenome (GOLD analysis project Ga0181537, IMG submission 119765) | Peatland microbial communities from MTU Mesocosm Facility, Houghton, MI, USA - PEATcosm2014_Bin23_10_metaG | ecosystem: Environmental > Terrestrial > Soil > Wetlands > Peat | place... | reverse complement strand
GGAAGAGCGGCCTTTGAAAGCCGCGTTATGGTGCTGCAAAGGCGAATGGGGCTTTAGCCCCGGCGCTTTCCGCGATACACTTCATGCAGATGCGAGTCATGGGCATCGATTGCGGCGGAGAATACACCGGCTATGGCGTGGTCGAAATCCATTCCACCGGTAAACTCTCCTGCCTGACTTGCGGCGCCATCAAACTCTCCCCGCGCGAACCTCTGGCTCGCCGCTTGTCGCGAATCTACATGCACTTGGGAGCAATCATCTCGGAGCATCAGCCCGATGAGGTCGCCATCGAAGACGTGTTCTACGCCCTCAATGTGAAGTCCGCACTCAAACTCGGCCAAGTTCGCGGCGTAGCCATGCTGGCCGCAGCCTCCGCCGGACTCGAAGTCGCCGAATATTCTCCCCTCACGATAAAGTCATCCGTCGTAGGCTACGGACGCGCTGAAAAGCAGCAGGTGCAGCACATGGTGGTCCGCCTGCTCGAACTCCCCGCTCCCCCCGAAACCACCGACGCCTCCGACGCCCTGGCGATCGCGATATGCCATCTACACACCCTCGCGACCCTCAATCGCCAACGGGCCGTCGCTCGTTAGCCGCCCAAACCGCCTTATCTTTGGCATAATTCTCTTACCAGCCGTGAACGAGGCTCGTACGAAGACGAATCCGAAGCCGGGAGCCAAACATCGGGGCATTCGCGCCGCAAGGAAGCGGCTCATTCCGGCATTGATCGCCGTCATAGGCTACGTGGCTTTCCTGACTCTTCAAGCTGCCGCTGCCGACCCGGCCACGATCAACTTCTCTCTCGATTTCCCAAATTCCAGTCCCGAGCACTATTCCATTTCTGTCGAGTCTGGCGGACGCGCTCACTACGAATCCTCGGGGAAAATCACCGCCGATTCCGACGAACGCGACACATACCAGACCGACTTTATTTTCTCCGACATGACGCGCGCCCGCATCTTCGACTTATCGTCGCAGGCTCACTATTTCTCCGGGAAGATCGACTCGGGAAACAAGAAGATTGCCTTCACAGGCGCCAAGAAACTGTCATACAAGGACGGCCAGCGGGACACCTCGGCCGCCTTCAACTACTCGACCGTGCCCGCAGTCCAGCAGTTGACGTCGCTATTTCAGAGCGTAGCGGCAACGCTCGAGTACGGCCGCCGTCTTGTCTACTATCATCGCTTTCAGAAACTCGCTCTCGACGATGAACTGAAGCGGATGGAGGATCAGGCGAGGCGTGGCGAACTCATCGAGCTCCAGGCTGTAAAGCCCGTCCTGCAGGACATTTACGATGACACGTCCGTTATGAACGTAGTCCGCGCCCGTGCCCATCGGATCATGGAGATCGACCCCGCCTCTGTCGCGGGTAAGTAATTGTCCCCGCGTCAAGACTTCCGCCACCGGAGGCGCAAGGGCGGAAACTTTTACAACTCGTTGCCGTAAACCGTGTTCTAATCATCGTACGAACCATCCCGGGGGTCGCTATGTTCCGTCCGTCTGCTTCCCGACTCAGCCTGATTCTTTTTACTGCTGCCTGCATCACGTCGGCGGTGCCTGCCTTGGCCGCTTCTCAAGTGCGCATCGTACGTCTCAGTGATGTGCAAGGTTCGGTGCAGATCGACAAGAATACCGGCCTCGGTTTCGAAAACGCGTTCCTCAACCTTCCGATCACGCAGGGAACTCAGCTTCGTACCGGCGACCGCGGCCGTGCCGAGATTGAGTTCGAGGACGGCAGCTCAATGCGCGTCGCTCCGAATACCTCGATCGACTTCAGTACGCTTGGCCTTAGCGATTCCGGGAGCCGCATCTCCCAAGTCAACCTGACCGCGGGAATGGCTTACGTAAACTGGCTAGGCAAGAGCGGTGATCAGTTCGGTCTCAACTTTTCGCAGGAGAAGATTTCGCTCACCCAACCCGCGCATTTTCGTATCGATGCCTCGCCCGAAACGGCGACTCTAGCGGTCTTCAAGGGCGATGTCGACGTAGAGGGCTCAACTGGCAAGATGGTCGTCGAAAAAAAGAAGAGCGTTACCTTTGACCTCTCGCAGGATGACAAATACACAGTAGCGAATAACATCGTCGAAGCCCCGCTCGATTCCTGGGACAAGGAAGCCTCTGCCTACCATGACCAGTACGCCAAGAATAATTCTTCCTCGCCCTACGGCTACGGCGTGAGCGATCTCAATTATTACGGCAGCTACACCAGCGTCCCCGGTTACGGCATGATGTGGCAGCCCTACTTCACGGGCGTCGGCTGGGATCCCTTCATGGACGGCGCCTGGGGATGGTATCCCGGCTTCGGCTATATGTTCGCCTCGGCCTATCCTTGGGGATGGTTGCCCTACCGCTATGGAAACTGGTCGTACGTCCCGCGCTATGGATGGATGTGGCAGCCCGGAGCTTGGAACACTTGGCAAACGATTCCTCACTACACCGCTGCAACCGGTGTGCACGTAACTCCGCTCGTTCCGCCGGCAACGGGTGCTGTGAAAACAGTCGCGGTGGGGCACGGTGGATCAGTTGCCCCGATGTCTCCGTCAGTCTTATTCGTGAAGTCGGGGTCTGCCGGTATGGGAATCCCCCGAGGCTCGATTGATGGCTTAGGTCACCTGAACCACCAAGTCGCGAAAACTGGATTCGCCCAAATACGTCCCGCTCCGCAGTTCGGCGGCAGCACGAGTGCAAGGTCATCTAGTTTCGGCGAGTCGCACGGCTCTATATCAACTTCGTCGGTCGGTCACGCTTCGTCCGGTGGACACGCATCCGGCGGTGGTGGCCACCGCTAGGCAGTCTTAAATGCTCAAACGGCTCGAACGGACAAATACATTTCCCAGATCGAGCCGTTTATGCGTAATGAGCAATGGCTACCATAAAGGCTGTCATGCCCAGGAACCAAAGTATGAGCGTCCACAATGGCTGAACTTTTCGATTGAATCGCTGATCTTCGCGCATCTCCGCTCCTCCTAGACTGAACGATCTGGTTTACCCCTATGCTTGCGCCGCGAATCGTAGAACCGCCATCCCTTGCGCTCAAACAGAGACCCGTCATCGAATTCATTTTCAAAGTTTGGTCCTGACATCTGCTTGCGTAGTTCAAGCAGCCGCACCAACTCATACTGCTTTCTCCGGCGATACCAAACCACTCCTCCAAGGAACAGCGCCGTCACCAGCCAAACGACGTCGACTCGCAACGAACTGAACAAAAGCCATGCCGTCATCGAAACCCGCCGGTCCACCGAATGTATGTAAGCCCAGCCCAGCCCAAACGCGACTTCCGCAAAGAAAAGTGCGACCGCGAACCAAAGCGTGGCCAGCGTGCGTCGGCTGCGTCGGATGGATAGGTCGATAAAAGCAGACGATTCCATCGCCGACGGCGACCAGAGTCCGCGATTCGCCATCAGTACAAAAATCCATGCCGCCGCCAGGAACATCCATGCGGCAATTGCGACCGGCACAAACTCGCCATTACCGGCTCGCATCGCCCACGCGATCGACCCACCCCCGATCACCAGCGTCACCGCGACATCGCCGATCAGGCCGATTCTCATCAGCTTTGACTGGCGCTCGACGCTCTTCCGCAGGTTCATCGGAATCGAGGGCTCCGATTGCCACTGCTCTTGCCAGTTCTGCAGTTCGAGATCCGTCATTTTTGGCCCTCCAACCCCTCTAGCAGCAACTGTCGTGCACGTGTAAGGCGAGCCCCTACATTGCTCTCCGATATGCCCAGCACTTCTGAAAACTCTTTGTAGCCCAGTCCCTCGAGCGTCAGCGTGATCACCTGCCGGTACGCAATCGGCAGTCGTCGAACAGCCTCCCTCAATTTCTCCGCTCTCTGCCTTTGCGAAAGATTAGACTCAGGCCCAGGCGCTGGATCGTGAACCTCAATCTCTTCGATGGGATCTGTATTCTGTGCCCGTGCTCGACTTAAATATGTAATTCCGCGATTGTGTGCGATTCGGAACGCGAAAGTGCGTTCCGAGCAGTCGCCGCGAAATTTCGGAAGCGCCTGCCAGATCGCGAACGCAATCTCCTGGAGCAGATCGTCGCGGTCGCTCAGCGTGTTCGTATAACTTGCCGCCAGACGACTCAGCGCCGGCCCTTGAGTAGCCAAAATTCGTTCGAACTGTTGCTCCAGGATCGTTCGGTCCAAGCTGCCTCGGTCCAAGACTCTTGCCGTCGCGGCTTATATTCCGGTGAACCACTGCCGTCAGTTACCGTAAATGATCTCGTCCTGCTTCAACCGGTTCGCTGCCAGGAGCAGCACGACGACGGATACCGCCAAGGTCAAATATCCCAACACGACCGGCTCCAAGAAACTAACTCTCCCCCGACTCATCAGCGCTTCGAGTTGCAGTTGTTGTCCGACGACCGGCATAAAACTGCACCACGCCCGTCTCGCCGCCGGACAGAACACCAGAAACATCCCCATCCCCATCGGCACAAAGGTGACTAAAGATAGATATGTCTGTGCTTCTTTCACGCCTCGCGAAATCGTTGAAATGCACAACTGGATTGCCGCCGCCAGAAATGGAAGAGTGAACAATCCGAATACACCGGAAAACAATTCTGCGGAACTCGCTGTTACGGACATTCCTGCGTTCTTGAATACAAGAAGAAATCCCAACACATTGATCGCCAATCCACCAATTGCGAAGAAGCTCACCGCCAGCCACTTGCCCAGAACGATGCTCGTCCTGGGCACGGCGTTCATCAGCAGCGGTAGCAGCGACTTTCTTTCCCTCTCTCCAGCGACCGTGTCCATCGCCACGTTCATGCCGCCAACAAAGGCAGACACGAGCGTAAAGATGGCCATCATGCCGGTTAGGACGGCCTCCGAACCAGTCTTGCCGTGAACGGTCATGGAGACAAGGCCAACGACGACCGGTCCCATAAGTGCGTAGGCGACGGATGCGACCACCGACCGCGAGTCCCGCAATCCATCCGCAATCTCCTTGCGTGCAATCGTCAGTATCTGGTTCATGATCAATAAACCTCCGCCGGACAGGTCAGCTCGATAAAAGCATCCTCGAGCGAAGCCGTTCCCGCCCGTGTGCAAAGTTCCTGCGGAGAGCCTTGTGCCACGATCTTCCCCTCCGCGACAACTGCCACTCGATCGCACAGGGCGTGAACTTCGTCGAGGACGTGACTCGAGAACACGACGCACGTCCCCGCGTCACGCAGCCTTCGCAACAAATCGCGGAGCGAACGAATCGTCGGAATATCCAGACCATTCGTCGGTTCGTCCAGCACAACATTCGTGGGAGAATGAAGCAGTGCGCGCCCGAGCGCTGTTTTCATGCGCTCTCCCTGCGAGAATCCGGCTGTTCGTCGATCCGCAATCGCATCCAGCCCGAGCACTCCAATCAAATGTTCAATTCGCTCCTGGAGAATTTCCGTGCTCATGCCGCGCAGCCGTCCAAAATATGCCATGTTCTCTCTCACCGTGAGCCGCGAATATAGCCCGATGTGATCCAGCAACGCACCTACGCGCTGCTGCCTTTCTCTTGCATCACTAGCGCCATCAACCGCAACGCTTCCCGAATCTGCCTGCAACACACCGCAAATCATGCGCAGCGTGGTTGTCTTGCCGGCTCCATTGGCGCCCAATAGTCCCGTGATCGCACCATCCGGAGCCTCAAACGACAGGCCTCTCACCACCTGCCGCCCCTGAAAACTCTTACTGAGATTGTGTGTCTTAATCATCGCGGTATGTATTGGTAGTCCCAGCCCAGCAAGAATCCTTACAGAAAAAATGCAAGCTTAAAGAGCACACAAGTCAGCCGAGCGCTGCGAGAGAGAGGGAGGCGTAGGACCTGTGCGTGCCTAGCGCCGCCGAGTTCCAGCCGAAGCGGCGGCATTCACTAGCCCGGGACGTAAGGCCCCGGTAGAAGGAGAGGAGAAACCGAGTCCCGCAGAGACGGCACTTCGGATTATCCGAGATTAGAAGAATCGAAAGAAGCAAAAACTACTTATGTCACCACAACGCCCGCATATCCCACTACCGCATTCCGATCTCCAGAAATGTCGCCGGAAGTCGCGTACTTCACCAATTCCGCAGACGTCGCTCCCAATTGTCGGGCCGCCGTGAGCATAACCACGGCTGGCCCGAACCCGCACATGCTGATGTTCTGCTGCGTGACCACGTCAAATAAGCCACGAGGATCTAGCGTCAGAATCCGTTCAATCGCCCTGTGATCTTTCACGCGCGTCACCGCGTCCGATTCGTAATGATTCATGTCGCTCGATGCCACGATCAGGACCGGCGCACTCTGTGCCGCAATCACCTCCGCGAGCGCCATGCCCAGCGCTTCCAGCACGTCGAACTGCCCTGTCCCGAGGGCGATCGGAACGATCTTTAATTTCGGCTGTCGGAGTTGCAGAAAAGGCAACTCCACTTCGATCGCATGTTCGGCGCGATGAGCAGCTGCGTCCTCCTGCAGTGCAGGGAACTGTCGCTTCAATGCCCCAGCCAACTCCTCATCAATGGGCACTTCCCCAAGCGGCGTCTCCCACGCACCTTCGCTCAGAATAGCCAAAGCCCGCCCCATCCCCGTGTGATTGGGACACAACACTATGCAACGCTCCGGGATTTCCACCTGGGCAAAAACAGCCCCGGCCACATGTCCCGAATAAACGTACCCCGCATGCGGAGCGATGCACCCGATCGCCTGAACCGCCGCCTGATTGTTGAATTTTGCTTGCGAGAGATACGCTTGCGCTTCGGCGCGCAGATCCTCGCGATCGCCCGGATAAAACCGCCCCGCGACCGCAGGGTGCCGCAGGAGTGTGCTGCTCATGGCCCCTCCTAGTCCGACCTCGGGACCAAATCCATGCTAAGACTCACTTTGTGTGTTTCGCAAGGCGCGGTAAACTGCCGCGCTTTCTTCCAGGCTCAAAGTTTCGGCCCGTGCAGTCGGTTTCACTTTCGCCTCTGCCAGCGCCCGCTTCAAACTTGCCGCCTCATAATTCTCTTTCAGATTGTTCCAAAGCGTTTTGCGCTTCTGCCCGAACGAAAGCCGCAAGAAATCGATGAACCCATCCCCTGCTACACCAAGCTTTTCCTGCTGCGGATCAATCGTCAGCCTCAGCACCGACGAATGCACTTTCGGTGGAGGCGCAAAGTCCCCCGGCGGCAGCGTGAACAGATTCTCCACCCGCGCATTTAACTGCGCGGTCGCCGACAGGATTCCGTAATCACTGCCACCCGGCTCTGCCGCAATCCGGTCCGCCACTTCCTTCTGCACCATAATCACGATGCTGTCGAAGTATTTCGAGAACGCAAACAGCCGCAGCAAAATGTCCGAGGTAATGTAGTAAGGAAGATTGCCAACCACTTTCACTGGTTCCGGCTTGACTTCAATGCCCGGCCGGCCCAATCCCGGCTTCGGCCCAAAGAGCGACTCGAAGTCGATCGTCAGTACGTCGGCCTCGATCACTTCCACATTCCGCGACATCCCAAACTTTAGCCGGAGTTGCGCCGCCAGTACTCGATCCAGTTCCACCGCGATCAGTCGCCGCGCACGTTTTGCCAGCAGGGAAGTCAGAATCCCGCGCCCTGGCCCGATCTCAAGCACAGTACTCTGCAAAATATCTCCCAGCGCATCGACAATGCGTATCGCCGCATCCTCGCTGTCGAGGAAATGTTGTCCCAATTTAGGCTTGGTTTGCGGACGATGCGCAGAAGCTACCTTTGGCACGTTGACCCTCACCCCCTCGGGAAGTAGACTTTCCTGTCGGTTCTCGCATCTTAATCTGTCCGACAAGTCCTTGGGTTCCATTCATCATAACGTGCGCGGCCAAAACACGCGCGCGGGAGGTTCCGCACTCATGAATATCTCGTTCGTCGCTTCTGAAGGCGTTCCATTTTCTAAAACTGGTGGCCTCGCCGACGTCGTTGGCGCGCTGCCTCGTGCCCTTGTCGCTCTTGGACATCAAGTCAGCGTCTATCTTCCTCGCTATCGCCAGACCAAACTCTCGGACGCCGCAACCGTCGTTCGCAGTGTCACAGTCCCTTTCGATGACGAATACCGCTTCGCCTCTGTGGTCGCCGGTCCGAGTCAGGGAAACATCAAATTCTATTTTGTCGAATATCCCCCCTACTTCGATCGCGATGCCCTCTACGGAACTGCTGCCGGAGACTACCCCGACAATGCCGAACGCTTCGCCCTATTCTGCCGCACCGTCCTTGAAGCCTCGAAGATTCTGGGCGTCCCACAAGTCTTCCATTGCCATGACTGGCAATCGGCGCTCGTTCCGGTTCTCCTCCGCACGATCTATGCTGAGGACCCTGCTTTCCGCGAAGTCGGCACCGTCTTCACCATCCACAATATGGGATACCAGGGCCTATTCCCACCCGAGACTCTTCCCCTGCTCATGCTGCCGTGGGATCTCTTCACCATTTCGAAAATGGAGTTCTTCGGTCAGGTCAACTTCCTCAAAGGTGCGCTCACGTACTCCGACTTCATCACCACGGTGAGCAAGAAATACAGTCAGGAAATTCAAACCGCCGAATACGGCTTCGGTCTCGAGGGCGTCCTGCGCGATCGTGCCGCAACCGTGACTGGAATTCTTAACGGTGTCGACTACGACGAATGGAGCCCGCAGACCGACAAATTCGTCGTCGAGAAATTCTCCCCGCAGGATCTCTCCGGCAAAGCTAAAGACAAGGCCGATCTTCTCGCTGCCTTTGGAGTCAAAAACGCCGATCCTAAGCTTCCGGTGATCGGCATCGTATCCCGCTTTGCCGCCCAAAAAGGTTTTGATCTGATCTCACAAATCGCTGATCGTCTGGCCCGCGAAGAGATGATCATCGTTGCTCTCGGCGCCGGAGACAAAGCTTACGAGGAAATGTTCCAGCGTCTCCACAAACAGTTCCCCAACAAGATCGCGGTCAAAGTCGCCTACGACAACGCCATTGCCCACAAGATCGAGGCCGGCGCCGACATGTTCCTCATGCCCTCACGCTATGAACCCTGCGGCCTCAACCAGATATACAGCCTGAAGTACGGCACCGTGCCTATCGTCCGCGCCACTGGAGGCCTCGACGACACCATCGAGCCTTGGGACGCCCGCACCGGCAAAGGTACCGGCTTCAAGTTCACCGAATACAACGGCGAGTCGCTCCTGCTTACCATCAGAGCTGCGGTGCAAGCCTACCGCGACCAAACTTCATGGCAGGTCCTCATGCGCAACGGCATGAACAAGGATTTTTCCTGGAACGCCTCAGCCCGCGAATACGGCAAAATTTACGAAAAGGTGAAGCAGATGCGTAGCACCCCGTCTGCTCCTGAAAAGGTTTTGGTCTAGGAGTTCATGTGGGAACAACTGACTCGGCGGTCCTCCGAGCGCACTGACTATTCCGGCGCAGTCGAAGGACTCCCTTAAGTTTGTTTACGGAAGGCCAACCGCGCGTATCCCAGGCAAAGCCCGAGCGCGCCATACACCGCCGCATTCATTGGAGCGAGCATGAAGAAGATCTCCACCGGCGCGGGATCATACGCCGTCTTTACGAAATACAACGGACACAGCGGAAACATGAACGCAGGATCGAGATTCCAACGGTTCGGAGCGAGATAGGCAAACATGGCTACGAGATAGAAAATCGCCGCGAACCCGCCGAGTACCTTGAGCGGAAACGATAATACCCGCGCATCCTCCCGATCTCGTTTACATGCCTTCGCGATCCAGGATCGCGGCAGCACTCCCACGAGCAGGCTAAACACTCCCACCGCTCCGAGCGCAACCGCATATACGATCCACTCGCTCTGTACCGGAAGTTCCGCCCCTCGCAGCAACACATAGGGAGCGCAGGTGACAAGCGACACCAGCCCGCAAATCACGAACACGATACGAGCTGTCGCCCTGATCGCGCGTCCCGCCATGACGCGAATTCTAACAGCGGTCCAGGCTCCGGGCACTCAAGATCGCACTGCCCCGACCTCCACAACCGCCGCTGGTAAAATCTCCCTAGCATGTCTGCCGTGCCCCAGCCCGCCTTTCCCCGCACCATCTTCCATGTCGATATGGACGCCTTCTTCGTTTCAGTCGAAGAACTGTT
>Ga0181537_10005672_pt1 | contig 10062 bp, 7 predicted proteins | sample PEATcosm2014_Bin_39_FD_119765 | JGI IMG/M metagenome (GOLD analysis project Ga0181537, IMG submission 119765) | Peatland microbial communities from MTU Mesocosm Facility, Houghton, MI, USA - PEATcosm2014_Bin23_10_metaG | ecosystem: Environmental > Terrestrial > Soil > Wetlands > Peat | place... | reverse complement strand
TTGATCCGGCGCCGCCGGCGCAGCCATTGGCCGTACTCGAGGCGGAGTTGGGCTCGTTCGAACGGCCACTGCTCGCCCGCCGGGTCGCTGAGCACGTCGTCGGCGTAGGCGTCCGGGGTGGACGGGTCAGCGAGGACGCAGTCGGCCCTAGTGAGCAGCTGGCGCAGCCGGGCCGATGGCCAGGACGCGGCCGTCGCTTGCAGTTCGGCGATCTGCTTGACGACCTCACGTCCCTCCTGGCCGCAGTCGGCCCGGGCTGCGGCGAGCGCGAGGTCGCCGGCCGCCAGGTAGGACACGTGCGGGTGGTACGGGATCCCGTCGGGCCCGAACAGCTGGCGCAGTTGCTCGAAAGCGGTGGGGTAGTCGTCGTCCGCGAGGGCGCACAGGCCGAGGGCGTGGCGGGCGCGCGCGGTGATCACCCTGCTCTGTTCGGGGTCGGCCGCGAGCGCGGTCAGGACGAGTTCGCGGGCACGGGCAGTGTTGCCGCGGACGGCCTCGATTGTCGCGGTGATGAGGGTGCCAGCCGCCGGAGAGACGTCGACCGCCGGGTCGCTGCGGGTCTCGGCGATCAGTTCCAGTGCGTCGTCCCAGCGCCCGGCGTCGAAGTAGGCCCAGCCGAGCGCGGTCAGCGAGCCGCCGCTGGCGAGGCGGATCGCGGGATCGGCGGATCCGTTCCGCGCGGCGTCCAGGAGCCGGATTGCCTCGGCGGTCTGATCGCGTAGCCAGGCGGCAGCGCCGACATGGTGCAGAGCGGTTTCGCTGGACACGGTCTGGCGGATCTCGCGGAGGAGAGCCTCTGCCTCTAGGTTGCGGCCGGTGACGGTCAGCGCCCATGCGCGCGGCGCCTTGGCTTCGATTGTCGTTGCCAAAGGCAGCGCCTCCAGGGCGTTCGCGACGGCCCGGAGGCTGTCGGGGTCGCCGGCCTGGTAAGCGGCGGTGGCGGCGAGGCCAATAGCGTCCCAGGTGGCGTTGTTATCAACCGCAGTACGCTCCCGTGCTAGCGCGAGCACGGTCTGCAGGGCGCTGGCGTAGTATCCGCCCCAGGCCAGCGCCCATCCGGTGACGTGCAGGCACCGTGAGCGGAAATCTTCTTCCTGACCGGTCTGCGGCAACGCGCGGTCGGCGAGATCTCGGGCCCATTCGGTCTGCCCGGTCGATACTGCGTCCTCGGCCGCCGACAGGAGACGCCGGGCTCTAACGGCCGGATCGGGGCTCAGGCGGGCGGCCCGCTCAAGGACCAGAGCCCGGGCGGCGGTGCCGCTCCGGCGTTGAGCCAGCACGCTCGTTGCGGCAAGCAGCGACGCGACGTCCTCGTCCGGCCGTAGCGCGGCGGCCGCCAAGTGCCAGGCGCGGCGGTCAGGCTGATCGCGCACCAAGTCGGCCAGTCGCCGGTGTATGACGGCGCGGCGGGCAAACGGCGCGCGGTGATAGACGGCCGACCGGATCAGCGGATGACGGAAATGTATGCCGGTGGGGTCCACGCTTACCAGGCCTGCTTCCTCAGCCGGGGCGAGTACCGCCGGGTCGAGCGCAGGTCCGGCATGGGTAACCGCATCGAGATCGGCGCTGTCGGCGGCCGCGGCGAGCAGCAGGGCGTCCCTGGTCGGCGGCGGCAGCTGAACCAGGCGGGGGGTAAACACAGTGCTGAGCCGGTCGGTCAGCGGTAGTGGCAGCCCCGCCCAGGTGCGCTCGGCGGCAGCGTCGCCGGTGACGGTGCGGGTCAGCTCGATCAGCGCCAGCGGGTTGCCCGCCGCCTGGGCGAGCACCTGCGCACGGGCCCGGCCGCGAGGGGGGCGAGGCTGGGTGTCCAGGAAGTCGCTCGCCTCGGCCTCGCTTAGCGGGCCGAGCCGCAGTTCGGGGAGGCCGCCTGCAAAACCTGCGGGCGGCGTGTCGCCCCGGGCCGCCAGGATCATCGTGACCGGCTCGCCCTCTAGGCGATAGGCGGCGAAGGCGAGCACGTCGAGGGACGCCCGGTCGAGCCACTGGGCGTCGTCGATGACAGCCACCAGGCCCCGGTCGGACTCATCGCGCCTGGCCAGCAGGTCCAGCAGGCCGAGCAGGGCGCTGCCGGCCAGCTCACGGCCGGGCGCGCTGCCCGCGCCGGTCATGCCGACAGCGGCCAGCAGTTCTGCGGCCTGCGCTCCGGGCAGTGACCGCAGCTCGGCCAGGACGGGACGCAGCAACTGGCGCAACCCCGCGAACGGCAGCCCGGTCTCATGCTCCCGCCCGGCGGCGGAAAGCACCCGCAGCCCGCGGGCAGCAGCATGCGCGACCAGGTCCGACAGCACAGCGCTTTTGCCGAGGCCGGCCTCACCCAGCACAATCAGCGCCCGCTCGGCGCCTTCGACCGCAGGACCAGTCAGCGCCCGTATCCGGCTGACCTCGGCCGACCTGCCGACCAGCGGCTGCCAGCACACGGCCCCGCTCACGGCCGCTGCCCCCCAGCCCCCGACTGCGCACTGGACGCCCGTCCCGGGAACGCGCGCCGGCCGTTCAGGTCGGCGACAATCGCGCGCCGCTCGGCCTCGGTGCAGCCGCCCCAGATACCTTCGCTCATCGCATGCTGCAGCGCCCACGTCAGGCACGCCCGCTGGACCGGGCACTCGCGGCAGACCTGCTTAGCCTGATGGATCTGCACCAGCGATCGCCCGGACTCGGTCAGGGGAAAGAACAGCTCGGGGTCCGTGCCCCGGCACGCCGCTGAGTCCCTCCAGAGGCTCTCGTCGTCCATAACTCACCCCAGACCGGCGGAATCCTCTAGCGCACGCGCTGTGAGCTTGCGGCGAAGTCCTCGCGCCCCTTTTGTGCATTGTTGGCCCTCGGTAGCGCCCATTGTCTCCGAGGCTGCGGCGGGGTCGACATCACTCGTTCACGCCATTCGTAACGCGGCGGCGGTCGCTGGCTCAGCTGCGTGTCGTTGACTGCAGTCGGCGTGCGCAATGAAGTGCAGTGGCCATGTCGATACCGCTGTGATCCGCGCGCCCTGACGATCGTGGTGTTAGGCGGCCTGCGGCCGCAAGTCCAAACCAGTAGGAGGCGGACTGTGTCCTCTCAAACCAAGCCGAGCCTCGTGTTCTGCCACGGGATTCTCGCCGACGGCTCGTGCTTCAACAAGGTGATGCCCGCGTTCCAGGCGGAGGGCTACGAGGTGATCTCCGCGCAGTACCCCCTCGACTCCAACGTCGAGGACGTCGCCGCGACCCGCTACTACCTGAACCAGGTCAGCGGCCCGGCCATCCTCATCGGCCACTCCTACGGCGGCGCGGTCATCACCGCCGCGGGCATCGATGATCGCGTCGTCGGCCTGGTCTACATCTCGGCAGTCGCCCCGGATGCCGACGAGACCACGGCGAGCTTGATCGCCAAGTTCCCCGAGACGGCCCTGTTCCGCCACGTCAAGGTCGCGGACGGGCGCGTCTGGATGCCCGCCGACGCCACTGCCGACTTCTGCGGAGACCTGACCGAGGCCGAGCAGCAGATCGTCTGGGCCACCGCCGCCCCGCCGTCCACTGAGCTGTTCAACACCAAAGCCGTCGGCGTCGCCTGGCAGACCAAGCCGAGCTGGTACATCGTCGCCAACAACGACAACGCCGTTAACCCTGAGCTGGAGCGTTTCGTGGCCAAGCGGATGAACGCCACCACTTACGACATCGACAGCAGCCACGTCCCGATGCTCTCCCACCCGGACTTCGTGATCGACGTGATTCGCGCCGCTATCCGAGGCGTCTAGGAACCGCACCGGGCGCAGAGCGTCGCGCTGGCCTGACGCGAGCAGCGTCAGGCCAGTGTTCGCGTGTCATCGCAGCCGCCCACTGCCTCCCGAGCCGACCCCCGTGAGGAGAAGCGCTTATGTCCAGCCCGGAGCCTGAGCCGACTACGACCGACGCCGGCATCCCGGTCGCCAGCCAGGAGCATTCGCTGACGGTGGGGCCCGACGGCCCGATCCTGCTCCATGATTTCTACCTGATCGAGCAGATGGCCAACTTCAACCGGGAGCGGATCCCGGAACGGCAGCCGCACGCCAAGGGATCCGGCGCGTTCGGCTACTTCCAGGTGACCGGCGACGTCAGCGGGTACACGCGAGCGGCGGTGTTCCAGCCCGGGACCAGGACCAGCACGGTGGCCCGGTTCTCCACCGTCGCCGGTGAGCGGGGCAGCCCCGACACCTGGCGGGACCCGCGCGGGTTCGCGCTGCGCTTCTACACCAGCGAGGGCAACCTGGACATCGTCGGGAACAACACCCCGGTGTTCTTCCTGCGCGACCCGCTGAAGTTCCAGCACTTCATCCGATCGCAGAAGCGCCGCGCGGACAACGGGCTGCGCGACCACGACATGCAGTGGGATTTCTGGACGCTGTCCCCGGAATCGGCGCACCAGGTGACCTGGCTGATGGGCGACCGCGGCATCCCGCGCACCTGGCGGCACATGAACGGCTACTCCAGCCATACCTACAGCTGGGTCAGCCAGGCTGGGGAGATCCACTGGGTGAAATACCACTTCATCACCGACCAGGGCATCCAGTGGCTTCCCCAGGCCGAGGCCGACGCGTTGGCAGGTCAGGACGCCGATTACCACCAGCGCGACCTGTGGGAGGCCATCCGCCGCGGCGACCACCCGTCCTGGACGCTGAAAGTGCAGATCATGCCGTTCGAGGAGGCCAGGACCTACCGGTTCAACCCGTTCGACCTGACCAAGGTATGGCCGCACGCCGACTACCCCCTCATCGAAGTCGGCAGGCTCGTCCTCGACCGCAACCCAGTCGACATGCACACCCAGATCGAGCAGGCCGCGTTCGAGCCGAGCAGCCAGGTCCCGGGCACCGGCCTGTCCCCGGACAAGATGCTGCTCGGCCGGGGCTTCGCCTACGGCGACGCGCACCGCGCCAGGATCGGCGTCAACTACAAGCAGATCCGCGTCAACGCCCCCGTGTCGCCCGTCCGCGCCTACTCCAAGGACGGGGCGATGCGGGTGGTGAATGTCTCCGACCCGGTGTACGCGCCCAACTCCAAGGGCGGGCCGGTCGCCGATGCAGCCCGGGCGGCCGAGCCGCTCTGGCACTTGGACGGGGACATGGTCCGGACCGCCAGCACCCTGCGCCGCGACGATGACGACTGGGGGCAGGCCCGCACTCTGGTCCGTGAGGTCCTCGATGACCCCGCCCGCGACCGATTGGTCTCCAATACCGCCGGACATCTCCTGAATGGGGTCACTGAGCCGGTGCTTGTTCGCGCCTTCCAGTACTGGAGAAACGTGGACCCGAGCCTCGGCGAACGCATCGAGACGGCAGTCCGCGACAGAAAGTCCTAACACCGCCGGCTCGATGAAGCCGGCGCACCTAGTTAGGTGGAAAGCTGCGCGAGCAGCTCCTCGGTCGTGAGGATGGCGTGGCCGTAGGTAGGCCCGTTGACGGCATGGGCGGCGTGCATCCCCTCCTGGCTGAAGGCCGCCGTGGCGTCTTTGACCAGAGTGACGTGATACCCCAGCTCCATGCCGAAGCGGCCGGTCGCCTCAATGCAGGTGTTGGCGACCAGACCGATCAGGATGACGCGGCGGATGCCGTGCTGCCTCAGCTGCAGATCGAGGTCGGTGTTGGCGAAGCCGCTGGATCCCCAGTGCTCACGGGCGACGACATCCCCCGGCTGAGGCTGGAAATCATCATGAAACGTCCCGCCCCAGCTGGCTTCGGCGAAGGCCTCCGCCCTGGCAGACCCGAGCTGATACGGCGAGGGAAAGTCGAACGAGACGTAATCGCCAGGCTTCCAGCGGTTATGCAGGACGAAGAAGATCCTCAACCCGTGAGCCCGCGCGGTTGAGACCACTTCCTGCAGATGATCAAGCAATCGCACTTCCTCGGCGACCGCTTTCACGCGCGGCCAGAGTTTTCCGCCCTCGGCCAGGAAATCGTTATAGGGGTCGACCAGCAGGATCGTGGAACTCGAGGTTTCGTAGACCGTCGTTGACTCATTGTTCTGTCTCGTAAGCGGTCCGTACCGATCCGCTGGCCGACCCCTGGCGCACCCGCTGCCGGCCGGCTCAGCCCACCGACCTGAGCGCGTCCAGGATGACCTCGGTGACCGCATCGGGCTGCGAGATCATGATGACGTGCGAACCGCCCCTGATCTCAGTAATCGTGGCGCCCGCGCGCTTGGCCATTGACCTCACAACGTCAGCGCCCGCGGCCTTGTCCTCGGTGCCGACAGCAGCCCAGGAAGGCAGGTCTTTCCAGGCCGGATGCCCCGTCTCCTCGATGAAGGCGCTGGCCGCGATGGGCCGCTGGGACAGTCCGAGCACGTTGGACTCCAGCTGGGGCAGGTCGGCGGTGAAGACGTCGTGGAACTTGGCGGGGTCGATGATGAGCTCGGCCGCGGTCTCGGATCCGTCGCCGACCGGGTACTGCTGTGCCAGGGTTGCCGTTCCCAGGACACTGTCCTTGGAACGGTCGGTGATGTCGCCGAGCTTCTCGCCCTCGTCGGGCGCGAAGGCGGCGACGTAGACCAAGCCGACGACGTTGCTGGTCTGCGGCACGGCGTTGGTGATGACCGCGCCGCCGTAGGAGTGCCCGACTGCGAGCACCGGACCTGGGGTCTGGCTGATGATGCTGGCCACGTAAGCGGCGTCGGTCTTGAGACCGCGGAGCGGGTTGACGATGGCCATCACAGAAACACCCGCCGAGATAAGGCGCTTGGTCACCCCAGCCCAGCTGCCTGCGTCAGCGAATGCGCCGTGCACGAGTACGACGGTGGGATCCTGCTCCGGAGTGGAGTTAGTCACGTGCGTTCTCCTGTCGATTGCAGTGATTGAGCAGCCGCCAGGCGGCGGAGAGACCGCCCCCGAGGGGGTCGAACGCGCTCCTAATTCGGCCTTGGTTAGCACTGACGACGCGATCAGTCTTGCCGCGAGGGCAACTGAGCGACATCGCGCGATCGCGCGATCTTTTGAGAGTCTCTCCGTCAGGCGGACTCCCTCGCGGGCAACCTCCGCACGGCTGCGACGATGGGAGCCGATTGTCGCCCCAGGCGCCACCCCACGTCGCTATCGGCGGCGGCGCAAAATTCGAGCGACATTGACAGCCCGCTCCTCGCGGCCCCGTCGCCGGTGACTGCACATGGCGCGTCCGCCAAGTGCAGCTATGACGCCGATACCGTCGGCTTGAGGCGCCGTCCGATCATGGGAGTTCTATCGCACAGGCGCAGGAGGATTTGACTCTATGGACGGACCGAGTGTCGTCCTGGTGCACGGCACGCGTGAGGACGGCTTGGCATCAAGTACGGGGGCGCCCAGGTCGGCCCAGATCTGGTGCGTGGCGTCGTCCTCGCTTCAGTCGACCGCAAGGGCGCGGACAGCATCGACTGCTGGACACCTTAGGCCACAGGCGCCGTGGGCACTCCGCAGATCAGTCTCGAGAAGTACACCAGCATGTTCTTCTCCCCGTCCGGTCCGGCAAGGTCGGCCGCCATGCGCTCGGCTGGATGTAGGCCGCGACGCGGCCACCGCCTGGGAAGTCTCGGCCAGCGCAGTATGGTGCGGCCTGCGCCAGGGCGTCCCAACCACGCCGCTTTGCTGCGGATGGCCGGGATCACCCACCCGGGACTCGTCGCGAAAGGGAACGGCGACCCGATGATGCCGCCGCACTACTGCTACCTCGATGTTCCCGCCCGAATCCAACTCGGCCCAGCAGGGGCCCGACCTGGAAGGCAGTCGGGAGGGGTTCAAACGCAAAGCCGCCCGGGCCCGCTTCGGCTCCACGTATGGGCCGACGCAGGCCAGGGTGGCGCCAGCAGGCTCAACTCCGCCGCGACGAAAAGGGGCAAGAGACAACAGCCAGCGGGACCAGCGGGCCACCACTCGACATCCGGCCCTCCTTGCCGAGGACGGACCCTGGCACGGTGCGCATCGCGCTCGGCATTCAACTTCCCGGGCGCCGATGATGACAGCTGACGCCCCGGCCGCGCGTCCGGCGCGAAACGTGCTTGATGACCTGGACTCGCGGATCCCGACCAGCTTCTACTGGTATCTGGCCGTGCTGGCCTGCATCGGCGGGTTCCTGTTCGGCTACGACACCTCCAACATCGGCTCGTCGCTCGGCTTCATCCCCTACCGCCTGTCCAGCTTCGCGACCGGGTACCTGGTCGCGGGCGCGTCGCTCGGGGCGGCGGCCGGGGCGCTGATCGCGGGGCCGCTGACGGACAGGTTCGGCCGCAAGATCCTGCTGGTGGGGGACGCCGCGATCTACGCGGCCGGGTCGATCCTGTCCGCGCTGACGGTCGACGCGGGGATGCTGCTGGCGTCGCGGACGCTGATCGGCCTGGCGATCGGGGCGGACTCCGCGATCGCGACCGCCTACATCGCCGAGTTCGCGCCTCGCGCCCGCCGCGGCCAGCTGTCGATCATCCAGCAGTGGATGATCACCGTCGGCATCCTGGTCGCCTACATCGTCGCGGTCGTCATCCTCAAGGCCGCGCCCGGCAGCGCGTCCACCTCCGACTGGCGGCTCATCCTCGGCCTGGGCGGCGTCCCCGCGCTGGTAGCGGTCGCGCTCCGCTCGCACATGCCCGAGTCCCCGCGCTGGCTGATGCTCAACGGCCGCTACGAAGAGACCCGCAAAGCATTCGCCCGGCTGGGCATGGACGTCACCGACGACGAGGTCCGCGCCGCCGCCGGCCAGATCCGCGGCGAGGAACGCCAGCGGCAGGGCAAGACCCAGTGGACCAGAGGGGTGCGCCGGGCCCTCATCGTGGTCTGCGTGTTCTTCGTCTTCGAGCAGACCAGCGGGATCAACGTGCCGTTCTACTACGGCCCGACGATCCTCGGCCCCTACTTCTTCAACGGCCGCGACGCGGTCAGCGCCGCCGTCGCCGGCGTCGAGGTCACCGCCATCCTGGGCGCCGTCAACGTGGTCGCCACCTACTTCGCGTTCCGCTGGATCGACAAGCTCGGCCGCCGGCCGCTCGCCATCGGCGGCTACGCCGGGATGTGCGTCTCCATCCTGCTGGCCGCCCTCGGCGTCGCCGCTCTGACCGACATCCCCAAGATCGTCGTCGTCATGGTCGGGTTCAGCTTCTTCATCACCAGCTTCGCGGTCGGCGTCGGCGGCACCGGCTGGCTCATCCAGGGAGAGGCCTTCCCCACCGCCGTCCGCGGCCGCGCCGCCGCCATCGCCGCCTGCGCCGACTGGCTCGCCAACTACGCCCTCATCGAGGCCTTCCCCGCCTGGCACAACTCCATCGGCCTGGGCTGGGTCATGGTCTGCTTCGCCGCCCTCTGCCTGGCCGCCATCGCCTTCGTCTACCGGTGGCTCCCCGAGACCAAGGGCCTGTCAGTCGAGCAAACCACCCGCCTGTTCGAGAAGCAGGCAAGGAGAGGCCACGTGAGTGTCAGATCCTGAGGCCTGAAGTGCGCTCTCCTCGAGGAGGTGGATATCAGCGTTCACCTCTCCCGGTTGCCGGGGGCTCGGGGCCCGTTGCGGCAGGAATTGAACGGGACCGACAGCACGACCAGCTCGTCGGCTGCCCGCCGCTTCCTGGACCATCGCCGCTCGCGTCATGCGGCCGAGCTGCGAGAACAGGCCGGGCCCTGGGCTCGTCACCCGCGTTTGGCGAAGGCGGGCATGCCGAGTGTGCGGATACCCGTCAGGTCGACGCAGTGCCTGCCCCGCACCCGGTGATGACCACCAGCACGCCCGCGCAGGTGCGACAGCGGATGACCGTCCCCGGGCCGCCCGCGTAGAGCACGCTCTCGCCGAGCTGCGTCGCCGATCCGCAGGAGGCGCAGGTCGCGACGGCGACGGTCATCGTCGCGCCGAACACCTCTTGCAGCAGGCCTGCGGCGCCGTTTCCGTCTAGTTCGTCCATCATGGTCCTCCAGTGCCGCCGAACCGCTCGGTCTTGACCCGGTCGGGCTCGAAACCCAGCGCGACCAGCCCGCCGGCCACGGTCTCCACGAAGCTCGTCGGCCCGCATACGAACGCGAGCGGCTGCTTCCCCGCCGCCCACGCCGTCTCGCTCAGCAGCGCGCGGTCGACCCGCCGGGTGTAGCCGGCCCATCCCGCGGGCTGCTCGCGGG
>Ga0181537_10005671_pt1 | contig 10064 bp, 8 predicted proteins | sample PEATcosm2014_Bin_39_FD_119765 | JGI IMG/M metagenome (GOLD analysis project Ga0181537, IMG submission 119765) | Peatland microbial communities from MTU Mesocosm Facility, Houghton, MI, USA - PEATcosm2014_Bin23_10_metaG | ecosystem: Environmental > Terrestrial > Soil > Wetlands > Peat | place... | reverse complement strand
TACTACGGCTACTACGGCGCATCGGAAACTGAAGGCCCCAACAAGACAGCGAAGAGTAAATCGAAATGATTAGACTCTTCAATGTTTACTATCCGACCCGGACCCTGGTATTGCTTCTCTGTGAAGCGCTCCTTGTGATTGGCTCATTTCTGTTGGCCACCACATACCTGGTCGGGCCTGATCCGTACATTGCCCTGGTCTATGAAAACGGCATTCTGAAAATTACGGGTATCACTGCTCTCACCTTATTGCTTTCTTATTACTTTGATCTTTACGCACCGCAACGCATCTCGGGCCGTTGGGAGATTTATTTTCGACTCCTGTTGGTCCTGAGCGTTCTTTCCTTTCTTCTTGCGGGGCTGGTCTATTTATATCCCGAGATAGATATCGGGCCAAATGTTCTTCTGGCGGGCGCCTCCATCCTTACCGTTGCACTAGCCATCTGGCGATGGATCTATGATTGGATCCTTGGTCTGGCTGTATTCCGCGAACGCGTCTACGTGTTGGGAGGCGGTGAGCGAGCACTTGAAGTTGTTCGGACTTTGCGCTCCAAACGGGATGCCGGCATGGAAGTTGTCGAGGGGAAAGGCGAAGGAGACTTCGCTGTGGAGGTCGATCGTTTTTCAGCCGACCTTCGCGCGTTTCAGGCGCCGAAAGAACGCATCGATCGAGTTATCGTTGCCATGGAGAATCGGCGCGGATCGATGCCGATTCGTGAACTCCTCAACCTCCGCTTGAGCGGCGTCGTGATCGAGGATGCCAACTCCCTCATGGAAAGACTTACAGGCCAGTTGCCGCTTAGCGGACTCAATCCAAGTACGCTTATCTTTTCAGATGGATTCAATGCCAAGGCATCGCAACAACTGGTCCGACGCTTGGTTTCCATCATCGTCTCATTCATTTCGTTGATCGTATGCCTGCCCTTCATCCCATTCATCATTCTGGCGGTCCGGCTCTCTTCGCCAGGGCCCATATTCTTTCGCCAAACTCGTGTCGGGCTGCGAGGACGGACGTTTTCGGTAATCAAATTCAGGACGATGCGGCAGGACGCCGAACGTAACGGAGCCGTGTGGGCCTCGAAGGATGATCCTCGCGTCACGCCACTTGGAAGATTCATGCGAAAGACCCGTCTCGATGAGATACCGCAACTCTGGAACGTGCTGCGCGGCGAGATGGGCTTTGTAGGTCCCCGGCCTGAGCGCCCCGAATTTGTGCAGTGGCTCGCAAATGAAATTCCCTTTTATGAACTTCGCCACATGATTCGCCCAGGGATAACAGGTTGGGCGCAAGTGCGCTATCGCTATGGAGCAAGTCTGGACGACTCCAAGCGCAAACTTGAATACGATCTCTACTACATCAAGCACCTGTCACTAGGACTTGATCTACTCATCATGTTTGAGACGATCAAGACCATCGTGTTACGGAGGGGTGCCCAATGAAGATTGTCTTCTGGCTATCGCTGATCGGCATCCTCTACACCTATATTGGATATCCCATTGCAATCTGGTTGTACGCTCGATTGCGACCCCGGCCCTGGAAGATTTCTCCGATCGCGCCCAGTGTCAGTATCGTAATGGCCGTGCATAACGGCCGAGCGCTTCTTCCCCGCAAGATTCAGCATCTACTCAGTCTCGATTACCCCAACATCAAAGAGATCATCGTCGTGTCCGATGGCTCAACTGACGGGACAGCGGAGTTGCTGCTTCAGCACAATCATCCTCTTTTCAAATCGATTATCTTAAGTGAACATGCCGGCAAAGCAGTCGCAGTGAATGCGGGCGTGGCCGCAGCCACATCCGACGTCATCCTTTTTCTCGATGTCCGGCCTGAGATTGCTCCATGCGCTATTCAGCAACTTGTCAGTAACTTCGCAGATCCCAGTGTCGGCTGTGTGACGGGCGAACTCATTTTGAATAACGCAGACCTTGACGCTCCCTCCGCATCTGTAAGCGGGATCTATTGGCGCTACGAACAATGGCTCAGGAAATGCGAATCTATATGCGACTCCCCGGCAGGAGTCTACGGAGGCTTCTACGCAATTCGTCGCGAATTGGCTATGATGCAACCGACCGGCATGATCCTGGACGATATGTATCAGCCGCTGTCGATCATCCGGCAGGGCTACCGGTCCGTGATAGATCCCAACGCCATTGTCTACGATAAATGGCCAAAGAAAGTTGGAAGCGAGTTTCATCGGAAGGTACGCACACTAGCAGGCAATTTTCAGCTATTTCAACTTGCCCCGTGGACGCTCACGCTGCAAAATCGGGTGCTCTTTCAGCTTTTCTCGCACAAGATCATGCGACTCGTCGTGCCATATCTAATGATCCTGCAACTCGTGTCCAGCCTGTGGCTCTCGGGCAATTCACCCCTCTACGCCGCACTCGCGGCTCTTCAGGTTCTAAGCCTTTCCATTGCTATCGCAGGCCTGCGTTTCAGAATTCCCGTACTGGATCGCATCGCAGCTCCGTCCAGCGCGATGCTCGTTCTCAATGCAGCCGCCGTTGTTGGGCTCTACAAATTCCTTTCCACGCGCGGACCGCTCTGGAAGATATGGAATTCAAGTCAGCCGGAGGCAATGAGCACGCTACGCGAAAACACGGATGTTATGCCACCGGAACCAAGGTCAATTAATTCCGCAATTGGGACTGGCAAATAGCTGTTTCTTTAATTCACAACATGGTTTCCGCTTGGTGGTGTTGTTGATCATGGTCTGTTTGTAAGCTGGCACGCCAATCCACTCCAGTTCTTGAACCGGGGTGATCCATACGCTGAACTTGTGAAACGAATGAAAGTCACTTCGCGGGGCTTCGCTGCAATAACGGAGGAAACACTCACATGAATCACCTTCCCGAAGCGAATTCGATGAGCTCAGGCATTGAGAACGGAGGTGCGCTTCCCAGGCTGGACTGGATTGTTCTTCCCATGATCGGCATTCTTACTATGGTGGTACTAATGATCTCCGGCGAAGTGACAGCACGTATCTTTTGGCCGGCCCAGCAGAAGGACGCTTGCCTGATAGATGATCCCACACAGGGCGCACATTATCGTCCGAACTGCAAATCGACATTGAAAGCCGCGGAAGGATCATGGGTAGACAATTCGTACAACGAATGCGGTTTTCGAACTCGAGAATCCTGCGGACCACGGCCGCCAGGAACTTTGCGGGTGGCAGTGCTGGGGTCGTCTTACAGTTTCGGATATCTGGTTCCATACGAGTCTGCATATACGACAATGGCAGGAGAAGCGCTAAGCCGGCAGTGCAAGCGTCGCGTTGAGTTTCAGAACCTGGGAGCGATCGGTGTTGATTTGCGACAGGCCTATGGGCGAGCCGACGAAGCATTGGCGCTTAAGCCGGATGTTCTTCTGTTGGTAATCGCTCCCTTCGATCTATCTCGTCTTCCGTCGTTGCAATCTTCTACCGGCGCGAACCCGAGGGTGGGGACCCCGAAGAAACTGCAGACGGCGAATTGGCTGCTGGAGGATGTTGTTGCTCCTCTTCGGTCAAGCCGAATGTTCACAGTGCTGCAACACTATATGTACCGCAAGGCGGCTACCTACGCAGATTACTATTTGCTCGGCGGAGACACCGTTGATTACTTGAAGACTCCCTTCAATGAGAATTGGCAGCAGCGTTTCCGAGCTTTGGATACGATTCTCGCTCAAACGGCGCAAAAAGCGCATGCGGCTTCAGTGCCGGTGGCCATAATGATCGGGCCGTCAGCAGCTCAAGCCGCGCTTCTTAACTTGCCGCCGCGGCCCGGAATCGCCCCGAAAGCTGTGGAAGCTGAGATCTCCGGCATAGCGTCGAAGAACGGTATCATGGTGATCGATCCGTTACCAGGCTTTGAGGGGCGCTCCGATGTGATGAGCGCATTCTATGCGGTTGATGGGCACCCTGGTCCGGAGGCGCAACGCATTTTTGCCGGCACGGTGGAAAAGACGCTGCTCTTGGCGGGCTATCCTGCTTTTTCGAGTTGCACTGGAAGATGAGGTCGCCTGCTAATCATTCATAACTTTCCTAACTATGAGAACTTAACAACCCTGATGCAAGCGACTGCCCACATGGGCTCATAGCTGGATGGTGCGGGAACTAACTTCCGGTACGGCTGTTCTGAACCAACAAATTTGAAGGGATGCAGATCGTCGTGGATTCAGCTTCGCTACAGTTCGTGGTCTTCGGCTTAGCGGTTGCCGTCGTTTCTAACCTTCACAGATCCCGGCTGTGGAGATCTGCCGTCCTTCTCCTGGCGAGTATGCTGTTTATCGGTCTGATGGAGAGGAGCATTCCGGCCCTTCTGCCGCTGGCCGGGTTTCTAGCTCTGGGCTACGTGTGTCTTCTGATGCTGGAACATCGTTGGGCGATTTCCCTTTCCTGGATTATCGCCATTTTTGTCTTTGTCTATATTTGGCTGAAGAGGTACACGTTTCTCCCGGACGCCATCCTTATTCATTCAACTTATTTCGCTCTCGGAATCTCCTATATCTTCTTTCGCGTCCTTCATCTGCTGATCGAATCGGCAGAACGGGGCAAAGAACGACATGTGGGGATTGGGCAATACCTCTTATACACGCTCAACTTCACCACTCTAGTCTCTGGACCAATCCAGCGGTACGAGGAATTCGAACGCGATCAATTTGCTCTAGACCCGATTGATCTCGGCCCGCGTGTTGTCGGCCTTCAGTTGGAACGGATCGTGCGCGGCTTTTTCAAAGTCAATGTGCTGGCCTCGCTATTGAATGTGGTGCGGGTAGACACGTTCGCGCAGTTGTCCGGTTCGTCCGCGTTTTCCGGAAGGTTGTATGCCGCATTTGTGATGTATGCAGTTTATCCGCTCTTTATTTACGCCAACTTTTCAGGCTATATCGATATCGTGATTGCGCTTGCTCGGCTGATGCGGATCAGGCTTCCGGAAAACTTCGATAGACCGTTTTCGGCTACGTCCTTCATCGACTTCTGGAACCGATGGCACATTACGCTCTCTACCTGGCTTAGAACGTACGTTTATAACCCCCTCCTTATAACCTTAAGCAGACGCTTCCCGTCGCGATCGCTAGAGCCGGTGTGGGGGGTGTGCAGTTTCTTTGTGACGTTTTTCTTGGTTGGCCTCTGGCATGGAAGAACCTCGGAGTTCGTTCTCTTCGGAATACTGCAAGGGCTAGGAGTTGTGCTCAACAAGATCTGGCAGTTGGTGCTTATTGAGGCGCTGGGCCGCAAGATGTATAAGGCGCTCACGAAGAGTCTCATTTACGTCGCATTGGCGCGAGGGTTGACCTTTACCTGGGTCGCCTTCACGCTCTCGTTGTTTTGGGTCGATCGGAACGATATCCAGATAATCTTCAACGCAATCGGTGTTGGGCCATGGGCGGGAGTTTGGCTCGCGATTTGGCTGGTTGCGGCGGTTGTATTGGCTATTTGGGAATCGCTTCGCGCGGCTTTGCTGTCCGTGAGGACATCCGAGGGTCCGGTGTTCACGAGCCGCTACGCGCGAGTTGCCTATGCGTCGGCTTTGGGCCTGATTGCATTCATCGCGTCCGTCCTGCTGAGCGTCCCCGCCCCCGATATTGTCTATAAGGCGTTCTAGGCGGGGCTTTGACCAATAGACAATGCACAACCTCCAACCTCCATTCATTCACGCCAGTTGCTAAAGGACCCCTGCCCACAAGGCTATTGCTCAAGTCTGGGGTCAGACGGTGTAAGCCTCCAGCCCAAAAGATTTTTTTGGGAACCTCCGGCCCGGATGGATAATAACAGGTAAAGAGCAAAACAAAGTTACCGATTCCGGAGAGATTGTGGAGTTACAATCTGCACGCCCGAAAATCGAACCGAAACAGCGAAACAGCACTCTTGTTTTCGTCGCACCGTTTGTCGCCTATTGCGTTCTGATGGGCGTCGAACAATCGATGAAAATCTCGATGGCAGTTGCTTATCCGATGAGGCTGATCGTGGTGCTGGCAGTTATCCTGCTAGTCTCGCGTCCGGCTTTGCAGTTGAACCTTCGACGCCCGTTGCTCAGCGCCGCCATTGGCTTGCTTGTCTTTGGCGTCTGGATCGCCCCAGACTTGTTATTCGGATACCGGCACAGCGCGCTCTTTGAGAACTTCATCACGGGCGCGGCTGTCAGCACCATGCCGGCTGAGTTAAGAAGCAGCGCGTTCTTTCTCATCGTCCGTGTGCTGGGCAGCACACTGATAGTTCCCGTAATTGAGGAACTCTTTTGGCGCGGTTGGCTGATGCGTTGGCTGATACAAGATAAGTTCGAGTCAGTTCAACTGGGCGCTTATGCGCCGCGCGCCTTTTGGATCGTTGCAATTCTTTTCGCCGCCGAACACGGGGCGTACTGGGAGGTCGGTCTCGTCGCCGGCATTATCTATAATTGGTGGATGGTTCGAACCAAGAGTTTAGCCGACTGCATGGTCGCGCATGCAGTTACCAATGGACTTCTGTCAGCTTATGTTCTACTTTTCCATCACTGGGAGTATTGGAACTAGAAACCATTTCGTCAGCCAACCGCGCTGACCAGATTGAGGCTTGAGCCCGCATGGTACGCGCGGTTCACACTTGGCGAAATCGGCTCGGAATTTATGATGAGATGGGTTGTACGGTTGTCCACTTCCACCTGAAGGTCTCGTATGACCTTTCGCAACCGAGAGAGGAATTTGTAGTGACAAAGCTGAGAGTCTTCTTCGGCGGCAACGTCGGTTCTGACCCGAAGTCTCCCAGAACCTGGTCCGGAAGTGGTTTATTCATGGTGAATGCGATGGACGGTGCAGGCGTGCTCGATGGCGCCGTAGGCATAAAGGTTCCACGCTTGCGCAACAGCTTTCTCCTGGCAAAGAATTTCAACCGCGACCGCTCGATTTGGAGAACTCATTACTACTTCGATCCGGCTTACCGGCGCGCACTCTCACAGGCCGCATCTTCTGTTTCTGTCACTGATTCCCTTCCGCTGCAGATCGGCCATATGTTTTCCCTACCCGATGTATTCCCCAACAAGAAGTGCATCTCCTACCACGACGGCAACCTTGCGGTCAGGCTCGGCAGCGGCTTCGGCTTTAAGGGGGTCTCCCGTCGGCGGATCGATCAGGCTCTTCGCTACGAGGAAAAGACAGCCGCTCAGATGGCCGCGATCCTCACCATGAGTGAGTATGTTCGCCAGTCCTTCATATCCGACTACCACGTTCCTCCCGAACGCGTCTTTAACGTAGGCGGGGGCATCAATCTTGCCACATTTCCACCCGCCACTCCGCAAAAGGACTACTCTGCGCCCCGCATCCTGTTCATCGGTACGGAGTTTGTACGCAAGGGAGGGACTCAGCTTCTTGAAGCCTTCCGCACCGTCTACGACGCAATGCCGTCCGCGGAACTCCACATTGTCGGCCCTTCAAAGCTCAACGATTTGCCACGCGGTGTCGTCTTCCACGGTCACCTTTCGAAGACCGATCCAGACCAACAGCGTAAGCTCGAAACCCTCTTCCGCGACTCCAGTTTATTTGTGCTGCCTTCGCTCTACGAGCCGTTTGGAATAGCGCCCCTGGAAGCGATGCTTTATCAACTCCCATGCCTGGTCACCGACGCTTGGGCATTGCGTGAAACTGTCACCCCCGGCTTTAACGGCGACCTCGTTCCCAAGGGCTCTGTTGAGAGCCTATCAACGAAGTTACTCCAACTGCTTTCGCACCCTGAGAACCTGGCTACGATGGGCCGCCAGGGACGCGACTTTGTCCTCCGCAAATACACCTGGGCAGCAGTTGTGGATCGGATGTCGGCTGCCATCGGCACTATTTAATTCTTTACGGTAACCTCAAATTGTTTAAGGATCAATGGCATGAAAGAGACTCAATTAACCGCTTCGAGAGTTTCGCCCTGGCTCGGCATTCTAGGGCGCATCTCCCGTAATACGCCATACTTCAAAGGAAAGTGGAGAGTCATGGATTGGTTCTTCCGCAAATGGTTCATCCACCGCCGTATGGTGGAAGACGTCCAGTTCAACGCGAGTACAGTGATTGCTTGCGACCTTTGGGATGAGGTGTCGTTCGGGATCTGGTGGGGGGGCGAGACTTACGAAATCAAGGAGACGCGTTACATCAAGAGCCTGTTGACTCCACTCTCGGTCGTTTTCGATATTGGCGCAAACGTCGGCTATTATTCGCTCATAGCCGCGCCGCTGGTCGGTCCCGGGGGGCGCATTTTTTCCTTCGAGCCTGCTGCACGACAATTTGGGCGACTAAAAGACAACGCATTGCGAAACAATCTCAGCCAGATTCTTCCTTATAAGCTTGCCCTCTCTGATAAATCGGGAGAAGCTGTGCTTGGTTTGGATGATGCATTCAATACTGGCGTTGCATCGCTTCGCCCGGCCGGGTCAAAGAGCATCCTGGATGAGGTCGTGACCTGCACGACTCTGGATGACTTCGTTGCGGCCCAGGCACTTGACCGCCTCGATGTCATCAAGATCGATGTCGAAGGCTATGAATCGGCCGTGCTGATCGGCGGCATTAAGACTCTTGAGAGGTTTCATCCGGTATTGCTGGTTGAGGTGAAGGACCACCACCAGCGCCTAGCCGGATTCAGCCGTCAGCAACTCTTCGAGTGGCTCATGGCTCGAAATTACCTCCCATTCAGAATCAATTCCGATGGCCATTTAACCTCGATCAAAGAGCCGGAAGATGGCAATCTGATCGTGTTTCGCCACGCTTCACAGATAGGATAGCTACCGGCAGCGTCACAATTCTCGTATTGCTCCGGCAAAGCCGGTCGAAGATCCTTGAATTCCATGCGAATCGTTCAACTTGTGACCAATCTCGATACTGGCGGCCTGGAAAGACTGGCCTTCGACCTCGCCTGCTGCCAACTTGCGGATGGTCATCACCCAATGATTTATTGCCTTAATCATTCCGGCCGGCTTGCGGAGGAGGCCGCCGACCTTGGCATCTGCGTGCGATCCTTTGGTAAGGCCGCCGGGCCGCACCTGAGCACGGTCTTCAAGATGGCGGAACAATTCCGACTGGATCGGCCAGACGTTCTACATACCCATAATCACCTGGTTCATCATTACGGCGTGGCCGCGGGCGTTCTCGCCGGCATCCCAGTAATTGTCAACACCCGTCATCGCGCGGAACAGCATCTAGTGGTTGCGCCGGGAGGATCGTACATGTCCCCCGCAACGAAAGACTGGAAATCCGACTGGATCTTCCGGGCTACATTACCGTGGGTCGGCAGTGTCGTCATGATTTCGGAATCGACTCGGCAATTCTTCGTGCAGCATCGAGGAATACCACCGGCCAAGACACGGGTTATCCTGAACGGCGCGCATCTGGAGAGATTCCTAGATGCGCCTGCGCTTCCAGGGTCCGTTCCAGGCAGGGTTCGCTTTGGAATCGCGGCCCGGTTAGTTCGCGAGAAGGATCACTTCACGCTGCTTCGCGCCTTCGCCGCAGTTGTCACCGAACTTCCTGGAGCCGAGTTGCGGATCGCCGGGGACGGACCAATGCGGGATCGTCTCGAAGAGTTCACGAAGGAACTGAATCTCACGAGCCACGTCACCTTCCTGGGTTCGCTGTCGGACACTCCCAAATTCCTGAGCGAATTGGATATTTTCGTGCTCAGTTCGATGACTGAAGGCATGCCCTTGTCGATTCTGGAAGCCATGGCCGCAGGCTTGCCTGTGGTGTCCACGCGGGCGGGAGGAGTGGAGGAAGCGGTCGACGAGGGCCAGAATGCCTATCTCGCGGAACCTGGAGATTCGAACGGTCTCGCCCATGCGATGCTCCGGATGGCCCGCGCGCCGGATTTGGCGCAGTTGGGAGCCCTGGGTCGTCAAATCGTACAAGATCGTTTTCGTATTGAGCAAACCTGGCGCGGGTACTATAAGCTCTTTCTATCCCTGGGCGCCAAGTCATAACAACTAAATCCAGCGACCGCGCAGGATGGCGACAATCCATTTGCACCGATTTGAACTAACGTGTAAGGTTCAGGGTTCGGAGCGTCAAATACATCAACAGCAGCAATGAAACTGCCAATCCGCCGCTGTAGACGAGTGTGCGCGGCAGCGGCAAGCGGG
>Ga0181537_10005669_pt1 | contig 10064 bp, 9 predicted proteins | sample PEATcosm2014_Bin_39_FD_119765 | JGI IMG/M metagenome (GOLD analysis project Ga0181537, IMG submission 119765) | Peatland microbial communities from MTU Mesocosm Facility, Houghton, MI, USA - PEATcosm2014_Bin23_10_metaG | ecosystem: Environmental > Terrestrial > Soil > Wetlands > Peat | place... | reverse complement strand
TTGAGCGGGCTGTTGATCACGCACAAGATGCTCAACCTCTTCTCGTTGATCGGCTCGATCTTGCTGATCGGTATCGCGACCAAGAACAACATTCTGCTCGTCAACTACGCCAATACCCTGCGCTCGAGCGGCCGCGGTAAGTTGGCGGCCATAAAAGAGAGCGCGCATACGCGATTCCGGCCGATCATCATGACGAGCTTCTCGATCGTCGCCGCCAACATTCCGCTCGCGCTCGGCTTCGAGCCCGGCTCGGGCTCGCGAACGAGCCTTGGAACGGTCATCATCGGCGGCGTGCTAAGCTCGCTGGTCCTGACCCTGTTGCTCGTCCCGATCGCATACATGACGCTCGCGCCTAAAGACTGGAAGGTCCCCAAGGAGCAGAAGCACGCCGACTCGCACCCACCGGCTGAGGTCACCGAGCGCGGCCTCGCCACAACGTGAAGTCCTTACGGGATTGGCTGCGTCTCGACGAGATGCGCCTCGACCAGAGCTCCGAGGGGATCAAGAATGCCCTCATGGTCGGCCTGTTCGTGCTGCTGGTGGGCGGCATGATCGGGGGCTGGCTCGGGATAAAGGCCTGGAACGACTACATGCTCGGCCTCCCGCGCTAACGCGGGGTTTACACAGGCAGTGCGGCGGAGCACAGGGCCCCTTGCTCGGCCCAAGCGAAGTTTCGTGCGATGAGCTCCACCCCGATCAGCGCCACGATCCCGGACCCGGCTAGCTCCACGAGCAGCAGCTCGACCTCGAGCACCTCGACGACGAATCCGTACGTGCAAGCGTACGACGCGCTGCAATCCGAGGATCTTCAGGAGCTTTTCAACGTTTCGTTCGGTACGCAGCAGAACGCAGCGCTGAACATCGACAGCGTGCTCGCACAGTGGGTCGCCATCGATGCTCAGGAGCAAGAGTCGCAAGCGCAGTCGATTCAGACGATGCTGAACAATGCAGGCTCATCGACGGCCGACGCAACTGCGAACATTCCGACGCTCGAGGAAGTCCAGTCGCAAAGCGATCAGGAAGCGCAAACGGTGCTCAACAACTACTCAAGCGCGCCCGCCGGATCTTCGATCGTAGACTTCTCTGCCTAAAGCAGGATTGGTCTTTTAGGCCGACTCACAGACCTCGAAGGAGGGGCGTGGGACGGCCAATCAACTGAAACGAGTAGCCTGCATCGACGATTTGCGCACGATCGCGCAGCGTCGCGTACCGAAGGCGTTCTTTCAATACGCGGATGCCGGTTCGTACTCGGAGGCAACGTTGCGCGCAAACCGCGACGATCTCGAAGCCATAAAGTTCCGGCAGCGCGTCGGAATCGATCTAACGTCGCGTGATCTCGACACGACGATTCTGGGCGAGCCGGCTTCGTTGCCGCTGGTTCTCGGGCCGATCGGGGCTCTCGGGATGCAGTATGGTGACGGCGAGATTCTCGCGTGCCGCGCTGCTCAAGCCGCGGGGATCCCCTTCACATTGAGCACGATGGCGGTGTGCTCGATCGAAGACGTTGCCGAAGCGGTCGAAGAACCGTTTTGGTTTCAGTTGTATGTGATGCGCGATCGCGGTTTCGTCCGCGATCTTATCGCGCGTGCGGCCGCCGCGAAATGCAGCGCCCTCGTCGTCACGCTCGATCTCACGATGCTCGGCCAACGCCACAACGATGTACGTAATGGCCTGAGCGTTCCGCTCGAGCTGACCCTGCCCAACGCTATCGACGTCGCAACAAAACCATCGTGGCTGCTGAGCATCCTGCGCGGCAAGCGCAAGACGTTCGGAAATCTGCACGGCCGCATCACAGGCATGGACGACATCACGTCGCTCTCCGCGTGGGTCGCGCAGCAATTCGACCCATCCCTCAACTGGAAGGATCTCGAATGGATCCGCGAGCTATGGCCGGGCAAGATCGTTCTTAAGGGCATCCTCGAAGTCGAAGACGCCAAGATTGCGGCAAAGAGCGGCGCATCCGCGATCATTGTCTCGAATCACGGCGGCCGTCAGCTCGATGGAACGACGTCATCGATTTCGGCACTGCGCCCTATCGTGCAGGCAGTGGGTTCGGAAATCGAGGTCGCGTTCGACGGCGGAATCCGTTCGGGACAAGACATCTTGCGCGCACTCGCCTTTGGCGCTCGTTGGTGCATGATCGGGCGCGCTTTCGTCTATGGTCTCGGCGCCGCCGGCGAAGAAGGGGTCGCGAAAGCGCTTGAAATCCTGCGCAAAGAGCTTGACGTAACGATGGGTTTGACTGGGACGCGGTCGGTAGGAGCCGCCGGCATGCACATAATCGCGAGAAACGGAGTATCGGCGTGAGCAAAGTACGGGTACTGGTCGGCACGCGCAAAGGCGCGTTTGTTTTGAGCGCCGACGGTAAGCGCGAGGACTGGACGATCTCGGGCCCGTTTTTCGGCGGCTGGGAAATCTATCACGTCAAAGGCTCACCCGCCGATCCCGAGCGTTTGTACGCTTCGCAAACGTCGGCGTGGTTCGGTCAACAGATTCAACGCTCGAACGACGGCGGCGCAAGCTGGGAACCGACGGGCAACAAGTTCGTCTATGACGGCATCCCCGGCACGCACCAGTGGTATGACGGAACGCCGCATCCATGGGAATTCGCGCGCGTCTGGCATCTCGAGCCGTCGCTCGACGATCCCGACACGATTTATGCCGGCGTCGAAGACGCTGCGCTCTTCAAGTCGGCCGACGGTGGGACGAATTGGAGCGAGCTGTCCGGTTTGCGCACGCACACGACCGGTTCGAGCTGGCAGCCCGGTGCGGGCGGCATGTGTCTACACACGGTCTTAATCGACCCTAAGGACTCCAAGCGTATGTACGTCGCGATCTCGGCAGCCGGGGCGTTTCGCACGACGGATGGTGGAACGACGTGGCAGCCCATCAACAAAGGCTTGCGCTCCGAGCAGATCCCCGATCGAGACGCCGAAGTCGGGCACTGCGTGCATCGCCTCGCAATGCATCGCACGCGTCCCAACGTGTTGTACATGCAGAAACACTGGGACGTCATGCGTAGCGACGACGGCGGTGACCTGTGGCGTGAGGTGAGCGGCAATCTGCCGACCGATTTCGGCTTTGTCATCGACGTGCACGCACACGAACCCGAAACGATCTACGTCGTTCCGATCAAGAGCGACTCCGAGCATTATCCGCTCGATGGAAAACTGCGCGTCTACCGCAGCCGCTCGGGCGGGAACGAATGGGAAGAGCTGACCAAAGGGCTTCCGCAAAGCAACTGCTACGTCAACGTGCTGCGTGACGCAATGGCCGTCGACTCGCTCGACCAGTGCGGCATATACTTCGGAACGACCGGCGGACAAGTCTACGTTTCCCCCGATGCAGGGGATAGCTGGAAACCGATCGCGCGCGATCTCCCCGCGGTGCTCTCGGTCGAAGTTCAGACGCTGGCGTGATTCGAATCGTGCTGCCGGCCCATTTGCGCACGCTGGCGCGCGTCGACGGTGAGGTTGCGCTTGACGTGCCGAACGGCGCAACGCAATGCGCGTTACTGGATGCGCTCGAAGAGCGCTATCCTGTGCTGCGCGGCGCTATTCGCGACCACGTGACGCACAAACGGCGCGCATACGTCCGCTTTTTCGCGTGCGAGCGCGACCTCTCACACGAGCCGCCCGATAGCCCGCTTCCGGATCCCGTCATTACGGGTAGCGAACCGTTCTTTATCGTCGGCGCGATGTCGGGCGGTTAGGCGGCCTTCTTCAGTCGCAGCGACAGCATGATCATCGCGACGCCCGCGAAGATCGCATAGAATCCCAGGACGTAGACGATCGCGATCAATCCGGCGCCCGGAAACACGAAGACGAACAGTCCGAACAATACTGACAGGAGTCCGTTGACGATCCACAACCACTCGTTGGGCAGCGCGGAACGTAAACGCACTGCCGTTATGAGCTCGAAGATTCCGGTCACGAGCGCCCAAGCGCCGATGAAGATGCCCAGCGTAAGCGCCGTAATCCCCGGCCAGAAGAACGTGAGAATGCCGGCGGCAACGCCGACGATGCCGCCGAGCAGCTGCCACAACCAATGGCTCATGTGGGAAGCGGACGCGCTGCGAACCGCGCCGACAATCATCAAGACGCCGTCGACGACGAAGAACGCGCCGACCCAGATCACGAGCACGAAAATCGCGGCACCCGTCAGGATGAAACACAGCACTCCGAAGAGGACTGCGACGATGCCACGCAAGAGCAGAGCCCACCAATGAGCTCTCAGGGCCTCGGGGGCAGGCAGCGCCATCATATAAGCGTCGCCCTTATTTCAGCCGCGGTCGTTTTCCTCGTCCACGCCATCGGGAATCCGCACTACGGCTTCTTCCGCGACGAGCTCTACTTCATTATCTGCGGCCGGCATCCGCAGTGGGGCTACGTCGATCAGCCGCCGGTCGTACCGCTCTTGGCTGCGGCAACCCAGATTTTCGGGCACTCGCTCTTTCTCTTGCGAATCGTTCCCGCGTTTTTCGCGGCGGCCGGCGTCTATGTGACGTGCGTGCTGGCCGCGGAGTTCGGTGGCGGTTCGTTCGCGCAGGCGCTTGCTGCGATTACGTACCTCTTCGCGAGCGTTCTCATGGCTTTCGGCACGAAGGTGGGGCCCGACGAGGTCGGCCTATGGACGTGGCCGCTGCTCGCACTCTTTCTCGTACGTATTATAAAGGGCGCCGATGCGCGACTTTGGATGCCGTTCGGCCTGGTCGCGGGCTTATCGATCGAGAGCAAGTACAGCGTACTTTTCTTGCTCGCGGCGTTTCTCGCCGGGCTGCTGCTCACGCCCGAACGCCGCATGCTCGCGAACCTTTGGGTAGCTGCCGGCGCGGGCGTCGCGCTCATCATCGCGCTGCCCGCGTTCCTATGGCAGGCGCATTACGGTTTTCCGATGTGGGAGCTGCTTGAAGGCGGTCAGCACGGCAAAAACATCATCGTAGGCCCCGGGCTCTATCTCGTTCAGCAACTCCTGATCACGAATCTGTTTCTCGCCCCGGTCTGGATCATTGGCCTGGTTTGGTTATTCCGCGACACGCCCAACCGGTTTCTCGGCTACGCGTACGTCATATTGATTCTCGAGATGATCGTTTTTCACGGCAAGCATTATTACCCGGCCAACGTCTATCCGATCTTGATCGCGGCCGGCGCTACGCAGGTGGAGCGCTGGACGACGGCGCGTCGCGTGGTCCGCTTTGCGATCGTGACGTACGCGTTGATTTTTGGAATCGTTTTCGTGCCGTTTTCGCTGCCGATACTTCCGGAAGAAACCTTCTTGTCATACGAAGCCCACATTATGGGCGCGATGCACATCACAAAATCAGTGTTGGCCACCGAACACAATCGCGAGGCGGCGGCGTTGCCGGGCGATTGGGCCGACATGCATGGCTGGCCGCAATTCGCGCAAACCATTAAGAGCGTCTACGATGCGCTACCGCCAGCGCAGCGGGCGCAAGCCGTCGTCGTGACCGGCAATTACGGCGAAGCATCGGCGATCGAGTTCTTCACGCCGGACGTGCCCGTCATCAGCGGACACAATCAATACTGGCTTTGGGGCACGCGCGGCTACAGCGGAAATGTGATCATCGACGTCCCGGGAGACTGCGGCGGGGACACGCATCTGTTCAAGAGCGCGCAGCTCGCGACGCGCTTCAACGCACCCTACACGATCGGCTGGGAAACCAACATCCCGATCATGGTTTGCCGCGGAATTCGGGAACCGCTGTCGGAGATTTGGCCCAAGATCAAACGCTACATCTGAACCGGTGAACTCGCTCGCACTCGGGCTCGTCCTTACGGCGGCCGTCCTTCACGCAACGTGGAATCTTCTCGCTAAGCGCGCAGGCGGCGGTGCGCCGTTCATTTGGCTGTTTTATGCAATGTCGACCTTGCTCTATGCTCCGCTCGCGGTGGCGGTCTGGATCTTCTGGCCGCGAACATTCACCTTCATCGACGTCGTGTTCATCGTTGGAAACGGCGTACTGCACACCATCTACTTCATCACCCTGCAGCGAGGCTATCGGATTGGCGATCTTTCCGTCGTCTATCCGCTCGCGCGCGGCACGGGACCGCTGCTCGCGTCGACGGCCGCGATCCTGTTTTTCGGCGAACGCCCGACGCCGCTCGCGATTGCCGGAATCATTGCGATCGTCGCCGGCGTTTTCTTGGCGTCGGGATTTCATCGCATGCGCGACGCAACCGTCCGAGCGTCAGTTTTTTACGGAATTGCCACGGGCGCATCAATCGCGATTTATACGCCTTGGGACAAGCACGCCATGACCGCGCTGGCACTCTCACCGATTCTCTACGATTGGGGCGGCAACGTTGCTCGTCTCATCCTCATGACGCCGGTTGCGATCAAACGCTGGGGCGAAGTCCGCGCCGCGTACCGCGATTATCGTTTTGAAGCAGCGGGAATAGCGTTTCTTTCGCCACTCGCCTATCTACTCGTCTTGTGGGCCTTGACGTGGACGCCTGTTACGTACGTGGCGCCGGCACGCGAGCTTAGCATCATGTTCGGAACCCTGTTCGGGATAACAATCTTCAAAGAGCATGAGCGCGCGCGCCAACGGCTGATCGCGGCCGGCCTCATGTTGATCGGAATTGTTGCGCTCGCTCACGGCTAGTCGTCGTCGTCGGGCGGGCAAAAGCGCCGCAACGCTTGCACCGACGGAATAAAATAATACGCACCGGTGAGAGCATCGGTGTAGCTCGTTAGGGCATCGCGGGGGCCGTTGATGCCGGCCATCTGCTCGAGCATGCCTTGAAGCGGCCTCTGGTGCGCGCAGAACCCAATGAACACCGTGCCATGCTCGGCGACGTTTCCGTACGGCACGTTGCGACGGAAGATATCCAGCTCTTTCCCATCGACGACAAACGTCGTCCGCGAGACGTGCGAGTCGGGCGCCATTTTCGGCCCTTCGAACTCGATGCTATCGGCCTTGGTGCGCCCGATGATGGCTTCCTGTTTGTCCACCGGCAGGTCGATGAACGCGTTCGTGCGATGGCGCCACAATTGAAAGAGCAAGACGCTTCCGCCCGCGCCCGGTCCGTCCGCAACGACAACGATCTCCGGCGCCGCATCCAGCGTCGGATTTTTAGTTCCATCTTCGAAGCCGGTGAGGTCGCGATTGTGACGATACGACCAGCCACTGACTTCGCGCGTCGGATCCGCGTACGGCGCGATCGCTTTGACGGCTTCCGTCCCCATATCGAAGACGATGTCGTAACTTCCGGCTGAAAACCACGCCCAAATATCAGCTTGCGTCGCAGGCATGGTATAGCCGTCCGGTCCACGGACCAGCTCGAAATCACGCACGTTCTGGGGCGAATCCTGCGGCGAGAGCGTACTCCACAGCGACGGCCGAAAGCCGATCACGCGGTTCGCGCCGCCGGTCGTCGAGCGCGGCTCTCGCACGCCGATAAGCGCGGTCGCCGCCGCGACAGCGTCGGCCCCCGGGCGCAACGTAAATTCAAAGAATCCGTGCGCCGCATCGCCCAACGCAAATATACCGGTTTGCGGAGTCTCCATCGCGTCGAGCTTACGTGATTTGTGGCACGTATCCCGCCAGGATCGCGCGCACCGTTGATGGTGGTGTAATCAAACGCGCATCGCCGCCGCGCGGCCGCGCGCGTTCACTACCATATCCGTGCTGTGACGACCACGGCCGCAGCGCATCCTCGAGGACGACGTGCGGAACACCGCCCGTCTCTACGTACGTTCCGGCGGGCAGCTCGCGCCACGGAAAAGCGTGCAGACGTTTGCGGCGGCCTGCAAGCCGCTCGTCATGAAGAACAGCGTCGATCGGATCCGCACCGCGCATCCCGAACGCGGTTTGGAAGCGCTTGTAATCGTCACGCCGGCACAGCGCGCAAGGACGATGCCCCGCTGCAAGTGCCAAGGCTTCGTCGTAAAAGAACAGCGCGGTCCAGCGTCCCGGCACCCACTTCGGTGCTATCCAGCCTTTGAATTCCAATGCGCACATTATCCAACGTTTCGTTGCCCACGACCGCACGATCTCGTGCCCGCGATGAATGCAGCCGCGATTACCGAGCCACGCTCCGCGCAGCGGCGTTGCGACGATCTCACCATACGGCGTGACGCGATTGCGTTCAGGCGGCATAACGAGCTAGCGCGGAGCGACGGCTCCGGCGCGCTGCGCGAGCAAGATGAGATGGGCTTGCGTGACGTCGTCGAGACCACCCGCGTGCGCCTTCGCTTCGGCTGCAGCTTGCAGACGGCGCAGCGCGAGCCGGGCCAGCGCTTGTGCGTCCGGCGGCGCATCTGCCGCCGGCGAATTGACGAGCGCGATCAGCTTCGTCTCGTAGATCGACTGCACATTACGTCGTAAGAGCGAGATATTTTGTGCGCCGGGCGACGTTATCTCGCGGAAGATCGCGCCCTGCATCCAGTCGAAAAAGCCGGCTAAACCGAGCGTGTGGCCCGAAGTGAGGAGCGGGTTGTGTTCGAGCCGCGCGAGGACGAGCGGTTGAAACAGCTCATCGATTGTCGCGGTCTGCGCGCGACCGATCCGTTCCGCAAGCGGGAAATCGTGCTGGGGCGGCGGGTTATACGCCCACAGCGGCAGATTGCCGTACGTGTCCCACTCGACGTATCCATAGCCGGACCATTCCGAATACGTCAGCTTGTTCAGAAGCGACGGTGAGAATTTCAGATTGCGGTCGGAGAATAAATAGTCGCACAGAATCGTGAACGCGCGTTGCTGCGTTGCGAGCGGCACCGGGACGATCGGCGCGTCGGCGCCGGGATCCCCGCGGTGTGCGCGCGAGAGGTATTGGCCACCGATGAAGTGCGCGGTCTTTGAAGCCAGCATCAGATATTGCGTAAGCACGCGACCGAACGCAGTCGATACGTCCTCGTAGGCATCGCCCGGTTTCGGGAGCACCTGGGCGTAACGGCTCATCAAACTGTGCCTGAGCCTCAGTTGCACGACGGTCCATCCGAGCTGATCGCTCGTGAGCTCGCCGGTTTCGACGCGTGGATCGGCGGCATGACCGTTATTCCACGAGACGTCTTCATCGGACGCATACCGGTAGAGCGGATTTGACCAGGCTTGCGCCCACCGTTCGAGCGCCGGCAGCTCTGCGTCCGGCGTCGTCGCACCCGGAATCGATGCGTACGTGTATTTCATCGCGTAATAATCGTATGGTCCGAGCACTTTTTGGTTGTAGTCGCCCTGCGGGGTCCCGCGCGGCCAAATGTTCAGCGGCGTGTATTCCATCACGGTCGTGGCAATGCCGTGCTTCGCCGTAAAGTTCGGGTCTTGCAATTCCTTTGCAGTGTACGCATCGTGACCGATGAAATTGTGCTGCATTCCGAGATTATGGCCGGTCTCGTGCAAGATAACCGACATAAAAGTATCATCGATGAATCCTTCGGGAACGGGATCGGTCGTACGACCGTAACGAACCGGGTCGATGACGTTCCGCCACGTCGCGGCTGCGTTTGCGCCGATGTTTGCCGAGATCAATATCCCGGTGCGAAATTCTTCTCCGGTCCGCGGATCGTAGAGCGTTTGCGAGTCGGCTCCGAAGCTCGGTCGCTCTTCGGTAACCCAGCGTAAGACATTGTAGCGGATGTCGTCGGCATCCCAGCTGGGATCGTTCGTCGGCTGATCCTTCACGGCGATCGCGTCGAGGATCCCGATGCGATCGAAGGCTGCGTTCCATTTCAAGACGGCGTCGCGTATGGGGGCCCGGAAACGCTGCGGGATCGTGCTGCTCAAATAGAAGACGAGCTGGTGCGTCGCGCGCGACGGCTTCGACGGATCGGCCGGCGCGAAATTCCATCTGATCAGATAGCGCAGCCGGCGGTCGGACGACAAATCGGCGCGCGGCGAGAAATCCATGTAGATGTCGTCGTAGATCCCTACGCGATCGTCCGCGTAGCGCGGCGTATACGAGTCCGTCGGGAGCTGGGCAAAGTTGTAGACTACGTCCATTTGCATCGAGCGCGCATCGGGCGCCGTGTCAGGCTGAATGTGCGGCTCGCGAGTCGCCCACAGCTGTTCGACGTGGAAGACGACGTTTTGCGGGAAGGCTTTG
>Ga0181537_10005667_pt1 | contig 10064 bp, 9 predicted proteins | sample PEATcosm2014_Bin_39_FD_119765 | JGI IMG/M metagenome (GOLD analysis project Ga0181537, IMG submission 119765) | Peatland microbial communities from MTU Mesocosm Facility, Houghton, MI, USA - PEATcosm2014_Bin23_10_metaG | ecosystem: Environmental > Terrestrial > Soil > Wetlands > Peat | place... | reverse complement strand
GGCCCCACGCGTCTCTACCCTAGCCGCTCGTCTCAATGTGAGTCAATCTTCTTGGGACTGGGTGTTGCCTCATCGCTTAAGAGCGGCTACGTCTCAGACGCGTACGTCTCAGGGTGAGAACCGTGCAGGCTTACGCGCACGCCTGAGACGCGGGAGCCGCGCCTTTCCGCGCGCGCGAAATCGCCGTTTCGTTACTAACCTGCCGCGTCTCTTTCACTTAGCTGCGATCCCACCGTTTAGTGCTTGCCGGGCCGCTCCAGTACGGCGATGGCAGCCCACGTGCCTTTCCCTCGGCGGGGTAATCCGCGCTTCCGCGCATGGGGTGGTGTCAATGAATCTCGCTGGACTACAGAAAATCTTCGTCACGCTGGCCGTAGGAGGCATGCTGGCCGCAGGTTCGACTGGCGCGCAGAGCGTGGCGACGCCGGATACCGGGCGCAAGGTTAAGACCAAGGTTACGCCGGTTTATCCGGAACTCGCCCGGCGCATGAGTGTCAGCGGCAAAGTGAAACTCGAAATCGTCATTACGCCGGACGGGCGCGTCAAGAGCACGCGCGTCGTCGGCGGTCATCCGATCCTGGTACAAGCGTGCCAGGACGCCGTGAAGGATTGGAAATTCGTGCCCGGCCCGGATGAGACCACGCAAATCGTGGAGTTCGATTTTCAGCAGTAAGCAGCATTCGATCATCCGTTGCGCGTCGTGACGGTGACAGTTCGGTTTTGGGGAAGTGGAGGCTTTTCGCAATGAACATTCGGAATCGACTCTACCTTGGCTTCGGCTCGAGCCTAATTTTGCTCGCGCTGTTGCTGGTCGCCAACATCTTTGCCGGCGTGAAAGTAAACTCCGCGCGCCGCCAGGCGGCTACCGCCCTCGAGGGCGTGGGCACCATCGAGTCCGTGCGTGGCCAGATCATGACCAATCGCCTAGACCTCAACAACTTTCTCCTCAGCGGCGACCCGCGCGACGAAGACCGCGTCAACAAGGGCCTCGTCTCTATCGCGGATCTCATCAAGCGCGGCCAGGCTCAAGCCACTACCGATAATCTGCGCGGCACGCTCTTGCAGGTGGAATCTACGGAAACCAGTTGGGCCGACAATTTTGCCAAACCCATGCTCGCCAAGCGTCATCAGGTCGATTCAGGCGACGCCACCGTTTCCGATCTGCAGATTTTCTATCTCCAGAAAGATCCCGGCTCTTGGCTCGCCAAATCTGCCGCGGTTCTCGACCAGTGCACCAAGGAAATCAAAAACTCCGCAGATGAGTCGAAGGCTGTCGCCGATGCGGCGGGAGCCATCAGCCTGTGGGTCACCATCGGGGGCACGCTCGTAGTACTCGCCGTGGGCTTCGTCTTCGCTTACATCACCGCGCGCAATATCACCCAGCCGCTGCAACACCTCATCACCGTGGCTCGCGAAATCGGCGACTCCGGCGATCTCGATCAAAACATCGACATTCACCGTAACGATGAAATCGGCGCTTTAGCCACAACCTTCAACAACATGGTTGCCTACCTTAAGGAAATGGCCAGCGTCTCCATGGCCGTGGCCGAAGGCGATCTCAGCGTCGAAGTTGTCCCGCGCTCCAAGCGCGACACCTTGGGCAACGCGTTCGTGCGCATGTCGCACGGCTTGCAGACCCTCGTGCGCACCACACGCGATTCCGCCAGCCAGGTTTCTGCCGGCTCCAATCAAGTCGCCGGCGCCGCTGACGAATCCGCCAAAGTCAGCGTGCAGGCCTCCTCGGCCATCGAGGAAGTAACCAGCACCATGCACGAGATGAGTATCAACGTGCAAAACGTGGTGAAGAACACGCAAGTCCAGGCCTCCAGCGTCGCGGAAACCTCCGCCTCCATCGATCAGATGGTTACCTCCATTCAGCGTGTTGCGGACACCGCCAAAGTCTTGCTCGACATCGCCAACCGTTCCCGTGAGGAAGTCAGCACCGGCATCCAGACCATGGAGAAGGCTACCGACGGCCTGAACCGAACCAACCGTGCCATTCAATCTTCCGCCGAAATCATCAATGTCCTCGGCCATCGCGCCGACGATATTGGCAAGATCATCGAAGTCATCGACGACCTCGCCGAACAAACCAATCTCCTAGCTTTGAACGCCGCCATCGAAGCCGCCCGCGCTGGCGAGCACGGTCTGGGCTTTGCCGTTGTCGCCGACGAAGTCCGCAAGCTTGCCGAAAAATCCACGCAATCCACCAAGGAAATTGCCGACCTGATCCAGAGCATCCAGCGCGAAGCGCGTCAGGCCGTGGAAAATATGGAACGCTCCACGCGCATCGTCGAGGAAGGTCTCAATCTCGGCAACGATCTCGGCACCGCGCTGCACAAAATCTCCAACGTGGTCACCGAGGTCTACAAGTTCTCTCAGGAAATCGGCGCCGCCACCAACGAGCAGTCCGTGGGCTCTTCGCAAATCGCCAAAGCCACCAGCCGCCTCACCGAAATCACCCAGGAGATCAACTCTGCCGTCGAAGAGCAGGCCAGCGGCGCACAAGCGGTCGTGCGCGCCATGGACAAGATGCGCGAACTCGTGCAGCAGTCCGCTTCTAGTTCCACCGAACTTTCAGCTGCCGCCGAACAAATGCTCAAGCTCTCGCGCCACTTGCTGGACAGCATGGATCGCTTCGTCCTCGACCGCGCCGCCCCGTCTCGCGCCAAATACGGCGACGCGCGCAAACGGCGCGAGTCCGTGCGCCCGGAAGAAGAACGCGAACTCGAGTACGCCGAACTTACGCATTCCTAGGAACTGAGAGACCGGTGGAAAAAGACATTCAAGTCGTCGGCTTTCGTATCGGTTCGGAAACCTACGGTGTACGTATTGGTTCCGTGCGCGAAATCGTGCGCGTCCCGGAAATTACCAGCGTGCCCAACGCACCCGACCTCATTGAGGGTGTTATCAATCTGCGCGGCAAAATCATCCCGGTGATGGATCTGCGCAAACGCTTTGGCCATTCCGAAATCGTTGCCGACAAAAAAAATCGCATCCTGGTCGTCGAGCTCAACAACAAACTCCTCGGCTTGATCGTGAATGCCGCTTCCGAAGTTCTGAAAATTCCTCCTGCCGACATCGAGCCGCCGGGCAATGTCTTTGCCGAAGGTGAATCCAGTTACGTCGTGGGCGTCGGAAAGCTCAAAGGCAGGCTGATCATTCTTCTGGACATTACCCGACTGTTGCAACGCCCGGAATACAAACGACTCGAGGAGGTCGCAGAGCCGGTCGCCCTTGCAAGGTAAGGCGCATTCCGCCGTTCGGAACCGCCGCCGCACTTTCTGAGTTGCACGCGAAAAACGCTATGGCCACGCTTACCGTACCGATTGAACTCACCGAACCGGAGCTAAAGCTCCTGCAGACGCTCGTCTATCAGGAATGCGGCATGTTCTTCGATGAACGCCGCTCGCATTTCCTGAAGGATCGTCTCCAGCGCCGCCTTAAGGTCTGCCAGCTCGATTCGTTTTACGCCTACTATCGCCTGCTCACCAGCCGCGAAGGCAAAACCGAACTCGCGCAGTTGCTCGAAAATCTTACCGTCAACGAGACCAGTTTCTTCCGCAATCGCCCGCAGCTGGACCTGCTGCAAAAAACCGTGCTGGAAGAAATTCTGAAGCGCAAACAGGAACGCCGCGACTTTAACCTCCGCATCTGGAGCGCCGGTTGCTCCTCCGGACAGGAACCGTACTCCGTCGCCATGCTCGTCGCCGACGCTCTGGCCTACTACTACCTGCGCAATCCTTTGCCCTTTGACATGCCCGTGCCCAAACCCATCATTCCTCCGCCGTGGAGACTGGAAATGGTCGCTTCGGACATCAGCTACGCGATCCTGAAAGTCGGCCAACAAGGCTTATATACCGAACAGCAGATGGAGCCCGTCGATTACACCACCCGCCTGCGCTACTTCGAAAAAATCGGCGACAAATACACCGTCAAGCAGCAACTCCGCGACCTCGTGCAGTTCGACTTTCACAATCTCAAAACCGAATTCCTGCCACGCCGCACGGACATCATCCTCTGCCGCAACGTGATGATCTATTTCGACGAAGCCGAGCAAAAGCGCCTCATCGACAAATTCTGGAACTGCTTGAATCCCGGCGGCTACCTTTTCGTGGGCCACGCGGAAAGCCTCTTCGGCCTCACGCAGAAATTTCGCATGATCCACGAAAATAATGGCACCGCTTATCAACGCCTCGAGGCCGCCTCGTGAGCTATCTTCCCGAGGATCGTGGCGCAGAGCTCCGTGCGTTCTTTTTTGAGACCGCTGCGGAGATTCTGCAATCCTTGAACGAAGCCGGTCTCGATCTCGAGGCCCGGCCCACCGACGAGGAAGTGCTGCGCCGTGTCCGTCGCGCCGTGCACACACTGAAAGGCGATTCCGCGGCCTGCGGGTTCACCTCGCTCAGCCAGTTCGCGCACGAACTCGAGGATGTCCTCACGCCGCAAGTCGCTCAAGCGCAGGGCGCGCGACTCGCGGAAGTTGTTCTCGCCGCCGCCGACGCCTTTGAAGCCTTGCTCCGCGCCTTGCAAAATAATTCCGAGTCGCCCGCGCTCGATAAACTTCTCGCCATCATTCGCGACATCGCCGGCGCCGTGCCCGCCGCCAACGCACCTTCCGTTTCTCAAGCTGCCGCGTCCCACGCGTTCGCCTGGACCGAATACGAGCAGCTCATGATCGCCGAAGCCGAACATCGCGGCGAGCCGGTTTTTAACGTCGCGTTGCACGTCGATACCAACAGCCCCATGCGCGCCGCGGCCTTTCAACTCATCCGCAACGTCCTCCACTCCACCGGCACCGTCCTCGCGCTGCGCCCCGAAGACAGCGTCGACTCCGCCACCATCACCATCGTCGAAGCCGCCCTGGCCACCCGTCTCCCCGAAGACAAAGTCGCCGCTCGCTGCAACATTCCCTCCGTCGTCCGCGAAGTTCGCATCGAGCGCGCCCGCGCCGCCAACTCTCTCGAGCAGGAGTTGCTCGCCGATCTTCTCGAAGCGCAACAAAACGCCACTCAAGCCGCCGCCACGTCACCGAATTCCGGTACCGCCACCGCTACCGACATCGAGCATGCCGGGGAACCCAGTCCTGCCGTAGCCGCCGTCACCGACGCTACCCTGCGCGTCGACGCCGGCCGCATCGACTCCGTCATGAACCTCGTCGGCGAACTCATCATCGGCAAATCCATGCTCAACCGCGCCCTCGCGGATCTCGAGCAGCGCCACGCCCGCGATCCCGTACGCGCCAAACTCGCCGACGCTCTCGCATTTCAAACCCGCGTTCTCGATGAATTACACAAGTGCGTCCTGAAAATCCGCATGGTGCCCGTCGAACAGCTCTTCCGCCGCTTCCCGCGTGTGGTGCGCGACGTCGCCAAGCAGTGCGGTAAAGACGTAGCCCTCGAAATCGCCGGCCAGAACACCGACCTCGACAAAAGCATTCTAGATGCCCTCGCCGAGCCACTTATGCACCTCGTGCGCAACGCCGTCGACCACGGCATCGAAGACGCCGAAGAGCGCATCGCCGCAGGCAAACCCGCACGCGGCACGCTCTATCTCAAGGCCTATCACCAGGGCACCCAAGTCGTCATCGAAGTCCGCGACGACGGCAAGGGCATCGACCTCCCGCGCGTTCGCGCCCGCGCCATTCAGAACGGCCTGCTGAAGCCCGAAGAAGCCGAGCGCCTCACCGAGCAGGAAGCCATCAGCCTGATCTTCTCAAACGGTTTCAGCACCGCCGCCGAAGTCACCTCCGTCTCCGGCCGCGGCGTTGGGATGGACGTCGTCCGCAACGTCCTCGATCGCCTCAAAGGTACGGTAAACGTCACCACCCAGCCCGGCCGCGGCACCACCATTCAACTGCGCGCCCCGCTCACCCTGGCCAGCATCCAGACGCTCCTCTTCCGCGTCGGCGGCCGTCTCTTCGCTATTCCCTTGTCGTCGGTCGTCGAAATCACCCGCGTCACTGCCTCGGACATCAGCCGCGTCGATCAGCGAGAGGTCCTGCGCCTCCGTGAACAAATTCTCTCGCTCGTCCGCCTCGAACATCTCACGCAAATTCACGCCGTCGAACCCCAGCCCGCAAAAAAGAAAAACACCTCTTTCGTCATCGTCATTGGCTCCGCCGATCGTCGCTTCGGTCTCGTGGTCGACAGCATGGTTGGCGAAGAAGAACTCGTCATCAAAGCTCTCCCCTCCGAAATCATTTCCAGCGACCTGGTCAGCGGCGCATCCATTCTTGGCGATGGCACCGTGGTGCTCATCCTCAATGTGCCCGCGGTTCTGTCGCGTTTGACTCGCAGCACCCCGTTAGGAGCGATTGCTTGAGCCCGAACGAACGAATTCGCGTCCTTGTGGTTGATGATTCTGCGTTGATGCGCAAGCTCATCCCGGCCATCCTGAGCCGCGACCCCGCCATCGAGGTCGTTGGCACCGCCATGGACGGCTCCTTCGCCCTCAAAAAAATCGAAGAGCTGCGTCCCGACGTCGTCACTCTCGACCTCGAGATGCCGCGCATGGACGGCATGGAGACCCTGCGCCTCATCATGCGCGCCGCGCCTATGCCCGTCATCCTGCTCAGCACGCCGCCCAGGGAAGGCGCGGACTTCACCCTCAAAGCCCTCGCCATGGGCGCCGTCGATTTCATTGCCAAACCGCACAACGCCGCCTCCGGCAATCTCGATTCCATCGCCGAAGCTCTCGCCGACAAAATCAAGGTCGCCAAGCGTGCTGCGGTTCGCAAATTGCCCCCAGCTCCGGTGCGGGAAGAAAACGCGGCGCGCGCAAGCAAAGTCCCGCGCGCCGCTCTGCCCGCCAAGCGCATCGTCGCTATCGGCATTTCCACCGGCGGTCCCAATGCCCTGCAATACGTCCTGCCGCAACTTCCCGCGGAATTGTCCGCCGCCATCGTCATCGTCCAGCACATGCCCGAAGGGTTTACGGAAATGTTCGCGCGCCGCCTCGACGATTCTTCGCAGCTAGTAGTGCAGGAAGCCAAATCCGGCGATCTTCTGCTCGCCGGCCGCGTACTCCTCTGTCCCGGCAATCGCCACATCATGGTGCGCCACATGCCCCGCGGGGACATGGTAGTTCTCTCGGACGCCCCTCACGTCAATGGCCATCGCCCTTCTGCGGACATCCTGTTTCAATCCGTCGCGCAGGAATTCGGCAGCTCCGGCATCGGCTTGCTCATGACCGGCATGGGCGAAGACGGCGCCGAAGGCCTCGGTGCTATCAAAGCCGCCGGCGGCGTCACTATCGCGCAAAGCGAAGAAACCTGCGTCGTGGCTGGCATGCCCCGCGCCGCCATCGTCAAAGGCTACGCCGGCAAAATTATTCCGCTCGATGGAATCGCTTCATTCCTGGGAAGCCAGTGCGGTACGGACCGTCTGGTCGCCGAAAAGCCTGAAAAGGCCGAAGTGGACGATAAAGACAAATTTGACAAAAGGACCGTTTCTCCGCTGCGCAGCTAGCGCGCTTCGGGGAACAGGGAGAAACTTATGGCACAATTCGCGCCTCTGCTTCGCAAAGACCATCAGCCTGTCCGCTACCTCGTGGTGGACGATTCCGTATTCGCCCGCAAAAATCTCATGAAGATGATTGAGATGTTCGGCGGCGAAATTGCCGGCGAAGCCGGCGACGGCTTGACGGCTATCGCCGAATTCAATCGCACCAAGCCCGACGTCGTGCTCATGGACATCACCATGCCGCAGATGGAGGGCATCGAGGCCGTCGAGCGTATCGTGCGCCAGCACGCCCACGCCCGCATCGTCATGGTCTCCAGCGTCGGCTATCAGGAGAATATCCTCGCCGCGCTGCAAAAGGGCGCCAAGCACTTCGTGCAAAAGCCCGTCAAGTCCGAAGTGCTCTACGAAATTCTGCGCTACGTCTTGAGCGACGATCCCTCTGCCCCCGGCGCTCCCGCCGGCGTCCCCGTCGCCCTTGCAGGAGAGCCACACTCATGAGAATGGAACTCATCCAGCCCTTTATCGACGCTGCGGACGCCGTCCTGTCCGAATCCCTGCAGTCGCCCGTGCAAATCGGCGACCTCGCCATGGAAGAAGACACCTATCGCCGCAAGGGTGTAGCCGCCCTCATTGCCATCAAGGGCGACATCGAAGGCCGCATCATTCTCGATCTTTCGCCCGAAGTCGCCGTCAGAATCGCCACGCAACTCTCCGGCATGGAAGTACAAGCCACCGAGCAAGTCGTCCGCGAAACCGCCTGCGAACTAGCCAATATGGTGATCGGCAATTCCGTCACCCTGCTCAACGACCAGGGCTTCCGCTTCAAAGTTTTTCCGCCGGAAATTCACACCAGCGAGGAAGGCTTGGCCAGCAGCGTAGACACAGAGGCACTGGTTCTACGCCTGGAAACCCCGTGCGGCGAAGTCTATCTGAACATCGCCATGCACTACCTGCGCCGTCGCGCCCGCGAGCGCGACACCGCCCCAGTCGTCAGCTAATCGATTTTGGTGTTTGCCGTTGTAGCGGACGCCTTCTGCCTGCCCCGGTGAAACCGGGAGGCGGGCGCCTTTGTTTTTGTTGTGTGCCTAGATGTGATGAACCGGTTGCGCTCGCCGTGATCTCGTAAACCTCGGTTCTGTGCCGTTGACTCGCCACTCATCACTCGCCACTTCTTTAAACAAAATGAATTCCGGCTTAGGCGTTGTATCGGCCCCCTTCTGTCTACCCTGACAACGGAAGGGAGGCGTGTGCCTTTGTGTTTGTCTTTGCGTTTGCTTGTTCTTCGGGAGGGCACGGCTTCAGCCGTGCCGTAAACGTAGGCACCAGAAGGGGCTTTAGCCGCTGCGGAACACTAATCCCCAAAATCAATCGGCGGCTTGATATACGCCGCCCCATGCCGAAACAATCCCGCCGTCGCAATCCGCTGCGAAAACACAATCCGTATTGGCACAAAAATCGCGCTACTTCCCGGCGTAAACGGTACCGCCACTTCCACCCGCGAACCCTCCGGATATTCATTCCGGCTGCGAAAACTAATCCCGCCCTTCGACAGATCCTCGCACACCGCCACTTCTTCCTGAAACCCGCGCCTCCGAATGCACGCCAGCACCCGCGCCTTCACCCGCGTACGGTTCCGCCGCGGGCCCGCGCGTTCTTTTTGCGTTTCCGCAGGTCGCACGGGCTCCAAATCCCGCCGCAACGCTTCCGATACCGCTTCAATCCAGATCGCCGGCGAGTCGCACTGCTTGCAATGCCGCGCCACGCACTTCCGTATCTCAAACGATTTCAGATCCGCCTCGTTCAAATACACCACTTCGCGCCGCTGGCAAAAGCCGCACTCCATCAGCAGCCGCGCCAGCGCTTCTTCGGACTTGTGCGGGGCGGGGAAGTCGATATCCCAGAAATCAATCCGCGGCTCCAGCAGGTTCAACGCGTAGATAAATCCTTCGCTGTCGCAATCAATCTCCGCCACCACCCGCGCCCGCGCCACCTTATACCCATCGCCTTCCTGTTGGCGCCGCAGCGTCAATTCGTGTCCCGGCAAGAGCTTCTCCGTCAGGCGCACCACGCCGCCGTTGCGGCTCACCAGCAGCGTCTGCGCAGTCTGCTTGACGGCCGTGCCGCCGCTCGCGATCCACGAAGCCTCGACGGGCATACGTACATTCACCCGGTCGCTTTGCCGATATCCATCCGTCGTCATAAGTTAATTGGTACGAAACTGTCCTGCTCGTCCAGACTATCACGCACCCGCCGCCACGCCCCGACCCGCGCGCTACGCTTTGTCGTTCCATGCAATATTCAACTAGCAGGTCGTGGCAACCGGGGTAGTGCATAGCGGGTTGCGCAAACCAACCGACCTGTCATTCCGAGGGCGGGGTTTGCCTGAGGAATCCGCTTCTCGTTGCCACTGTGCAGAAACCGGTACACTCGCGAGGCCCGAACTCAGCATCAACCCCTTGTTTCTGCATCCAGTAGGGCCGGATCGCGCCACTTGCCCATTTTGGTGTTCAAACTGTAGGAATTGGCCGCTCCGCTCTTGTAGGCTGGGCGATTATTGCCGTTTTGGCGCACCGCTGATTTTCCCGCCTGTTCTTTCCGGGG
>Ga0181537_10005665_pt1 | contig 10065 bp, 11 predicted proteins | sample PEATcosm2014_Bin_39_FD_119765 | JGI IMG/M metagenome (GOLD analysis project Ga0181537, IMG submission 119765) | Peatland microbial communities from MTU Mesocosm Facility, Houghton, MI, USA - PEATcosm2014_Bin23_10_metaG | ecosystem: Environmental > Terrestrial > Soil > Wetlands > Peat | place... | reverse complement strand
TTGCGGTACCCTTGCGCGCCGCGCCGCGCCCGTAGCTCAGATGGATAGAGTGGCAGCCTCCGAAGCTGCAGGTCGTGGGTTCGAATCCCGCCGGGCGCGCCAGTCCCCGCAGGGGCGAGAAACTGGTTTAAACTATGGCCACGGGGCCCGGTCGAGCGTCGATCCCGCTATGTCATTGTTTTCTGTAAGCTTTCAAGCCACTGCGGCATCGGGCGGCCGTGGCGAGCGAGAGGTTATGGGCTCCAGAGCGGTCAGCAGCCGCCAAATAAGGGCCCGATCGTTCTGGCAAGGGAGACAGAACCCGTGAGCACAGCCACGTGATGAGCCGCACTTCAACGATTTCCGGCGCAGCCCGGGAGCGCTGAGCATGGTGCCACTGACCGGCCGACTGCAGCTCGGCGCGCTCGCCCTGGAGCAGCCCAGCACGGCGCCGACTGCGCGATCACGTGCCCGCACCGGGGATCTGCACACGCACTCGTTGCTGCCGCGCTCGGGGCTGGAGAGCATTGCGCCGGATGCGAAACTGCTGCCCGGTTTTGCGATCGATGAGGCCAAGGCGCTGTGCGCGCAGTTGCAGGAGCTGCTGGCCATCAGTCCGTGGCGCCACATGCAGACGCCCGCGGGCCAACGCATGTCGGTCGCCATGACTAACTGCGGCCGCGTCGGCTGGATCTCCGATCGCGCCGGTTACCGCTATCAGAGTATCGATCCGCACAGCGGTCGCCCCTGGCCGCAGTTGCCCGTTGCCTGGTGCAAGCTCGCGACGCAGGCCGCAGCGCGCGCGGGCTTCGAGCGCTACGAGCCCGACATGTGCCTGATCAACCGCTATGAGCCGGGCGCGCGCCTGAGCCTGCACCAGGATCGCAACGAGCGCGACCTCAGCGCGCCGGTGGTGTCGGTGTCGCTCGGCCTGCCCGCGTTGTTTCTGTTCGGCGGCCTGCAGCGCGAGCACCCGACGCAGCGCATTGGCCTCTTCCACGGCGACGTCGTAGTCTGGGGCGGTGCCCAGCGGCTCGCGTTTCATGGCGTGCAGCCATTGACGGATGGTGAGCATCCGGTGACCGGCCGCTGCCGTATCAACCTGACTTTCCGTCGGGCCCTTTGAGGAGCGTCGCGTGTCCAAACAGGATTCTCAGTTCATCAATTTTTTCGCAGCGGTGATCGGCGTTCTGGTGGTCATCAGCCTCCTGCTGCTGGCACTGGCGCGCAGCGTCGCCGAGCGCACCGAGGCGGCGGCTGTATACACGGATCCGAGCTATGTGCACAGCGTGCAGGAACGCCTGGAGCCGTTCTCACACGAGGCCGTTGCCGGCCATGACAACAGCGCCTTTGCGATCAAGGCACCGGCCGGTGCTGGCCCGAGCACGGCGCTGAGCGTACCCAAGGACGGCAAAGCGCTGTTCGATGCGGTCTGCAGCACCTGTCATGGCGCAGGCATTGCTGGCGCGCCCAAAGCGGGCGACAAGTCAGCGTGGGCGCCGCGCATTGCCGAGGGCAAGCCGACGCTGTATCAGCATGCGCTCAATGGCTACAACGGCAAGACCGGCATCATGCCAGCCAAAGGCGGCCGCACCGATCTGCCCGACGATCTGATCAAACAGGGCGTCGACTACATGCTCTCGCTCGCCAAGTGATGGCGCGCGTCCAGCCCGCGGCGCAATTGCACCGCCTCGGCCAGATGCGCGGCCTCGATCCCCTCGCTGCCTGCCAGATCAGCAATAGTTCGGCCCAACGCCAGCAATCGGTGCACGCCCCGGCCTGAAAGCGCCAGGCGCTGCGCGCTGCGGCGCAGGAGTTGCTCGGCGCTGCGCGGCAACGCGCAGCACTCGTGCAGTTGCGAGACGCTCAGGCGCGCGCTCAGGCAACCCGAGCGCTGCAGACGCCAGCTTCTGGCGCGCAGCGCCTGCACTCCCGGCTCACTGTTGGCCACTTGCGAGGCGGCCCGGTGCGAGATTGCCGTAGTGAGCTCCTCGGCTGCAAGGCGTGGAATCTCGATGCGAATATCGATGCGATCCAGCAGCGGGCCCGAGATGCGCTGCCGGTAGCGCTCGATGCGCGATGGGCTGCAGCGGCAGGACTGCGCGGGATCCCCAAGATGTCCGCAGGGACACGGATTCATCGCGGCGATGAATTGAAACTGCGCTGGCAGCTCCACGCGCGCGGCCGCGCGCGCGATTGTGATCAGGCCCGTCTCCATGGGCTCGCGCAGGGATTCGAGCACGCGCCGATCGAACTCCGGCAGCTCATCCAGAAACAGGACGCCGCAATGTGCGAGGCTGATCTCGCCGGGACGGATCTGCGGACCGCCGCCGACGATCGCATTGGCAGAAGCCGTGTGATGCGGAGCGCGAAATGGCCGCACGGTCCAGCCGCGTGCATCGAGCTTATGCCCAGCCATGGAAGCCACGCTCGCGACCTGCAGCGCCTCGCTCGCCGACAAGGGCGGCAACAACGCGGGCAGCCGCGCGGCCAGCATGCTCTTGCCGCTGCCGGGCGGTCCGACCATCAGTAAGCTGTGCCCGCCGGCCGCCGCGATGATCAGGGCGCGCTTGGCCTGCCAGTGCCCCACGACATCATCCAGCGCCAGCGCAGCGAGCGTCGATGCCGGCGCAGGCGCAGCCTCGCTCGCCGCCGCTGCGCGCATGGCGCAGCTTGAATCGCACTGCGCCAGTCGCAGGCTGGCGGCACGCAGATCGAGCACACCATAGGCCGTTGTGTGCCCGCTCAGGAGCGCTTCCTCGCCATTGCTCTGCGGCACGATCAGCGCGTGGCCGGCGCTGCGTGCATGCAGCGCCGCGAGGAAGATGCCAGCCACCGGCTTGAGCTCGCCGGCCAGGCCGAGCTCGCCGTAGCATTCGAACTGCCAGCGCGCGGCCGCGCGCACCTGTCCACTGGCGAGCAGCAGCGCCAGGGCGATCGGCAGATCAAAGCGTCCGCCGTGCTTGAGCAGCTCCGCGGGCGCGAGGTTGACCGTGATACGGCCGGCGGGAAATTCAAAGCCCGAGCTGAAGATCGCGGCGCGCACGCGCTCCCGGCTCTCACGCACGACCGGCGCGGGCAGGCCCACGATGCTGAAGCTCGGCAGGCCAGCGCCCAGCTGAGCCTCGACCTGCACCAGCGGCGCCTCCAGTCCGAGCTCGGCGCGACTGAGCACTCGCGCAACGCTGACGGTGCCGGTCACGACAATCAGCAGCGGCGATCAGTCAGCCCGCGGACGCTCGCGTGGCTGCTGCGCAAGTCGCTGCTCGAGCTCGGCCAGGCGCCGCTCGAGCTCCTCGACCCGCGTGCGTGTGCGCTCCAGCACACGCGCCTGTACGTCGAACTCGGTACGCGTGGTCAGATCGAGCTTTCCCAGAGTCGACTGCAGCACGGCGCGAAAATTATTCTCCAGGTCCCGGCCCATGTTTATCGCGGCCTCGGGCAGCTCCTCGATGAGGCGCTTGACGATGTCATCGATGCGCGTACTTTCCATATTGCTGCTCCTCGAACTGGACGATACGATCTGGCTCGGACCGGTGCACCGAAATCGGGCGGCCGCGGCGCCAGGGTAGCGAAATTGATCCATCGCCGCGCCTGCTTGCGGGCTAAGGGGCTGAAAATGCCCGTATTGATCGTGGCATGTTTTCTGCACCGTAGCAGCAGCGGGGACCCCCGAGAAAGGCTTAAAGGATAAGCGCACCGACAGGTCCACCGCCGCCGGGATTCAAGGCTCGAATATTGCGAAATGCACATCATGAAAATGATTACCGCGGTCGTGCGGCCGTTCAAGCTGGACGAGCTGCGGCAGGCGATCGCGCAACTGGGGGTACAGGGCGTGACGGTCACCGAGGTATACGAGGCGCAATTCGGACCGAGGGCCAAGATCGAGATTGCAGTGGATGACGGCATCGTCGAGCCCGTGCTCGAGGCTATCGCCAATATCGCGCGCACCGGGCGCACCGGTGATGGGCGCATTTTCGTGGGCGAGCTCGAGCAGGCCATCCGCATACGCACGGGTGAGACCGGCCCGGCGGCCACCTGAACATCGCTTGATCTGACTTCACCATGCAGGCAATTACCAGAACGATGCATTTTCGCGGCGCGCGCGCACGCGCGCTACCCAGCACGCTTGCCGCCCTGAGCCTGATGCTGTGTGCGGGTCTGTGCCAGAGCAGCTCCTGGGCGCAGGATGCGCCGGCACCGGCTGCGGCTGCTCCTGCCGCTGCGAGCACGGCTACGACCACTCCGACAGCGGCAACCCCGGCGCCGACCGAGCCGACGCTGGTGAAATTCTCGGATATCAATTCCGGGGACACGGCCTGGATGCTGGCCTCCAGCGCGCTCGTGCTCATGATGACGATTCCCGGCCTGGCACTGTTCTACGGCGGCATGGTTCGCAAGAAGAACATCCTGGCCACTTTGATGCAGAGCTTTGCGATCGCCTGTCTGGTGACCGTGATCTGGTGGGCCGTGGGCTATTCGATCGCCTTCACTCCGGGCAGCACCGCGTATCTGGGCGGCTTCAGTCGCGTATTTCTCAATGGCATGGTGTACATGCACGATGCGATGCGCCTGAGCGTCTCGCATCTGGGTACGACGATTCCCGAGACCGTCTACTCGATGTTTCAGCTCACCTTCGCCATCATTACGCCCGCGCTGATCTGCGGCGCCTTCGCCGAGCGCATGAAGTTCTCCGCAATGCTCTGGTTCATGGCCATCTGGTCGCTCGTGGTGTACTGCCCGATAGCGCATTGGGTCTGGGAGCCCTCGGGATGGCTTGCGCTCAAGGGCGTGCTCGACTTTGCCGGCGGCACGGTCGTGCATATCAATGCGGGCATCGCGGGTCTGGCCGCAGCTCTCGTGCTCGGCAAACGCCAGGGCCTGGGTAAGGAATCGATGGCGCCATCCAACCTGACGCTGACCGTGATCGGCGCCTCACTGCTGTGGGTCGGCTGGTTCGGTTTCAATGCCGGCTCTGCCGTGGCCGCCGATGGTCGCGCCGGCATGGCGATGCTGGTGACACAGATCGCCACGGCGGTGGCGGCGCTGTCGTGGATGTTCACCGAGTGGATCTTCAAAGGCCAGCCGAGCGTATTGGGAATCGCATCGGGAGCCGTCGCCGGACTGGTGGCGATCACGCCGGCCTCCGGTTTCGTCGGCCCGAACGGCTCGGTCATCATCGGGATCGCCGCGGGTGTGATTTGCTATATCGCCTCAACTTCGGTCAAGCGCGCCCTGGGCTATGACGATTCCCTCGACGCCTTTGGCGTGCACTGCGTCGGCGGCATCGTCGGGGCGCTGTTGACCGGCGCGCTCGCGAGCAAGGAGATCTGCGGCAGCGATGGCTCGGTGCTCACCCAGCTCTGGGGCGTTGGCTCGACGCTGATCTACGGCTTCATCATGAGCCTGATCATCCTCAAGCTCATTGATGCGACGATTGGTTTGCGCGTCTCCCCGGAGGAAGAGCGGCTCGGATTGGACATAGCGATGCACGGGGAAAGCCTGGAATAGACCGGGCGGGTGCGGGGGCCATTTCTTCTGTGACGCAATTCACCCCACCGCGCCAGGGTGGGGCTTATATAGTTGCATGGCTTGCGCGAGAATAAGCCGTGATCCAGATATGCCGCCTTGCCGCTGCGATAGCGGTTGTTAGCTCCTTGCCGCTGGTGCCGGCACTGGCCGACGTCTATCGCTCGGTCGACGCGCAAGGCCACGTGCAATACAGCGACACGCCAACCCCGGGCGCGCAGCTGATTCGCATGCAGACTCTGCCGCCCATCGGTCCACCCGCGCCAGGCGCGCCGCTCAACAGGCCCGCGAATACACCGGCCAGCAATGCGCCGACGCCCGGTGCCGATGCAGCGCCAAAACCCGCCGATCCGGCTCAGGCGCTGCTCGCGCAGCAAGCCGCGAAGCAGGCGCTGGACAAGGATCTCGCGGTAACGCGCGCCGATCAGTGCAAGACGGCGACCGATAACTACAATGGAGCCGTGCAGGCGCGCCGCATCTACAAGACCGGCCCGGACGGCGAGCGCGAATACCTGACCGATGATGAGGCTGACCAGCAGCGCCTGGGCCTGCGCATGGCGATGGATAACGCCTGCGGCACCTCGCCCTAGTCCTTACGCGCGCGCTGCGGCGTGCCGACACGCCGATCGGTTATGCTGCATCCATGCGCATCGATTTCACGAAGATGCATGGCCTCGGCAATGATTTTCTCGTGCTCGATCTGCCCGCCGACGCCCCGCTGCCCACGCCCGCGCAATGGCGCGCCTTATCCGATCGACACACTGGCGTGGGCTTCGACCAGGCATTGGTGTTACAGCCGGCGCGCCGTGCGGGCACCGATGCTTTCTTCCGGGTCTTCAACGCCGATGGCGGTGAGGTCGAGCTATCCGGCAATGGCGCGCGCTGCGTCGCGGCGCTGTTGCACCAGCGCGGCCGCAACGGCGGCGATACGCTGACGATCGACAGTACCTGCGGACTCCTGCGCGCGCGCGTGCTCGAGCACGATCGAGTCATGGTGGAGCTAGGCGTACCGAACTTCGATCCCAAGTCCCTACCGTTCGAAACGCCACAGCACAGCACCAGCTACACGTTGAGCGTTGGCGCCGAGCGCATTGAGATCGGTGCGGTCTCGATCGGCAATCCGCATGCGGTATTGCGCGTGCCGCAGATCGAGAGCGCGCCCGTAGAGCGTATCGGGTCGGCACTTCAGGCCGATGCGCGCTTTCCACGGCAGGTCAACGTCGGCTTCATGCAGGTGCTCGACGCTGCACGCATCGCCTTGCGGGTCTATGAGCGCGGCGTGGGTGAGACTCTGGCCTGCGGCTCCGGCGCGTGCGCCGCGGTCGCTGTGGGTCGGCAGCGTGAATGGCTCGCGTCGGACGTCGAGGTGCGTGTGCGCGGCGGCGTGTTGAGCGTACACTGGGACGGACCGGGCCACACGATCTGGCTGACGGGCCCCGCGCAGCAAGCATTCGAGGGACACGTGGAGGTCTGAATGCGAGTAGATATGGGAGAGACAGGATGACGAGCAATCAGGTGCGCGGCATTCCAGCGGAGACCACCGACGAGCAGCTCGTGGTCCAGTTCCTGCAGCATCACCCCGAATTTTTTGAGCACCACCCGCAACTGCTCGCCCGCATGCGGCTGCAGCACCCGCGCAACGCCTCGACGATTTCGCTGATCGAGCGCCAGGTGGAGGTACTGCGCGAGCGCTACCAGGCACAGGAGCGCAAGCTGGCGGAGTTCGTGCGCGTGGCGCGCGTCAATAACGTGCTGGCCGACAAAGTACATCGCTTCACGCGCCGGCTGCTGTCCACGAGCAATCGCGCGCAGGCCATCACGCAACTTGAAGCGAGTCTGCGCGAGGACTTCGAGACCTATCACGCCTTGCTGGCGCTCGCGAGCGTGGGCGCACCGGAGCCGAACGACGCAGCGCGCTTCGTACGCAATGTGGCCGCCGAGGATCCGAGCTATCGCAGCTTCGACAGCCTGTTCGCCACCTGCAAGCCGCGCTGTGGGCAGATCCGCGACAGCCAGCGCGAATTTCTGTTCGGGACCGAGGCGCCGAACATAGGCTCTGTGGCCCTGATCCCGCTCGGCGGGCAGCCCCCGCTCGGCCTGCTGGCCCTCGGCAGCGTTGAACGCGATCGCTTTCATCCGGGCATGAGCACGGAGTTTCTCTCGCGCATGGGTGAGCTGATCACCGACGCACTGGCGCGGCCTTAAGAGGCCGGTGAGCCCCGAGGCTCAGCAGTGGCTCGAGCGCTTTGAGCGCTTCATGGCCACTGAGCGGCGGCTGTCCGTGCATACGATCACGGCTTACCGACGCGATCTGCGCGCGCTGCAGGACTGGTGCGAGCGCAATAGTGTTGAGCAATGGCACGCGCTCGATCATCAGCACGTGCGCCGCTTTGCCGCGCAAAGCCATGCGCGCGGTCTGCAGGGCCGCAGCATTCAGCGCCGGCTCGCCGCGTTGCGTACTTTCTTCGGCTTCCTGCTGCGCGAGGGCGCGCTCAAGCGCAACCCGGCCCTGGAGGTGCCCAGTCCGAAAGCCTCCAGACGCTTGCCACAGACGCTGGATGTGGATCAGATGGCGCGCCTGCTGGCGCTCGAGCCCGGGGATGCGCTGGCCGCGCGTGACCTCGCGCTCATGGAATTGTTCTATTCGAGCGGTCTGCGCCTTGCCGAGCTGACCTCGCTGCGGCTGAAGGATCTGGACCTTGCCGGCGCCAGCGTGCGGGTACTGGGCAAGGGCCGCAAGGAGCGCATCTGCCCGGTCGGCTCCAAAGCGATAGCGGCGCTGCGAGTGTGGCTCGCGCAGCGCGGCGCGCTGGTGCGCTCGGGTGTGGACAGCGTGTTTATTGCCCGTCACGGCGGGCCCCTGGGCACGCGCGCGGTGCAGCTGCGCGTGGCCGCGCGAGCCCGGGCGCAGGGCCTCGCCCAGCCGATGCATCCGCACTTGTTTCGGCATTCGTTCGCCACCCATCTGCTTGAATCCAGCCGCGATTTGCGCGGCGTGCAGGAGCTGTTGGGACACGCCAACATCAGCACCACCCAGGTCTATACCCACCTTGATTTCCAGCATCTTGCCCGCACATATGATCAGGCTCACCCGCGCGCCAAACGCCGCGGTTGAGCCCAACTCATGCCCGAGCATTTCGATCCCCATTCCACAACGATTCTGGCCGTACGCCGCGATGGCGCCATCGCGCTGGGCGGTGACGGGCAGGTCACGCTCGGCAATACCGTCATGAAAGGCAATGCGCGCAAGGTGCGCCGGCTCGCCAACGGCAAGGTGCTGGCGGGCTTCGCCGGCGGCACCGCGGATGCATTCACGCTGTTCGAGCGCTTCGAAGGCAAGCTGGAGAAATACGGCAATCTGACCCGAGCGGCCATTGAGCTGGCCAAGGACTGGCGCGCCGATCGCTATCTGCGCCGCCTCGAGGCCCTGCTGCTCGTGGGCGATCCGCAGAGTCTGTTCATCGTCTCGGGCAACGGCGATGTGATCGAGCCCGAGTACCCCGCGGTCGCGATCGGCTCGGGCGGCCCGTTCGCACAGGCCGCCGCGCGCGCCCTGACCGAGAACACCGAGCTCGACGCGCGCACGATCGTCGAGCGCGCGCTCGGCATTGCGGCCGACATCTGCATCTACACCAACCGCAATCTGGTCGTCGAGGAATTGCGTGCATGACGCCGCAGGCGATCGTTCAGGAGCTCGACAAGCACATCGTCGGGCAAGCCGCGGCCAAGCGCGCCGTGGCGATCGCGCTGCGTAACCGCTGGCGCCGCATGCAGGTGCAGGAGCCGTTGCGTCAGGAGATCACACCCAAGAACATCCTGATGATCGGCCCGACCGGCGTAGGCAAGACCGAGATCGCGCGCCGCCTCGCGCGCCTGGCCCAGGCTCCGTTCGTGAAGGTCGAGGCCACGAAATTCACCGAGGTCGGCTACGTCGGCCGCGAGGTCGATTCCATCATCAAGGAGCTCGCCGATGTCGCGGTCAAGATGACGCGCGAGGTCGAGCTCGCGCGCGTGCGCGACAGCGCACGCGACGCGGCCGTCGAGCGAGTGCTCGATGCGCTGCTGCCCAAGCCGCGCATGCTCGGCTTCTCCACCGATGAGCCCGCGCAGCCGCGCGACGCCGAGACGCGCGCCAAATTGCGCGACCTGCTCACGCGCGGGGAGCTCGACGAGCGCGAGGTGGAGATCGAGGTGCGTTCCATCGGCGGCGGCGTCGACATCATGGCGCCCCCGGGCATGGAGGAAATGCAGCAGCAATTGCAGTCGGTGTTGTCCAATCTTGGCGGCAATCGCACGCGCACCCGACGCGTGAAGGTGCACGAGGCGCTCAAGCTCATGCTCGAGGAGGAAGCCGGCAAGCTCATCAACGAAGAGGAGCTCAAGACGCGGGCGCTGAGCAACGCGGAGCAGAACGGCATCGTCTTCATCGACGAAATCGACAAGATCGCGCGCCGCCAGGAGACCATCGGTGCGGATGTCTCGCGCGAGGGCGTGCAGCGCGACCTGCTGCCGCTGGTCGAGGGCTGCAGCGTCAACACCAAGTACGGTTCATTGAAG
>Ga0181537_10005663_pt1 | contig 10067 bp, 8 predicted proteins | sample PEATcosm2014_Bin_39_FD_119765 | JGI IMG/M metagenome (GOLD analysis project Ga0181537, IMG submission 119765) | Peatland microbial communities from MTU Mesocosm Facility, Houghton, MI, USA - PEATcosm2014_Bin23_10_metaG | ecosystem: Environmental > Terrestrial > Soil > Wetlands > Peat | place... | reverse complement strand
TGAGCGCCTATGGCGTGCGCTGCTGCATCAGCGGCATTAATGTGCCCCGTCTTCTTGTTGCGAGTCATATTAAGCCCTGGAGTGATTTTCCCAACGAACGCCTCGATCTATGCAATGGCTTGTGCCTATCAAGTCTCCACGATGCGGCCTTTGATGACGGATTGATTACCCTCGATGAACGGGTGCGGGTAGTTTTGAGCAAGCGACTCCGTGATTATTTTCCTCAGTCGGCGCTCGAAGAGAACTTCATCCCGTACAAAGGAGTCGCCATTCGTCTGCCCGAAAGACTTGCCGAACCCTCGCCTGCTTTCATCCGTTATCATCGTGAGACGATTTTTCGAGCTTGATCGCAAATGCGACCTTTCCTGCTAAAACCCGCATTTCTTGAGAGGCAGATATTTGATCGATCCTTCTCTTGACGCTAACGAAGGAAGGTCTTTGAATGAAACCGAATAATGGCACCGGGCCTCAAGAACGCCTCGCCACACGACGCTTATGCCCACTCGCTTATGAATGATACGGAGATTCGACAGCACTTTCATCAAAAGTATCTCGAGCGATACCGGGATATCGATGGAGTCCGAATCGTCGATGAACTCGGCCTTATGCATGGCGCGTGCCGAGCAGATATCGCCGTCGTGAATGGCCTACTCGTGGGTTACGAGATTAAGAGCGAGGAAGATTCGCTCAGCCGACTTGAGCGACAAATTGGGGCCTATGATGCAATCTTCGACCTTATCAATCTCATTGTCTGCGAAAAACACCGGCCCATCGCCACGGACCGGCTGCCAAAGCACTGGGGAATCATCGTTTCCGTCAGGGAACTGAAGGGCGGAATAAAGTTTCGCCGACAAAGAAAAGCTGCCCGCAATCCTAACGTGGATCCGTTTTCTTTAGCGCGACTACTTTGGAAGAGTGAAGCGATTGAAGTTTTGGAAAAACTTGGTGAGAAACGAGGGCTCTTGCGAAGCTCGAAGGCTGTACTGTACCGCAAGCTTATCGACCAGATCTCCCTTCAACACCTGAAGCGGGTCGTCCGAACCTATCTTAAGAAGCGCGAAGGCTGGAGAGATCAGAAACGACCTTCTCCAAATGGCGATTTGTTCCAACCCACCTCCAAGTTGGTAGGTTGCCAGTTTTCTGAGAACCAGCAGCGCATTCAACTATAAATTGGTCACCGGCGGAAAAGCCTCTTCCGCTGAACGCATTGTGAGAAATTAACTCTGCACAAAGTTGCTTGTATTGACCGAAGCCATAATCGCGAACGTTTTTCCCCTTAACGACAATCCAAGTGTCGTTTGCCGTGTAACGAATAGTAGCAGCTGGCTTAAGTTGGCGAAGATCCTTTTGTATCAATGCGGGGTGAGCGATTACATAATCACCAAACGTCGGCTTTCGCCCCATACCCTCGGCGCGGGCAAGAATTTCTTTATAGCAGAGCCATTCCTTCCTTTGAACCGATTGCATTCCCAAGGAGAGCTCCCCCATGCTTTTTGGAAACGAAGTTCCTAAAAGGGTGAATGTTCGCCACGCTTCAAGACGGGGAATTTTAGGAAAGGTAGCAGCTAGCATGGCAACAAATCCAGCCATCGGTTCGAACGAAGTGGGGGCCTCAAGGTCGACAATCAAATCGACCTCCCCCTTGGACAACCCAAAATACTTGAGTTGTCCTTCCAAGAGCTGCTGAAAATCTTTGTCGTGGACTTGAAGTAGGGTCAACCGAAGACAGACGCCACGGCGATCAATGGCAATCGTTCGCCTCACCGCTGTCTGATAGTCCGTATGTCGTGTAAGGCAGGTCACGGGTATTGCGGGAACTCCTTTAGCTCTAAGACCGTTAAAAACGAACGTAAGTGGATGCTCTCCTCCCTTCATCCTATCAAACGCGGATAAATGCTTTAGGTCGACGAACGCTGGCCTCGCCCCCCATTTTTTTTGAAACCTGTCCGCTACTTTCTCCAGGTGTTCATCAATCGTTTTTGACTCTTTTTGCTGTTCGAAATCCCAGCCCATTTCCGCGAGTTCCACCAAGGGCGTTAATTTGCTTTTCGCTTTGGGGGATAACCGGTAAAGCGCCTGATATTCTCCCTGCTTCCAGCGTAGACATGGAACGTAGTGATTGTGATCGAACATAGTTGCTTTCATTAGATTATACTCCAAATTTGACTTCGGGAAATTGATTTCTCACTTCACCCGCGCCAATAAATTCCTTCAGGATTATATAGTTGTCTGCTTCTTTTCTGATTCTTCCCGCGACTAGCGCAGGACTAATCGATAGTTGCTTGGCTAGACTATCGACCGCTTCGCCAGTGCATAAGTAGCGAGCAGGAGAACTCTCCCAGACTTGCTTTGGAATTAGAGCATTGCTGGCAAACTCATCAGCTTGCTTTTCGATGTCGTCAGGAATTGCTTCGAGGTCATCAAAGCAGACTTCAACATTATTGTTTTCAAGGTGAAGCACCAAATGGGCAAGTTCGTGAAGTAGTACAAACCAGAAATTATCTAATCTGTCATATCTCAGCGTCATGGCGATCACAGGCCTCTGATTTGAAGCCAGAAAGGCCGCACCATCAAGGTACGTTTGAGGAAGGTGAGGTTCGATCACTAGCGTAATTCCCACATCCCGTAAAAAATTCACGGCAAGCCTGGGGCCTTCCTTTCTCGAGCTAAGCTTAACAAGCTCACTAACCCAAGATTCAGTAAGCGCATTCCTTTGGTATGGGGTAGTTATTGTCTTATTTAGTGCTAACTCCCTCACACGAAAGTGCCACGCCATAAGTGCGTGGTCATTTAGAGTGGACTGCGCCCTAACATGCTTGCGGTAGTACGCAAACGTTGGCGACAAACCGCCAAATCTCAAAAACTCAGTCACCAGAGTCTTGGCATTGGCCTGAGCTTCTCGAAGGTTTCCACTAAATCCATGAAACCATCCCCTCCGATACATTTCTTTGAGAGGGAATTCGGATATATCAAGAGATATTGATTGTGCGGTCTGTTCGCTCTCTTGATTAAGTTGCAGACGCGCCTTTTCACTAATTTCCAAACCAAGAGAGTTAGCAATTTCCACCAAACGGCGAAGACTGGCCGATGAATAATTCTCCGCTTCGTAACGTTGAATCTGCTGTTCCTTTACTCCAATTAGTTCACCGAGCTGTTTTTGCGAAAGCCCTTTCGCAATCCGAGCGCGTACGAGAATGCTTGGCAACTCGCTCAAGCTTTGCGCTTCGAGTATCGTTACGGAGCCGTTTTTAAGCGCTTCATATTCACTTAGTTGCTCTGAAAGGACGTCACGCTCGCTTGTCAGAGAGTCAAGTAGCGCTTTCGCCAAGAGCGAATCTCCTCCGGCCTCCTTAAGAGCCACCTCACCGGTAAAGGATTGAAGCGTTTCTGAGAGTTTATTCAGGGCAGCCTTGGTTATCTTGTATTGTCTTTCGTTGTAGATCATCGACGATCACCTCATTTCCATTTATTTTTGTTAAAGTATTTGAATAATGCCCTTAGGCTTTCCCGTAAATTTGTCTTTTTGAAAGTAATCGAAATAGAACTCTTGCTGGGTTGCTCGCGCCGTCATCGGAAAATATTCGCCGCCGTATTTTTCTTTTTGGGATCTCCTTTTATCTGAAAAGTCCAAGAAAACCGGATCGAGTTCTTTAGTGTTTAGGCCCACAGGATCCCAGCAGACATCATAGTCGCTGGGGTTCGGATTTTCTCCTGTAAAGCCACCGTTCAGAAAAAGTCGGGCGCAGCCAGCGGCTTTAAAATTTGCCACACCCTCAACTAAACCTGAAAAAAGATGCTTTCGGGCGGTAGTATTTGCGAATCGCGACCCGATATCGTCCAGTGACGCCGGGTGTATCCCTGGAGGTAATACCAGCCATGGGGCACCCACTGAAATAAGCTCCGGAATCATCAACACAACTATATCGTTGTGTTGATGGGGTGTCAAGCCCCTGTCTATTGCAAAAATACTAACCGCCGAGAGAATCAAACTCCAGCGTCAGTTCCCGTCTGCTTTTTGTTTCAGCCTCGGCGCGCGGTGATCAGTTGCAGAGCGAAGCCTCTCGAACATGGCATCCCCCAATATACCGATGTTGGACATCGTCAGCGTGCACCCTCACCCTACATGGGCGAGTTTGAGTGCCGACTCCAACCCCCGCTGTCGGCATGTGGTCGGATCCACCAATTTCAATGGCCTTTTCAAGCCTTCGGACGAATACCTCTTTTCCCTTATGCAAGGTTATTGGCAATCGGCCAAGGGTGGCCCACTGGGAGCAGACACTGCCGTTTTGGATGATGTTGCCAGAGGATTACACGAGTTTCACTTCGAGACGTTTTCAAATACACATGATGCTCTGACCCTGGGCTATAAGTGCTAGGGCAAGGGGCTTTGGGAGCGTACCATGATTTCAGATTCTGTCAGAGGGCGGCCGTCCGGATGATTGGACAAACAAAGAGGAATTTTGATCTTAACTGGATGGGCAAGACCTTCGGACGAGGTCGCGTAAAACTGTCCTTTTTGAAGGCGAGCGACTCCCTCACCGGATCCGCCTTTCGCTTGAAGCAAACTGTCGATGAACTCGATCACTTGCGGTGAATTGGCCCGTCCGAAAAACTGGGTGGCAAATTGGGCGACGGCATTGTAATCGAGATCCTTCGGATTTTGGGTGGCGACAACCATGCCGAGGCCGTATTTGCGCGCTTGAGCTGCCAAACGCATAAGGCTCTTCTTGCATGGACTCGTGTTACTTCCACCCGGCAAGAAATCCTTGGCTTCGTCGAGAACGAAGAGGCCAGTTACACCGGCGGGGCCAACAGACGGATGTTTCTTGATCCAAGTGAACAGCGCCATGGCCAACTGGTTGACAAACTGTTGTTGAGCTTCGAGTGAAACCAAACCGACAAAACTGATGACGGATATTCGTGTTTTGGAATGGCCCAAACCAAAGAGCACACCGATGTCGAGCATCTGACCATCTTCTTCCAAGAGCGGGTTATTGAGGATTGAGGCCCGTAGCGTGTCGGCCATTTCTGACCCAAGCTTGGTCGCGTTATTAATGTTGCCGGTTCCTTCGGGAGGCAACTCAGATAGAAACTCGATAAAAGCGTTCAAATTCCCCCCCACTTTGGAAAAAGCTTTGAGCGCAGCAGCAAGCACCCCTTGTTTGCGCGTAGCAGTGACGGATCTGCCAGCAGCGCACAGGGGAATCAGAGAAGCCTGAGCAAGGGCGACCGCATCGTTTAGCGAGTCCTTGTCATCCGCCACCTCTTTCAAGTCTGGTAGCACGGGCAAATTCAAGGATCGCCCTTGAGACTTACCCGGAGTCCAGACGACTACATCCACCTGATCGAAATACGCTTTGGCCTTTTCCGCATCGCCTTCTTGCCAGCCGGTCGGCGACGTCGGCCAGGGATCACCCAGCCAAGCCAGATCGTTACCGGGATCGAGGACAATCGAGGGGATGCCCAACAGGGCCGCCTCTTCGATCAAACGCTTGACCAGAACGGTCTTCCCCCCGCCGCTGCCCGCCCGGATGACGGTGTGCTTGGTCAAAGCAGCGGCAGGTAGGGTAATTTCCTCCTGTGGAGCGCTCCCCAGAAATCGGAGTCCGAGGGGAAGAACTAGTGCGGATGCCAGAGTAGGAGATTTGGTTCCGGGCTGACCCGCCGGTGTTACTGTGGTGGCTGGGACAGGCGCGGGCTTATCCTTTTTCAAAGGAGCGGCAGGTTCAGGTGCAGATACTGTCGGTGGGCTTTCTTCGGATATCCCCGCTGGGGAGACAGCGGACTGCGGAAAAAGATCGGCGAAGGCATCTTTAACCACGGGCAGTTGAGACAGGGGTTTCTCTTGGGCCAACCAGGTCGTGAATCCAAGAGCCTTTTCCTGAAGGAAGCCGCGCACTGCTTCGATAACTTGAAGATCTTTAACCGACAGGGGACAGACTTTGCCGCCGGCTTTGATAAACTTGTCGTAAACCTCCTTGGTCTTCACGCCGCCAGGAATCGTCTTTGCATTACGGAAAAGAACCAGCCGTCGAAAACTGAGTCCTTGATCAATTCCTGCCTCCGTCAAGGCCGCGCCTAGACGGGCGCGAAACGCGCTATGATTTGTTTTTTGTAAAGCCCGGAGACAATAATGCTCCTCACGCTCTTGATCCCCATGATCGATTTTCTTGAGCCGGGCGTGGAGGGAAGGGTAATTACCGCCATGGAAATCGCACTCGTAGGTAAAGGTGACTTTCGACTGCGTTCCAATTTCGTAGATCAAGGCCTCGCATAAGGACGCTAGCCGTTTACCGAGTTCGTCTTCCTGTGTTTCCTCAAGGAGCTTAGCGACATCAGCCTTGGCCGCTCGTTCCTCAACCAATTTTGAAAAATCAACCGATAGTGTTGGCGATGCGATCACGGCGTCGCCGTTCAGACGAAATTCCTGAACGGAACCTTGCAGGAGACACCGTTCCCTATACTCGGCGAATCGCTTGAGGAGCTGACGCGGATAAAGGCCGAGATTGCCCAGTTCGGTCAAACTGGCGTCAGGGAAAGGATACGTCGAATATGAAGGATTAAATCCAGCCGTCTCGTAGGCGGGGCGGAGTCTGTTCTCTAACAGTCCAGTGACCGAAGCGCGGGAATTCATCGGGGTCAGAAAGACAGGAGGATGAAATCGTTCCAGATTAGAACTCAGGGTCGTTTCTTGCAGAATTTTCCAGGAATTGTGGAGCGCAAAAATCGTGGATACCGTGCGATAGGTATTATCGTAAAGTTTGCTCAAGCCTCCGCCCAAACCTTCAATGATCGCTTTCGCGCGCAATCTTTCGTCATTCGGCCCTTCGCCTATTGCCGCCGCAACATGATATTGAGCGATGATGGGATCGAGTTGATCAAGAACCAGAAGGGTGGGGGCATGCTGAGCCATCAGCCACGAAAGGCCTTTGACAATCTGGGCGTGGCTATACGACTTACCTATCGTATTAGTCAGCTTCAGTTGGACGGCCTCGGAACTTTCGAGACCTTGTCCAAGGAGCCAGCCGTAGCCCAGGTCATGGAGGTCTTCGTCGGAAGAGTGAAGGAGGCAAAGAGCGCGGATAATCGGCCGCACAATGGGCAGCCCAAGAGCCTCAACCGATTTAGCCAACAGGGCTTTGATCTGGTTATTACTGAGCAGCGCTGTCAGATATACCTGAAGAGCGCCGCTTGGCACCCCAGTCATGGTATCGAAAAATCCTGACGGAACTTCCGATCCGGCAATATCGGTAAAAAGAAAACTGAGCAGCCTTTTAACCTGGGTCTCGCCTTGATAGGGCCGGAGAAGCGATTTGACGTAACTGAGCAGAACCGTCTCCCAGAAATCTCGAACGTCCGTGCAATCGACCAGTACAAAATGAGACCCGTCGGTCAGAACTTGCGCGTGTAGGATTCGAGCGAGGTATGTTTTGCCTGACCCTCCCTCGCCAATAACGATGCGACCGAGCGGGGAACCGGTTTGATTTGTCTGCGACAAGTCTTTCAACTGACCATAGATCGAATTGTAGGCCTGTTGATTGTGATCGGGCGCAGTCGGTGCCGCATCCGTCCAAACATTATCGAGGGAAGTTACCCAATTGAAATCGACCAAATTTAGAGCGGCCAAAGCTTGGGTGGGCATGGCGGCGTCTCGGCTAATTTCTGAAGGCAACGAGGTGTTTCTCGTGCCCATCAACTTCAACAGCGAAGCGGCGGTCTTCCTCGGTGACACTTTGGGGATCATCAAGACGCGCAAAGAACACTCTCTGATCGGCGTGCAGTTTCAAGAGCAATGCAATAAAATCCGATGGGGTCACTTGAGGCAGCGATTTGCCCAAGTCTGCGACTCGCACAGGAACGTTAAAACTTCCACCGGTTAGTTCCAGGTAAGCCGAACGAATATCATCATTGGAAATCTTTAGTATTGTTGGCCTCTCTGCCATTAAAATTTCAGTCAGGGTCGCGTCCCGCTGCCTAAGATATTTGCCAAGCGTCCGAAGGAAATATTGAAGAGCTTTGGTGCCTGCCGCCGATCTTGTGCTAAGAGCAGTTCCAAGGTTTCTGTCAGCCCACAACCACGCTTTATCTGTGGGGCGTAAGCGGTCGGACCTACCCTTGGGCTTTTTAAAGAGTTCGATCAATTCTTCTTCGAGTAATTCTTTTATTTCCTTGGGCTTAAGCTTAGGCCTCAATTCGCTTTCCGTTGGTTCATCTCCCGTGAAAATTAAGCAATAAACCACGAGCGCCTGCTTGGGGGAAAGTTTAGAGACCATGGGCCACATTCTTCTTAATGAAATGAACCGAGTCACGAATTTTCGCAATAGACCGGGCGGTATCTTTCACGATCTCCTCATGCGTAAGCCGTAACACGCGATAACCGGAAATGAGAAGTTCGTAGTCGCGATGTCGATCCTGGCCGAAAGCGAATTGGCTGTTATGGAAGGTATAACCGTCTACTTCGACGACCAGTTTGCCGTCCGGCCAGACGAGATCCACCTTGTATTCCTTGTCATGAATGCTTCGCAGGGTCTGGTTAAATGAAAACAAACCCGCAAGTTCAACATTCTTGCCAAGACGCTCGGCAAGCAGCATTTCTCCCGGGCTGGTCGGATTCGGACGTCCTTTGACCGAGGTAATGGTAACCGCCGGGATTTCTTCGGCTGGCGGCTCCGGCAAAGAGGTGAGGTTAAACTGCGCAAGGGATTCCTTGGTCACTCGATCAAACTCGTCGGAGGAAAGCGCCGCCTGGGGCACCACTAACGCGACCTTCGCCTGAGATTGCTCCGCCAGCCAACTCGCCGTAGCAACCAGTGACTTTAATCGCTCGAAGGTGAAAGGCCCTTCCGTGGCCGCCAGCGAGATAATCAGATCGGGAGATCCTAAGACCAGCGTCAGTTGCGCCACCTGTACGGCGTTAGGATATCCTGTTGGTAGGGCAGCTCGTCCGGTTGCCACCAAGGGCTCTGCCTTTTCCCGCCATAGTGGAGAAACCCGCCTGAAATGTTCCCCCTTCTTCCCTGAATCCACATCTGCACCGTACCAATCAGGCCACAGCGCGAGCGCCGCAGAGGCGAGGCCATGGACGCATGCACTGAGCAGATGGTCGTGCGAAGAGAACTTGGCCAGCCTCAGTCCAACAACGCGGGTCGATGGATGTTTCTGATCAACGTAATCCTCCAGTTCGGCCAAGGACGATGCTGGCACTGCAACGCCGATGGCCGAAACTTTGCCTTTTTGGAGCTTCGCAACAAACCCGGCAGGAAAAGCTGAGATCATAGGTTCGCTCTTATCCTGCACACATTAGGTTTTCAAATCCTCGGCGATGGTGGCGAATTGCTCCAGCGCGGCTTCGAGGTCTTCGGCGATCTCAGCGGCGATGATCCCGGGCGGCGGTAGATTGGCCGAGTCTTCCAAGGCGTCGTCTTTGAGCCAGAAAATGTCGAGGTTGACCTTGTCGCGTTTGAGGAGCTCGGCGTAGGTGAAGGCCTTGAATCGCTCGCTTTCCTTGCGCGTGTGGCGGTTCTTCGGATTGTAGCAGGCGACGAAATCGTCTAGATCGGTGCGCTTGAGGGTGTTTTCCTTGAGAGTGAAATGCTTATTGGTGCGTAGGTCGTAAATCCAGAGATTCTGCGTCCATGGCTTTTCCTGGGCGGGCTTGCGGTCGAAGAAAAGGACGTTCGCCTTCACGCCTTGAGCGTAAAAGATACCGGTGGGTAGCCGCAGCAGGGTGTGAACGTCGGCCTGCTTGAGCAACTCGCGGCGGATCGTCTCCCCGGCCCCGCCTTCAAAGAGCACGTTATCAGGCAATACAACGGCGGCACGGCCATGCTGCTTGAGAATAGTGAAGATGTGCTGAAGAAAGTTGAGTTGCTTGTTACTCGTCGTGGCCCAGAAGTCATCCCGGTTGATGATGAGCGATTCCTTCGATTGCTCTCCCGCCTCGTTGATAATGGTGACGCTGCTCTTTTTGCCGAAGGGTGGATTGGCCAGCACCATTTCATATTCCCCGTGCTTCCCGGCCAGCGCGTCCTTGGTCGTAACTGGCAGGTTTTCCTCCAGCTCGCCGC
>Ga0181537_10005662_pt1 | contig 10068 bp, 8 predicted proteins | sample PEATcosm2014_Bin_39_FD_119765 | JGI IMG/M metagenome (GOLD analysis project Ga0181537, IMG submission 119765) | Peatland microbial communities from MTU Mesocosm Facility, Houghton, MI, USA - PEATcosm2014_Bin23_10_metaG | ecosystem: Environmental > Terrestrial > Soil > Wetlands > Peat | place... | reverse complement strand
AGAAAGTCCGGCTCCGACAGCAGCAAGCGCTCCTCGCGCGCCGCGGCCAGCCACGCCTGCATGATGACCCGCTCGGAGTCGAGCAGCAGGCCATCCATGTCGAAGATCGCCGCCGTGAATGGCGTCACGGGCGCGATTCGCGCACGGCCACTCGCAGCGTCTTTTCCAGTCGCACGGCGTCGAGCACGCCGCGATAATAATTGGCGAGCCGGTCGGTCTGGTCGTAGCCCTGCTTGCGGTAGAAGGCGATTGCGACCGGGTTATCGGCTCTTGCCTCCACACGAATGCGCTCGATACCGGCCGTGTCGGCGCATTTCTCCAGCCACCCGACCAGCCGTGCCGCGATGCCGCGCTTGCGCTGCCGCGGATGCACCGCCAGCAGCGCCAGATGGGCGGTGCGCTCCCCGTAATGCATGATTCCAAATGCAGCCACGCCACCCGCCAGGTGAACGACGGCAACATTGGTCGATTCGTCCGCGATCGCAGCCGCGATGCGAGCCGTGGTCCAGCTCCAGCCCAGCCCATGCTCAATGTACTCGCGCGACATGTCGGCGATGGCGAGCGCCTCGGCGGCGGTTGCCAGTCGTATGCCAGGCAGGAACATCACGCTCCCCGAACGATGCTGCGCACTTTAGATGATCACTCCCCGGGCTCGTAGATGACGTAGATCTTCTGCGTCGGCGCGAGCACCTCCCAGGTACCGACGAAGCCCCTGGGCACCACCAGGCTGTCGCCCGCCGACACGGTTACGGCGTTGCCATGCGCGTCGGTGATGATGCTGCTGCCGTGCAGGATCTGGCAATACTCCTCTTCAGTGTAGGCGATGCGCCACTTGCCGACCTCGCTACTCCACAGTCCGGCGAAGAATTTGCCGCTGCTGTCGGCGTAATGCTTCCAGACGCACTGTCTGGGATTGCCGGCAATCAGCTTTTCATTGGGCAGGAAATACTCTTCCGTCGGCGCGCCCGGGGATTGGAACTTAACCAGGCGTTGCGGATTCAGCGGTCGACTCGCCATCGTCGGTGGGTTCTGCATTGCTTGGCGCCATTGTACGCACAAGCGGGTGCTGCCGAAACGCGTGCACCAGCATCGTCGCCGCGCCCTTGTCCGCGGCGCTGGCGGCGCAGTCCTCGATCGCCAGCAGCAGCTGCTCGATCGCAACGGCAACGCTCGGGGAGCTGTCCGCCGCCGGCATGCTAGCGGATGGTGCCGCGGATGATCGGTCGGGATCCTGACGCAGCTGCATCGCCAGCGGCGCAGGCACCCTGCCCTCGACGACATCCACTCCGGCAGCGGTGATAGTGCCCATGCCGCTGCCGACGCCGCCCTGGCCCCTGTTAGCGCGCCAGTGGATCAGGCCGTGATCGGCCAGTTGCCCGGCGATACTCTGGATCTCCTGCTGGTTGACCTTGCCATCGAAGTCACAAGGCATGAGGCCGATCAGCCGCTCCTTGCGTCGCCGGTAGTAGGTTTCCAGCAGCAATCCGCGAAGTTCGGCGTCTGGCATCGGATCAGCTGCGCTTTGAGCGGCGCTTGGGCCGCACCGCCGCGCTGGCGGGCGCCGTGGGCCTGGCGCTGGTCACTGGTGCCCCGGCGGCGGCCGTTTCGACCGGCGCTGCGGCGCCGGGGCTGGCCAGCGGCGGCGGCTGCGCCAGCATCGATTCGATCTGCTCGATCGGCAGCGGCCGCGAATACAGGTAACCCTGCAGCTGCGCGCAGTGCAGCTCGCGCAGCTTGTCGAGCTGCCCGTTGGTCTCCACGCCCTCGGCCACCGTGAGCAGTCCGAAGGCCGCCGCCAGTCCGATGATGCTGGTGGTCAGCGCCACACTGGCCTGGTCGAGCGGCAGCCCGCTGATGAACGAGCGGTCAATCTTCAGCATGTCCAACGGCAGCGTCGCGAGCAGTCCAAGAAAGGAATACCCGGTACCAAAATCATCCAGCGCCACCCGTACCCCGGCCGCGCGCAGCACCTGCAGCTTGCGGCTGGTGCTATCGATGTCCTGCAACAGGCTGGACTCGGTGATCTCGATGTCCATGCCATAGCCGGCGCCGTTCAGGCCCTCGATGGCACTCAACACGTCATCCACAAACGCGCGTTGCCGCAGCTGCAGCGCCGCAACATTGATTGCGACGCGCACCGGTCCCAGGCCCTGCTCGCGCCAGCGGCGGCAATCCTGCGCCGCCCGCGCCAGCACCCAGCTGCCCACCGGAACGATCAATCCCGATGACTCCAGCACCGGCAGGAACTGCGCCGGGGACACCTGGCCATGTTCCGGATCGTTCCAGCGAATCAGCGCCTCCAGCGACTGGATGCGTCCGGTGGCGATGTCCAGTTGCGGCTGGTAGTGCAGCACGAATTGCTCCTCATCGAGCGCCACCCGCAGCTTGTGTTCCAGCTGCAGGCGCCCGGCGATCTCGCCGTGCATCTGCAACTTGTAAGCCAGGTATTGCTCGCCGCTGTCCTTGGCGCGTTTCAGGGCCGCCTCCGCCTTCTGCACGATGGTATCGGCGTTCTCGCCGTCATTCGGATAGCGAGCGATGCCCACCGGGCAACTGACCCGGATGGCGTGACCTTCGATGTCGAACGGTTTGCCGAACACGGTGCTGCCGAGCATCGCGGCAATGTTTTCCGCCGAGGCGCTCGGGCCCGGCTCCACCATCACGAAAGTACCGCCGCCAAGATAGCCGACCCGCTCCTCGCTCTCGGTATTGCGCTTCAGCCGCTCCGCGACCTGCCGCAGCAGTACATCCCCGACACGCCGGCCGAAGCTGTCGTTGATGTTGGACAGGCCGTGGATGTCGAACGCGGCCACGGTCAGCACCTTGAGCGGCTCCAGCCGATCGCGCAGCGATGCGTCCAGGCGCTCATAGAACAGCGCCCGCTTGGCAAGACCGGCCAGCGAGTCGAATGACGCCAGGTACTCGGCAACGCCCGCGCTCTCCTCGTGCTCGAGCGCCAGCGCCAGCGTGGCGCGGATGTCCTGCAGCAGCAGGATCTCCTCGTCGCGCACCAGGTTCGCGGTACGCGACGCCAGCATCAGGGCGCCGCGCCGCCAGCTGCCCAGCACCAGCGGTATCACCACCAGGGACCTGTAGCCCAGCGCCACCAGCGCCTGGTGGGTGATCATGGTCGGCCCGGTATGTGCCAGGTCGTTGCACACCGTGAGCTCGCCGGTGCGCAGCGCCCGGCTGGTGAAGCTTGCATCCGGCTCATCGCCGTCACTGAGCGGCAGCGGTTGATTTTCCGGGCCGTCCAGCGCCGAGCCGGACGTGAACAGCGACCGTGCGGTGCGCCCGTCCCAGTCGACGATCCACAGCGAGGCATACTCGTAGCCGCCGATCTCGGTGGCGACACGACAGGCCTCGCGCAGCAGGTCATCGCGATCGCGAATGCGCAGTACCGCGGCATTGATGCTGCTCTGCATGCGCACCACGCGCGTGTAATGCGCTATCTGCTCTTCCGTCTGCCGGCGCTCGGTGATGTCGCGCGCCAGCGCAATCAGGTAGCCGCGATGCCCGTACTCGACGTAACTGGTGCTGAACTCGACCGGGAAACACTGCTGGTCCTTGCAGCGGTAGACGCCCTCGCGCAGCAGCGCCGCCGTACTCTGGGCGGCATGCACGCGTTCCGGCCAGGGTTGATCCGGACCGGTCGATGAGATGTCGGCGGCGCTCAGCCGCAACAACTCCTCGCGCGTGTAGCCCAGTCGCACCGCCGCAGTGTCGTTGACATCCACCAGGCGCCCGCTGATTGCATCGGCGATGTAGATCAGGTCGCGGGTCTTGTCGAACAGGTGCCAGAACAGCTGCAGCTTGCCCTGGGCGTGCTCACTCTCTTCGCGCGCGCGCAGCCCCGCGATGCCGTAGCTCAGGTTCTCGGCCAGCTCGGTCAGCAACTTCACCTGGGCCGGTTCGAACGCGTCGCTGCGATCGGAGTAGATATTGAGCGCACCGACGCTGCCGGTATCGAGGATCAGCGGCAGCGCGATGCTCGTCACGTAGCCGCGCCCGAGCGCCAGGCTGCGCCACGCGGCGAACACCGGATCCTCATCCAGGCTGGCAGCGACAACGGCGCTGCCTTCGCGTATTGCGCGCCCGGTCGGGCCGAGGCCCGCAGGCGAGCTGTCCCAGCTGATGTGCGCGTGCTGCAGCTGTCCGGCATCGGCACCCGCGGCTGCCTCCACGCTCACCGAGCTGCCCGCATCATGCTGTGCGAATCCGACCCAGGCCAGCGGATAACCGCCAACATCGACGATCACCCGGCAAATGCTGGCAAGCAGCGCCACCTGGTCCGATGCGCGGATGAACTCGTGATTGCAGTCGCTCAACATCAGCAGGTTGCGATTCGCCTGGTCGAGCGCGTCCTGCGGGTGGCGGCTGGCGCCGATCTCACACAGCGCCAGTACGCGGCCGGCCGCATCCCGGATCGGATAGACGCTCAGCCGCACCGGAAATTCGGTGCCGTCGCGCGCCAGCAGCCGCGTGTCGAGCGCCGCGGCGCGCGCGCCGCCGAGCACGCGCCTGGTCAGCGCCTGATGCTCCTGGCGCACCTGTACGGCAATGATGTGTGCTATTGGCTGGCCGCTCAGCTCCGGGGCGGCGTATCCGAGCAGCTGGGCGGCGGCCTCATTGCAGTCGGTGATGACGCCATCGACGCCATACACGACCACAATGTCCGCGCTCGTCGTCAAACGCACCTCTGAGTCAGCCGTTCATCTCGCTGCCGGAGATGACTGCCTTACCTGGCTGACCCCTGGGCGGAGCACGCCCCGAACGGGACGCGTCGCTGAATTGTCCAGAGATTCATGGCTGCTCGCTTACACTATGGGCCATAACTTACGGTTTGTCACCTGTCATGTTTTACAGGTGTGGCATCGTTGGCACGCCCGCATGCTTGTGTATTCTTTTCAAACGCGGCCGCGTTTGCGGGATCTGCTGCGGGAAATACCCGTTTGGATTTTCGGCGTATCATAAGCGCGACAGCGTGCGCGGGCCGCCACCGGATGGCCGATGCAAAGTGAGGCACTACGTATCCAAGCGGCGATTGCTGAGCTGGCAGCGATCAACGCCGATGCCGGACGCGTCGCCGGAGCGGCCGCCGCCACCTGGCACGAGATCCACGCCGTGTTGGCGACGGTCATCGGCCCGGGCGGTGTCGCCGCTCTCTATCAGCGGTCATTGCATTTGATCCGCGGAACCTACCCCTGGCTGACGGCGGCGCATGAGGAACCGGTGCGCGCGGGGGAATTTGCTGCTTTGCGGTCGGTACTGTCGCAGCAGCGCAGTGCGCAAGTCGTGGCCGCCAATGGTGCGCTGCTGCAAACCTTCTACGATCTGCTCAGCAGCCTGATCGGCGTTTCGCTCACCGAGCGGCTGCTGCGATCGGTTCGCAACAACCCGGATGCTCCCGCCCATACGGACTCATCGAAATGACTGAACTCAAAGCTACGATTAAACGTCTTGCCACCGGCGTGCCGGGGCTGGACGAAGTGCTGGGCGGCGGTCTGCCGGAATTCTCCTTCAACCTGATCGCCGGGCCGCCCGGCAGCGGCAAGACCACGCTGGCGCACCAGATCATGTTCGCGCTGGCAACGCGCGAGCGTCCGGCGCTGTATTTCACGGTATTGGGCGAGCCGCCGCTGAAGATGCTGCGCTACCAGCAGCAATTTGCGTTCTTCGATACCGAACTGGTGAACGCTGCGATCCGCTTCGTCAACCTCGCCGACGACACTGTCACCGGGGATCTTGATCGCGTGCTGGGCCGCATCGTCGCCGAGGTGAAAGCCTACGGACCGGCGGTGGTATTCGTCGACTCGTTCCGGTCGGTAATGCTCGCCGGGCAGCTCGAAGGCGAGCCGTACATGGGCCTGCAGCATTTCATCCAGCAGCTGGGCATGCTGATGACGAGCTGGCAGGCCACCAGCTTCCTGATCGGGGAGTACCTGGACAAGATCGATTCCAACCCGGTGTTCACGGTCGCCGATGGGCTCATCTGGCTGCGGCAGAGCCAGCAGAGCAATTCGGTGGTGCGAAAAATGGAAATCATGAAGATGCGCGGACAGCGCACCTTGCCCGGGCTGCACACATTCCGCATCAGCAGCGCGGGAATCCAGGTGTTTGCGCCGCTGCCTGATCTGGCGATGGCCGCAGCGCCGGAGACGCCGCCCATCAAGGGCCGTTTGCGCATGGGGGTGCCGGAACTGGACCAGATGATGGACGGTGGGCTGCCGCGCGGATACTCGCTGCTGGTCGCGGGGCCCTCAGGATCGGGCAAGAGCATCCTCGCAGCGGCGTTCCTGATGGAAGGCGCGCGCTCAGGTGAGACCGGTGTCATTGCCGCCTTCGAGCAGCGCTCCAGCGTGGCCCGCGGTCGCGGGCTGGCCGAATTGATCGACGCCGGGCACATCGGCATGATCGATACCCGGGCACCGGACTTGTCGGTCGACGAGATCGCAAGGCTGCTGATCACCGAAATCCATCGACTGAAGGCGAGCCGGGTCGTCATCGACTCGCTGTCGGGTTTCGAGCTGGCGTTGGCGCCGACGTTCCGCGATGACTTTCGCGAGTCGCTGGCGCGCCTGGTGTGGTCGCTCGCCGCCACCGGCGCCGCGGTGCTGATGACCTCCGAGCTGGAAGACCGCTATACCGATCTGCGCTTCAGCCCCTATGGCACCGCCTTCATGACCGACGCGATCATCGTGCAGCGCTACATCGAACTCGACAGCCGGTTGCGACGGATCCTGGCGGTAGTGAAGCTGCGGGCGAGCGCACATTCCAATGAGCTGCGCCTGTTCCACATCGACGATCATGGCATCCGCATCGGCGAGATGGTGCCGGGCCTTGAGGGACTGCTGGGCGGGCAACCGCGCCGCGAGCAGAGCAACAACGGCAGCAGCGACAGTGACGACGATGGCTGAGCGTTCCGGTGCGGGTGCGGGCGCCGCGAGTATGAGCGGGCATCCCACCAGCGCCGATGTGGCAGCGGCGGAGAAGACCGTGGCGTTGCTGCAGCAGAAGGCCGAGCAGCTGCGCGAAGACATCGCCAGCTCGCGGCGCAAGCTTGCGGACGTGCAGCGCGAGTTCGACGCGACGCGCACGGCGCAATTGCTCGAGGCCAATGAGCAGCTGGTGCTGGCCGCGCTGCAGGCCGAGAGCATCGCCGAGGCGGCCACCGGGCACCTGGACGAATTGGCCCGCGCCAGCCAGCGCGACGCGCTGACCGACACGCCCAACCGCGCGTTGATGCTCGATCGTCTGGAAAACGCGATTGCCATGGCACGCCGCCATGTCACGCGACTGGCGGTGATGTTTCTCGATCTCGATCAATTCAAGCAGATCAACGACACCCACGGCCACGCGGTCGGCGATGAAGTGCTGCAGCTGGTCGCGCGTCGCCTGGAGTCGGTGCTTCGGGCCTCGGACACCGTCAGCCGCCACGGCGGCGACGAATTTCTGATGCTGGTTGGCGAAATCTCCCAGGCATCGGATGCCGCCGTGATCGCCGCCAAGGTGCTGGCCGCGCTCGCGGCGCCTGCTCGTGTCGGCGACCACCTGCTGCGACTGTCGGGGAGCGTCGGCATCGCCACCTACCCGGACGACGGCGAGGACGCCGCGACCCTGATTAGCCGCGCCGACGCCGCGATGTACCGCTCCAAGCGCCGCAAAGGCGGCGCATTCGAATATCACCACGACGAGCAGTCGGCACCCGGTGCTGCGCCCACCGCACCCGAAGCGCCGCAGACGCCGCAGGCGCTGGTGGCCCGCCACGAATCGGCGCTCGCCGAGCAGCAGCCGCGGCTGCGCGAGCTGCGTGAAGCCAATGAGCAATTGGTCATCGCCGCGCTCACCGCACAGCAACTGGAGTCGCAGACCGAGCAGGCGTATACGCGCCAGACGAAATTCCTGGCGATGGTGGCCCATGAGCTGCGCAACCCGCTGATTCCGATTCAAACCGCCGCCTCATTACTCAGCCGTGCAGTGAGCGATGAGCCGCTGCTGGCGCAGCTGCAGTCGGCGATCAAGCGCCAGGTGGCGCTGGTATCCCGGCTGGTGGATGATCTGCTGGACGGATCGCGGGTAAGCGCAGGCAAGTTCCGGCTCGAACGCAGCACGGTGGAGATGACCGGAATCCTGAGTCTTGCCGTGGAAACCTGCCGCCCCGCGCTCGACTCGCGCTCACAGAGCCTGACCATCGACCTGGCACCGGCACCGCTGCTGGTGCTCGGCGATCCTCTTCGGCTGGGTCAGATCTTCAGCAATCTGCTGGACAACGCCTCCAAGTACACGCCCAAGGGCGGAGCCATCCGCCTCAGCGCGGTAGTGCTGGAGGGCGCACTGCGGATCGCCGTTTCCGACAACGGCATCGGGATCACCGCCGACGCGCTGCCGGATATCTTCGAGCTGTTCACGCAGGACGCGCGTGCGGTCGCCCTGTACAACGGCGGCCTGGGCATCGGGCTGGCAGTGGTTCGCGATCTGGTGGAGGCACACGGCGGCACGGTCATGGCCAGCAGCGCCGGGCACGACCTCGGCAGCGACTTTGTCGTCACGCTGCCGATCGGGGGGTAACCATGGCCACCAACAAGCCGCCGCCGATCATGCGAGTGGTGTCGTTCTATCACAAGGTCAGCGGCCTGTTTCATGGCCGCCATCTGATGTCATCCGACGCCAAGTCGATCGCGCTCAATACGCCACAGGATCACATCGCCATCGATGGCGATCACTATGACCGGCTGTCACAGCGCATTGATATCCAGACCGGCAAGGTGATCGATCTGCTGCCCGAGCAGCCCAGTGCCGACCACGAATGGAACGCGACCGATAGGCGCTGGCAGATCAAGCCCGAAGTCGTGGCCAGGGAGGAATCGCGTCGCCACGCCATCCTGCGCATCAGGCAGCTGGAGATGTCCGGCGTGCGCTCGCTGCGCGAGCTGGCGCTGGGCGAGGCCAAGGCGGCGGATCGGCTGCGGGCGCTCGATAACGAGATCGCAGCACTGCGCAAATCTCTCGATGATTGAAGCAGCAACGCCGTAGCCATCGCTGAGCGCGCCGCCATTGGCGTCGCGATGGACGTCGCGATCTGGCGACGTGCGGGCGCGCGGACACTTTGCCAGTGCGCGATTTAGCGTATTAACTGGCCTCGCACTGTAAGGGCAAACCCGTCGTAAGGCGGGGACGCAAAGCCTCCGGTCTTTCTGGTCCGAAAGGGACATGAGATAGCGGGGTTGCCGGACAAGGGCAGCCACTCATCGCTCCCGTACCGTCAACACTCGCCTCGTGCCGTTCGGAAAGCACCTCGCCGGAGCGCTTTGAAGGGTTTTCAACCTTCGATCAGCGAGGCGAGTGACATGAACAGCGGCGTACGGCGGACCTATTGGAGCTGGCTCTCGCAGGGCCTGGCCGTCGCAGGCTTGAGCGTCGCGCTCGCAGGCTGCGGAGGCATGAGTGATGCGGGCGACGCCAGCGGCACCGATGCCAGCAGCACGGCCACTCCGGCGAGCGTCGCGACCGATCATCGCGCGACCAGTCATGCGACAGTGGCCTCCGCCAGCGGCACCATGATTCCCTCAGAAAGCCAGATCGCCGACAGTGCGCTGAACGTGTGGACTGTCAGCGGTGGCGTCATTTCGAAGAGCGGTTCGGCCGCAGGCTACTCCGCCAACGTCGTGCTGCTGCTGTACTTTGACGGCACCATCTACCAGGAGAACAAGTCCTGCCTGTGGTGGAGCTGGAATGGTCACACCTGGGTGTCGAGCGATAATCCGTCTCCCGCCACCACCCCGGCCTGTCCGGCCAACACCGCCGCCAGCACTGCGAGCTCCAGCAGCTCGAGCAGCTCCGGTGGCAGCGGCGCGAGCGCCTCCGCCAGCGGCACCATGATCCCCGCGGCGACCCGCATCGTGGATGCTGCGCTGAACGTATGGACCGTCAACGGCGGCGTGATCTCCCAGGACGGAGCGAACGCCGGCTACTCCGCCCGTGTCGTGCTGCTGCTGTACTTCGGCGGCACCATCTACCAAGAGAACAAGTCCTGCCTGTGGTGGAGCTGGAACGGCAGCACCTGGGTGT
>Ga0181537_10005661_pt1 | contig 10069 bp, 8 predicted proteins | sample PEATcosm2014_Bin_39_FD_119765 | JGI IMG/M metagenome (GOLD analysis project Ga0181537, IMG submission 119765) | Peatland microbial communities from MTU Mesocosm Facility, Houghton, MI, USA - PEATcosm2014_Bin23_10_metaG | ecosystem: Environmental > Terrestrial > Soil > Wetlands > Peat | place... | reverse complement strand
GCGCAATGAGCGATCCGTTAGTGCGCCTGCGGCGCGCGGCTTTCATGCCGCTATGGTAGCAGGGCAAGTTGCTCAGGCCCCAGCCAGGTGGCTGAGCAGTGCCTCGGCACGCACGAAGCGCGTTTCGGCTTGGGGCAGCGCGCGCGTGATGCGCAGCTTGAGCGGACCCTCGAGCCGGTACTCCTGGGCCTGGCGCTGGATCAGTGCGATCACGCGCGCCGGATCGATGCGATTGCTCTCCTCGAATTGAATGCTGCCGCCGGCGGGTCCGAGCTCCAGGCGCCGGATGCCCAGCTCGCGCGCGCGCAGTCGCAGGCGCGCCAGCTGCAGCAGGTTGCGTGTCGGCTCGGGCAGCTCGCCGAAGCGATCCACCAGCTCGGCGCTCATATCCTGCAATGTGGCCGCATCGGCCGCGGCGATGCGCTGATAAAGCGCCAGGCGCAGGTGCACATCGCTGACGTAATCCTCAGGCAGCAGCGCCGGCACATGCAGCTCGATCTCACTGACGGCGGCCAGTGGACGCTCAAGCATCGGCTCGCGGCCCGCGCGCATGGCGCGCACGGCATGCTCGAGCATGTCCAGGTAGAGGGTCAGCCCGACCTCGCTGAGCTCGCCGCTTTGCTGCTCGCCCAGAAACTCCCCGGCGCCGCGGATCTCCAGATCGTGCGTCGCCAGCACGAAGCCGGCGCCCAGATCCTCGAGCGACTCGATGGCCTCGAGGCGCTTGGCAGCATCGGGGCTCAGGCCCTTGCGCGACGGCACAATCAGGTAGGCGTAGGCGCGATGGTGCGAGCGGCCCACGCGACCGCGCAGCTGGTGCAACTGCGCAAGTCCCAGACGCTCGGCACGATTGATCAATATGGTGTTGGCGCTGGGCACATCGATGCCGCTCTCGATGATGGTCGTGCAGACCAGGACGTTGAAGCGCCGATGATAGAAATCGACCATCAATTGCTCGAGGTCGCGCTCGCGCATCTGGCCGTGGCCGATGCGCAGGTCAGCCTCCGGCACCAGCGCGGCCATATCGGCGGCCACCTTCTCGATCGTTTGGACCTCGTTGTGCACCAGATAGACCTGGCCGCCGCGCCGCAGCTCGCGCAATACCGCCTCGCGCAATGTCGGCGCGTGCCATTCCGTGATGAAGGTCTTGATCGCCAGGCGCGCGGCCGGCGGCGTCGTGATCAGCGAGAGTTCGCGCAGACCGCCCAGCGCCATGTTCAGCGTGCGCGGTATCGGGGTTGCGGTCAGTGTCAGCACGTGCACTTCGGCACGCAGTGCCTTGAGCCGCTCCTTGTCGCGCACGCCGAAGCGATGCTCCTCATCGATCACGACGAGCCCGAGCTTGCGAAAGCGCGCATGCGCGTGCAGCAGCCGGTGGGTTGCGATCACGATGTCGACCGTACCGCGCTCGAGTCCCTCGATCACGGCTGCGGCCTCCCCACTGGAGCGAAAGCGCGACAACGCCTCCACGCGCACCGGCCAATCGGCAAAGCGATCGCGAAAGCTCTGCAGGTGCTGCTGTGCGAGCAACGTGGTTGGCACCAGCACCGCGACCTGGGTACCGGCCTGCACGGCGATGAAGGCCGCGCGCATCGCCACCTCGGTTTTGCCGAAACCCACGTCCCCGCATACCAGCCGATCCATGGGTTTGACCGATTGCATGTCCTCGAGCACCCGACGGATCGCCTCGGCCTGATCGGCGGTCTCCTCGAACGGAAAACCGCTGGCGAAGGTCTGGTATTCGAGCTCACGCGCCACCAATGGCGTGGCCTGATGGGCCGCGCGACGTGCGTGCAGATCGAGCAGTTCGGCGGCCACATCCCGCACCGCTTCGGCCGCGCGCCGGCGCGCGCGCGCCCACTGATCGGTGCCGAGCTTGTGCAACGGCGCCGACTCGGGCGCACCGCCCGTATAGCGGTTGACCAGGTGCAGCGCGTGTACCGGCACGTAGACGCGATCGCCATCGCGGTATTCGATCACCAGGAACTCGTTGCTCTGCTCGCCGATGTCCATGCGCTGCAGCCCGACGTAGCGGCCCACGCCGTAGGTCTCGTGCACCACCGGGGCGCCGGGCTCCAGGCTCTGCAGATCACGCAGGATCGCGGCCGGGTCGGCGACCGCGGTGCGGCGGCGGCGCTCCTGGCGGGCGCGCGCACCGAACAGCTCAGATTCACTCAGCAGCAATAAGGGCGGTGCGCGCAGGGCCAGAGCGCCAATGTCTTCACCGACGTGGATTGCGAGGCGCGCATCGCCGTTGGCGAACTGCTCCCAGCTTTGCACCGCGCGCGGGCGCCGGCCGTGCGCCGCGAGCATCTCGCTGATCACCTCGCGTCGGCCCGGGGAGTCGGCCGCCAGCAATACGCGCCCGGCATAACTGTCGAGGAAGCTCGTCAAGGGTGCGAGCGGCTGGGCAGCGCGCACGTCGAGGCGAAACTCGGGTGGTGCGGTCGTGCCGAAATCGTGGCTCGGAATGGCGTCCGCGGACTCGGAGGGGCTGTCCGCGTAGCGCTCGATGCTCACGCTCGCATGGGCTCGCAGCGGCTCGCGCAGCGCGAGCGGCTCGGCGAACGCCTCGGCCGGCGCCAGCAGCGGACGCTCGATATCGTGGCGCCGATCCTCGAAGCGCGCACCGATCCCCTCCCAGGCGCGCTCGAGCGCTGCCTCGATGGCAAGGTCGCTGGCGATGATTGCGCCGCCCGGCAGGTAATCGGTGATGTTCGCGGTCGCATCGAAGAACAGCGGCAAATAGAACTCGATGCCCGGCGGCGCGATGCCTTCGCTGACGCCGCGATAGATGCTCATGCGGCTGATGTCGCCTTCAAAGCGGGCACGAAAGCGGCGCCGAAAGCCGCGCACCGCCTCCTGATCGAGTGGCAGCTCGCGCGCGGGCAGCAGGCGCAGTTGCTCGATGAGATCCAGCGAGCGCTGCGAGTCCGGATCGAAGCGCCGGATGCTGTCGATGCGATCATCGAGCAGGTCGACACGCACGGGGGCGGGCGTGCCCATCGGGAAGACGTCAAACAGCGAGCCGCGCACCGCAAACTCGCCGGGGGCGCTGACCTGGCTCACGCTGACATAGCCGGACTGCACCAGCCGCGCTCGCAGCGGCTCGAGCGCGAGGCTCTCGCCGCGCTTGAGCTCGAAACTGCGCGCCTGCACGTAACTGACCGGCGGCAAGCGCGTGAGCAGACTGTCGATGGCCAGCAACAGGATGCCGCGTTGCAGTCCCGGCAGGCGCGATAACGTACGCAGGCGCTCCGAGACGATGTCCGGATGCGGGGAGAAGATGTCGTAGGGCAGCACCTCCCAGTCCGGCAGCGTCAGGATCTCGAGTTCACCGGCTCCGAAGAAGCGCAATTCGGCGGCCAGTTGTTCGACTTCGCGCGTATCGGCGCCGATGAACACCCAGGGGCGGGCGTCGGCGAGCAGCGCTTCGGCAAGCGCGAGAGCGCGCGCGCTGCCGTGCAATCCGCGCCAGCGCCAATGCGGCTGGGTTGCGGTGGGCAGCGGTGGGTGCAGCAAGGCGCTCATGCGCAATTGTGCCCTCAGGCACCTGTGCTGCACACTGCGCTGTATCGTGAGCCGACTATTCGAACCGTGGATGATCGGCCAGCTTGCGCTGGCGAACCGGATCATCGTTGCACCGATGTGCCAGTATTCGGCCGAGGAAGGCTCGGCCAGCGACTGGCACCTGATTCATCTGGGGCATCTGGCGCTGTCGGGCGCAGGCCTGATGCTCACCGAGGCAACCGCAGTGAGCCCGGAGGGGCGCATCTCGGCTCAGGACCTCGGTCTCTACAGCGATCAGAACGAAGCGGCGCTCGGCAAGGTGATCGCTGCGATTCGCAAATACTCACCCATCGGCCTCGCCGTGCAATTGGCGCACGCGGGACGCAAGGCCTCGACTCGCGCGCCGTGGGATGGTGGCAAGCAGGTCGCGCCGAGCGAGCCCGGCGGCTGGCAGGCCCTGGGTCCCTCGGCCTTGCCGTACGCGGCTGGCGAGCATGCGCCGCTGGCCCTGGACCGCAACGGTCTGCAGCGCGTGCGCGATCAGTTCGCCCAGGCCGCGCGCCGCGCGGCCCGTCTGGGCGTCGACGGCATCGAGCTGCACGCGGCGCATGGCTATCTGCTGCATGAGTTTCTCTCCCCGCTGGCCAATGAGCGCACCGATGAGTACGGCGGCAGCCTCGAGAATCGCATGCGCTTTCCGCTCGAGGTGTTCGAAGCGGTGCGCAGCGCCTTTCCGGCCGAGCGGCCCGTGTGGATTCGCGTCTCGGCGACGGATTGGGTTGCAAACGGTTGGGATATCGAAGGAACCGTGGGGTTCGCGCGCGCCCTCGGGCAGCGCGGCTGCGCCGCGATCCACGTCTCGAGCGGCGGTCTGTCGAGCGCTCAAGCCATAAAGCCAGCTCCCGGCTATCAGCTGCCGTTTGCCCAGCGCATCAAAGCCGAGCTTGGTATAGCAACCATTGCGGTGGGCCTGATCAGCCAGGCCGAGCAGGCCGAGAGCATCATCGCAACAGGCATTGCCGATGCGGTCGCACTGGCCCGGGCCATGCTCTACGATCCGCGCTGGCCCTGGCACGCCGCCGCTAAACTCGCCGCGCACGTGAACGCGCCCAAGCAATACTGGCGCTGCCAGCCCCCGGAGCATCCGGATCTGTTCCAGGGCGCGCGCTTCGCTCAGCGCTAGTGGCCGCTCAAGGCTGAGCCGGGGTCTCGGCGGCAGGCGCCTCAGGGGCGGCAGGAGCCTCAAGGGCGGCAGGAGCCTCAGCGGCGGCCTCGGCCGTCGGGTTCACGACCGCATCGATCACGTGCTCGTACTCAAAGAAGACCGAGAAGGCCGCATAGTCCCAGCGCGTAATCGGGGGCTTGCCGACTGCGGCATGGCGCTCCTGCGGCGCGCCGAATTTCGCCTCGACCGCCTTCATGCTCATGCCGCGGCCGGGGCGTTGCACATTGGTTTCGCGCACGCTGACCTGATCGCCATTAGCGATGATCTCGGCGTGCAATGCGCCGCCGAAGCTCGCGATTCCAATGGCCAGCGCCGCAGTCCGTACCGACCTGCCTGCTCTGATCATGACGCACCTGCCCACTCTGCAATTCCTGGGGCTCGACTATAGCATCGGCCTGAAAAACTGCCGCATCAGCGCAGCCGCCGCAGCCGCGTTTCTGTGATCCAAGTCCAGTTTCGCGGCCGCGTGTGCTTTAATGCGCTCCCCATGTTTCAGCCGCTGCCAGTGTTTGTCGGCCTGCGCTATGTGCGCTCGCGGCAGCAGAAATTCTTCGTTTCGCTGATCACCTGGGTGTCGCTGGCCGGCGTGTCGCTCGGGGTCGCCGCGTTGCTCGTGATCCTGTCGGTCATGAATGGCTTTGAAGGGGAATTGCGCGACCGGCTGCTGGCGCTTGGCGCACAGGCGCATGTGGTGGACCAGGGCGTTGCCTCCAGCGACGGCGAGCGCACTCTGCGCGAGCGACTGGCAAGCCTGCCCGGGATCACAGGCATCTCGCCCTATATCGAGCTCACCGCGCTGGCGGTGCACCAGCCCGAGATGCTGCCGGTGTTGCTGCGTGGTATCGAGCCGCAGGCGGAAGCGCGTGTGGCCGATGTGAGTCCGCTGCTGGTCGAGGGCGGCCTGGAAGCCCTGCAGCCTGGCAGCAATGCCGTGATCGTGGGCCGCGATATCGCCGATCAGCTCGGCCTGAGTGTCGGGGATTCGATGACGCTGCTCGTGCCCATGGCCGACGCGTCCGGTCTGCCTGAGCCGCGGCTGCGCGAGTTTCATGTCGGGGGCGTGTTTGAGGCGGGGCTCGAGGATCTGGACAATTCCCTGATCCTGGCGCGCCTCGAGGACGTGCGCGCGTTCGCGCCGCGCTCGCAGGGCACGAGCGGACTGCGGCTGCGTTTCAACGACGCGCTGAAAGTGGGGCAGTACATGCCGGCGGTGCGTGCCGCCGTGGGCCCGGGATATCTGAGCAGTGACTGGACCGAGGACAATGCCAATTATTTTCGCGCGATTCGTATCGAGAAGACCATGATGGCGCTGATCCTGCTGCTGATCGTCGCCGTGGCGGCCTTCAATACCGTGGCGATGCTGGTCATGGTGGTCAATGACAAGCGCACCGACATCGCGATACTGCGCACCTTCGGTGCCCCGCCGCGCAATATCCTGCAGATCTTCATGATCCAGGGGCTCGCGATCGGCTGGTTCGGGGTCGCCGGCGGTCTGGTGCTCGGCATTGTGCTGGCGCGGCACGTGAGCAGCATCGTGCCGGCGCTGGAGCGCCTCTTCGGCTTTCATTTCCTCGACGCGCAGGTCTATTACATCACCACGATTCCCGCGGAGCTGCATCGTTCGGACGTGCTCTGGATTGCCGCGGCTGCCTTTGCCCTCACGCTGCTCGCGACCATCTATCCGGCACTGCGCGCGGCACGCACATCCCCTGCCGACGCCCTGCGTTACGAATAGCATGTCGTTGCCCTATGAGTGGATGCTCGGCACACGGTATCTGCGCGCCACGCGCGGTCGCGGCTTCCTGTCGTTCATCACGCTGGTGTCGGTGTTCGGACTGGCGATCGGAGTCGCGGTGCTGATCGTCGTGCTCTCGGTCATGAACGGTTTCGAGCGCGAGTTGAAGACGCGCATCCTGAGCGTGACCTCGCACGCGACGCTCATGGGCCTGGACGGCAGTCTCAAGGACTGGCGCGATGATCAGACGCGGGCACTGACGATGCCCGGCGTGCTGGCGGCCGCGCCCTATATCGAGGCCCAGGCGCTGCTCATGCATGGCGAGCGCACGGCCGGCACGAGCGTGCGCGGCGTGCTGCCCGAGCAGGAGCGGCGCGCCGTGGGCCTCGCGCAGCGTATCGAGGGCGGCCGGATCGAGGATCTGAGCGCTGGCAGCTATCGCATCATTCTGGGCGACGCACTGGCCGCGGCGCTCGCGGTGCATATCGGCGATGATGTGCTGCTGGTGGCACCGCAGGGCGATGTGACCCCGGCGGGCATCCAGCCGCGCATGCGCCGCGTGCACGTGGCCGGGCTGTTTCACTCCGGCATGTACGAATTCGACCGCGCGCTGGCGCTCATGAATCTGCAGGACGCCGCCCGGCTGTATCAGATGGGGGATCGCATCACGGGCTTAAGACTCGCGCTGCAGGATCCGTTCGCAGCCCCGCGGCTGGTGCGCGATCTGGCCGTGAGTCTGGGCGGGGGCTACTACGTCAGTGATTGGACGCGCAATCACGCCAATTTCTTTCGCTCCATCGAGATCACCAAGTCGATGCTGTTCATGATATTGCTGCTGGTGGTCGCGGTTGCCGCCTTCAACCTGGTCGCGACGCTCGTGATGGTGGTGAAGGACAAGCGCGCCGACATTGCGATTCTGCGCACGCTGGGTGCCGGACCGCGCAATGTGCTGCTTATCTTCACGATCCAGGGCGCCTTCATCGGTCTGACCGGCACGCTCGCCGGGGCGCTGCTGGGCCTGGGTCTGGCGGCCAATCTGGAAGCCCTGGTGCATGGGCTCGAGCATCTGCTGGGTACGCATTTCCTGGACGCGCGGGTGTATTTCATGAGCGACCTGCCGGCCCATGCGCAGGCGGGCGATGTGCTGCGCATCTGCGCCGTGGCCTTCGGTCTGTGCGCGCTCGCGACGTTGTATCCGGCCTGGCGCGCCGCGGGCACGCAGCCGGCGCAGGCGCTGCGCCATGACTGAGGGCGGCATCGTGCTTGCCGCGCAGGATGTGCGGCGCAGTTTTCGTGAGGGCACGAGCACGCTTGAGGTGCTCGCCGGCGTCGCACTTGAGGTCAGACACGCCGAGCGCCTGGCGATCATCGGCTCCTCGGGATCCGGCAAGACCACGTTGCTGCAGATCCTGGGCGGGCTGGACCGGCCCGACGGCGGGGTGGTCAAAATCGGCGGCCGCGACATTCATGCGCTGCCGGAGCGGGAGCGCTGCACGCTGCGCAATCGCAGCATCGGCTTCGTCTATCAGTTTCACCATCTGCTGCCGGAATTCTCGGCGCTGGAGAATGTCGCGATGCCGTTGCTGGTGCGGCGCGAGACGGCCGCCAGCGCCAGCGCGCGCGCGCGCGATCTGCTCATACGCGTGGGCCTCGGGCAGCGACTTGATCATCAACCGCATCAACTGTCGGGAGGCGAGCGCCAGCGCACCGCGGTAGCGCGCGCGCTCGTGACTTTGCCGCAGCTCGTGCTGGCCGATGAGCCCACGGGCAATCTGGATGGCCGCAACGCCGAGCAGGTGTTCGCGCTCATGCTCGAGCTCAACCGCGAACTGGGCACCAGCATGGTGGTCGTTACGCACGATCCACGGCTGGCCGCGCGCATGGATCGGGTCCTCGAGCTCGACGCTGGCGTGCTGCGTCAGCCCACGAGCTTGTAGGAGCGGCGCTCCTTGCGCGCGTGGTAGCGGCGCAATGTGGCGGCGCGCCAGACGAGCTCGAGCGCCCAGCGCGCACCGAAACCACCGATCAGGCCGCACACCAGGCAGCCGAGCAGAAACGGCTTCCAGGCCGGTCCGAGACCGTGCTCGAGCCAGTTCCAGGTCAGGTGAAATTCAAAATGCCGTGGGTGGTGACGCAATAATGCGACGCCCACGCGGTAGGCGGCAAAGTAGATCGGCACCATCGTGAATGGATTGACGATGTAGGTGGCCACGATGGCCACGGGCAGATTCAGCCGCCACCACAGCGCCGCGAGCACCACGAGCTCCAGGTGCACGGGCAGAGGGATGAAGCTGATGGCGATGCCCACACCGAAGGCGGTCGTGATTGAGCGGCGGTTCAGCGACCACAAATGCGCATCGGTCAGTCGATCGCCGAAGATGCTCAGATACCATTTGTGGCGCCGCTCATGGATGAGTCGGCCCAGCTTCTTGACTACTCTGCGCGGCATGGCAGCGCGACTCTAGCAGTTGCACGCTGTTGCCCATAAGCGCGCCGTCTCGATTTTGCGCTTTGGGCCATGCGCTTTAGGTATCATGCGCCGGCCGCGACTAAAAGCAGGAGTCGACGCCAGAGATGTGGGAAATCGTGCAGGCGGGCGGGGTGCTGATGTGGCCCATCATCCTGTGCTCGATCGTTGCCGCGGCGATCACCCTGGAACGGCTCTGGACGCTGCAGGATCGGCGTGTGTTGCCACCCGATCTGATGCAGAAAATCTGGAAACTGGTGGAAGCGCACCAGATCAGCGAGCCCGTGATCCGGGCCCTGGAGCGAAATTCGCCGCTCGGCAGGCTCCTGGCCGCGGGTCTGGAGAACCGGCACCGGCCGCGCGAGGTGCTCATGGAGCGGCTCGAGGATACGGGCCGACATGTCGTGCATGAGCTCGAGCGCTATCTGAATACGCTCGGAACCATAGCCGGGGTGTCGCCATTGCTGGGCCTGCTGGGCACCGTGACCGGCATCATCAAGGCCTTCAACGCCATCAACGCCGGCGGCGGTGGGGATCCGCGCATGCTCTCGGGCGGTATTGCCGAGGCGCTGGTGGCCACAGCGGCCGGCCTGTGTGTCGCGATCCCATCGCTGATCGCGTACCGCTATCTGCGCGGCCGCGTAGAACGTATCGTGGTAGAAATGGAAAAGAATGCGCTGCGGCTCGTGGATGCGGTGGACGCGGCCGCGCATCAGCCGAGCGAGAAGCGCGCGCTGCCGGCCTGAAGCCCTAGGAACACGCCATGAATCTCAAACCGCGCCGCATCGAGGAGCCCGAGATCAACGTCACATCGCTGATCGATGTGGTGCTGTTGCTGGTGGTGTTCTTCATGCTGTCTTCCAATTTCACCGCCGAGGGGCGCCTGCGCGTGCGTCTGCCGCAGGCCAGTTCGGTGCCCACCGATCGCTCGAGCAGCGAGTCGCTCGTGATCAGCGTGAGCGCCGGCGGCGCCTATCTGGTGAACGGCCGCGAGCTGATCGACTCGAGCCCCGATACACTGCGCGCGGCCATACTCAAGAGCGCCGGGACCGCGGCGCACACCTCACCGGTCTCGATCCGAGCCGACGGGCGCGCGAGCCATCAGTCGGTCGTGACCGCGATGGATGTGCTG
>Ga0181537_10005659_pt1 | contig 10072 bp, 14 predicted proteins | sample PEATcosm2014_Bin_39_FD_119765 | JGI IMG/M metagenome (GOLD analysis project Ga0181537, IMG submission 119765) | Peatland microbial communities from MTU Mesocosm Facility, Houghton, MI, USA - PEATcosm2014_Bin23_10_metaG | ecosystem: Environmental > Terrestrial > Soil > Wetlands > Peat | place... | reverse complement strand
GCGCGCGGGCTGTTGATGCCCGTCGCGACCGTGATCGCGTTCGCGAGCGTGTCCATCGAGCCGTAGAAGACCCGCTGCCTGATCCCCGTCGTCGGCAGCGCCTGCGACGTGACCTGCGTGACCACGCGCCCGACGTTCGTCGCGTCAGAGTCGCAGAGGATGATGTTGTAGTACGTGCTCGAGAGCACCGTGGCGAGCGCGTTCGTGTAGTTGTCGGCCGTGGCTCCTCCGCCGAGCGTGACGATCCCAGCGCCTGAGAGCGTGCCCCAGCACGTCCAGACGACGCCGTTGGAGTCCGCGGTCGTCGCCGTCCCGATCGTCGTCGGCCACGTCGGCTGCGCGCTCCCCGTCGTACCCGACCCCGCTGTCGTGACCTTGTAGTAGTAGCCGTTCGCGACCGTCGGGACCGTAAAGCTGCTCGTCGTTACCGTCTGGCCCGTCGCCCACGTCGCGCCGTACGCGTTGACGGTCACGCCCGCGGCGATCGGGCCGGGGCCGTTCAAGGCCTGGATTCGGATCCAGTTCTCTTCCGGTCCGTGGTTCTTCGCCGTGATGTTGACCTGCCCAGCGCTACTCGATGCGGTGATTCCCCAGTTGATCTGGTTGGTGAGACTCGCCGCGACGTTCGTCGCGATCGTCGTTGCCGTGTCCCCCACGTTGATCGCCGTGTCGATGAATTCGTCGCCGTAGTAGACGCGCGCCGTGCCGCCCGTGGTCGCCGTGCCCGTGATGAGAACGACTCCCGTCGCCTGTGCGCCCGCGCTCTCCGCAGCGGCCACGAAGTAGACGGGCGTCCCCTTGTTGACCTTCTGGAAGCGCTTCCACGCGCGGTGCAGCTGAGAGCCCGCCCCGAACTGCGTAATCACGTCGGTCTCCGACTGCACGGAGGTCGATGTGTCCGGTCCGTAGATCACCGTATCGGGCGTGGCCGCGCCCGCGCTCGTCTTGTTGCCGATGATCAGTGCCGTCTGCGCCGCGGGACCCGCGCTCGTCGGGCCGGCCGCGAAGTTGACTTGTATGAACGTCCCCGGATTCGGGTAGTTCGCGCCAATTCCGACTAAGAGTATGGTTGCCAGGCCGATAGACATAGTCAGTGCGCTCCGACGTAGTGCGGGGTTAGCTGCTTGGGTGTCACTTCGACGCCGGGGGCGTCGCGGTCGTCTGCTGCGCGGGCGAGGTCTTCTTCTCCGCCGCCTCGCGGAAGCCGAGGTCCCAGGGGACGCCGGCGCCTACGGACTCCTCGGGGAAGCCGTGCACCCTGAGGGCCGCGGAGAGCTTCGGAGCGTCTAGGCCGTGCTTGGCGCTCACCTCCGGGTGCTCGCCCCCGAAGTGCGGCTCGAAGGGCACGCCTACGAGCGCGGCGGTCTCAGGGTCAGCCGCCCAGAGATCGCCCTGCTGGATGTGCCGGATGTACTCGCCCCGGTACGGGTCGTCGCCCGCGATGGTGACGACCGCATTGGGCTGCTTCACGCGCGCCCCGAGCCGCTTCGTCTGCCCGTCCTTACTGTCGACGAAGGTCAGGCCGCCGCTAAAGTCGAACTTCCAGCCGACATGACGGTTGGTCTTCGTGTCGAACATCGCGCGGTAGTCCTGCACGAGCGCCGTGCCCCGGGGGAGCACGCGCAGCGGCTGCGAGGGTTCCTGCTTCTCTGCGATTCGATGCGCCATTAGGGTGCGGTCTCCTGCCGCGGAACCCGGGTTCCGCGGGTCACTCGAAGGAAAAACTCTGGGGGAAACCTATACGAAAGAAAAGCTAGCAGGGAGCGTGAACGCTTGTCCGTCTCTGTTCACGATTGTTGTGTCGACGGTGCCCACGCCCTGCACGGCGGGCGTCGTGACCGTCACAGACGTGCTAGAGTTGAAGGTCACGCTCGGCGCGTAGAGAGCTCCCGAGGGAGGGCCGAAGTAGACCGCGCAGCCGGCGAGAAAGAGCGTGCCCGTTAGCGTCGTGCTCGTGCCGCCCGCGACGGGCCCGGAGGGAACGCTCAGGCTCGTGATCGTCGGCGCTCCCTGCGTCGAGACCTGAACGACGTTCGGGATGGAGGTCCCGTCGCTCGCCTGAAGGCCGAGGTTAATGTCGCCGCCCGCGAACTTCTGCGGGCCCCCGATGTCCGGGTTGTACATGTCGCGCTCGACGATGTACGCGTTGAGCCTTAGGCAGGGAAAGTAGAGGTCGCCGCCCCACTCGAGCTTGCCGTGGTCGCCCGCGTGCACCTGACCTCCCGCGCGCGTCTTGAACCCGCGGTACTCACCGATCCCCGCCTCTTCGACGTTCGCAAGCGCCGTCCACTGCTGCCCCAAGCTGCCCCCGGGCGGTGTGTACCCGGGGTCCCAGCCGTCGCTCGTCTTCTTGCGCAGCGCCTTCTCGATCGCCGTGAAGATCGGGACGATCTGCTCGGCCTGCGCCGCGTCGAGCGGGGGCAGGACGTACAGGATCTCGAGCGTCGTCGCCTCGTGCTCCCACGCGGCGGTGATCCACTCGGTGTCTATCCGCTTGCGGTACGCCGCGAAGAGCGGGAACTGAAACTGATTCTCCCCCTTCGCAGCAATTGGGTCCCACGGGTAGCGCTGCGCAACCGCGGACATAATGCTCGCGTTCGGCCATTTCAGATTCGCGAGGCTCATCGCAGTAACGAGCCGTGCGCCCACGTAGTTGTCGATCACCCACGACCAGAATGAGAGCGCCTGGAAGAGCGCTGGGTCGGCATCCTGAAGGAGCGAGTTACCCCCGCTCGTCGTGAGTGGAAGCACCAACCCCCCAACCTGAAGTTGATTGTAGTCGGTCATTAACTTTACGGCTCCTCGAGCTCGATTGCTGCAAGCTCGAGCTGCTCAGCCCATTGGCGGAATCGACGCGCTACGCAGTCGGCAACACCCACCTGGGCGGCGATCGCTTTCCGTGCTGGCGCTCCGAGCTCGCGGAGAAGGAACCGAGCGCACAGCGCGTGCGTTGCGCTCGCGACGCCTGACATCTCGCGGAAGTCCGCGGCGGCCGCGCGCAGCCCCTCGGGCGATACCGCGTCGTCGGCGGCGAAGAGCAGCTCCTCGTCTTCCGCCAGCATCAGCGCAATCGCGGTGCTCGCGGGTAGAGGCGCGCGAGAAACCCCTGCGCCTCCCCGTACTCGTTGACGACCGGGGGGAGCCTACGGTTCGAGGCCACGATGAGGCCGACGGCGAGCAGGTGTGCGCACTCCGAGGGCCACACAAGGACGCGGCCCAGGCGCGTTAGGATAAAAACACTGGCGCGGGTATTCGCGACCCTACGCTTCGTCCCCGGCAGGGCGAGGACGGCGGTCGACCACCAGAGCCTGCACCACTCGATGGCGCGCGCGCAGTACACGAGGAGCCAGCAGAGCGTGTTCATCGGATCCTCCGGATAACCTCACCCGCGTAGTACTCCGCTCCGTACTGTGCCGCCTGCTCGCCTCGAGACCGCGCCTCGCTCATGAAGAGCGTCTCCGCCGTCCCCGGGTGCATGCGGATGAACCGCCACCCTACGCCAGCGATGAACACCGGCGCGTTGATCGGGTGCGGGCGCGTACCGTTCTCGAGGAAGACGGACGCGCCCCCCGCACGCACGAACCCGCGGGAGTAGGACTCGACGCGCCCAACAATACTCTTGCGCGTTTCGCCCGACTTGTCCTTCCAGCGCGTCGTGGCCTTCGCGCTCTGCTCAGCGGCGGCCACGCCAGCACGAAGCGCGAGCCCCGAAGCCTGGACGATGCCCGCGGCGAGCAGCTCCAGCCCCGCGATCGTCGCCTTACCGTCGACGGTGGCCGACACTCATCCACCGAGGGCTGCGAGGAAGCACTCCTGGCAGGACCCGTTCTTCCTCGATGCGGGCTTGCCGCACTGACACTTCACCAGCGCTCCAGCATCGTCCCTCAGGGGAGCGCCTGCCGCGGAACCCGGGTTCCGCGGCAGCCCGTCGAGCGCCGTGACTGCGTCGCCTCGCTCGCTCGCCCCCGGTCTGTCCCTGACCACCGAGAGCATGGCGCTGAGCGCCGCCCACTTCTGGGGCGAAGAGACCGAGAGAAGCTCGCCCGCGATATCCGCCGCGTACTCCCTGTCGAGTGCGAACTCGACCTCGTTCGGATTTGCCTTCGTCCCCCACGCGAAGCGCACGCGGAGAAACCGCTTGTCTTCCGCGTCCGGGTTGATCGTCGCGCGTACGAGCGGGATACCGAACGCTATCCGCGTCCCGCACTCGTCGCACGTAAAGACTCCGACGGCGGCCGGGCACGATAACGAATCCTCGTGCCCGCAGTAGGCGCACTTCAGGCGTGGCGATTCCGTCATTACTCGTAGCGCCCCGTCGCACGCAGGAAGACTGTATAGTGAAGCGCAGAGGCCTCCTCCCCGAGCTTCTCACACACGATGCCCTGCGGGGGCAGCCCGTGCGTCCCCCCGTCGTTCGTCGTCAGCAGCCAGATGAGCTCCACTGCTTGCCCCGTTGGGTACGGGTCAATCGCCGTGTCATCGATACCCCCGGAGGAGAGTCCGAGTGCGGCGGCGTACGCGGGCGTCATCTGCCCAACCCTGTAGTCCCGGTCAGTCAGCTGCCCGCCCGAGGCAATGATCTCCCGGCGCGTGACCTGCTTGACCCTCACGGGGTAGAGGTTGCCGTCCGCTCCCTGGTTGACGAGCAGGGTATCCGTGTCTGTCTTCGCGCCCACCCCAGGGCGCTCGCCCGACCAGACGCGCTTGCGCACGACACACGCGAAGGGACGTAACCCGAGCATCGCTCCGATGGAACGGAGCGCATCGAGCGGTGCGAGAATGGACGGAATGAATCCTGACATGAACCGGGTTTACCAGCGTCGCCAGTGAAGGAGGTCTGTCGTATGGAATGGACTCTCCGCGGCGTAGCCCCACGGATCGGCGTCGAGGATCTTCGGAGCAGACGCGAAGATATCCGCACGTACGCCTCGCATGCCGAGCATCCGCGCGAGTTGGTTGCAGAGCCGACGACCCTCCTGCTTCAGGCGCATCGTCTCAACGACCGGGTCGATCTCAACTTCGCCGCCGTCAGCACTCGACGCGCCGAGGAATACATCCTGCTGCGCGATCGTCTGGTCAATCTGAACGAGTCCACGCAGAGCCGGCGTATTGAACGCACCATTCTGAGCGGAGCCGTTCGGCGTTACTCCTGCCTGGGCACTTGTCACTGCGGCGAAGCCGTAGATGACCCCCTTGATGTAGTTCTCTGTCGATGAATCGGGGCGTGAGCCGCCATCAGCAATGGACTGCGTCGCAGTGATCGCGTTTTCGAGACGAGGCTCCGCCTGGATCCAGATCGCGGCGTATCCAACATATTTCCGGACCCAAACACGATCCTGCTCTACATACACGGCATTGCTCCTACGCCGTCGGGAAGGGGTCGCCCTCTACAACGGTCAACTCGTCTCCTTCGACTTCGGCCTTCTCGGCCTCCGCGAATCCAGGAACCACTGTGGCAACCGGGACGTCGTAGTGGTCAGCGTCCCTATGGACGAGGAACGTCCCGTCGTCCCTATGGACGAGGAACGTCCCGTCGTCCGCTTCGAGCGCTGTCTTGCCCCCCGGCTGCCCTTCAGGCGCGCTTTCGGTACCGGAGGGCGGTAACCCCACCTTCGATGCCATATGCGCTCGCAAATCAGCCGCGAGCGCATCGAGGTCGAACATCTGCTCGGTCCCCCGATAGGGGGAATTTCGCGCGACCTCGATGCGAGCAAGCAGCAGCGGGATCTCCTCTTCGGTGAATGACAGGGGAGTCCAGTGCGCGGGCCGACCGACCGCCGCCACGTGCTGCCAATGCAGCAGCACGCGGTCGGCGACCTCGAATCGGTAACCTAAGCTACCGCGCCAGGTCATGGGCTAGTACGAAATCCCCGATGGAACACTCGTCAACGCGGTCGCCGCGGGTGCGCCAACGACCGTCGTGTACGTCGGCGTTGCCGCGAACTTCGTCACGAGCGAGACGGGGCGTTGGAGCGCTGACGAGACGAGGTATGCAACCTGCGCCGCCGCCGCCAAACTCGGCGCTGTGAACTCCATCCACTGCTGCTGAAACGAGCCGCCGCCGGCCTGCCCGCCGGCGGGACCCGCGGGGAATCCGACAGAGTCTGCGATGATGTAGACGTTGGGAAGGCTCATGGGATCTTCGGACTTTCTTTAGGGGTTAGAGGAGCGAAGAACGAGCCTCGCCCTAGTGACTATTCTTTCGTCGCCTTGCGCGAAGGAAGCCTCCTGGCATCCTCCTCGAGGGCGTGAATCTGTGACGACGTCGCCGCAACGCCACTGCGCTCAGAGCTGAGGGCAGCCTCCTTCACGGGTTCGGAGACACTCCCGAGTTGGAGCTCCTTGCGCGCGATCTCCTCGCGCAACCGACGCAGTTCTTCGGTCGCATCCTTGAGCGCGACCTCGTTGTCGCTCTTGGCAATAAGTGCCTCGGCGACCTTCTCTCGGTGGGCTTGCGCGGCCGCGTACTTGTCGTCGAGTGCGTCAGAGACGGTAGGCCGATGCTGCAAGCCCTCCATCACGAGGGTGTGCGGCGCTAGACCCCCGATGATCGTGCGGCGATGCGCTCTGTTCTTGCACTCGAACGGCTTCTGCGAGCACTCGCCGGACGGGTCCTGGCACTGCATGTGCTGGATCGCCATGTCGAACTCGCTCGGGATTGCTCGGCGCGACTTCGCCTTAATGATGTACCGACGCTTGCCCGTCCGCTGCTCCCACGTCAGCCTCTTGCCCGAGCGCACAAGGCCGCGGAGGTTATTCGGGATACCGACGTAGAGGTCGAGGACGACGTCCTTTTCGGTCGGGTTATGCCAGATCGTCTCGGCGACGGTCTCCTGGTGGTCGACGGGCGCGTACGGCCTCTCTGCTGCCGGTACGAGGTCCTTGCGTGCGGTCCCGAGAATCTCTTCTTCGCTCATTTGTGCACTTCCCTTTCTACGGAGGGGCCGCGGGTTGACCGCGCGCTGTGGCGCTCGTGTGCTCCGCTTCGGGCGATGACCGCCCTGCATCGTGGCGAGATGACCGCGGGCCGGGGGAATTCCCGCGCCCGCGTGTACTCGTCTCCGTGCCCCTCAGAGATCTTCTTACTTACACTTCGCTGATGTCTGCCAGGATGGCTTGCGCGTTGCGCCGCGTGATTGCCATCTGACAGGTAATGCGGCAGCTGATCTTGTAGCTGTCGCCCGTCTTCGCGAGGACCGAGACCCGCATAGGCATCCCCGTCGCCTGCACGATGGCGCCCGCGCCGGATCCGCTCTGGCCCTGGAGGCCCATCATCTTCATGAAGTCGATGTCCGCCTGGCGCAGAGCGCGCGGCAAGTACTTCATCTTGATGTGCGCGGTATTGAGCATCGCGAGCTTGCCGATCGGGTTGAGCCTATTACGGATGACCGGGCTGCCCTTAAGGAACAGTCCCTGCTGCTGTCCCTGCGGCCCAGTCGGGCGCCCAAGGTCGTACGCCGTATTGTCGTTGTTGCGGACAAGCGGGATCTGAAAGGCCTGCTGCCCGATATTTGAGCCGGCGCCCTGAGTAAAGACCGATGCCCACTTACGGGTCACACCCGCGCTCGTCATGCACAGGTCCCACGGCATCGAGCTGCCGAGGAAGATGTTGGCATCCGCCTGCTCGACGAGGTCAGGCGTAAGCGCGCGTGACACGCCACCGTTGGCGAGCACGTTACCGCCCCACTCCGTCCACGTCGCAGGGTTGATCCCTCCGTACGCGCCCGACGCCGCGATTGCGCCGCCGTAGATGCCGATGATCGTCGGGTTACCGCTCGCGTCGACGCCCGTACCGTTCAAGGCGTCGTTCTCGATCTGGCTGGCGAGAATGGCGCCTGCCGAGAGGATGCGCGCGCCGAAGATGTCCATCAGCGCTTCGGGCGTTCCGAGCGAGCGGCGTGCCGCATCGACCTCGACCTCCGTGACTTGGAAGCTCGTACGGTAGGTAGCCCACGGGAAGAACGCGGGCTCGTCGACGTCCTGGTTATACTCCGTCGATGCTACGTCGGAGCCCTCTGCCACTGTCTGCGCAGTCGCTCCCGTGAACTCGACGTCGAAGGCGACGTTCTTGCCCGCTCCCTCCTCCGGCGTCGCACCCTTTGCGTTGAGCGCTCCGAGGAGGAACGTCGTGCGGTTCCACTGCAATTGCAGTTGGGGCTCCATCGTCTGCGACAGAGCATTGAAGATTGTACTGAGACTCTCACCTGCCATTTTCGTATCCTTTCGACGGGTTGATTTTTCCCGCAGTGCGCCGGAGACACTTCACGCGTCAAACATCTCCGCGCCCCGCGGGATAGAACTTCGCTATTTTCGGTTTTATCGAACCCCTCGCGGACACTGCCTCTTCGGGGCGCGTGGATTACTCAAGGGCCTTGTTCAAAAACTCCCCGAGTAGATGCTTTCGCTCCTCTTCAGAGAGCTTCACCGGCACGGTCGGCGCAGGTTGCGCTGGGCGTGTTCCCGCGCCCGCCGCTCCCGTCGGGGGGAGGAAGATCTTCGCGTCGGTCGACTTGCTCCAACCCTTCAGGCCCTGCGAGAGCTTGATCCAGCCCTCACCATCATCGTGGAAGACGATCTCGTCGGCGTCTTCGACGCCTGTGTTCTGCCCCACGTCATCGCGGAAGGCGATGCGCCCCTCTTGCAAAAGGACCGAGAGCGCCATACGCCCATGGATACCGGCGATCCCGAACTTCGAGAGTTCTTCGGCCGCCTGCGTGCGAAGGTTCAGGCTACGACTCTTCGAACGCTCCTGTTCGGCGCGCTCGCGCGACTGCTCCGCGAGCATCTTGTACTCGGCGAGCTCCTTCTTCATCGTTTGCAGCTCGACAGAGCCGTCGTTCTTACCCTTCTTGCCGCCTCCTTCCTCGCGGTCGGGAGGCGCTAGACTCGAGAACTTCTCCTCGAGGATCTTGGCGAAATCGCTCTTGATCGCCTCGCGGTCTTCTGCGCGCTTCTTATCCGCCATCTTATCGCGCGACGCGATAGCGCTGTTGACCACGGAGGTGATCTGCGCGCGGAGCGCCTCGGATTGCTCGTCGGTGAAGGGGGCCTTCGGGACTTCGTCTGCCATGGGTAGTGCCGTCTTTCTCGGTCGCCTTTCGGGCTCCCGTGTGAGCGAATGGGGATTTCACGCGCGGCGGGAAGTCGCTCCGGCTTCCGTCGCTCTGCGTTTGGCGGGTCGATCATTGCGTTTATCGAACACCCCCGCCCGGGATGTATCGACGCGTTGCTGCGAACTGCGTGTTTCAGATCGCGAGTGGGTAGATGCCCCCTAAGCCGTGCGAGAGCGCCTCTACAGTCGCGCGCCGTAAATCTGCGATTGCCGACTGCCGCAGCTCCCGCAAGTTGCTCTCGTGTTCGCGCCTTCCCATCCCCTCCGGAGGCACGTCGTGAACGGGGAAGCGCTGAAGAATGGCACGAAACTCCGATCGGTACGTGCGCAAAAGCGCCTCGCAAACAAAGATGAAGTGCGTTGGCGGATCGTGCGGCAGCTCACTCCATCGCAAGGTGCCGAGCATTCTCTCCCCGGGCTTCTTCGGAATGCGCATGCTTTTCGGAGCCCTGAGTCAGGGCCCTAGTAGTTGTCAGGAAATCCGAAGTCGGAGGGCCGCACGCGACTCTTCTCTTTCCACCGACCGCTCTTGCGTTTGACCTTGAGCAAACGCATCTCACCCATCGCCTGCGGATCGAGCGCCGCGCTATCCTCGTTGTCCACGAGGAGTGCCTGGAGTCCGTTGTGAATAGTCTCGCGGTGACTCACGATGGCGACGCTGTTGGTCTCCTCTGCCCCGAGCTTATAAACGAGCGACCGAATCGACTGGTGGGGGCCGATGCCCACGTCCGTCTTGATCTGAGGCGCGACGAATCCCGCCTCCTCGATAGCCTTGCAGATAAGTTCCGCCGTCTCCTGCGTGCGTACCGCGGGGCTCGCGTAAATGGTCGCCGGGATCTCTTCGTTCTCCGCCATCCACGCTCCGAGTCCCGACGCCACCTCACGCCCCTCGGGCGTCAACTCTGCATCGGGATCGCCATCCTCTGCATCGACGATGTCCTTAGGGACCTCGCGCTCGGC
>Ga0181537_10005658_pt1 | contig 10074 bp, 12 predicted proteins | sample PEATcosm2014_Bin_39_FD_119765 | JGI IMG/M metagenome (GOLD analysis project Ga0181537, IMG submission 119765) | Peatland microbial communities from MTU Mesocosm Facility, Houghton, MI, USA - PEATcosm2014_Bin23_10_metaG | ecosystem: Environmental > Terrestrial > Soil > Wetlands > Peat | place... | reverse complement strand
GTGCCTGGCCGCTGAGCGTCTCGCACCGAACGATCGCCACATTGTGGGCACTGGCGGCGTCGGTCTCGGTGACGCGCTCATGCTCTACGGCCGCTTCATGAGTCAGCTGTCGCCGGTCATTGTTAAGCTCAGCGCCGGCCTTCGCCAGCTTTTCGGAGGCATCCTTCGCAGCCGCGGCGTCCCTCTGCTGCGCGGTTTGCTCGGCCGATGCCAAATCCGTGGCAACCTTTGAAGGGTCCCGGGCGCGATCGCACGCTGCGAGCGTGAACATCCCCAGCAGGGGGAGAGTGATTATCAGATTGCGAATTCCCATAGTGATTCCCCGAAAGTCGTGAGGTTGAGTCTCTAAATCCGATCACATCGCGAGTCACCCGACGCCATCGGCACTGGCACGAGCGATTGTTCGCCACTTGGAAGGCTAGACTTTCGTGAAGCGCGCCGCAGCCGGTGATGAGCGCGCTGCAACGTCAGTCGCGCCTTACAGCTTGTGTGACCGGTAACTTGAGCTCAAACCGTAGGAGCTGTCGCGGTGCAGAGGGAGGTTCGATGCCCTCTGGAGTAGAGCCGGTCACGCCTGGCGCGCCGCGCTTGGCCCGCGGTGATTGCTCTGGCGTAATAGGGCCGCGCCGGCCACGCAGTGTTGCGGGACCGGCGCGGCCGCGGGCGGACAGAAGTCGAATTGGTCTAACGGCGCGCGATCAGGAAGCCGACAGTCAGACCGGCCAGCGCGGCGATTCCTACTGCGGTCCACGGGTTGTTGCTGACATAGCGTCCGCCGGCATTAACGGCCTCGCGTGTTTGGCGCTGTACCTGATCCGCCCCATCACTGAGCATCTCCCGGGCACTGGCCAGGCCACTCTCCACTTTGGCACGTATGCGAGAGATCTCCGGGTCGAGCGAATCGCCGACGCGCGTCATCAGATCATCGACATCAGATAACAGGTTGTTGATCTCCTGCTGGCCAGCCGATTTCATTCGGCGACCCGACGCGTGCGCGTCGCTCTTCGCATGTTTGACATCGCCGCGAACCGAGCGGCCATTTTCATTTGCAGTAGTTTCCATTCTCAATTGACTCCTAAAGGTGTGATGTTTGCGCATAGGTTATCGCGCGTCGTGCACTGGCCAAAGTTCCGAGCGCGGACATTAGACGCGGCGCCGTCCCACAAGCAGAGCCACAATGGCGCCGATCAGGAACAGGAAGAACAGGATCTTTGCGATGCCCACCGCACCGGCAGCCACCCCACCGAAACCGAAGATGGCGGCAACGATGGCGATGAGAAAAAAGACCGCGGCGTAATACAGCATAAGTGCCTCGCTTAGGTTTGTAGGCCGCAGAGTGACGGGTACACAGTACCGCACAGAAATCGCCCTTTTGGCTGCGAAGCAGTATCGCGCCACTCGTGCGGCGCGTCGGTCGGGTCCAACCCCCAGTGGATGTCGGACGGCGGCTACAGCCGGCCCGTAGGATACCGACCGCCGCCGCGGCGTTGCCCGGGCGCCAGTTCGTACGTTGGGCAGTCCGCCGCAGCTACTGCAGCGCACGTGCGACAGGTCTCTCACGACTTTTGTCGGCGCCCTCCTACACGCGATGGAACAATTGGCGTACTCTGAAGGCGAATATCAGGCGGTAACATATGGCAACTAGCCTGGACTGCCAAGAATTTGAATGGGCGAGCACGGCCGCACTGGCTGGCGTTGATACGCCGAAGGAGGGAGTGTGACAAACGTACTGATTGCCGATGACCATGCCATGGTCCGCACCGGCCTCCGACACTATCTGGAGCAGGATCGGGCATTCGATACCATTGCGGAAACCGCGACCGGGAGCGAAACCCTGGACCAGCTGCGCCGCGGGCACTGGGATCTGGTGGTTCTGGACATCAATATGCCCGATCGCAGTGGGCTCGATATCCTGCGTCATATCAAGGCGGGCCACCCCAATACCCGGGTGCTCGTAATCAGCGGGTTTGCAGAAAAGCAGTACGGCATCATGGTGCTGCGCAGCGGGGCGTCGGGATATATCGCCAAGGACCAGGCCCCGGAGGAGTTTCTGCGCGCCGTACGCACGGTGCTGGCCGGGCGCCGCTTTGTCAGCGCTGAACTGAGCGATATGCTCGTCAATGCGCTTGATGAACCGAGCAATCAGCCGCTGCATTCGGTGTTGTCGCAGCGCGAATTCCAGATTATGTGCAAACTCTCGGTGGGTCGTACCGTCACGGAAATCGCTGAAGAGCTGTTTATCAGCGTCAAGACGGTCAGTACCTATAGGGGTCGGGTGCTGCAGAAGATGAATTTCACGACTAACGCCGATCTGACGACTTATGCGTTGAATCATGGGCTGGTCTAGACCGGCCTGCTGCCTCCTGTAAGGACGCACCGACGCCGGCGCGGGCCTTCCCCTGATCCCAGGACCAGTGACGTGCGCGTAGCTTTGAGCCCTGAAGTCATTGCGATGTCTGGTGTCGGCATCGCCCACGGTCCTGAACCAGCGAACGAGCAATAACCACCTACCGCTATGACGGACTCCGCAAAGGCCCCTGTCTCAGCGCTGCGCATCATGCTCGTGGAAGACTCCGCCATTCTGGCCAGTCATGTCATGGAACTGATCCAAAAGCTGCCGGACATGCTACTTACGGGCATCGCTGATAATCAAAAGGATGCGATTCAGATGCTGGCGGATACGCTGCCACAGGTGCTGATCCTGGATCTGCATCTGCGAGAGGGCAATGGCTTCGGGGTGTTGCGAGGAATGGCCCGCGCGGATCCGCCGCCGAAGGTCGTAGTGCTGACCACGTTTGGATTGCCGGAGTACCGGCGCCAGGCGGAAAAACTCGGCGTTGCAGCATTTCTGGATAAGTCGAGTGACTACCACCTGCTGCCCGGCCTGCTATGTGCAATGGCTGAAGATCTCCGCAGCGGCGACCTGCCAAAAATTTAGCGGACGTCTCCGTCCGCACCCGGGTCATTTCTGGCCAGCAGCATCGCGAAGTAAATTCGCCATTGGCATTTCAATCAGCAATTTTGTGCCGTGTTCGGGAAGCTCGATCCACTGCAGCCGACCGCCCAATCGCCCGGCACGAAAGTTCATCGCGGCAATGCCAAACGTCCCGGCGCCAGTGCGCTGTACCGCCGTCATGCCGACGCCATCATCCTCGAGCGAGACGCTCAGCGTGTCGGGTGTCTCTCGTACGAGCAGTTGGGCATTGCGGGCAGCGGCGTGTCTGATCACATTTGTAATGCCTTCTTCAACGATGCGGTAGACGCAAATGGCGGCTTCCGGCAGCAGAGTCAGCTCTTCTTCCGGCAGATGTTCGGTATGGCTTACCTTCGCAGGCTCGCAGGACTTGGCCATTTGCCAGCGCAGCGCTGAATACAAGCCAACATTATCGAGCAACGTTGGCCGCAGATCTTCGACAATGCGGCGTTTAATCTCCACGCCACGGCGCAGCGAATCGTGAAGGCGCTTGAAATGCTCGGCGATTTCAGGATCCTGGGTCGGTAGACGCTCCTCGATCCAGGCCACGTTGAGCCGCGCGGCGACCATCAGCCCGCCGATTTCATCGTGCAGCTGATTAGCGATCGAACCACGGTCGCGCTCCGAGCGATCCTGCAGGAAGCCGCATAACCCAGAGAGGCTGTTTAATTCCTGCTGCATATGTTTATCTTCCATAGCGGCGCTATCTTCGCAAAATCCCGGACCCCGGGCCATCCCCAGCCCGCAGTGTAATCATCGGCGAAAGCATACTGCTGTTAATGTTTTATCTAGCAAGAAAGATGCAAGAACGCACCGATGTCGGCATTGTCTGACAGACGAACTGGCACGGCTTCCTACGGTTCCTTGTGCAGCAATTCGCTAGCATTTCATCATCTCGCACGGTTGCCGAGGTGAGGACAATCCATGACTTACAAAGACATGCTGCTGGTGCGCTCAAAGAGCTGTGAAGATGGTGAGCTTCAGCGAGCTGCGATGGACCATCTTGAATTTCGCAACCATGAGGCACTGCGCGCGTGGCGGGTACGACGGGTCACAGCCGGCATGCACAAGGCCTCTCGGGTCTCGCCCGGTTGGCTGCCCGCCTGGATGCATCGGAACTTCCAGCGCGGAACTTAGATCGTGTTGCTCCGTTCGAGTCTTGTCACCCCGGAATGGAGCAGATTAGCTGCAGTGAGAGCGGGCGAGGATGCGCTGTAAGCTACAATGCTTAGCGGGAGCGCTGTCCTTGAACCAATGTGGCGAGTAGGTGCCCCAAAGGGTACTTGCCCACTAGCGTCTGAAGCGCCGCGGCGATCAGCTGTCGGTTGCCGGCTGCAGCCAGTATCCAGCGGAACGTAGCACTGCGCGGGAATTTCGCAGGCCCGGCATCTTGCGGGGTGGCTGTGTCCGGTATGAAACGCGCGCGCAGCGCCGCCCGGTTGCGATCCAAGGCTGCCAACGCCGCCCGCAACCGGACATCGTCCGTGCTCACTGCTCCGCCCGGTTGTTGGCGTTCATCAGATCCTTAACGACAAGCCGGTCCTTTGCCCATTCCGCGAGCGTCAGCGACATTGGACTTGGGGCAAGCTCACGGTAGCGCTTCAGTGCCAGCAGGCCGCCGACGGCAACCAGCACACCCAATAGCAGCAGACCAATCATTACCGGCTCGTGAGCAGGTGAATTCCAGGTGGCGGCGATCAACCATGCACATGCCACTGCCAGCGTGAAGCCAGCAGCGATGCTCATGATCGCTGCGGCCCAAATCCGGTTCACGGCACTGCGGGTTGATGCCTCGATATCGGCAAGGACAACATCGGCGTAGGCGCCCAGATGATCGGCGAGCGTCGAAGCAGTGCTGGACAGCCGACCGATCACCTCGTTCTCCATTGCCCCGATCCACATCAGAGATTACCCGAGGTAGCGCCAAGGACCGGTGGCATGGTTTGCCGCGCGATGTGGCATGGGCTCTGGGAAATATGGCGCACGCGAGGCATAGGGCTTGTCCGGGCTTCAGAAGCCTTGAAAATGGCCGTGGCAGCACACTGGGGCGACGCTGCGAACATATTATTTACGGTGCCAGTATCGCCCGTTGCCGGCGCCGCAACGATCGGCTACCGCCGCCAGGCTATGTAGGAGCAGGGCTACAGGAGCGCACGGGCACGGTGCACGCGACGGATTTCCTGCGCTAATGCCTCGAAGGAGCCGCCCTTGGCGATATAGCCTGCTGCTCCGCGTGCCATGGCTTCCGCTGCCAATTCGTCGGCCAGGTAGCCGCTGTAGATCAGGATGCCAAGATTTGATGCACTGGCTCGCGCCTCGTCCAATACCTGCATCGCCGTGCAATCAGGGAGCCGATAATCGAGTAGCAGGACATCCGCGCGTGCAGCCCGCGCTCTTGCCAGTGACTCGGCGCCGGTGCTGCAGTGGCCCACGGCTTCAATATCCGGCTGCAGCGACAGTAATTCCGACAGCGACCAGGCCAGGTCCTGGTTGTTGTCCACCACGAAAACGCGGCAACGCTCCGTAGTTGGGGAATTCATTGCATCGGTCCTTGGCAAGCTCATGAGTCGAGACTGACCGAGTCTACACCGGCTCCAAAGGGCGCTCGCAGCGCTATTTGCTGTGATAGATCAGCGACCGCCGAAGCACTGGAAGCGCTAATCCTGCGGCGTGCCGCCGGGCGGAGATCCGACGCTGCCGGACCCGCGGGCACTATGGGGCGAGCGAGAGCTTTCGGGCGCTGACGGCCGGCGCTCGATCCGCGGCTGCTGGTTCGCTGCTGCACACAGGCAACGCCCCAATGAGCGGGTGGAGACTGCGCATAGGCTTGATATGCGCGGCCAGCACATTGGCGGTAAGCAGCAGCGGAACCGCCAGTACTACGCCGGCCACGCCCCAAAGGGCCCACAACAGCCACATGCCCAGCAGTACCGCGATCGGATTCAGCTGCAGGCGGCGGCCCAGCACCAACGGCTGGATGATCTGGCCTTCGAAAAAAGTCACCATCAGGAAACCTGCCCCCAGCAGCAGGACCTGGGGTAACGTAGCGAGATTGACCAGTCCGACAGCCGACAGGATAACCAGCATGCAGAAGGGCCCAAAATACGGCACGAAATTAAGCAGCGCCGCCAGCGTGCCCCACAGCAGCGGATTGGGCAGGCCACAAAGCCGCGAGAGTAGTGCGACGGCGAGACCGACGCCAATGTTGATCAGGGCGATCGAGGCGAGGTAGCGTGACAGTTGCAGGCGGATGGCGCGCGTCAAGACGACACTCGAGCGCGCCATATCCGCGCTGTGCGCGAGCTGCAGGCGGCGCATCCATTCGGGACCAAAGGCGAGCAGTAGATACACCAGGCCGACGACCATCGCGGCTGTAGCGATCACTGCGGGTACGATAGTTATGGCCTCGATCGAAAGCGCAACCTGCTTCGTTTCGTCGGTTGCCGGAACCTGCCCGTGGGCCTGATAAGCGCTGGCCAAATGCCGGGCACTCTGGCCGATGCGATCGAGCTTTCCGATCAGCAACTGCACCGGGCGGACCTTAGCCTCGATCGTGGCCATGGTCTGCGGCGCGGAATCCAGCCATTCCCGAGCCGGGCTCCACGTCGCGTTCAGGACCATACTGATCGCGATCAGCACGCCGACGAGGACTACCGCTGCGGCCAGAGCGCGCGGTGCGCGCAGGCGGACCAGGCCATCCACCGCAGGTCCGAGACACAAAGCGAACACGATCGCCAGCAGCAGCGGCACGACCACCGGCTTCGCAAGGTACAGCGTCCCGATAACGCAGGTGGTCGCGATGATCATCAACGCGCCGGAACTGATACGCCTGCCGTTACGCGCTGCCTTCATCATATGAAGAGGCCCGTGCCCAGTTCCGCGTCGACCACTTCCTGGTATCGGCTCAGCAATTGCTCATTCTTCAGATCGGAAACGCGGAGCCACTGCCGACGGCGCCATGTGCGGTAGCGCAGGCTGGCCCATGCCACAACCATTATCCCAAGCAAGACCGAGTGCCTTCGATCCAGAGCTCTGTTGACCTGTAGCATGTGCCTATCCCCTAGTCCAATCTAAGAAGTGAACGTCCCGTGGTGCTGTTCGTAACCATAGGCGCTGAGCGGGATTCAACATGCCAGTACGCACATGCAGCCGGTGTCGGCGCCAACCTACAGCAGACCTGAGGCTGACGAAGCGCGCGCGTCGTCGGCGCTTACCGACATGGGTATGCGCCGGGGTCCGAGGGGCGCGCGGCAGTGATCGCAGTAGCGTGGTGGCGTGACGTCCGTTACTTAACATCAACCGTCGAGGACCATCCTATGAACTGGGATCGCGCGGAAGGAAACTGGAAGCAGCTGAAAGGCAAGGTTAAGGAGCAGTGGGGCAAGATCACGGACGATGAACTGGATAAGATCGCTGGTCGCCGCGACCAGCTGGTCGGTCGCATTCAGGAGCGCTATGGCATCGAGAGGGACCAGGCTGAAAAGCGCGTGAAGGAGTGGGAACAGCGCTATCCCGAATAGGCCTTCAGCTCCCCGCGCAGCTCGGGCAACTGCAAGCGCCCTCTGCGCGGGGAGGGGATCGGCGCCAACTCATCAGGCGCCTTCTGTCCAATAGTTAGCGCGCCATTGTGGTCCCGCCCGATACGGTGGTATTCGGGCTCGGCGACATTCCTACAAGTAGGATTATTCCTACATCTTTCCAGGTCAGACCTGTGCCATAAAATACCGGTAGAAAGCCCGTGTGGGGAGACGTATGTCGCGGTGCGCAGCGGCAGTTACGCTCTGGCGCGCGTATTTGGCGCGACGCACAGCCCCGCTCAATCGCGCAACGCGACAGTAGGGACCGACCATGGAAATCACCCAGACGCAAAAGCGCCCCGTCACGCCCGCTGCTCTCCCGATGTTTGACCACGAGGTTGGCGAGTTGCGTTCGGCCAGCGCATCCGCAGAGGCACGCTCCCGGCAACTTCTCGCGGCGATGACGGCTTTTAGAGATGGGGATTTCTCGATCCGCTTACCCAGCGATTGGGTGGATCTGGATGGCCGGCTGGCCGAGGCATTTAACCAGGCTCTGGGTTATGAGGAGCGGCTGGCGCGCGAGGTAGCGCGGCTTAGCGAAACCGTGGGACGCGATGGACGGCTAAAGCAGCGCATGTCACTGCCTGGCGCCCAGGGTGGCTGGGCCACCAAGGTCGACTCGTTGAACACATTGATCGATGATCTGGTGCGCCCGACGACCGAGATCGCCCGCACCATTGGCGCGGTCGCAAAAGGCGATCTGGGTCAGTCGATGGAACTGCAGGTCGATGGCCGTGCGCTCAAGGGCGAGTTTCTGCGTTCGGCCAAGCTGGTAAATACCATGATCGAGCAGCTGGCGGTGTTCACCTCCGAAGTGACGCGCGTGGCCCGGGAAGTGGGCACGGACGGCCGCCTCGGTGGCCAGGCGCAGGTCAAGGGGGTATCCGGAGTCTGGAAGGAACTCACCGACTCGGTAAATCAGATGGCGGGCAACCTCACTGCGCAGGTGCGCAACATAGCCGATGTCACGATAGCTGTGGCGAACGGCGATTTGTCCAAGAAGATCACTGTCGATGTTCGTGGTGAAATCCTGCAGCTCAAGGAAGCGACCAACACGATGGTCGATCAGTTGCGTTCCTTTGCTTCGGAAGTGACACGCGTTGCGCGCGAGGTTGGCACCGACGGCCGACTGGGCGGCCAGGCCGTGGTCCCCGGAGTCGCCGGTACCTGGAAGGATCTGACCGACTCGGTCAATGCTATGGCCACCAACCTCACAGCCCAGGTACGTAACATCGCGACCGTCACGACGGCCGTGGCCCGCGGCGATCTGTCGCGCAAGATCACGGTCGATGTCAAGGGTGAAATCCTGGAGCTGAAGGAAACCATCAACACGATGGTTGATCAGCTCAACGGTTTTTCATCGGAAGTTACCCGCGTCGCGCGCGAGGTTGGTACCGAGGGCAAGCTCGGTGGTCAGGCCCAGGTTCCGGGCGTCGCCGGCACCTGGAAGGATCTGACCGATTCGGTGAATTCGATGGCCTCGAACCTCACCGGTCAAGTGCGCAACATTGCGGATGTCACGACCGCTGTCGCGCGTGGTGATCTCTCGCGCAAGATCACGGTCGAGGTTAAGGGTGAGATCCTCGCGCTGAAAAATACCATCAACACGATGGTCGATCAGCTCAATGGCTTCGCCTCCGAAGTCACCCGCGTGGCACGCGAGGTCGGCACCGAGGGCAAGCTCGGCGGCCAGGCGCAGGTCCCAGGTGTCGCCGGTACCTGGAAGGACCTGACCGACAACGTAAATTTCATGGCCTCAAACCTGACCGGTCAGGTGCGCAACATCGCTGATGTTACGACCGCCGTGGCCAATGGCGACTTGTCCAAGAAAATCACGGTCGATGTGAAGGGCGAGATCCTGGAGCTGAAGAACACCATCAACACGATGGTCGATCAGCTCAATGGCTTCGCGTCCGAAGTCACACGCGTGGCGCGCGAGGTCGGCACCGAGGGCAAGCTTGGTGGTCAGGCCGAAGTGCGTGGCGTTGCCGGCACCTGGAAGGACCTGACCGATTCGGTCAATGCCATGGCAACCAACCTGACCGGCCAGGTACGCAACATCGCCGATGTGACGACCGCCGTGGCCAATGGCGACTTGTCCAAGAAAATCACGGTCGACGTGCGCGGTGAGATCCTGGAGCTGAAAAACACCATCAATACGATGGTCGATCAGCTCAACGCCTTCGCCGGCGAAGTCAGCCGCGTGGCGCGCGAGGTCGGTACCGAGGGCGCACTCGGTGGTCAGGCGGCCGTGCCTGGCGTTGCCGGCACCTGGAAGGATCTGACCGACAACGTCAACTCGATGGCCTCGAATCTTACCGGCCAGGTACGCAACATCGCCAACGTCGCCACTGCAGTGGCGAACGGCGACTTATCGAAGAAGATCACAGTCGACGTCAAGGGAGAGATCCTGGAGCTGAAAAACACCATCAATACGATGGTCGATCAGCTCAACGCCTTCGCCGGCGAAGTCAGCCGCGTGGCGCGCGAGGTCGGTACCGAGGGCGCACTCGGTGGTCAGGC
>Ga0181537_10005657_pt1 | contig 10079 bp, 10 predicted proteins | sample PEATcosm2014_Bin_39_FD_119765 | JGI IMG/M metagenome (GOLD analysis project Ga0181537, IMG submission 119765) | Peatland microbial communities from MTU Mesocosm Facility, Houghton, MI, USA - PEATcosm2014_Bin23_10_metaG | ecosystem: Environmental > Terrestrial > Soil > Wetlands > Peat | place... | reverse complement strand
CCGCCGAGTGGAACGCCGAAATTGCCGCATCCCTCAAGCGCGGCGCGGAGGCCATGGCGCCACGCCTTTTCCCTTCCATCCCCGACACAACATACCTCTGCTTCTACCCTATGGACCGCAAGCGCGGTGAGCACGTGAACTGGTATATGGTGCCTTTTGCCGAGCGCCAGCGCATGATGCATGAGCACGGCATGATCGGCCGCCGCTACGCTGGCGAAGTCAAGCAGATTATCTCTGGCTCCATCGGCATGGATGACTGGGAGTGGGGCGTCGACCTCTTCGCCGAAGACCCCGTGATCTTCAAAAAGCTAATCTACGAGATGCGCTTCGACGAAGTCAGCGCCGTCTACGCCCTCTTCGGCCAGTTCTACATTGGCGTGCGGTTGCCAATCGAAAAGCTCGGGGGATGGCTCGAAGGGGAGCTGTAAGCGAGCGCCGGACCTACCCCGCTTGATTGCGCAGTAAGGAAGTTTTACCTTACAATGGACTAGGGGAGTTCTCATGGCGACGCTTACCGTTACCGCGAAGGGGCAGATCACGTTGAAGCAGGAACTGCTCCGGCACATGAACGTCTCACCCGGCCAAAAGGTCGGCGTCGATATGCTGCCGGACGGACGGCTTCTGGTTCGGCCCATTTCGCAGAAGGGTTCCATCGTCGCTTTCAGCGGATCGCTTGCAAAAAAAGGAACGCCCCGGCTGACAATCGAACAGATCAATGAAGCCATCGCTGACGGATGGGCGGGGATACCGTGAGAATCGCGGTAGACACGAACGTCCTCCTCCGTGACGCGTTACACGACGACCCGCGCCAGAGTCAGATAGCCGCAAGAACCTTACAGAGCGCGGAACTCGTCGTCGTGCCCACGCCGGCGCTTTGCGAATTCGTATGGGTGATGCGGCGCCTTTATAAGAGATCCACCGCGGAGATTGCCGTCTCTATTCGCCTTTTGATGAGCGGTGACAACGTCGAGCTGGACCGTCCTGCCGTCGAAGCGGGCCTGGAAGTGCTCGAGGGTGGCGGCGATTTCGCCGATGGTGTGATTGCCTACGAAGGCCACTGGCTGGGCGCTGAGGAGTTTGTCAGCTTCGACAAACAAGCCGTGTCCTTGCTAAAGTCGCAAGGCAAGAGAGCCCGTCTGCTCAACTAAATCATGACCTGAGATGCGCTTCGATGAAGCTAGCGCCGCCACGTGGCATTTGTTCAAATTCCTCGTTGCAGATCGGTCGATGCATTGGTTCGCCTTCAATCTGCAGCCAGTACACGAAGTCTTGCTTGTCCGAGCAGGTGCAGTACAGGATGAAGACTTCGGCAGGCGAAAATTCCGTGCAGGTAGGTTCTTTGGAGGGGCGTTCCATGCACTCTTTCACCCATGCCAAGATTTCGCTTGCCTTTTCCTCACTCTTCGCCCAGCACAACATCAGCTTCACCGGGGATCGAACATACAAAAGCTTCTCGAAGTCGTGTTGGAATACCATTTTGTCCTTAGTCTTGTTATCGTGTTCGGATTCCGCCACGATCACGAGACCTCGGTATCTGGCATATGAGACATAGTCCCAAAGGAATTGCTTCTCGTTTTTTCCCCCTCTCCTATCCGGGAAACTGTCAAAACCTTCTCTATCGGCAAACCTTTGCAACAAGCAAATATTGCGCTTGGTCCACCCCTTACGCTCGTTGGTGTTCCCAATATTGTCGCGAAGGAAATCAATCAATTTCTTCGCGAGATTCCGGTATTCCTCCCGAGTGGAGATTGGGAAGTTCGTCATGGGCAGCAATCTTAGCACTGAAATGCCACGCGCCCCAAGTCCGGATTCTCGGATCTGGGATAGCATGAATCCTTACAGCTAAATCGAGCGTGTACGCGGCTACCCGGCAATCTTCACGCAGCGTCCAGTATCAGCCGCTTTCCCAGCGCCCGCAAAGCGGCATCGATACGGTCAATCTTAGTGGCGTGTTTGAGATCCGTGAGCCGGTTCACTTCCTGTTTTGTTGTCCCGATCCGCCGCGCCAATTCGATGGGCCGGACCTTCTGGCGCAACATCTCATTGAGCAGCAGAACCTTTGCCGCGACACTCACAGGCAACTCCACCACCGCCTGCCCACGCTTGGGTATGGACGGCGCAGGAACCGGACGCTGATCTTCAAAATAGAAATCCATCGCCACTTCGAGCGCTTCCCTCGCCATTGCCAGCGCTTCAGCGCGATCCACGCCGAAGGTATGTGCCTCGGGAATATCAGGGAAACTGACCACGATGAACTTTCCATCTTTGCGAAGATTCACTGGATAACCGCGCATGGGTTTACTCCTTGTCCTTGAGTCCGAGCTGTTTCTTGATGTCTTCCGCCAGACCTTTCGGCATATCCTTACGGTGCATGGGAAGAACGGACTGCCGCCCATCGAAGAAAAGCTTGAGATGCGATCCCTTCTGAGTCCCGAAAGTCACTCCCTGTTTTGCCAGCCACCGCTTGAACTCCGAACTCTTCACGATTCAAGAGTACACATTTTTGATTACCTCTGCAAATCTGCGATCTGGATGCCACGGGAACCTCCTTTGGGACCTGAGATAGCATGAACTTCTACAGGTAAATCCAACATGCCCGCGACCACAAAACCCATCCGCAAGCCGGCCACGAAAAAGGCCGCGCCCAAGACCCCGGCCAGGAAGGCAAACCCAACGCAGCGCGGTGATCTCGCCCCCGATCGCATCGCCACCATCCTCAAGGGCCTCGACGAAGCTTATCCCGAAGTGAAGTGCGCCCTTGACCACAACTCTCCGTGGGAACTGCTCGTCGCGACCATTCTCTCCGCCCAATGCACAGACGTCCGCGTCAACCTGGTGACGCCGGCCTTGTTCAAACGCTTCCCTACCGCCGCAGCCATGGCCAAAGCAACGCTGCCTGAACTCGAAGCGCTCATCCGCACCACAGGCTTCTTCCACAACAAGGCAAAGTCGATTCAAGGTGCAGCCAAGAAGATTACCGAGGAATTCAACGGCCAGGTTCCACAGACCCTCGCCGAGCTCATCACCATCCCCGGCGCAGCCCGCAAGACCGCAAACGTCGTCCTCGGCGTGAGCTTCAAGAAGGCCGAGGGCGTGGTCGTCGACACCCACGTCTTCCGCATCGCACGCCGCCTCGGGCTCGCTAAAGGAGACACGCCCCAAAAGGTTGAGCAGGAACTAATGAAGGTAATCCCGCAGAACCGCTGGATCGATTTCTCCCACCAGCTCATCCATCACGGACGTCAGGTTTGCGACGCGCGCAAGCCCAAATGCGATCGCTGCAACCTTGAGCAGCTCTGCCACTCGAAAGACAAAACCTGGCACTCGTGAATTTGAGCTTATAGTTTCGAAGCGCTTGCGTGTCGGAACAATTCTGCCACGGCGGAAATCAATCCAGGAATGTCGGAGGGATTCGCCTCCACGGCAGGTTCCCAGCCATGCTCTCGCAGCGTCTCGCTGGTAATCGGCCCGATGGACACTGCCGGAACCCCGGCGAATGGCCACGCGATTCCAGCCTTGTTGGCCGCCTCAGCCAGGTGCGTCACGCTGGACGAACTGGTAAACGTCGCCGCGTCGATCCCATCTATCAACACCTGGCGAAGCTGCTCAGGCGCGGCCTCCGGCAACACGTTCCGGTAAGCATCAGCTACATGCACGGTCGCCCCGGCCGCTCGCAGTGCATCGGGAATCACGTCGCGAGCAATTTCGGCTCTGGCCAGCAAAATCCTCTGGCCTCTAGACTGGCCAACCAATCCCGTTACCAAACTTTCGGCCACGTATGATTCGGGGACAAAGGTAATTCGAAATCCGGCTTTGCGTGCCGCTTCCGCCGTCGCTTCGCCCACGGCTGTAACTTTCATTGAAGCGGGCTGCGCAACCGCAATTCCCAGTTCAGCCGCCCGCGCGGAAACTGCCCGCACCGTGTTAGCGCTGGTCAAAACAAGCCAATCGTAGATATGGAATTCTCTGAGAGCCGCATCCAGAGCCTCGAAACTTGCCGGGGCTCGAATCTCCAGCACCGGAACTTCGACAGGCTCAGCGCCCAGCGCCCTCAACCCATCGCTGAGTTTTCCCGCTTGATGCAAGGCGCGCGTCACCAGCACCCGCTTGTCTTGCAAAGACAACGAGTTCACCGCGCAACCTCGCCGGCCGCCTCAAGCAGCGGTCCCGCTCCCGCCTCAACCAGCATCTGCGCCACAAGCCGCCCCAGCGCCGCCGGGTCGGTACCATTCCACGGTGCACGGTGATAGATGCGTACCGCCGAACCCGTCTCCGGCGCGGCAACAACGCCAAATATTTCCACCCAGGGCGCGTCAGAGTGTTCTCGAACAGCCCTGCAATGGATCCCGATAGGCACCTGGCACCCACCGCCCAGCGCAGCCAAAGCCGCGCGCTCCGCCGTTACCGCAAACCGGGTGGCCGCATCGTCGAGAAAAGCAACGGCCGCAATCGTCACCCCATCGTCCTTGCGCGTTTCAATTCCCAGCGCTCCCTGACCCGCGGCTGGACAAAAATCCTTCGGTTCCAGCCGCTCCCGCACCCATTCGGTCTTCTCCAGCCGGTCAAGCCCCGCGGACGCCAGCAGAATGGCATCCACCTGACCCTCGGCCAGCTTTCGCAGCCGGGTATCCACGTTGCCTCGAAATTCCTGCGCCTCAATGTCCGGCCGGAGCGCTTTCAACTGCGCTCTCCGCCGCTGACTACTGGTCCCCACTCGCGCACCCTGTGGCAACGCGGCCAGACTCTCAAATTTCACTGAAACAAAGGCGTCACGCGGGTCCACCCTCAACGGTGTCGCCGCCAAGGCAAATGGCTCCGGCAACTCGGTCGGCAGGTCTTTGAGTGAGTGTACTGCCAGATCGACGCGGCCTTCCGCAAGCGCCTCTTCAATCTCTTTGGTGAACATTCCCTTCGACCCCACCTGACCGAAGGTCACTTCCTGCAGCCTGTCTCCAGTTGTTTTAATGATCTCGATTTCGACCTGATACCCCTGCTCACGCAGCAGCGCGGCAATATGGTTGGCCTGCCAAAGCGCCAGCTGCGATCCACGGCTTCCAATGCGTAAAATCATCGGCGAATCTCCATTCTATCTTCGCTCTCTGCCGCGCCTTCGGCATCCACTTGTTCGGGCTTCGCGGGATTTTCCGCGACCGCAAAGACAATCGGATCAGGAATTTCCTCTCCGCCGATTGGTATCGACCACGCGTCGCAAAGCGCATCGACCCGTGCCGAATTCCCTTCCCGCGCAGCCTGCTTGAGCGCCTGCATCGGCGGGTGAAGAAACTTGTTTACCAGTCCTCGGGTCAGCGCTTCCACAGCAGCGGCCTGTTCCGGGCTCAGCGAACTCAACTTCGCCTGCACCCTGCGCAACTCGGCTTGCCGCGTCTCTTCTGCTTGCCGCTGCAGCGCCACAATCGCCGGAGCCACATTCACCGTCCGTTGCCGCTCCTGAAAGCGCTCCACCTCGCGGGCGATCAGCGTCTCGGCGTCGCTCGCCACCCGGCTCCGCTCTTCCATATGTGCCGCCGCCACCGCCTGCAGATCGTCGATATCGTAGACAAAAATGCCTTCCAGCTTGCCCATCGCCGGGTCCACGTCGCGCGGCACTGCAATGTCGATAAAAAACATCGGCTTGTTCCGCCTGCGATGCATGAACGCCTGGCCATGCTCACGGCGAAAAATAGGGTGGGGCGCGCCCGTGGAACTGATAACGATATCCGCCTCGCTCACGGTCTCGTAAATCTGTTCGAACGGGATCACGCGGCCCTTAAACTCCTCCGCCATCGTTCGGGCGCGTTCCAGGGTCCGGTTGGTCACAAGAATGGTGCCGGCTCCCTGCTGCACCAGATGGCGCGCCGCCAATTCGCTCATTTTGCCGGCACCAACAAGAAACACCGTCCGTCCTTGCAGCGATCCAAAGATCTTTCGCGCCAGGTCCACTGCCACCGAAGCAATCGAGACTGAGCTCGATCCGATTTCCGTCTCGGTGCGAACCTTTTTTGCCGCCGCGAAGGCGCTCTGCAGCAGATGTTCCAGTTGTCCGGCGACGGTGCCAGAGGACCGCGCTACTGCGAATGCCTCTTTCACCTGGCCAAGAATCTGGGGCTCGCCCACCACCATCGAGTCAAGGCTTGAAGCCACGCGGAACAAGTGCCTGACCGCATCCCGGTCGCGCCGTTGGTAAATGTGCGGCTCAAGCAGTGCCCGGTCGAGGCCGAAATGCCGGTGCAGAAAGCCAGTCAAGTCCGCATCCGGTGATTCAACGGCCGCCAGCAGCTCAACGCGGTTGCAGGTCGAGACAATCATGCATTCGCTCACTCCCGGCACTGACGCCAGGGCGCGTGTGGTTTCCGGCAAATCGTCGCGGGAGATGGCGATCCGCTCACGCAGTTCGATGGGGGCGGTCTTGTAGTTGACTCCAACGAGGGTCAGCGTCATGGGGCACCGAACCTGTGGACATGGCTGAACAAATTCGCCGCCCAGACCGCGATCATCACCGCGAAAACGGCCCCGGAAAGATACGCGGCTTTGCGTCCCCGCAGACCCGATGTCCGCCGTACCAGCAGCAGCAGGACGTAGACGGCCCAAAGGAAGAAGGCCGCAATGATCTTGGGGTCAAGAAAGTACGATGCGCCCAGCGGAGTGTCCTGCGCGAGCACTGATCCAATCGCCAGCCCGACGGTCATGCACGGAAACCCGAACTCGAGCATCGCCTCGGCAATTCGCTCCAGCGTATCCAGCGGCGGCAGCCACTCCAAAGGCGCCCACCAAGTGTCCGCGCCGGCCTTGGGTTTAGCCTTAAGCCTACGTTCCTGTATTAGATAGAGCACGGAAGCGAGCAGGCTGAAACCCAGAGCCACATACGCCAGCATCAGTGCCGCAATGTGGGCCACCAGCCAGCTCAACTTCACGCCCTGGGAGGGAAATGTGTAGCGATCCGGCCCTAATGCCGGGACTAGCAGCAGGAAAAACGTCACCGGCAGCGCGAACAGACCAAGAGAAACCGCACCATATATCCACCACACCAGGAAGAACAATCCGGCAACCGCAAACCCTAGCAGCGATTCGACTTCGCGGACACCTACGGGCATCCATCTGTGCGCTTGAACCAGCATCTCCACAGCAGAAACGAAGTGAAAGAAAATAGCCATTCCGCCCAGGTGAACGCACCACTTGCGCCAGCGCAGCGAATCGTAGAGTACGGCGGGGAAAACGGCCAGTGCGCCAGCCGCATAGAGAATCGCCGCAACTCGTAGCCAAAGCAGATACATACCGATGTTTACCTTAAGGCGTAAAGGTCCAGTATACTGTGATGCTAATCACCACAAGGCTCCCATGGATCGGCAGTCCGCGGCCTGCCAGCCAGTATCATCGGGCTGTGGGTTTATGGAAATCCGTGACCTGGCAGGGCTTCCGCCGAGCCCCTCCATGGTTATAAACTGGCCCCGATCTCACCCTCGGAGGTTGCATTGACCCCCTGAATGTTGGCTCAGAGGGTTGCAAAAATGGGAATTACTAACCTTAGAATTGAACCAACTGAGTGAATCGAAACCTGAGAAATCGCCGAATTTTGATTTTGTTTGTTCAGAATTACATCTCCTTTCCGCTGTGAAACTGTGCTGATGGAAATGGCGCGCCAAGCGTCAGAACGCGGACTTCAGGATTTCGAGTCCCGCCTTCGAAACCTGCACATCGTCTTCGGATTTTCCGCCGCTGAAAGCGACGATGACGTAGCCAGTTTTGACTTTCGCGATGACGCCGCCCTGCCAGCCAAACTCGCCAGTCATTGGCAGGCGCTTGGCGGTGCCGCTGTCCTGCAGGGTGCTGGCCATCTCCGCCGATTTGGCGTAAGCGATCCCCAGCAGGTTGTTGCCGTTCGCGCTGGCCTTCAGATCGGTCATGTGGCCAACCACGGCCATCTTCGACGTCCAGCCCTCGATCGTGTCGCCCTCCGCATAGCTCACCACCGCGACGCCCTGGATATTCAACTCCGCGGCCTTCCGCTTCATCGTTTCCAGCGCCGTGGTCGCAAGTGCGTCAAACTTCTTCGCAGGCTTGGCTGCCAGGCACTGTCCCGCGCTCACAACCATTCCCACCCCAACCAACACTCCGAAAATAAACAAACGGACCTTCATCCAATTTCCTCTCTCTTCGAATCCTAAAGATTACCGCCGAACCGTCTAGGGCGCCGGGAGTAGTCTACGCCGCGGTTAGCGATCAGGCACAATCGCGTATTGCAACCCCTGTTTCAATCCACGGCGCAAGGCCCTGAACCACTACCCGCTCTGCAACGTTATCCTTAAAGCCAGCGTGATCAAAGATGACATTCAACCCGGGCCTTCCGCGGCTTCCGTTCCAGACCAGGCTCTTGCCGAGCTGACGCCCTTCATGCGCCAGTGGACGGCGGCGAAGCGGGAGAATCCCGATGCCCTGCTTTTCTTCCGGATGGGCGACTTCTACGAGCTCTTCTATGACGACGCGGTAACCGTAAGCCGGGAGCTGCAGTTGACGCTGACGGCGCGGGACCGGGAGCGCTCGCAGCCCATGTGCGGGGTACCTTACCACGCTGTCGAAAGCTACCTGACCCGCCTGCTGCGCAAGGGCTACCGCATCGCCATCTGCGATCAGATGGAAGATCCCAAGCTCACCAAAAAGATTGTCCGCCGCGAGGTGACCCGTGTCCTCACGCCCGGCACAGCGTTGGACTCGGCTCTGGGGCAAGAGCAGAACAACTTTCTCGCGGCGCTCTATGAAGCTGGATCCGCAAAAGAACCGCTGTGCGCAGTGGCGCTGCTCGATGTTTCCACAGGCGAGTTTCGAACGGCTGAGTTTCAAGGCGCAAATGCGCGTCAGCAGGCGGTGGATGAAATTGTGAAGGCGGGGCCGAGCGAGCTATTAGTTGCGGCGAGTGCTGAACTGCCCGCGCAACTCGAGCGGATTCCCGCGCGGACGCGGGTTGAGGATTGGGTTTGGACGCGCGACTTCGCCGTTCCCCTGGTCGAGCGCCAGCTCAATGTCCGTTCCCTTGAAGGTTTTGGCCTCGACCGTCATCCAGCCGCGGCCATTGCCGCAGGGGCCGTGATCCATTATGTGCGGACGACCCAGAAGATTGAAGCTCTGCACATTGACAGTCTCAAATTTCAGGAACATTCCACAGCTCTTGAACTCGACCAGGTGACGGTGCGCAATCTGGAATTGGTGGAACCGTTGTTTGCCGGTCAGGACAACCGGGCGACTCTCTTCCACACGCTCGACGCCTGCGGAACGCCGATGGGCAAACGCCTTCTCCGCGCAACCATCATCCGTCCGTTATACGACGCCGAGGCACTGGAAGGACGGTATGAAGCGGTGGGCGAAGCGCACCGGGACCTGGTCAAACGTGAGGAGATTCGGCGTGCGTTCTCCGGAATTCTGGATTTGGAACGGCTGCTTGCGCGACTGAGTCTTGATTCCGCGGGACCCCGCGATGTTCGAGCGATGGCCGCGAGTTTGAGCAGGCTGCCGGGCTTGAAGTCGGCGCTCGAAGCAATGCAGGCGGCACAATGGCAGAGCCTCGTCGTGCGCCTGGATGCTCTTGAGGATGTTACTGCCCTGATCGCTTCAACGCTCATTGACGAGCCTCCTCTGACCCTGGCGGATGGAGGCGCCATTGCGCAGGGCGTGGACGCGGAACTGGATGAGCTGAGAGCGATTTCGACAACCGGTCGGCAGGCGATTGCCGCAATCGAAGAGCGTGAGCGAGCAAGGACTGGGATAGGATCGCTGAAGGTCCGGTATAACTCGGTGTTTGGCTATTACATCGAGATTACCAAGGCTAACTTGGCCATGGCTCCGGCGGATTATGAGCGTAAGCAGACTCTGGTGAACGCGGAGCGGTTTACAACGCCTGAGCTGAAAGAACTGGAACGCAAGATCCTGACCGCGCACGATCGCTGCATTGAGATTGAAAAGCGTATCTTTATTGAATTGCGCGGGGCTGTACTGCAGGCTGCGGGCCGCATCCGGCGTGCTTCGGCGGCCGTAGCTGAGGCGGACCTGCTGTCCACCTTCGCTCACCTCGCCGCATTGCGAAGCTACGT
>Ga0181537_10005656_pt1 | contig 10079 bp, 5 predicted proteins | sample PEATcosm2014_Bin_39_FD_119765 | JGI IMG/M metagenome (GOLD analysis project Ga0181537, IMG submission 119765) | Peatland microbial communities from MTU Mesocosm Facility, Houghton, MI, USA - PEATcosm2014_Bin23_10_metaG | ecosystem: Environmental > Terrestrial > Soil > Wetlands > Peat | place... | reverse complement strand
GTCCCGAAATCCATAGGCGGGCGGCCTCACTGTTTTTCTCAGCCTCCTTCTTTTCGTCACCTTTCAATTCCTCTTCGTCTACATCTTTGGGCTTTTCGCGGTAGCAATGATGCGCCTCGTCGTTAAGCACGATGATGTTTTTCATTCCCATGAGGTCCGGCATCACACGTTGAAGCATCTGTCCTTCAGTCTCCAAGGTGTGAAGTTCCTCACCACGGCCTTGCAGCAAAGACCGGCCACCCGCAGAAAGTTCGAGGCGCTCGCGAAGTTTGAAAGCGTGAAAATTCGTGATAACGATTTTTGCGCGATAAATGTCATCGCGCATATCATCTGGCACCAATTCACGATTGGCGTAATAGGCGTCGGGATCGTTTGGCTGAAGAACGCGAAGACGGTCTTTGATCGTCAGACCGGGGGTACAGACCAAGAAGCCACGTGTAAAATGTTTACTGGCAGGACGGCGCACTGAATTTATTGTCTGCCAGGCTATGAGCATCGCCATGACGGTGGTTTTACCCGCACCAGTCGCCAGCTTGAGAGCTAAACGCATCAGTTCTGGATTGGCTTCCTTATTGGCGTTGGCTAGGTGCTCAAGAATTCGATGTGCAGATTTCCCAGCCTGCGGTGCTACTTCAATGAGCCAGATGGCGGTTTCCACTGCCTCGATCTGGCAATAGAACGGACGAATATCGTTAAAATTATGGTGTCTCCAATGTTGAAGAAGTCGCACCGTTTCTGGAGTCACCTGCCAACTATTGGGGTTGGGAAGGTTACGCCATTGATCTACCTGTTGACGAAGCTCGTTGATAATCGAAGTCGGATCGTATTGTTGCTTCGCCGTCGATAATCCCTTGCCCTCATCAAATATGATTTGTTGTTGCTCAGCCGTACTCTTGCGCTTTCTCGGCTTGGGAATAGGAGTAATGAACTCGGCCCGGCGACGGGATTCTTTAATTTGTTGGGTGGGCTGACCGTGTGAGTCCAGTTCCCAATGCCGCAGCGGACACTGGTAAGGCGAATTGAGAATGGGATGCTCAAAAAAAAGTTCAGACATGGGTTGATTCCATTTCTGCTACTCAAGCAACTGCATTTTGTGAATGGCTCGTAATCTGTTCGTGAGTTCTTGGGGACTAAGCACTTTAGCGTGAAGTCCCCAGCTCAATATGCTGTGTAAAATCTTGGCAGCGGCGTGAACGTTAGGTTCAAGTTTCTTAAAAGTGAGTCTTGGCATAACTAAGAACCGTCATCTTCGTGGGCAGGATTGGTAGGGTGCTGAGGAGGAGCCTGACGCGGCATGTCGCCAATTTGAGGAGGATACTTTTCTTCAGGCCAATCCCAGAATGGATATGAAAGACCATGTGCCACGGAAAAGCGAGGCGCAAGGCGCGTGGCATCTTCAGCCCATACTGTGCGAGCGTTGTCGGGTTGAGGTAGCAGGAAAATATCGGGCTCAATCCCAAAAGCACGCAACGCTCTTTCGACTGCCTGACGGTAGGGCTTATCGGACCACCCGCCTCCACCGATCAATACTTTGATCTGACCAAACTCTTTAGGAACATGACGGGGTTGCGCAGATCCAAGTGTCTCCCGAATGTCGTTTTCCAAAGTCTGAGCGATTTCCCTGTTTGCCCTGTTTAAGTTGTGATCCAAGTCGAGTGTGTGGGTCGTTGCCCGTGTTTGACCCTCCTTGCGAAGCCGAAGGGCAGCAAGTATTGATGGCTGAGCCGCCTCCCAAGCCATCATCTCAATATGACTTGAACCCGTTAGAGAAACGCGGGCCGCTGAGTAATTCTGCTGTTCACCAAAGTGCTCTGGATTGGGATAAAGAAACACGCTCAAATCGACGGTGCCAGCGCCCACGTCTACGAATAGGTAAAGCCCCGAACGCCCTTCGCGGCTTCGACGGTAGGCCATTACGTTCGCAGTCACTTCTGCGATAAAAAAACATTTCTCTCGGGGTTGTTGCTTATTGATGGCATCCCCCATCTTTGCTAAGTCGCTTTCGTAACCCCCGATAGTCGCTTTATCAACCGCCCAAAAAAGGCATTTTTTGAAACTTTCTAAAACTTTTTCCTGCTGGACATCTTCAGCAGGGATAGACATCTGAAAAAACACGCTATCATCGGGATGAGATTGGAAGTCTGGCCAGCGGCTTCTAACGTCTTGCAACGAGTGTTGTACAATTGGCAGCAGGAAATAGCCGGTGAGAGCTTCAATGTAATCTCCGACCGGAAATCCAAGCTCTCCGCCATTCGCACGATTTGCCAAGCGAAGCCATCGGTCTGGCGTCTTCCTACATTTTTCGGCAAGTGCCATCTTAAGGTAGGGAATCATGAGAAGACCTTCTACTGAATCTATGCCGATGGGGTGCAAAATAGCCCCGTCGCGAAGGTAAAGGACGGATGGAAGGAAGAACTCCTCGCGTCCTTCGTAGGGAAATCGAATGGCGTAAAGCTCATCGGTAACCGTGTTTCGGATCATCACCTTGGTAAAGGCCGTTCCGAAATCCAGCCCGACGATGATTTGATAGGGGGTCTCGCGGGGCATTATAAGGTCTCCACTTTTATGACGCCTGCTCCTAGCTCCGAAACTTCCGGCGTGAAAGTCGCCTGACTTTCCATTTCCTCAATACGATGCCGACGAAGCTCGTTATCTTTTTGCATGTTGGCCTCGACAAGCCTAAGCATGGATTCACGCCTACCTGATGCCTGCATCGTATCTAGGCGCTTTTGGTCGCTTGACCTTCGCCGGTCAAAATGCCGATTCGCCTGGGCGATCTTCACCTGAAGAAGGCTTTGATTACGGGCATCGAAATCAGAACACGCTTGATCAAACCAAGTTGCCAACTGGGATTTCAACCCCTGTTGCGCTGCCCTCCACTCATTAGGTTCTACTTCTGGAAAATCCCATTGCATGGCATGCTGCAGGGCTTGGCCGATGATTCGTTCCGAGTCGACTGCAGACAAAACGCTATCCTCTCCGAAACGGATTAGACCAAAGGAAAGATGTTCCTGTTTGCGGAGCCCTTCCATTGTCCACCGCTCGATACGGTACGCATAATGCCCTGGTGCAAGTTGGTCGGTTTTCCAAGAAAATGCCGCCAAGGGGTGAGAACTTCCAGATTGTTGTTGACTTAACGAAGTGATCCATCGAATGACTGGAGAAAGATGATTGTGAAGGGGAATAGGCTGCCCACGATACTTTAGCTTTGCGATTTCAACTTCGAAACAGCCCCAAATCCGGCGTTCTTGGATGCCAGGATGCATCGGGTACTTCCCCTGATCGATAAAATCACGGAGTGAACGCATCGCGTCCATGGTTAGATCGACTGCGAAGCATCCGACCTCGGGCTGATTCCAGGTCTCCCGGCATCCCCGAAAATTGCGAGAGAAGAAATCTTTCAGGTAAATTTCAAGGTCCTTCGACGAGATATACCGTCCCATATCCCTTTGCCGACCCACTCTCGCGGAGATGAAATCGCCGTGGGCCATGAGGGTACTGCTGGACTCTTCGAGTTGACGCATCTGCTCCAAACGGGTCCGAACGGCTAACTCGGTCTGTGCAATCATTTGTTCTTCTTCAGAGCGAGTAAGCTCGCTGCTGAGCAACTCACGTCCAAGCTTCTCAGTCTCCTCTCCCAGCACTGCCTCTAGATCTCCAATGCTGTTTTCAAAAATTCGAAGTTTGTCGTGAAGCCGGTCGTAAAGTCGCTCCTCGATTGTATCGGTAATCTTGAGATGAACGATTATTAGAGTTTCTGACTTCTGGCCAACACGATCAATACGACCAATTCGCTGCTCGATTCGCATCGGGTTCCAAGGCAGATCGTAGTTGACGATGACATGACAGAATTGAAGGTCAATGCCTTCGCTGCCAACTTCGGAAGAAAGAAGAATCTGAATTGATTCATCGGATTCAAAGCGAGCAAGAATCTCGTCGCGTTCGAATTGATCGATGTCGCCGTGTATTAACGCACAGGAAATGCCATCCTGTTGAAGCCGCCTCGCCAAGTAATTGAGAGTCCCTTTGAAGTAGGAGAACAGAACTGCCTTTTCGTTTCCGAGCTCCTGCAGAATGTAACCTTTCAGTGCTTGGTATTTAGAGTCATTAGCTTCGAAATCATATTCCCTCAGGTCGTCGTAGAGCTGATTAACGAGTTGCGCGAGAGTATCCTCATCCTCGCCGCTGACTTCTTCTCGCTCAAATCCGGCCTCCACTAACAAATCGAGGTCGTGGAGATTTCCGCTACGATAAGAAGAGAGCATTGCCGGAATACAACTCGCCATTCGAAGTTGGGGAGTAATAAGATGAAAAATCGAAAACTGTTTGCCTTCCCGTGCAATGCGCAACCGGACGCCCGTCGTAACGCCCCAGTAGAAGCGACGCTCAGCATCGGAGAATCTCACCGGGACTACTTTGACTCGACGGATTGCACGCCTCTCCTTGACCTGCCTGCGCCGTGTTCGCGAAATGTATCCACCGAGAACGTTCAAATCTTCAACCAATGCCTGTAATCGAATAATCTGATCATGATCGGTTACGCACAGTTTAGCAGACTCTTCGATTGCCCTATCGAGAGCGGGCAGTGAACCAACCATCTTGCTTGTTTTCAAGCTGGCAAGGGAGACGTTTAGCTGATTCACATCAACTGGGTGGCGCATCAGGCAGTTCATTGCTGAGATGGCTGCTCTGTTTTCATCCAGCAACTGATCGAAAAGGGCTGACGAAGTGAAGAAGTCTTCGTCGAGCAAGCGCAAAAGGGAGAACAGATCCTCGCTCTTGTTGTTGATTGGAGTGGCGCTCACGCAAAGTATGGACCGCGAGCAGTCACTCAATATTCTCCCAAATCTGGCATTGGCAGTCTCGGAATTGCGCATGAGATGCGCCTCATCAAAAATCACAAGATCGAAGAATGGATCATGCGAGGAGTAGTCGCGAATTTCCTGCAAAAAGCGAACGCGGGGAGAGAGTTCCGTTTTTCCCTCCGGATCGTTGAGGATGGCCCAGTCCTCTCTCCAGGGGCGAAAAGCTGTATAAGGAGCGATCCAGCAGGCCGGTGTGTGACGCCCCCCTCTTTGAACTTGTTTCGCTTCTTCCAACGCGGAACGAGGGTCGTGAACTTCGGCGACAACTCCAAATTTTTCTCGGAGTTCACGCTTCCACTTGCTCGCGAGCATTCCAGGGCAAACGACTAATAGGCGACGCGCATTCCGACGAGCCTGCAATTCGAGCCAGATTAAGGCAGCTTCAATCGTCTTGCCTAAACCTACTTCGTCGGCGATTAGGAGCCGTTCTGTCGGGGAATCAATAAATTTGAGAACAGGCTTATATTGATATTCCAAAAAATCGATACGGGCTGCTTCCATTGAGTAGATGAACTCGTGCAGTGTGCCTTGAAGTTTCTGGAAGGTGAGAAGACGTCTCAGATCGTCAAGCCTCCCAAAGCGAGGATTATCGACATGATCATCAAGGCTATCTAGAGACACCTCTATCGCCTCAACTTGCGAATCTGGGACACTGCTAATAGATCCGGTGTCCCACCGGACTTCGACCAAACGAAGTCCGCCTGCACGGCGATCTCGCCCGGTCAGTTCACCGGCCATCGAGGGATTAGCAATCTTACGGATGCGGTTCATACAAGCCTTGGATTTAGCGTACAAATACCAAAAATTCGGAAACGGAAATTTGCGATTTGGTCCCTCCTAAACGGACCAGCTTTCGACACAATTCTCTCTTAGCCGTTCTATAAAATCTGCACGGAACCTCCTTTGCCTTTACCCTTCTCGATCTTTCCGTTTTCCCAAAGGCTATTTTTTACAGATTCATAACGTACCTCATCCCAGGCTAACGCGTTGCGTAGTGATTGGTTTCCCGATCTGCCCCCGGTAGCCCGTAAGGCGGCAAGAAGAATGTCATCATCGCCAGATTGAACAGACGGTGACGCCACGATAGACTCCGCGGGGACGGGCGCTTCGGCTTCCTCCATTTCGACCTCGACTGCCATGGCCGATGCCGCTGCCAGATTCGGTCTTGGACGGGGGAGACGAATTTCATTGCCGCCGAGACCGGAGTAGTCCGCTGGCGTGCAAGTAAGCAGGATGATCTGTAACCCGCGCTGGGTGGCCCGGTGAATCATGAGTTGCAGGGCCTTGACCCGCTCGGGATCGGAATTTGCGAAAGCGTCGTCTAGAACCAACGGAAGGCAGCCATCATGCTCCGCCGCCAGGATTTCGGCCACGGCCAGACGGAAGGCTACCCCGAGTTGTTCGCGAGCGCCTCCACTTAGTTGATCGAAACCATGGGTTCCCAACCCTTGGGACGAGCGATTCAATGCGAGACCGTCAAACCTTCCGTCCCTATATCTAGCCTCAGCCTTGGCTCCCGCTCCGAAAACAACAGTCATGTAGCCGCCAACTTTTTCTAGGAGAGGCTGGGTGAAGGCCTGTTCCAAGGCCGACTCAAGGTCATCAAATAGACAAACTAAATGCTGCAGGGCCCGGACGCGCCCCATCTCGACAGCGTGTTGAGTTTCAACTTCACGCTTACATTCGATTATTTCGTTCAAGTCGCCAACAGGATCGGTAGTGCCAGCGCTTTGCAGAACGGCGGCGGCAGCAGCTTTTTGTTCGCGCTTTTGCTGAATGATCGTCTGGTGATTTTCGTACGAGGCTGTAAGCATGCCGATTTCGGATTCGACCTCATCGGAACGCAAGTCCGTGAGGGCTTGTTCAGTCTCCATTTTTGCTTTCTGCAATTCCGTAACGCGCTGCTTAAGCTTGCCCTCCGTGACGGCCATTTCCGCCGCGCCGCCATGGGTCTGCTCAAGGGCAGCCAAGAACGCTTGGGCATTCACAAGCGCGATGTTTGCGGATTGCGCTCGCGTGTCAGCGTCGATGTGAAGATCGGTCCGCTTTTGGTGCTGCAAAGAAGACTGCACCCGAGACGATTCCAATCCTTTGATCCGCACTTTAAGATCAGAGCAGACCGTAGCTGCCTCCTCCTCATCCGCAATCGCAGTTTTCTCATCGGACGCAAGGGTCCATGCTTCCGATGTCTGCTGGAGACGTCCCAGCCGGGCTTCAGCGGCGGCTTGATCCCGCTGGGCGTCGCCAAGGCGCTCATTAAGGTCATCCCAACCAGAGGCGTCCAGCGCCTCCTGTAAAATACGAATTTTGGATTCCAATTCCGAACGCTTGGAGCCCTGTATCTCGGCCTCCTCCAAGGTAGATGCTTCCGCTTTTTTCAGAGCCTCTTCAAAGGTGCGAAGCGCCTCATCGCGCTGGGCGATGGCATCGGACAAAGATTCTCCCCCTCCCGGCGTAATGCGCAGGTGAAGAAAATCACCGGCCTTGATTTCAAATGCTCCTGAAAATGATTCATCGGAGCCTGGCTCAACTGCCTTTCCTTGGATGCGCAGGTGCGAATCGGCCGCCAGGACTTGGACGCGGGTCGCGATAGCCTTAAAAACGGATTCAGCTTCGAGTTTTGCTTGATGCAAAGCCCGCAACTTGGCCAAAGCCTTCGGTGTAATCTGCGGCAAGCATTGTAAGTCAGTACGACAGACGTCGAGCGACTCCTTTTGCTTGGTTAAGGAGCGGTGTTGCTTTTCCAGTTCTCCCACTTGCCGTTCCTGTTGCAGCAGTTCCTTTTGCGCCCGGGAGGTGGCAAGCCGTTGCTGAGCATTTTCCAATTCTCCACGAATAGCCGCCAGTTGTTCGTCGTGTTGTGCGACGAGAGTTGCTGCTTCCGCAACGGACGTCTCGGTAATAGCAGCCTGTGTCCGTGTTTGGGATTGTGCGGCTTGGAGTTGGGGCAACGCGGCTGAGGCTTGAGAGATTTCTTCAATGTGCCTTTGAATGAAACTAACCTCCTGCTCGACATTTTGTAGTTCCAAAAGGATAGGCCGAAGTGTGGCTTGCAGAGCTTGTGCCTGAGCGTGACGCTTTCGAGCTTCTTCGAGCCTCTCCCGAACCTGCGCATACTGTGCAGTTTTTTCGGTGATTAACTCCTCGGCTTCGTCCATTTGTGCTACGGCACCCTCAAGACTTGCGACAGCGCTGCGCGCAACCGTTTCCCGCAACCGCAGGTCCTTAAGTTTCTCCTCAAGTCCATGTAATGGGGTACCGGCCTTGGGCTGGTCTTGAGCCTTGAGCAAACCGTCGAGCTTCTCTTTCAATCCCTGGTGAATACGATTGTCGAGTTCGGACTGGACAGCCCCGGCCCCACCCATCGCTTGGAGACGAGAAATGAGGGTGCTCCGGTGATCTTCGAGCTCACCTGATGGATTTTGTCCGCTCAGGCCTTGCCGAACCCAAATTTGAGCCCACCGTTTATCTAGTTTACCGCCCGCCCCTCCTCCTGAGATGGGTGCATCCACCCCCAACATGGCGGCAAGCCGATCTTCTGCTTCGTCATCGCGTATGGCGGAACATCCAGGTTGTTCAAGCACTGTGCTCGATTTTGTAGAGCCGGAGAATTGCTTAAGCACGGTCGAGCGACCTTCCCCTGTTTCAAAAACGATTTCGACCTCCGGATGTCCTCCCTGGTCGGAGCACATTTGTTTGAATACTTCTCCACCTATTTTGGCCTTGAGAAAAAGGCCACGATGCAGCGCCTCGATAAGCGTGCTCTTTCCAGACTCGTTTGGACCGGCAATCAAGGTAGGATTACCCGTAAAGTTGATCACCAGTTCGCGATGCGTACGGTAATTCCGGACTCTGGCGGAAATAAGTTTCATCGTCCTCCTCTCGCGGATTCCACATCACGGATTCCAGCAAACAACTGGCGAAGCCCCTCCAAAGCGAGGTCGGGGGTTGGACTGCTCCGCTCATCCTGCAGTTTGGCAGCTACCGCCGCAATCAGGGGATCTCCAGAACGTCCGGCCAATGTTCGAATTTCGTCTTCAGAAGGAACGATGTCGGGCCTCCGGCGCAATTCGAAACGGAGTGAACGTACCTCGTACCGTTCCAAAAGAGTGCTTAAGCGGACATCGTCTTCCAGGGAAAGGTGACCAGACAGATCAAGCCGTAGCGCATCCCGTTGAACGCGATCCTCCAAAAGCCCGTCGAGCCGACGCTCAAAAGCGGCCATTGCCTCCGATCCTTGAAAATCATTGTCCACCTCGTGCCACCGGACGCTGCCCGTCAACTCGGCCGCGACAGAAGGAGCCGCGCCTCGCGATTCAATGTCAACCACCAGCACCAGGCCCGATTGATATGCTTCTCCCTTTGGAAACCTGTCGGGCTCGAATGCACCAGAATACCAAGCTTTGCTTCCGACCTGTTTAGTCCCGTGCCAATCACCCAATGCGATGTAATCAATGGCGTGCTCGTCGAGAATCGAGAGATCTAAAAAATTGACAGTTCGGCTGTCATCTTCTGCATCGCGAGCTGAGCCGAATTCTTGAACTGTGCCGTGACCTAAAATAATGCGAGGAAGTTTAGTCGGCAGGTCATTCCACAAGGCTGCAGCGCCAACCCACGCTAATGGATTTGAGTTAGCATAGCGTCGGAGTAACGGACAGGGCAGAATCACGGCTTTTCCTTCAAGGATTACCGGGGTGGGTTGCAAAAGAACGTGCAAATTCGGAGCAAGATGCGCCTGCTCGGAGTGAAAAAAATCCTGTTCCCAAAACGAGTCCGGGCCAGCATGGTCGTGATTACCGGGAATAACGTAGACCGGTACTGGTATAGCTCCGATCTTTCCAAGAGCCTGGGAAATCGTGCTTTTTGAGGCCGTGGGCGAATCAAAGAGATCCCCGGCGACGAGAACAAAATCCACGGCTTTCTCCCGGGCTATAGTCGCGAGGCGCTCGATAGCGTGGAAGCGTGCGGTACGGAGTGCTTCTTGCTTTGAGAGGTCGGCGACACTGCCAAAGCGCTTCCCGAGTTGCCAATCGGCCGAGTGGATGAATCGAATACTCATAATGAATATTGCTCCATTTGATGCTTAGCCGTTTCTAGCAGCTTTTTGATCAACTCTTTTGGTCCCAGAACCCTGGCATGGCCGCCCCAACTCAAAACCCACGGCTCGATTTCATGAAGGCTAGAAAGAGTAAGACGCAACTCAATTTCCCCGCC
>Ga0181537_10005654_pt1 | contig 10079 bp, 11 predicted proteins | sample PEATcosm2014_Bin_39_FD_119765 | JGI IMG/M metagenome (GOLD analysis project Ga0181537, IMG submission 119765) | Peatland microbial communities from MTU Mesocosm Facility, Houghton, MI, USA - PEATcosm2014_Bin23_10_metaG | ecosystem: Environmental > Terrestrial > Soil > Wetlands > Peat | place... | reverse complement strand
TGGGCTGCCTTCGCGCGCGCGCGCCGGCTTACGGAATCACCCGAGATATTAGTACACGAGGCCGCAATGGTCTTCGAAAGTCTCGAGCCCGATTGCGCGGATACGCTGTTCAACACGATCGTGGCTCTCAACGCAGTCTTTCTCGCAGATACGGGGAGGCTCGGCGAGGCACGCACGATGCTCGAACAGGCGCGACGCGGCGATGCGGGCATGCTCAATGACCCCGGAGGGTTGCGGCTCGCCGGGGCGCGCGCAGCGATCGACGCAATGGAAGGACGTTCGCGCGAAGCTCTGGCCGCATGGCACAAGATCCAGCGGCATGTTCTCGCGCAAAAAATTTGGTTCGCGCAATTGATGCAGATCGAGATTTCCGCGGCTCGGGCCAGCGGTCAGTGGGAAGTCGAATATCAATCGATCGAGCACATGCTATCCGTCGCGCATCAAGCCGGCTCTCCGGCGACCATTGCCTTGTCGCTGGTCGAGGGCGCCTTCGGCGCATGGCTCGCCGGCGAGGACGAGCTTCTGCAAAACTACCGCGCGCAGCTCGTCAGGCTTTTGCGGCAAGAAGATCTCCCGGTCTTCCTCAACTTTAGCTTGGCTTTGCAAGGGCTGCCGCTCGCGCCGTCGAGCCGAGGTTCGTTCGAATGTGACGCGTACGCGCATTTGTTGGCCGCAGTCGAGAAGCGCGATCCATTCGAGGCAGCAACGTCGGCCCATCTCGCGCAAACGTTTGCGGACAAAGCGGGAATCGGACTCGTGCGAGTGCTGACAAGGATTGCATCCGCTGAAAAGGTCCCGGCGGTTCGATCGACGCGTTTGCAGGAAGCACTCGAAATTGCCGAGACGATCGACTCGACGGCCTTAATCGAGAGCATCCGGCATCTTATCGTGCACGGAGAACCGCGTGGAATGCTCACGCCGTTCATCAACCGCCTACGCGTGCGTACCTCCGGGTTTGAGCCGGCGCGATGCAACCAGTCACATCTCGCGATTCATTTTGCGGACGCGACCGCCGATCGCAATGGGGATCAGATCCCCGTCTCGGAAGGTTCGTGGGCGCTGCTTGCCGCGCTCTCGATCAACCAGCGCGAAGTGGCGCGCGACGTACTCTGCGATCGTCTCTGGCCGGCTATGCCGCTCGAATCGGCGCGCAACGCTTTGAAAATGTGCGTGCGGCGGACCCGGCAGCAGCTTGGCGCCGCGGAAGCGATCGTCTCGATCAAGGGAGCATATGCGCTTGGAGAGGGAATGCAAGTCGATTTGCATCGGTTGACGTCGCTGCGTGCAACGATCGCAAGAAAGCCTCTTGCCGACGATCTCGTTACGATCGAACGCGCCTTCGATCGATTGAAGAGTGGCCGCCCCGCGGCGTTTCTGGCTTGGGCGTGGTTTGAAGAGACCGAGCGGAGCCTGCTCGCGGCAACGCGCGAGCTCGGAGAGGCGCTGGCGCGCGATGCGCTGCAGCGCGACGATCATTTGCGCGCTTTGGAGATCAGCCAGTTCTTAACGGCCCTCGATCCTTTCGACGAGGCCGCGCGCGAGATGACGATCTCGGCGCACCTTGCTGCCAGGCACCGGGGCGCAGCGCTTATCGAGTATCGCCAGTATCGGAAGGTCTTGAAAGATGAGCTCGCGGTCGAGCCGTCGGCCGTGCTTCATCAACTGTTTTCCGGGCAGTGAGGATTACTGCGAGATAACCATTTGCGAAGTGCTCGACATCGGTATCGACGTGACCGGGGTCGGCACTAGGAATTGATACGTATAGCTGACCTTGACCGTAACGAGGCATCCGGCTCCGTCGAACGGACTGGACGTGCGACTGCAACCCGTGTTACCGCCGGGACAAGTCGTCGTTACCGTCAATAGAGTTGCGTTTATTCCGGGGGATAGACCCCTTACGTAGGACTGCGACGGATCCGGAGTGCCGCCCGCGCATGAAGCGACGCCATTTACGATCGCGTGCCGCGTCCCCAGCCGCGCCCCGAAGTCAACCAGGTGCTGAGTGTAAACGGCTCGGGAGAAGTCGATGATGCTGAACATCAGCAAGACAAGAGCCGCACTCACCATCGCAAACTCGACGAGGGCCGTGCCGCGCTCGCCGGAACTCGGACGAGCCATCATTGAAGCACGCGCATGATTGCGCTTCGTGTGACGGTGATAGTTTTCAGCGAAGTTGGGAGAAATGAGGAGTTGAGCGGCGACGGCATGCTGCCCGTCACGATCACTTCGACGTAGAGGTTCTGATGGTTTGCGCTGCAGGCGCCTGCCTGACCGCAAACGGACGCCGTTCCGTCGGCGCATTGGCAGTAGTTGCTTGCGGTCGCGCTCACGCCGGACGTTGCCGCATCATTTGTCGCAGCAGTTTGCATTCCCGTAAGGTCGGCGGCGGTCGCGTGATTTTGCGCGCCGTATTGCACGCCGGCGTGGGCGGCACTACCGACCTTGAGCGCGAAGTCGACGGCGCGTCCCGCCTGGATCAAACCAAAAAGCAAGAGCAAGAAGACCGGCGTGACGATCACCATCTCGACGAGCGCAGCACCGGCGTCCGAGCGTGACATCATTGCGCCAAGACCGCGTGTCCGAAACCAGGTTCGCTCGTAACCGTGCTGGTCACCGTTATGTTCCCGCCATTGATCGTGATCGTGGAGGCGGCCGCGAGCGTTGACGAGTTGAACAGTCCGCCGTAGATATCTAAATCCGCGGTCGGAAAATAGAGTAGGCCCGCAAAGTTCCCATTGCTCCCACTCAAAGTCGCGGCCGTGGTGTCGCCGGGTGCTTGGTAGAAGAGTACGCCGGCTGTGTTCCCGCTCGTCGGAGCCGCGAGGCTCTCAGTCGATCCATTGAATTGGATTTGGCCGCCGATATTATAGAACGTCACGCCGGTGCCGGAGAGGGTACCGACGCCGTTGATCTGCATGCCCGCTTCGAGTACGAACACTCCCGGGGAAAACGTCACGGTGGAGCCGCCGTTGAGTTGGAGCTGGCTGCAGTACGTCCCCGGGGGAATCGTGACCGAAACGCCATTGAATTGGCTAGGCGTCGTGCACGTGCCGGGTGTGGGCGGATGCGCCTGCAAATACGCGCATCCTGAAATCGCCGCACAGGGGCCTTGCGAGGGAACTGCAATGGTCGGCTGCGCTTCAGGAAAGCTCGCGCCGCCGATACTCGGCGTTCCGCTCACGTATTCGATGCTGTCCGCGGTTACGTTCGCTCCTTGCATCGAGATGCTGGTGTTGGAAAAAATGCCGCAATTTGGCGTCGATATGGTTCCTCCGCCGAACGTCACGTCATAGGTTGCGGTCGTGCTGAGACCGGCCATGCAGCTTCGGTTCACGGTCGTCACGATCGCAACGGATTGAACGGTTATCCATTGCGACGTCATTTTGAGGACTTGCGCGAAAAAGAACGGCTGCTTCTTGCTGACGGTAACCTGCACCGCGCTAGCGTTGCCGGCATAGGTTCCGGACGTGGGCGGATTAATCGGCGTCACGCTCGTGGTGACGCCGCCGTCGTCGGTAAATCCATTGGCCGCTGCGTCCGCTTTCGCCGCGCTGCTCCAGTCGGCGGCGGCGGGATAGTTGAGCTCGGTGGCGCCGGCTACGGCAGCGCTGTCGGCGGCGGTCTGTTCGATCGTCTGCAGATAGCGCAAGTAACCGACGTCGATTGCCATCGCCGAAATGCCGATGAGCGGGATCAGCATGAGGACGAAGAGCGGGAGGACCTGGCCCCGATCGGCCGGCACGCTATTTCGTGACGATCTCGGGTGTCATGACGAAGACGACGTCCGAGTTCGAGCTTTGGTACAGCGTCGAGCGGAAGAGCTTACCGATAATCGGGAGGTCTCCCAGCAGCGGAATCTTTTGAATGACGCGGGACTCGATGTGCTGGACCAATCCGCCCATGACGATGCTCTCTCCGGGTTTCGTCACGACTTCGGTCGACAGGCGGCTTGTCTTGATGGCCGGTATCGAAAAGCCGGCGACGATGACGCCGTCCGTGAAATCAAGGCTCGAAACTTCGGGTGCAACGATCGTGTCGACCGCGCCGCTCGCGAGGATCGTCGGCGTCATCTTCAACTTGACGCCGAACTCTTTGTAGTCGATGCTAACCGCTCCCAAACCGGCTGAGATCGGCACCGGAATCTCGCCTCCGACCAGAAACGTCGCTTCTTTTCCCGGCATGGTCATCAGTGTCGGCTCTGCGAGCGACTTTGCGGTACCATCCTGAATCAGCAAGTCGATCGTCGGGGCAAGGACGATGGTGCGGTAAAACGCGCCGATCGAAAATCCTTGGCCCACTCCGCGAGCCGCTTCGAAAATCGGAAAAGACGGACCGCCGAGCTGCAATCCGGATGACGAGGGCGTTCCCGATTGAAGGCGGATACCAAGTTGCTTCAATCCGGTCGAGTCGACCTCGAGTATCCGTATTTTCACCTGGACTTGGCTTACCGACCGCATGTCGAGACGGTCGATTACTTTACCGTTAGCCCCGAGGTACGTACCGGCAAGTCCTCGGACGAGCCCGAGGATCGCTTCGGCTTGCACGCGATCCGTGACCTCGCCGCTGACGATCGCGTTTCCGGAAGAGTCGGCTTCGATGCGAACGTTTCCACCGGGCGCCATGGCATCCAGCGTGGCTTGCAGTCCGCCCCACGGATGCGCGATCGTGACCGCATTAACGATGGTGTACTTCTGCGATGTTTCGAGCTTTTCGAATCGCGATAATGTCTCGCTCAAGGCCTCGAAGCGCGCACCGTCGTCGACGGTTCCACGAACAAGGATTGCCGTGTTCGTGGTGACGACCGAAACCTTTGGGTCGGTGATCGCTGCGCGGAGCATGGCGCTCAGACGATCGAGCACCGGATCCGTCACGTTCACGCTGTAAACGTATTGCCCGCTCGAACCCGACCATAAAATGACGGTCGTTTGGCCGGGAGCCCTCCCGCTAATCAAAACCTCGGAGTTACCTACGGAAACTACTCCTGCGATCTTGCCGTCTCCGACGGCAATGCGGCGCAAGTCCGGCACTCGGACGACGAGTGAGTTTCCCGACTGCAGCGAGATGTTGGACGGCTGGCCTGCGCGGGCTGCGCCCGAACACGCCAACACGGCTGCAAGCGCGAAAGCGAGCGGCCTCCAGCCAGGCTGATACATTGCGAGATCGTGCCTGCTCCCGGTAACCGGGCGGTAACGGCGGGGCGATGCATGAGGGACACTCTGGCGTTACTGCACCCTGCGATCATGCGGACAAGCAGCCGCCTCTTAAGGAGAAACCGCATGCTCAAGAACTTCATCGCACTACTTCGCGACGACGAAGGGGCGACGTTAGTGGAATACACACTCATCATCGCGCTCGTCGCCGCCGCTTGTATTATTGTCATCACGACTCTCGGCACGACGATCAAAAACGAGTTGACCACCGTCTCGAACTCCATCCCGTAAACCTATGCATGTCCCGGTAAGCTGGCTCTTTAGAGTGATCTTTTTGGGATGCATCCTCGCAACGAATGCCGTGGCGGTGCGTCGCATTCAAGGAGAAATCATGCTTAGGAACCTGTTCGCTGCATTTCACGACGACGACGGGGCGACGCTCGTGGAATACACGCTCATCATCGCGCTCATCGCGACCGCTTGCATCATTGTCATCAGGACGCTCGGAACGACGATCAAGAACGAGTTGACGACCGTTTCCGCCGCCATTCCGTAACTGTATGGAAATCCAGGTAAGCTGGCTCTTCGGAATAGTCTTCTTGGGATGCATCCTCGCAACGATCTATGACGGAGCGATGCGGCGCATCCCCAACCACTTAACGGTAGGTCTCATGGTTATCGCGCTCGCCTTTTCGATCGCGCACGGATTTGAAGCCGTTGCGCGCTCGTTCGGTGCGATGAGCATCGTGCTCATCCTCGGAACGCTGGCGCACGCGCGAGGCGCGATCGGCGGCGGCGACGTAAAGCTCGCCGCGGCGGTCGCTGCAGCCGTTGCCGCAGCCTTGAGCTTACCCGCCGCGCTCGCCTTCGTGCTTTATACGCTCGTCTCGGGCGGTGTGTTGGCGCTCATCGTGCTCGCGCTTACGTATCGCGGAAAACTCCAGGCTCGAATGCGCGTAATGTTTGCAAATCTTGCAATTGGAATTCTTCCGCCTACCGGCGTAGGTTCGCGCAAGATGCCGTACGCGCTTGCGATCACGTGCGGCCTGATCTTGGTTTACGGTTCACATACCATTCTTCCGCACTTGCGGCTCGCATAAGCCGATGCTTGCTGCCGCCGCAAAACCGAAAAACCTCACGCTCATAAGCGCCGTCCTGCTCGCGCTCTTGACCGGATTTGCCGTTTGGCTCTATCTTGCGTCGTTGCGCCAAGATCAAATCGACTTGACGGGGCAAAGCCGGCCGTTCCTTGTAGCCTCGCGTCTCATACCGGCACGCGCAGTGATAACGCGCGACATGCTGCAGCTCGAGAATCGGCGCGTTGCGGATGTGGATCCGGATGCGCTCGTCGATCCCGCCTTAGCAGTCGGTGCCGATGCGTTGATCGCAATTCCCGCCGGCGCGAGCATAACGACGGCCGAGATCACGACCAAGAATTCGGCGCTCGCCAGCATGTTAAAGCCGGGGATGCGGGCAGTGTCGATCACGCTGGACCGCGTGCGGGGCGTCGCGGGGCTAATCACGCCGGGCGATCGCGTCGACGTCATCGCAATTCCACCGCGAAGCGGCGATGAAACGCCGGTCGCGAAAACGATCTTGCGAGGCGTGCTCGTCTTGGCGCTGGGAAGCCGCGTCGATACGGCGACCACGCCGACGGACGCCGATACGCAAAATCAGACGACCGCGACTCTGGGCGTAACGCCGAAGCAAGCCGATCTGCTCGCCATGGCAGATATAAATGCGACGCTGCGTTTAGCGCTGCGCTCACCCGAGGAACCGGCTAACTCGTTGCCGCCCGAACATTTCGAGCTGGAGCCGGCAAATGTACCGGCAGCTGCTCCCGCGTCGATTGCCGCTCCGGCGCCGGCGCCCGCCGCCGCGCAACCGGCTGCAGTCCCGCGTGGAATACCCATCATCGACGGCACGACGGACTCCAACTAAAATGTCGGCGCAGCGCGTGTTTTCGTTCGTTGGAGCCAAAGGCGGATGCGGCGCCTCGACATTGTGTATCGAGGTCGCTCGAGAGATGCGCCGCCACGGAAGGGTCGGTCTCGTCGACGGCGGACTCGTCGGACGGCGCAGCATCGCCGTCATGTTGAACGCGGTGCCGACATTCGACAGCCTTCGCGCCAGGAGCCTCGCGCCGATCGCCCCCTGCGAAGGTCTCCGAGTCGTCGAGCTGGCCGAAAGCTTGACGGCGTCCTTTTCACTGCGCGCCGAAACCGTCGAACGCATTACCGGCGGTTTGGACGACGTCGACGCGATCGTCGTCGACGCGCCGGAGCCGTACGCAGGCGCACTTTCTCCGTTGATGTCGCGCACCTCGCAGTTTCTCATCGTAATGGAACCAACGCTTTTGGGAGCGGCTGGGGCTCGCGCCATTGTATGGGACCATCTGCGCTCGGTCCAAAGAGCGCGAATCGTCGTCGTAGTGCAATCGCGAAGTCACCATTACGAAGAGGTCAAATACCGAGAGCTCGAACGCGTTCTCGACGTTCCGATCTTTGCCGAGATTCCTCCGCGGGCCGATCCGCTTTACGCAAAAACCGTCGCGACGCTGGCCGACAATCTTGCAGGCGTTGCGTAGATGCCCGACCCGCGCGTTTTCGCGTTTGTAGGAGCGAAGGGCGGGTCCGGAACGACGAGCCTCTGCATTGCAGTGGCCCGTCAGATGCGCCGCGATCGAACCGTCGCCGTCATCGACGGCGATCTTTCGGGACGGCGCGGGATCGCAGTCCTGTTGGACGCTGTACGGACCTTCGACGGACTCCGAGCCGAAGGACTTCCGCCGATCGGAAACATCGATAACCTCAAAGTCGTCGAGCTCGCGGAAACTCTTACGTCATCCTTCGCGCTGCGCGCCGAAAATGTCGAACGCCTTCTGATGCAGCTGGGCGGCGTCGATACGATCATCGTCGACGCGCCCCAGCCGTATGCCGGGGCGCTGATGCCGTTGATGTCTCGCGCGGCGCGTTTTCTCATCGTGATGGAGCCGACACTGTTAGGAGCGACCGGGGCCCGAGTCCTGACCTCGGACCATCTGCGCCCCGTTCCGAGAAATCGTTTGGCAGTGATCGTGCAAGCCCGAGACCTCCACTACACCGAAGTTCAGCGCGGCGAAATCGAGCGTCTTCTCGAGCTTCCTATCATTGCCGAGATTCCTCCGCGCGACGACCGTGGGCATGCCAAGGCGATTGCTGCCCTCGCGCGCGATCTTGGAAAGATCGCTCCGAGTGACAGCCGCATCGATCTCCTCACCAGTAACACTCCGCTCGGCGAGCGGCGCACCGATCAGCGACGCGACGAGATGCGAGACGCGCAGCTCGAAGCGGAAAAGGTGAGCTCCGAGACGCCTCACGCCGGCCAGCGCAAATCTTGGGAGCAGCTCAAAGCACGAATCCACGCCAATCTAGCGAGCGCGCTCGATGCCGCCAGCATGGCGCGGTCGGACGAGGCGAAGGTCGCAGAAGTGCGTCAGCACGTGCGCGAATTCGTGCGGCATCTCTTGATTGAAGAACCGGGGCGCATCCCGCTCGAGATGGCCGAGCCGCTTGTCAATGAGGTGATGAGCGAGACGTTGGGTCTGGGTCCGCTGGAAGGCTTGCTGGGCCGGCCGGACATCTCGGAAATCATGATCAACGGCCCGCGGCACATCTATATCGAGCGAAACGGCAAGCTCGAGCTGACCGTCAAGACCTTTCGAGACGAACAACAGCTCCGCCTCATCGTCGAACGAATCATCGCGCCACTCGGGCGGCATATCGACGAATCAGCGCCGATGGTCGATGCGCGTCTCCCCGATGGCTCTCGCGTGAACGCAATCATTCCGCCTCTCGCGCTCGATGGAACGACCGTTACCATTCGGTGTTTTGGTACGAAAGCTCTCGAGGTCGACGATCTCATTCACCTAGGCGCGGTGACACCGGAGATCATGGAATTTCTGCGCGCCGCCGTGCAGGCTCGCCTCAACATCGCCGTGAGCGGCGGCACCGGCTCCGGCAAGACGACGTTCCTCAACGTTCTTTCGACGTTCATCCCGGCGAACGAACGGATTGTCTCGATCGAAGACTCCGCGGAGCTGCAGCTCCACCAAGAGCACGTGGTACGCCTGGAAGGGCGGCCCCCAAATATCGAGGGCCGTGGCGAGGTCAGAATACGAGACCTCGTTCGTAATGCTCTCCGAATGCGTCCGGACCGCATCATCGTGGGCGAGTGCCGCGGTCCGGAAGCCCTCGACATGTTGCAAGCGATGAACACAGGTCATGACGGTTCGCTGACGACGGTTCATTCAAACAGCGCTCGCGATACGCTGGCTCGCATCGAGACGATGGTGATGATGGCCGGATTCGATCTCCCGATCCGCGTGATTCGCGAACAGATAGCCAGCGCGATCAATGTGATCATTCATACGTCACGTCTGCGGGATGGCAGCCGCAAGGTCATGAGCGTCGACGAAGTTACCGGAATGGAAGGCGATGTGATCGTGATGCAAGAGCTCTTCGCATATCGATTGCAAGGGCTTTCGCACGAAGTCGTTCAGGGACAATTCGAGTACACCGGAATTCGCCCCGAATCCATGAAGCGGTTCGACGAACAGGGCGTTCCCTTCGACCTCGCACGGCTGTCTTCGAACGTTGTCGCGTAGGCGTTTGCCGTGTATCCTGCGCTAGCTGCAGCGGGAATCGCAGGCATCGTCGGACTGATCGTTTTCTCGTACGGCAATCTTCCGGCGCAAGTCCTCACGAAGCTGCTGGTTCGTCTCGAGATCCGCGTGAAGCATGCCCGGCTGCAATTGAACGCGGGAACCGTCTTGCTTGTCGCTTCGGGCGCCATGCTCGTGGCTACGACGATGGTCGTGCTCGCCGGCCGCCCACCCATATTGATAAGCCTGGTTCTCTACGTAGCAGCTGCTGCGGCGGCGGTTTGGGA